>Ga0307508_10000034_pt1 | contig 160115 bp, 142 predicted proteins | sample 9_EM_MG_FD_203089 | JGI IMG/M metagenome (GOLD analysis project Ga0307508, IMG submission 203089) | Populus trichocarpa ectomycorrhiza microbial communities from riparian zone in the Pacific Northwest, United States - 9_EM | ecosystem: Host-associated > Plants > Roots > Unclassified | place...
TACTACAAAATCCTTCGTCGCCTCGCGCTGGTGTGCCATCTTCAACTGATCGAAGGGAATCGTCCACAAGCCGGTGTCGAGATTGAAGTGCGCCCATTCCGCCTGTTGCACCGTACCGGGACGGACGAAGGTGAGCGCCAGCAACTGTAGCGCGTCGCGAATCAGATTGTCGCCGCGACCCTCATAGGCATCGATCTTACGCAGCAAATCGCCGAACTGCTTTTCATCGGTGATCGCCGGGCGCGGCGTTGACTTGTATTTCGCAAAGCCAGCCTCGAAATCGACATCTGAAAACGGCGAGTGTTCGATCAGGCCATGGGCCTTGGCGTAGGCCACGATCATTTTCGCGGCTGACTGCAAGCGGACTCGGCTGGGCTTGTTGAACTCAGCCAGCAGCGGCGACAGGTGAGGCACCCTGACATCGGTGATCAGGACATCGCCGAAGCCCTTGGCCTTGCGATAGCCTTCCTTGAGGTAGCGAACATTGCGCTTGTCGAACGCGCGGCTGTTAGGCTTGCCTCCGGTGCGCGTCTCCAACCAAGCATCGGCAACCGCGCCCCACGTCGTGGCGTTGATGGCGATGATTTTCTTGGTGGCTGAAGGGTCGCCGCCGTTCTTGACCACGGTGCGGGCGGCCTGATGTGCAGCCCTTGCCCGATTGAGATCAAGCCCCGGCAGGGTTTCGCCATAGGCACCGAGCGATAAGGTCTTGCGCTTCCACTTGCCGTCGGCCTTGATGCGATAATCCCAGCGCCACAGGAGCGAGCCGGTCGTGGTGACGTAGAGATACAGCCCACCACCATCGGCGCGCTTGGTGGACTTCTCAGGCGGCTTGCGGGCCAGGATATCGGCGATGTCTTTCTTGCGGATTGGCATGTCGGCAACTCCCTGCAAAATCTGGCCTGACGGTATCGGCTGGGCGGCATCGACTCGATACCGAAAAAACTACCGTCAAACGTGGTGTGACGCTGTGGATACGAATGTACACAGTCTGCCGGGGATGTTGGTCAGAAATGCCCGTCTTGCAAGGGGTTGATGGGTGCAGCGAACGAAGACGGAAAGACTCGGAAAGACTCGGATAAGCTATTTGTGGTGTCCGGCATTCCCCACGCAATGGTTTGAACGGTTTCCTTCGCGCTCTCCCTGGTGACGAGTTCCTGTTTGCCACCATCGCCCTGCAGATTGAATGGCTTCGCGTACCCGGTTGGGCCGCCAAAACCTCCGCAAGGCTTAGCATCAGCAACGGATGCCAGGACCACACGACTTCGCCGTACGCAATAATGCCGCTCGTCTCGCGCGCCTCTCTTGATCGCTCACGAGTTTGAACTCGCCCTGCGACCTCATGCGCACACGACACCGTCGCGTCCACCGCATCCCGCCCCACGTTTCGTGACGATCGCGAGCCGCCCCTCTTCATCGGGGTGGGATGACGAGAACAAATCACATATTTCGGAAAAACGGAAGGAGATTATTTTTGCGGCGAGGGCTAGACAGGAATTCGCGCGAGCTAGTGATTTGCCCGTCGGGCAAATCGGGCATGGTGGCATGCGCGCTGGTCCAGCGTCCCCGTAACTGAGGGGCCTTTACTGGATCAGGCCCGGGACCGTTTCCCGCCTCGCCGCGCGTGGCCGCAGCAACAGCTCACGGATCAGGTTTTGCACCGGCGCCTCGAAATACCGGTAGGTGAGATGCGACGCCAGCAGCGTCGTCCCGATGAAAAGCCCGAAGAACGTGCCGTCGTACAGTGGGATCGGCGCCCGGAACATCGCAAAACCCACGACCGCCATCAATTGAATCGGAAAATGCAGCAGGTAACTCGAATACGTCATGTTGCCGGCGGCCTCGACCACCTTCTGAAGCGAAGCCGGCATGGCGACGTCACGGGAGAGGCAAAACAACAGGATCGGCGTAAAGCTCAGCAGCAGCAGAAAATCCATGGATTGCAAATGGCCCTTGGTGAACTGCCAGGCCCATAGCGGAAACGCGATGACCGCAAGCCAGCCCGCGCTCTCGACTGCAAATCTGTAGACAGCGGGCGTCACCGCCCGCCGCACCATCGCCGCCAGCCCGCCGACATAGAAGAAGGCAAAGCAGGTCGCAACCTGCCCGCTCGCGGTCAGGCAGGCGGCGATCACCACGAGATTGAGCAGCCAGGACCGGGTCACCAGCAGCATGATGAAGAAGAAGAAATAGACCAGCACCTCGACCGAGATCGACCAGATCGGTCCGTCGAAGCTTAAGGCATTCTGGGAACTCCAGTCACTCTCCATCAACAGTTGCAGCAGGAAATGCGTGAGGTCGTTTTGCTGATAGACGAAGAAATATCCGTTGAGGTTGAAATACAGCGGCTGCAGCATGGCCACGAGCACAAGCATGGCGATGTGCAGCGGATAGAGCCGCGAGAAGCGGAGTACAAAGAATGTCCAGGCGTCGACCGAGCGGTCGGTGATGGCGTCGCGATATTTCCAGAAAAAGATGAAGCCGCTGATGCACCAGAACATCCAAACGCCATACGAACCGCAGTCGTAGAAGACATGCAGCAAGCGGTAGAGCGGCAGCCGATCGTTGACGAGCCCGACCGGCTTGTCGGCGACGAAGGCAAAGTGGCGATAGTGAAAAACCAGAATGGCGAACGCCGTCAGGAAGCGCAGCACCTCCAGTCCCAAGAGCTTATTGGTCGGCTCCAGTGCGGTCGCCGGTTTCATTTCGAACCGCATAGCGCCGACGCTCCCTGCACCACGGCTTGATCCCACACCTGGTATCCGGCGGCGCTCAGATGCACGCCGTCGATGGTGTGCGGCGTCGACATCGGCGGCAACGCGGCGAATGTCGCGCCGCTTTGCGCGGCGAGTTCGGGCAGAACGGAATTATAATCGTTGATCCGGCCCATCGCGTCGGACTGCATCTCGCTGGTCATGCGGCGGAGAACATCGATCGGCGGAATCGCCAACACGATCACACGGGGCGTCGCCTTTGAAAGCTGAGTCAGCAGCGCGCGGTAGTTCGCCTCGAATTGCGGCCGGCTCCGCGCTGCGCCCAACGCATCGTTGGTTCCCAATGACACCACGATGGCGGCCGCCGGTTTGCCATCGAGCACGTCGAGCAGCCAGGTCCCGAGATCGCTCGACGTCGATGCGCCATCGAGGCCGGCATTGACGATCGCATGACCGCACAGCTCCCGCGGCAGGGTGGACGCTTCGACGATGCTGTCGCCGACAACGATGACGGGATTGTCCACCCGGCTCAGTGTGTAATACAGAATGGCCTGCCGGGCCTGACGGTGCGACTCCGCAATGGATCGCTTCCTGACATAGGAAAAACCGACCGCGACGGCACCGATCAAGACGACCGCGAGGCCGATGCGCGTCCTGTTCATGTCCGAAACTCGGATGTTGTGTTCGCCGGCTGGAAATAGCGTCGGAGCGTAAGACGTGAACCCGTCCGACAGCACCCGTCGGCCAAGGGTAAGGGCGGAGGGTTAAAATATCATTCCCGCCGCTCCCAAAATTGCCCCGGCGATGGCGGCCATTGCTTGAGCAAAGGCGCGCGCATCGCTCGCGCGATTGGATCCGCAGCGTCGACGTCTTGCTCAAGAATTGAAGGCGCAATGACATGATCAAGCTCAATCGCATCGGAAACAAGCTTGGCCTTGCCGGCCTCTTCGGCATCCTCCTCTCTGGACGCATGGTGGCCAATCAGATGATTTCGGAGGCGTCCGTCAATTCAGCCAACCGGCGCGCCCGCAGACCATAGGCAGACCGAAGTTGGTCCGCCGACAGGCCACGCTCGAGCCTCACTGCGCTTTACGGATTCGCCGTCGCCCGGCGGGTCACGCCTGAGCCCGCCTTCGGGTCGTGCTTTGCGCGGAGCCGGCGAGTTCCAAGCCGCACATCAAGCCCGCCGAGCGTACTAATACGGGTGGTGAAGTTAACATCTCCTGCGTTTATTTCTCGACATGGTGAACGGCGTCGCTCGGTGCTGCTGGGCGGACGTATAGAACCCCAAATTCATTTTCGCGTTGGAGATAAACAATCATGCTTTCCCGGTGGTCCATCCGCGCGAAGATTATCGCGGTTATTACGTTTCTCCTCATCATCATGGGCGGTCTGGGGGGGATCGCCGTGCGGAGCATGCAAGGCGTCAACGCCCATACGGTCGAGATTGCGACCAACTGGCTTCCCAGCGTCCGCGTCCTCGGCGCCTTGCGGGCCGATGTCAACGCCTACCGTTCGTCGGTTCGCGATCACCTCTTGGGCGACACCGCCGAGGAAAAGGCTGCCGCCGAGAAAAAGATGGCGGCCAATCTCGAGAAGATCGACAAGGATCGCAAGACCTACGAGCCGATGATCAGTTCCCCCGAAGAACGGACGATCTACAATGATTGGGTCCAAACCTGGGGCGAGTACCGCAAAGGTGCCGACGAAGTTACCGAGGCATCGCTGAAGAGCATCGGCCGGCCGGCCCACGAGGCGCGTGATCTCCTTTACAACAAATACAGCAAGCTGGCCGTCCGATCCGACGAATCCCTGCAGAAGGACATCGACCTCAACAATACCGGCGCCGATACCGAGACCAAGAGCGCCGCCGACGGTTACAGCTCCGCCTTCATGGTGATCGCAGGGGGTATTCTGGCGGCTATGCTCGGCGGCGCGTTGATCGGCTTCCTCGTGCTGCGCGACGTCTCGGCGGGCATTGCCTCGATCATCAAGCCGATGCGGGAGCTGGGTCAGGGTGACCTGACGGCGGAGATACAGCATCGTGGTGAGACGACCGAGATCGGCGCGATGGCCGATGCCCTGCAGATCTTCAAGGAAGCGCTGATTGCGAAGAAGGCGGCCGACGAAGCGGCAGCGCGCGATGCGGAGAGCAAGATCGAGCGCGGTCGCCGCGTCGACAGCATCACCCGCAACTTCGAATCCATGATCGGCGAGATCGTCGACACCGTATCCTCGGCTTCGAGCGGGCTTGAAGCCTCTGCGAATACGCTGACCGCCACTGCCGAACGAGCACAGAAAGTGACAACCACGGTCGCGGCGGCATCCGAGGAAGCCTCCACCAATGTGCAGTCGGTGGCCTCGGCCACCGAGGAATTGACGTCATCGGTCAACGAGATCAGCCGCCAGGTGCAGGAATCGGCGCGGATGGCCAATGACGCGGTCGCTCAGGCACGCAAGACCAATGATCGCGTTGGCGAGTTGTCGAAGGCGGCGGCCCGCATCGGCGACGTTGTCGAGCTGATCAACACCATCGCCGGGCAGACCAATCTGCTGGCCTTGAACGCGACCATCGAGGCGGCCCGCGCAGGCGAAGCCGGTCGCGGTTTTGCCGTGGTGGCATCCGAAGTGAAGGCGCTCGCCGAGCAGACCGCGAAGGCGACCGGCGAGATCGGCCAGCAGATCAGCGGCATCCAGGCGGCGACGCAGGAATCGGTGGGGGCGATCAAGGAGATCAGCACCACCATCGAGAAACTGTCAGAGATCTCCTCGACCATCGCGGCAGCGGTGGAAGAGCAAGGCGCGGCGACCCAGGAGATTTCCCGCAACGTGCAGCAGGCCGCCCGAGGCACCCAGCAGGTCAGTTCCAACATCGTCGACGTGCAGCGCGGCGCCGGCGAGACCGGATCGGCCTCGTCGCAGGTTCTATCCGCGGCACAGTCACTGTCGCGAGACAGCAATCGCCTCAAGCTCGAAGTCGGCAAGTTCCTCGACACGGTACGCGCCGCTTAGGCAACAAGGCCCGGCTCGTCATCGAGCCGGGCCTCGCAATGAACGGCTTGCAACCCGGCGGGTGCCGCCGCCGATCGACGGAATTGCGACACCAGTCGCCTGATGGACCATCGCCTGCCGCCGCCAACGGCGTCCTTGCCGCGCTTGCAATGCATCCGCAAATCAAAGCATAGTTCGCGCTTCGAGTTTGATTCCTCCTCTGGAATCTAAGACGCGCTCGGACAAAGGCCCCCTTGCGGGGGCCTTTGCTTTTTTTGCAAGCCCTCTTGGGCCCCCTTGCGGGGGCCTTTGCTCTTAGACCGCGTCCTTCGCGGCTTTGACGGGCCTCGCCCGCACGACCTTGCGCGCTGGCTTGGCCTTGAACATCATCTCCTCACCCGTAAACGGGTTGGTGCCCTTCCGAGCCTTGGTCGCCGGCTTCTTGACGACCACGAACTTGGCAAAGCCGGGGACGAGAAATACGCCGTTCTTTTTCAGTTCCTTGTGACCGACGTCGGTGAGCGTTTCCATCACGGTCTTGACATCCCGCTTGGAAAGCTCGGTGGTGCTCGCAATCTTTTCGATCAGTTGCGACTTGGACATTTGGGTAGGCATCGTGTCTCCTCTGGTTCGTACCGAGCAAATATCAAAGGACCTCAGGAAGCGCATTTGACAATCGCTACCCCGCCAACCGGGGGGGCGCGGAACGCGAATGTCAAATGCAAAACTCCGCCAGAGGCCGGTATTTGCTAGTGATCCACCGATTCTAACATTCGCAAAGATACGCCGCGGCAACGGGATGCGAATGTTAGAATCGGACCACTGGCAGCCGTCTAGGCCATTCCGCACAGATTTGTTAGGTCTTGACGTCCTCAGCCGAGGCTGGCGAACACTGAGTCGCGCACCGCTTTACCGCCAGTCCGGCTGAATTGGTTCCGCAAGTCATCCCGCCAATATTGCCTCGGGGCCCGTATGGCGCGAGCCGGCCGCGGTTGCGGCATCAGGGCATAGGCGCGCCCCCCTACCACCCGAACACGGCCTTCAGGCCCGCATAGAGCGAGCCGCCCGCGGTCACGACCATGCCGCCCAGCGGCCCCACCGTGACCAGGAGATCCTGGATGATGCGCGCGCGGCGACGCAGGTGCTCCTCGCCGACATGCTGGCCGAGCGCGCGCGCCATGCTGTACGCCATCGCGTTCGGCTTGCCGCCGCCCGCCATGATCTTCGGGATGACCTGGAAGATCAGGGAGCCGAGAATGTTGCCGGTGACGAACGCGAGCGCGATGCTCACGGCGTACTCGATGGCCTCACGCCACTCGATCCATGGACCGGGAATGATCGGGACGTCGTCGTTCACGCCGGTCACGGTCAGCATGCAGAAAATGGCAAGAAAAGCGGTGATCGTTCCCACAACGAGCGTACCGCGAATCCTGATCTTCTCGCGCGCATAGAGCATCAGGCCGAACGGCAGCGGAACGACGACCGAGGCCAGCCGCAGATAAAGCGGCGTCACATTCAGGACAATGGTGACCACGATATGCGCCGCGACCAGCAGCACGGCCGGCATCAGGACATAGGCGGCGGCGTAGGTGAGAGCCGTCCGATACGGGCGGCGAAGCCGGTCAAGCTTGGTGCTGACGTAGTCGAACTCCCTGCGCAGTCCGTCGAGCTCGGCAATGATGTCCTGGATTTCCACAATGACCGGACGCGCAACCCGCAAGTCACGGGAGCAGTGCTTGCAGGCGATGGCCTCATCCCGGATGGTTTCGGCGCAATAGGGACATTCCATCAGACTGGTCGATGCTGCTTGCCGCGCTTGAGTTGCTCAAGCGCACGCTTGGCTTCCGAGAGCTCCTCTCGCGCCAGATCGCGCTTTCGCGCCAGATCGTCGCGCTCCCTGAGGAGCGACACCGGCACCGCGATGTCGCGCGAGCAACTGGGGCAGACCAGCGCGCCCGACGCATGTTTCTGCAGACAAAACGGGCAGGTTTCTTCCGGCATGGCGGTCAAGGCGCGACTTTCAGGAGAAAGCTGGTGGTGCCGATCCGGCCATCCGAATCCTTGACGTCGACCCTCACCATATGATCGCCGGCTGGAAGCTCGACATCCGGAATGTCGATGCCGCTTGCCTGCACGAATGATTTGACGCGCGGCGTCAAATCGACATTGGGCGTCTTCAGATAGGTCATCTTGACCGAATCGATATCGATCTTCGCGCCTCCGAACGATTCGAACTTGAGCTGGAGATGGGTCGGGGAGTGAATTGGTTCGCCTTCCTCGACATACTTGATCTTGGGACCTCGGGTCACCCCGCGCCGATCGGCTATGATGGCGCCCTTGGGCGGCGGCAATTTGGCTTCTTCGTCGGTAATGAGGATGTGGCCCGCGAACGACGGTGTTGCCGCCGACCAGACGATGGCGGCAGCCGCGATCGCAAACCCGAAATACCAGTTTCGCACGTATGTCCTCCGTTCAAAAAAAGAGACGACTGAAGATAGTCTATCGGGCTCCACCGTCTCCAATGATGGAATACGGCGCCCAAAACAAAGGATGCGCGTAGGCGAATTCCGTCTTGCCGTCGGCGCCAACATAGCCGGGCCCATCGACCAGCGCCATCATCGCCTGTTGCAGCGCCTCGCCGCGCGTCAGCTTGGGGTCGGCGGCCTGGCGTCTGAACAGATCGGTGATCAGCTCCCTCGCCGACTGCGAATGCACGGACCAGTTGGTGACCAGCAGCGCGCGGGTCCCGGCATAAAAGAAGGCCCGGCCGAGACCCGATGCAGCCTCCGCGCCGGCGGCAGCTCCGGCCCCGGTGTTGCAGGCCGACAGCACGACCCAGTCGGCATCGAGCTTCAGCGCAAGAATCTCCTCCATGGTCAAGAGACCATCGCCATCGCTGTCGGCGACCGCGGGAGCCGACAAAGCCAGTGCCGGCTGGGTGAGCCCGTCGAGCTCGCCCGGCACCAGTCCGTGGGTCGCAAACGCGATGATCTTGAACTTCGACAGATCCGTCGTCTTGACGTTCTTCTCGCTGGCGTCCTTGCCCAGATTGAGCACCTTGGCAGGGTCGGTCTGCAACGTCAGCGCGATCGACTTCAATTCGAGCGCGGTGTCCGGAAGCCGCGGCAGCTGCGCCAGTTGCAGGCTGTCGACGCCGTCGACCTTGGGGGCGCTACGCCGCTTCAAAGGCATGCCGCGGGTGACATTGGACGCGTCCGCGACCTGAACCGGCTCGTCGTCCTTTGTCGCCTCGTCAGCCTGTTCCTTGCTGAACAGCGGATCGCCGAACCCGATCATCTGCTGGCGCGAGGCGAGGCCGGCCGGCAATTTCCGCAACGTCAGCAATGCGGACAGTGACGGCACCAGGGTCACCGCATGGGTCCGCGCCAGCCAGGGCACCTTCCGGTAGCTCGAAAATAGCGGATCGTCGTTGGGATCGATGCGCGCCGGCTCCGTCGGCAGCAGCGACAACGGCATCAGGCCAAGCGCACCGTTGGTCACGACGATCAGATTCTTCGTCGGCCTCCAGCTCGCTTCCACGGGCTTCAACAGCAGCGCATAGAGATCGTAGGCAAGGTCGAGGTTGAATGCCGGAATGTCGGAAATCATCGCGGCATTCGGCTCCAGCGCCTCGCGCAGCTTGGTCACCTTGGCGTTGACGTCACCGAGCCTGGTGTCGAGATGCACGAACTGGACAGGCCCCTCCTTGCGCAGCGCCCATACGAAGCTGTCAAACCGGCCGAAATAGAACGAGAGCAAGGTCTCGTCTGCGGTGAGCTGCTTCTGCAGATCGGCCGGACCGGGGGGCGGGGGATTCACCAGGTTGCCGTAGTCGGGAAACTTCTTGGCGATGTCCTTCAAGGTCTGCGCGCGTGTCGCTTGCAGGCGGGCGATCCCGGCCTCGGTGCTTGTGACCGCCTTTTCGTCGCGCTCGGATGCCGGCACGGTCAGGAGATTGTTGAGCGTTCCCACCTCCGCACCGATCTGCTTGTCGACGTCCTGCGAAGCGCGCACGAGCTGGGCCAGCACCGGGTCCGTGGTGGCGGCGCGTGCCGAGGACGCCTGCAGCGCGCGCTGCACGGATTGCCCACGCAGCACGTCGGCAAGGCCGAAGGTTTCCTCGACGATGCTCGCCGAGGCGAGCTGCGGGTTGCGGCTGAGCATCCGCAGATAGCCTTCGATCACGAAGCGGACCCGACCCTCGCGGGCGGCGGCCGTGCTGCCGCTATCGTCGTCGCCACCGCCGGAGACCGACAGCAGCACGGGCAGGCTCTCCTTGAAGGCTTGCAGCGCTTCCGGCGCCTTGCCCTTGCGCGCCAGCGCGATGGCGTAGAATCCGCGCGACAGCGCGGTGTTGTAGCTCTTGTCGCCGGAGCGCTGGCGTTCGCGCTGATAGGTGCGTTCGGCGATCTCGAGCGCGTTGTCGTTGTTGCCCTGCGAGAGCATGACGGCGACGCGCGCCAGGCCGCTGCTGACGGCCTCGCGTCGCGACGGCTCCCAATTGGCGGTCCAGAGGTCGATCTGGTCATAGAGCTTGGACGCCACGTCGTACTGGCCCTCGAGATTGAGGATTTGCGCGAGAAACAGATGCGCGCCCACGATCTGCGAGGACTCGACGCCGTATCCCAGCCCCTGGTGGATCGCGATGACCTGGCGCTGCAGCGCTTCGGCTTCCTTGTAGCGCCCCTGTTCCTGCACCACATAAACCAAAACCCCAAGAATACCCGCGGTGTCCACGTGATACTTGCCGGACTTGCTCAGGCGGCTGAGCAGCGCACGCCGCACATCGGCTTCGCCTTCGCCGACCCGACCCTGCTTGACCTTGATCCGCCCTTCCAGCGCGAGCGCCCAGTCCGCGGCCGTTTCCGCCTGTCCCGCAGGCGGCCTGCTTTCCCATTGCGCATAGGTCTTGACCGAGTTCGCATGGAGGACCGACGCCTTGTGATAGCCGGCCTCAGCTTCGGCAAACCGCCCCCGCGCTTCCTCGACCCGTGCACTGCTGTCTTCGACCAAGGCCTGCCAGGCCATCCCGTAGATCGGGAATATCGGCCAGCGCTGCGCTTCCGCCAGCAGCGCGCGATGGCGCGCCACATAGGATTCCGCCGTGTTGATGTCGCCGCTGCGCAGATTGCCGATGGCGAGCGAATAGTACACGCCAAACAGCTTGCCCTTGCTCGATTTGGAAAATGTCGCCAGCTGCTTGGCAAGCAGCGCGTTGGCGCGCTTGTTGTCTCCGGCCTGCCGCAACAGGCGCATGAAGACTTGCTCGTAGCGGGCGCCACGATTGTTGTAGTCGTCGCTGGTAGCATTGTTGACGGCAAGTTCGGCGTCGGCGAGCGCGTCACTGCGACCGAGCAGCGCTCTTGCCTGCGCCCGCTTGTAATAGAAGTCGGCCAGATCGGCTCCCGTCAGGCCCGCAGGCACGGCCGCATCGGCGGCTGCGGTCTGCCTCGCCACCTCTTCGGGATCGGGCTTCTGCTGATCGAGAATCGCGGAGATGTCGGAGACCGTTCGCGGCGGCGCCACCAGCGGCGCCGTCTGATCATTTGCGACGTCCGCGGCGCTGGCTTTCGGCTGTGCCGTCAGTTTCTCCGCCGAGAACAACGCCGCCTTCGGGTGCGCGGCGATCATCGCGCTCTTGACGCAGGACTGCACGATCGACCTGGCTTTTGCAAAGCAGGCTTCGTGCGTTCCGCCACCTTGCTTGCAGGCGGTATAAGCGGGCTTGCCGCTCGAGTTGCGGCAACTCTCGATCGCCTGATCCATCTCGAGCGCGGACAGTTGGGAAGCGGTGAGGAGCAGGCCACCGGCGGCAATGCCAAATGATGCAAAGGTACAAAAGAAAACTGCGATGCGTCTCATCGTCGTTACCTCGCGATGCAAAGCTCGATAACAATGTGTAGTTGCTGAATCCGCGTGTCCAAGTCTGCCCCTGCTTGAAGATCATAGCTGCGCGCGGAACCGAGCGCCAGACGCGCGAAACTAACCGCACTGCCCCACATGTGGCGATGGCCGCCCGCCAAGGCGTCCTTTGCAGCACTGACGACATACCCCGTCACCGTTCGCGGCTGACTTCCCCCGATGGACGGTGAAAAGAAGCTGCCCGCGGCAAGAGGTTGCGCAAAGCGACCACTGCATTCAGCGCCAATCGCGCAGCGCAGCGCGGCGAACGGATCGAATGCGCCGCTTCCCGGCGGCTCCGTCACGGCGTGGTATGTAAGTTTCCGCTCCGGCGCACGAACACCGCAATTCGCAACTCACCCGTAGTTGACCGGTGACATCGCGACTCGATCGATCCCGGCGCATTCCATGTTTCTTTACCAAACAGTGTCAAAAATAATCATTGGCCAAGGATGGCACATGACACTTCGAAGAGCTTCTTAGTCGGCGTTGGCACGATATTCGCATTTGTACTTTCGCCGGACCGGTTCTGACTGGAGAGCAAATGGGCGAAGTCATACAATTTCCGAAACCTGATCCCAACCGGGAGAGGGACCGCCTCATCCGCGAGGCTCGCTCGCTCTACGAGAGCATATTCCCGACGCAAAAGCTGCCTGCCGGCATGCAGCCTGAGGCCCCCGTCTCCTGAAGGCGGCGCAAATCGACGATGCCGCGGGCCTTATCGGTCCCGCGCGGGTGCTGCTGCAGACGATGATGTGGGCCGACAGCAGGCATAACCCGCCTTTATTGTCATCGATGCGTGATGGATGACGCTGTCGCGTATCTGCACGACGATCTGCTCCTCTTTCGAGATATTCCGGACGGAGTTCGGTGCGCAGTGGCGCAGGTCGCGGCCGACGTTCCGGAAAGATCGTAACATCATCCGGCCACCGAACAGCTCTGGTTTTGACGGCTGCGCTTTTCGGCCGCTCCGCTATTCGGTCGGCAAACTTTGGCGCAAAGCGCCGGCGCGATGGCAAAACCTGCCGACCGTGGTTTCACCGTCAACGAATGCCTCGTTCCGAACTTCGTGATCTATCCAGCCCCCAACTCTCACGACCTTCGGACCGGCCGAAGGCCGGACTCCGTTGCGGGACGCCTCCTAGGAGTTCTTCTGCTTTCCCCGCCGCTTTCCCTCATGCTCCAGCGCCTTGCGCACCTCGTCGAACTCGTGCCGCGACGCCTTGTCGACGCGCGGAAACTTGAGGTCGAGCCGCTCCAGCGCGCTGATGATGGTCGAGATGATCACCACCCGCGCAAACCATTTGTGGTCCGCCGGCACCACGTACCACGGCGCCACCGGCGTCGAGGTGTGCCTGAGGATATCCTGATAGACCGCCATGTATCGCGGCCACAGCGCACGTTCGCTGACGTCGCCCATCGAGAACTTCCAGTTCTTCGACGGCTGTTCGAGCCGGTCGAGAAACCGCTTGCGCTGCTCCTCCCTGGAGATGTTGAGGAAGAACTTCAGGATCACGGTGCCGTTGCGCGCGAGGTAGCGCTCGATCGCAGTGATATCCTCGAACCGCTCGCGCCAGATATTCCCGGTGACCAGTCTGGATGGAATCTTCTCCTGCTTGAGGAGTTCCTTGTGCACGCGCGTCACCAGGCACTCTTCATAATAGGAGCGATTGAAGATGCCGATGCGGCCGCGCTCGGGCAGCGCGATCATGCAGCGCCACATGAAGTCGTGGTCGAGCTCGTGGGAGGTCGGCTGCTTGAACGAAGTGACCTCGCAGCCCTGCGGATTGACGCCTTCGAAAATGCTCTTGACCGCGCTGTCCTTGCCGGCGGCGTCCATGCCCTGGAAGATCAAGAGCAGCGACCAGCGATCCTGCGCGTAGAGCTTCTCCTGAAATTCGTTCAGCCGCTTCTTGTTGGCATCGAGGATCTGCTCCGCCTCCTCCTTGTCGAGGCCGCCCTTCTCGTCCGTCTTGTGCGACTTGAGACGGAATTTGCCCGATCCTTCGACCCGGAACGGCGCGATGGTGGCATCGAGCGTAGCCGAGAGCGATCGCGAGGCCTTCTTGCTCATGACGGGCGATCTCCCGTTTCCGTTGTGTCCCGGCCCGTACCGGGGACGATGATTATCGGCAATAGCACGACTGTGTCAGCCCAGGGAAATCCCGGCCAGATCCGCGGCCAGCGCATCGACGCGGGCCGGATCTGCATCCCACGCAAACATGAAGCGGGCGCCGCCGCCAATGAAGGTATAGAACAGCCAGCCGCGCTCGCGCAGCGCGGCAATCATTCGATCCGGCATCCGGACGAAGACCGCATTGGCTTCGACCGGAAACATGATGTCCAGCTTCGGCAAGCCGTCAAGTTTCCGCAGGAGGCGTCGCGCGCAGGCGTTGCCATGCGCGGCGTTGCGCAGCCAAGCCCCGGTCTCGAGCATCCCGACCCAGGGCGCGGACAGAAACCGCATCTTCGAGGCCAGCTGTCCCGCCTGCTTACACCGGTAGTCGAAATCCTCGGCAAGCTTCGGGTTGAAGAACAGAATGGCTTCGCCGGCGGCCATGCCGTTCTTGGTGCCCCCGAAGCAGAGCACGTCGACGCCGGCGCGCCATGTCATGTCGGCCGGCTTGCAGTCGAGGCTGGCGCAGGCGTTGGCAAAGCGCGCGCCATCCATGTGGAGGCTGAGGCCGAGTTCGCGACAGACCGCCGAGATGGCGCGCACCTCATCCAGGCTGTAGACCTGCCCGGTTTCGGTCGGCTGCGTGATCGTGACCACGCGAGGCTTGGGAAAATGGATATCGCTGCGGTTGGTCGCAATCGCGCGGATCGCCTCCGGCGTCAGCTTGCCGTCGGAGCAGCGCGCGGTGAGGAGCTTCGAGCCGTTGGAAAAGAACTCGGGCGCGCCGCACTCGTCGGTTTCGACATGCGCCACATCGGTACAGATCACGCTGTGATAGGATTGGCAGAGCGCGGCGAGCGCGAGCGAATTGGCGGCGGTGCCGTTGAAGGCAAAGAACACCTCGCAGTCGGTCTCGAACAGCTCGCGAAAGGCATCCGACGCCTTCGTGGTCCAGACATCATCGCCATAGGCGGGTGCGTGGCCCCGGTTTGCCTCGGCCATGGCGATCCAGGCCTCGGGGCAAATTCCGGAATAATTGTCGCTGGCAAATTGCTGGGGATCGCTCATCGTACCGCACCTCTTGGGGTCATCAGATCTGCTCCATCGCGGCAAAGCCGACGCCAGGCGAGCAGATTGATGCGGCACTGTCCCGTTTGTTGCCGGATCGGCCGCATCTCCCCTCGCGAGGACGCCACCTTGCCCGGGAGCAGGTTGGCGTTGAGCGTCAGCTCAACTCTTGATGTTGCGCAACGCCAATAGAGGGAAAACCCGGAGATGGCAAGGCTCAGGACGTTGACGCGAACTGCTGCTGGATGAAAGCGGTGACGAAGCGCGGCATCGCGGAGGTGAGATCCGCTGGTCCGCGCACCAGATGGATGGCGGAGAGTTCAGGCTGCAACTGCCGGGCGAGATTGGCCTCGATCCGCTCGCGCAAGCTCGCGCCCGAACAATCGACCTGCAACAGCCTGATCATCGCGATCGACGCGTCGACAACGACGCAGTCCCAGCCGCTATCAGCCCGATAGTCGGCAGGGGTCAGGCCGGTCTCTTCCTCGAGCTCGCGCGCGACGCTGCCGGCGATGTCGACGGTGCCGCCGCTGATATCGTCGGCATCGGGGGTGCCCGCCGGAAAATAGATGCGCCCGGCATTCGCGGTATGCTGGGCCATCTCGCCGAGCACGAAGGCGCCGTCGGCGCAGCGCAGCGCCCCCATCCCGAAGCCGTTGACGACGCTCTGATCGGCACAACCCCAGTCCCGCCACGCCAGCAGGCTGGCGAAATCGACGTCGAAATAGCTGGCGGACAAGCGATCGTCCGCAAACACCGGATTGCGCGCCAGCAGGACGCGGCCGTTCCAGATCGCCGGCTTCCGGCGCTGCCGCTCGGCGAAATGCGCTGCTATCTCGTCGCGACGCGCGTCCGCAAACGGCCAGGGCCATGGCTCGTAGCGCAGATCGAGCGCGGCGACGCGATGAATGACCAAGGGCGTCATGCCGCTCGACGCCTGCTATCTTGACGCGTTGTCTTCACGCGAACCGATATCCACTTCGCATGGCGTGCGAGGCGCGCTGTCCCCTGAAAATGCCTTTGTTATTTCGTACTCATCCCCGTGGTCTTCTTGACCTGGTCGACGAATTTGTTGGTGAAGGTCTTGCTGACGTCGATGTTGGCCTTGGCCACGTCAGGCGAGCTTTCGCTGAACACCGCGAGCACCGCGTCGGCGCCCTTGGGGTCCATCCTGCCGGTTTCCGAGTACATCGGGAGCGTGTTCTTGAGCGCGGCGAGGTAAAGCGCCTTGTCCTTGCCGACCAGTTCGTCGGGCATCTTGGCCATGATGTCTTCCGCCGAATGCGCATGAATCCAGGTGAGCGTGTTGACGATCGCGGTGGTCAGCCCCTGCGCCTCCTTGTCATGGGAGGCGACCCACGCCGCGGTCGCGTAGAGCGCACCGCCCGGATATTCGCCGCCGAACACGTCAAGCGTATCCTTCTGCGTGCGGGTGTCGCTCAGAATCCGAAGATCCGGATGGCTCCCTTGCAGGACGGTGACGGCGGGATCGAGCATCACGGCCGCATCGATCTGGCCCTGCTCCATCGCCGCGACCGCGGTGGCGCCTAAGCCGACGCCGATCACGGCCGCGCTGGTCGGATCAAGCCCGTTCTTCTTCAGAAGGAATTTCAGGAAGAAATCGGTCGACGACCCCGGCGCGCTGACACCGACCTTCTTGCCGGCGAGATCCTTGATCGACTTGATTTCGCCTGTATGCGAGGGCGAGACCACCAGCACGAGACCGGGATAGCGGTCGTAGACGACGAAGGCCACCAGCTCCTGCTTCTTGGCGGCAAGATTGACGCAATGGTCGAAATAGCCGGAGACCACGTCGGCGCTCCCGCCGAGCACCGCCTTCAGCGCGTCCGAGCCGCCCTTCAGATCGACCAGTTCGACGGCGAGGCCCGCTTTGTCGTATTCGCCAAGCTGCTTCGCCAGCACGGTCGGCAGATAGCACAGGCAGGCACCGCCGCCGACGGCGATCGTGATCTTGCTCTGCGCCGCCGCAAGGTCACAGAACAGAAAAAGCGCCAGCAGCGTTCCGGCCAGCCTGCCCAAGATGGTTTTCATGGTTTCCTCCCTTAGTTGGCCGCACGATAGAGCAGCGGGGGTGGATTGAGAAGCGGGTTTGCCATCACCTCATCAGAACGAAGCGAAGCAACACTGAAGAATGGATTGCTTCGTCGCTTCGCCAAGAAGAACAAGGCGACGGTTCAAACGGGGCGCCCACAAGGGGCGCCCCTACGCAATGTCGATCTCGTTGGGGCGACCCTCGTGGTCGCCCTCCTTTGACGGCCCGCATCCAGCATTGACAGCCCTATTCGCGATGGTCCGCGGCTACCGGCCGCCAGACCAGAAGCCGCCGCTCGACCAGGGTCACCGCGAAATCGATCAGGATCACGAAGGCGGACAGCACGAACATGCCGGCGAACACGCCGGCGACGTCGAACATGCCCTCGGCCTGCTGGATCAGATAGCCGAGGCCGGCGGCCGAGCCGAGATATTCCCCGACCACCGCACCGACCACGGCAAAACCGACCGAGGTGTGCAGCGACGAGAACATCCAGGACAGCGCCGAAGGCCAGTAGACATGCCGCATCAGCTGGCGCTCGCTCATCCCGAGCATGCGGCCGTTGTCGAGCACGGTCTGGCTCACCTCCTTGACGCCCTGATAGACGTTGAAGAAGACGATGAAGAACACGAGCGTCACGCCGAGCGCGACCTTCGACCAGATGCCGAGACCGAGCCAAAGCGTGAAGATCGGCGCCAGCACCACGCGCGGCAGCGCGTTGACCATTTTGACGTAGGGATCGAAGACGGCGGCGACCTTGGGCTGGCGCGCGAACCAGAACCCGACCATCACCCCGCCAGCCGAACCGATCGCAAACGCAAGGATCGATTCCCACAGCGTGATCAGAAGATGTTTCCAGATCACGCCGCTCGAAAACCACGCGACGATCTGCGCGGCGACATCGACCGGGTTGGAAAAGAAGAACGGCGGCAGCACGAGCTTGCCGAACACCGGGACCGTGGACAACAACTGCCACAGCGCCAGCGCGACCACGGCGACCAGGAGTTGCAGCAAGAGCAGCGTCAGGCGCGGCATCAGCCCGCCTCCGCCGCTTGCGAGGATTGCGCATAGCCCTTCATCACCTCGGCCTTCAGCACCGCCCAGATCTCCCGATGCAGCGCATGAAAGTCCTTGTCCAGCCTGGCCTCGAAAATATCGCGGGGACGGGCGAGCGGCACCCGCCAGTCGCCGATGATGCGCGCGCTCGGCCCTGCCGACATGATCACCACGCGATCGGCGAGCGCGATCGCCTCTTCGAGATCGTGGGTGACGAACAGCACCGCCTTGCGGTCCGCGTTCCAGAGATCCAGCAATAAATTACCCATGATCTGGCGGGTCTGGGCATCGAGCGGCCCGAACGGCTCGTCCATCAGCAGGATTTTCGGGTCGCGGATCAGGACCTGCGCCAATCCCACGCGCTTGCGCTGGCCGCCCGAGAGCATGTGCGGATAACGGTTGGCGAAGGCGCCAAGACCCACCGCGCCGAGCCACCCTTGCGCCCGCTGCAGCGCCTGCGCACGCGGCGCACCCGCAATTTCAAGGCCGATCGCGACATTGTCGAGCGCCGTTTTCCAGGGAAACAGCGCGTCGGCCTGGAACAGATAGCCGGCCTGCCGGTTGAGGCCTGAAAGCGGCTGATCGAAAATCCGCACCACGCCGGCGGCAGGTTTCAGCAGCCCGGCCGCGACATTCAGCAACGTCGACTTTCCGCATCCGGTGGGACCTACGATGGCGACGAATTCACCATGCGCGACCGAGAGATTGGCCTTTTCGACCGCGGTATAGACGCGTGCATCGGCAAGTCGGAACGCAACCGTCGCCTCCTCAAGCGCGACCGCTATTGGCATCGCCTTCTGCACCAAGTAGCCTCCCAATCCGGATGATGGCTTAGCCCCTTGCAGGTACAAGTTCAACAAACTGGCCTTAAACGAGGTGGCATGAAATTCGACTTCATGCTCCAATCTTACCCTCCCCTGGAGGGGGAGGGTCGACGCGAATGCAATGAGCGGCGGGTGGGGTGACAGTCTCTCGCTTCGAACAGTGCCCGAGTTGAGAGATCACCCCACCCCGCCCGCACCCGACGATGCTGCGCATCGCCGAGTGCCGGCGACCCTCCCCCTCCAGGGGAGGGTGCGACAACCACGACCAGCGAACCTTGAGGCAACAAGGCAAGATGCCAGACGCCCCCCTGATCGCCTATGCCCATGTCGGCAAGAGCTTCAATGGCGGCCGGGGCGCTAGCCCCGTGGTCGCGCTGAACGATGTCTCGCTCGAGGTGGCGGCAGGCGAATTTCTCGCCATCGTCGGCGCCTCCGGCTCCGGCAAGACGACCTTGCTGCGGCTGGCCAACCGGCTGATCGACCCCGATCGCGGCAGCATCACCATCGAGGGGCAGGACGTGCGCACCGCCGACCCCGTCGGCTTACGCCGCGGCATCGGCTACGTGTTCCAGAGCGGCGGGCTGTTCCCGCACATGAGCGTCGCCGACAATATCGGCATCACGCCGAAGCTGAACGGCGTCGGGAGCGCCGAGATTTCCGCCCGCATCGACGAACTGCTCGACCTGGTCCGCCTGGAGCGCGCGCTGCATCGCGAGCGGCTGCCACACGAATTGTCCGGCGGCCAGCGGCAGCGCGTCAGCGTCGCGCGCGCGCTCGCGGCACGGCCGCGCATCATGCTGATGGACGAGCCGTTCGGCGCGCTCGACCCCTTGACCCGCGACGCGCTCGGCGACGACTATCGCGCCCTGCACAAGAAGCTTGGGCTGACCACCATCATGATCACCCACGATATGACGGAGGCGATCCTGCTCGCCGATCGCATCGCGGTGATGCGCACCGGAACGCTGGTGGCGCAGGGCACGGCCGCCGAACTTGCAAAGAGCAGTGAACCCTATGTCACCGAGTTGCTCAGCACCCCGCGCCATCAGGCCGAGCGGCTCAAGACGTTGCTACTGAGGGATGGTGCCGCGTGAGCATGTTGTCCGATCCGCGGCTCAGCGAAGCGCTCGGCCATCTCGCCGATTATCTCGGCAATCACGTGCGCGTCAGCCTCGCGGCGCTGGCGCTCGGGCTGCTTGCGAGCCTTCCGCTTGCGATCCTCGCGCGCAACCGCCCGGTGCTGCGCACGACCCTGCTCGGGCTCGCCAGCATCGTGCAGACCGTGCCGGGACTGGCGCTGCTCGCACTGTTCTATCCGCTGCTGCTGGCGCTGGCGTCACTGACGCTGGCCTGGTTCGGAGTTGGCTTTTCTGCGTTCGGATTCCTGCCCGCGGTGCTGGCGCTGGCGCTCTATTCGATGCTGCCGGTGCTGCGCAACACCATCACCGGGCTGAACGGCGTCGATGCGTCCATCCTGGAGGCGGCGCAGGGCGTCGGCATGACACCGCAGCAGTCGCTGTTCACGGTCGAGCTGCCGCTGGCGGCTCCTGTGATCATGGCGGGCATTCGCACCGCGGCGGTCTGGGTGATCGGCACCGCGACCTTGTCGACGCCGATCGGACAAACCAGCCTCGGCAATTATATCTTTGCGGGATTGCAGACCCAGAACTGGGTGTTCGTGCTGTTCGGCTGCGTTGCCGCCGCCATCCTGGCGCTGGCGGTCGACCAGCTGCTGGCCCTGATCGAAAACGGCATCCGGGCCCGCAGCCGCCTGCGCACGGTGTTCGGCGGCGTCGGCATAGCGGCGCTGGTCGCGGCCACATTGGTGCCCACGATCGCGCGCCCGCAGGCGAGCTATTTCATCGGCGCCAAGACCTTCGCCGAGCAATACGTGCTGTCGTCCCTGATCAAGCAGCGGCTGGGCGCGGCGGGGCTAACCGCGGCGAACCGCGAGGGTCTCGGCTCCAATGTGATCTTCGAGGCGCTCGCCGCCGGTGATGTCGACCTCTATGTCGACTATTCCGGCACGCTGTGGGCCAACCAGTTTCACCACACCGACATCCGGCCGCGCGGCGAAGTGATCGCCGAGCTGAAGACCATGCTTGCAAAGCAGAACATCACGCTGCTCGGCGAACTCGGCTTCGAGAACGCCTACGCGCTGGTGATGCCGAGGAAGCGCGCCGAGGCGCTCGGCATTCGCACCATCGCCGACCTTGCGGCGCATGCGCCGACGATGTCGATCGCGGCGGATTACGAGTTCTTCTCGCGACCGGAATGGGCCGGAATAGAAAAGGCCTATGGCCTCGCGTTCCGGACCCAGCGGCAGATGCAGCCGGATTTCATGTATGCCGCGGTCGCCTCCGGCGAGGTCGACGTGATCGCGGGCTACACCAGCGACGGACTGATCGCCAAATACGATCTGATGGCGCTAGAGGATCCAAGGCAGGCGATCCCGCCCTATGACGCGATCCTGCTGCTGGCGCCGAAACGCGCATCCGATTCCGCGTTGCGGGCCGCGCTGCAGCCGCTGCTCGGCCGGATCGATATTGCCACGATGCGCGAGGCCAATCTGCGCGCCGCCGGTGGCGGCGGCGACTCCTCGCCCGATGCGGTGGCGCGCTGGCTGTGGGAGAAAGTCGGCAAGCAGTAAATCATCACTTGTCGAGCTGCTTGGCCGTCTCGAAATCGGCATTGGCGCGCGCGGTGTCGCCTTTGGCCTTGTAGGCGAGGCCCCGGTTATAGGCTGTATTGGCGTCCTTGGGATAAAGCCGGATTGCGCTGTCAAAGTCCGCGATCGCCAGGTCGTAGTCCTTCCTGGACAGATAGACCGCACCGCGCTGCGAATAATAATCCGAAGTGGTGCGATCATCGCCGAGCCGAGTGCTGTCGGTTGCCGCTAGAGCGTTGGGCGTCGGTCCCAGTTTGATCGCCTGATTGCAGTCTGCCAGCGCATGATCGTAATCCTCCTTGATGCGGTAGACGATGCAACGGTTGTAGAACGCATCGGCGTATGTCGCGGACAGCCGGATCGCCTCGTTGTAATCCGCCAACGCGCGATCATAGTCCTTCTTGATTTTCCACTCGGCGCCGCGATTGAGGTATTTGATGGCGAGCTGGTACCCCCTGTACTTCCCCGACTTGATGGCACGGCTACACGCCGCGATGGCAACATCGCCCGATTGATAGGCGCAGGTCTTGGCGTCATCGGAGGTCGCCCGGCTTTCCGACACGCCGGTCAAGAGCAGCATTCCGCTCGCGACAATGCACATCCGATACAATTGGAAATTCGCAACCATGATCATGCTCCCCCGCGTTGTCATGACGGCCCTGAAATACAGGCTAGCACGTCGACCCGCGGCGGAAAGCGATGTCATGGCGTCAAATCACGCGCGCGAAACCTTTCAACAGTTGGTGGCGGCTGAAGGTATCATGCTGCATCGGGCCTGATCGCGCCGTTACATCCCCGGCTCAATCGGCTTGTCGACCGCGCCGCCGCTTTCGACCCAATCCTTGAAGGCGCCGACATTGTAGACCTTGTCGTAGCCGAGCTCCTGCAACGTCCTGGCGGCGAGCGCGGAGCGGCCGCCGGATGCGCAATAGAGGATCACGGTCTTGTCCCTGGCAAAATTCTTGTCGTGGTAGGGCGAGTCCGGATCGGCGCGGAATTCCAGCATGCCGCGCGACACATGCAGGGCGCCGGCGACCTTGCCGCTCTTTTCGACCTCCGGCGCGTCGCGGACATCGACCACCAGCGTGTTGCCCTTGCCGATCATCTCGCGCGCTTGCGCGGGCGTGATCTTGGGCACGGCGGCATTCGCCGCTTCCATCATCTGCTTGACGCTTGTTGCCATCTGACGCTCCTCACTCACTCCCAGCCTGATGTCACCGGGTCTATCCGGTTGTCGCGCAGCTGACAATATTGCGCCGCCTCGAACAAAGACGGGTGCCTTGATTGTGAGAAGCCGACAGATAAGAGCTAAAGCCCGTGGATCATACCGGCATCGATCAGGAGCCGGTTGAACCTTCGGGACTCGGCGCCGTCCTTGCAGGCGTAGAACACGCCCTCGCAGCGCAGCATGATCTGCTTCTGCTCGGCGAAGGAGGGATCGAGCGGGATCCCGGCGGCCTCCTGGATCACCAGCGGCAGATACGCCGCATCGATCGTGTCCATCACCGCCGGGCTCTGCACCGGCTCGAAATTGATCGCATCGATCGCGTAGTAGGTCGCATAGTAACGCGGATCGTAATTCTCCAGCTTGCGGCCGACGCCGGCCTCGTCCAGCTTGGGATCCAGGATAAGCGGGGAGAATTCCGGCTGATGATCGCCGTAGCGCACGATCAGAAACGGTTGGCCGGCGAATTTCTTCTTCAAGCCGGCAAGGAACGCCTGGTACTGCTCGGCGCTCATCGCCTGCCGGCGCAGATATTCATCGATCGAGGGCTCGTTGCCCGGTGGGCGCCATTTCGGCATCAGGTCGGGACGGAACCGCGTCCCCCACGGGAAATGATTGGCGGCGAGGTAGACGAAGGTGAACAGGGGTTTCCCGGCAGGCCTTTCCGACATCAGCTGCAAGGCGCGGTCGTAGAAGAAGCTGTCGGGCTCGACCTCCTTGGCGCCGAGGTCGCGGGCGTCGAGGAAACGCTCGATGCCGGTCGTGGTCTGGAAGCTGCGCGCGCTCATGAAGGCGCCAAGGGCCGGATATAGCGAGAGCGTCTCATAGCCGCAGCGGCGCAGCGCCAGCGGCAATCCGCGTTCGACGCGCCCCGCCGCGATCCGGGTCACGAAATAGGCGAAGCGCCCGAACGAGCGCGACGACAACCCGGCCAGCACGTTGTATTCGGTGAACCAGCTCGGGCCGCCATTGCCCTCGGCCAGGAATGTGCGTTCCTTGCCGTCGAACGATTGGAAATGGCTGCCATAGCCTTCGGGCACCTTGATGCCGTCAGCGGCTCGAATGTCGAAGCTCGATTCATCATGGATCATGATGATGTTGGGCCGCAGGCCTTTTGGATGGCAGGAATCCAGCAGCGGCATTTTCAGGCGCTCGTCGGCGGTGGCATCCGACTCCATGAAGCCGTAGTTGATGAAGTCGGAGACGGCGATCACGCCGGAGCGGGCGAATTTCGAGAAATAGCCGTCGTTGTAAAAGCCGCGCCAGGCTTCATCCGGCCAGGTCAGGGAATAGGCGACCAGCGCCGCGAGACACGCGAGCTTGCAGGCCAGCGCCGGCAGGCGGCGGATGCGGAACGGATCGAGCCACCACAGCGCGTACATCAAGGGAAGGATTACGACGGCCGCCGAGATCACCGACCAGCGCAGATTGGGGAAGATCGTAAACAGAAACGCCGCTGTATCACGGTCGATCACCATCAGATCGACGAAGTTCGCGGTCATCTGCACGACGTCGTGCTTGAGCCGCGACAGCAGCACCAGCACCACGACCAGGGTCAGCGACAAAGCGCCCGACAGCGCCGGACGCCGCAACAGCGTGATCCAGAAGAAGTTCAGGATGCCCCACGACAGCAGAAATCCGGTGCGCGAACCGAAATCGGTCTCGGTCTCCAGCATCAACGCGAGCGCGGCCAGCTGCGGCGCCGCAACCGCAAGCAACCGCCAGATGCCAAGCGAACCGACGCCGACGGAGGCGACGGTCGCGGAGGGTCCGGGGTCTGGCGCGGGCGCCATGGGTTAACGCTGACTGCAGCCGGCGCGCAAATCTAGCCTTGGCTGGCGGTGGCCAGGAGACGGACGGCGCAGCCGGGACCCTGCGACGTGTCATCAAACTGTATTGGAACTGTCACACGCCCGCAATGGAGTTGGATCTCAGACTTTCCTCTAACGGCAAGCCTGCAGAAAAACGAAGACTCAATCCGCCTGAGCCGGTTTCGCGATGCCCGCGATGAAGAGGTCGAGGATCGCCTCCGCCATGCGTTCGGCGTCGGCCTCCGCCACGCCCCAGCGCGGAAAGTGGCCGTCGATGTTCATCCGCGCAAAGCCGTAGACCAGGGCGCGCCCGGCAATCTGCACCGCCTTCAGGTCGGATGAACGAAGCTGGCCGCGGGCAAAGGCCTCGGACAACGTGCGCTCGGTCAGCTCGATCAGTTCGGCATTGTCCCGCGATACGCCGCCATCCTTGTCGTGATCGAACAGCCGGCGGCTCGAGATGATCTCGAAATGGGTCGGGTTGCGCATCGCCCAGCGCAAATAGGCCAGCCCGATGCGGCGAAACCGGCCGAGCGGATCGTCGGCCGGCGCCTCGGAGAGCACCGTCTCGATCCCGGTCCGGAAGCGCCGCTGCGCTTCCTCCGCCACCGCCGTCATCAGCGCATCGCGGCTTTGAAAATGCCGGAACGGCGCCCCCGGCGACACCCCGGCGCGGCGGGCGGCCTCGCGAACGCTGACCGCCTCCGCCCCGCCCTCACCTACGAGCTCGAGCGCGGCGTCGATCAGGACCCGCCTGAGATCGCCGTGATGATAGGGCGTCCGCGCCCTGGCGCGGGACGCACGGCGCGCCGGTTTGGCCGAGGGTCTGGCTGCACTGGGCATTCGCTTTACTACCATCACCCGATCGTGAATGTAAGCATCGATTACAATGATTGCCAAGCGAACGCCAGCGATATGTAACTGATGATTACATCAGATGGACGGGGAGAGTGACCATGACGGGGCGACAAAACTGGTTCGAAGGCTGGCGGCTGTTCGCGGTGTTGGCGCTGACCCTGATCGCGCTGTGTCTGTGGATCGCCGGCATGCGGCAGTTCGGGGTCGACGGGTCACGCATGGTGATCCGCTTCACGGCGCGAACCTCGCTATTGTTCTTCTGCCTTGCGTTCGGCACTGCTGCGCTGGCGCGGCTCTGGCCCAACGCATGGACCCGGTGGCTGCGCAGCAACCGCCGCACTCTCGGCGTGACCTTCGCTTTCTCGCACGGCCTGCACGCGGTCGCGATCGCAGCATTCGCGGCGATGGACCCCGCAGGCTTCGCGGCCGCCACCAGCCTCGCCTCCTATGTGTTCGGCGGCATCGGCTACGCCTTCATCATCGCCATGACCGCGACCTCGTTCGACCGCACCACCGCTGCGATCGGTCCGCGCGCCTGGCGCATCCTGCATCTGTCCGGCGGCTACTATCTTTGGTTCCAGTTCATGGCCGCGTTCGGCAAGCGGATCCCCGACATGCCGCTTTACGGCCTGTTCCTGGTCCCGCTTGTGCTCGTGATGGCGCTGCGTGTGGCCGCCATGGCCGCGGCGCGAACGCCGCGGCCGGTTCAGGCCGATTAGCGAGCGACGGATGGCCTGCGGCCAACTCACTCATCCATCAGATGGTACTTCCGACCGAGCTGACGGTGCACGGTGAGCACGGCCCTGTCGACGTCACTGATCAGGCTGTCGCCAAGGATCACCTGCGGGATTTCCCAATTCCGCCCCTGGTGGACATCCGGCAATCTGTCAACGCCGGGAACCCGCGCGGTCTCGCAGCCCGGCTGCTGACGCAGCGTCGCGTCCGCAAGCTCGGTCAATTCCGCGCTGTTCTTGCCGATCGTGGTCATTGCGAGTGGTGGCCGGCGCCTTCGAGCTCGCGGGCACGGGCCTCGGTCATGCTGCGCATGCATTCGCCCGCGTCGATGCGTGCGACGGTGCCCTCGCCCATGTCGTAATACAAGCAATTGGCGTCGCGGTATTGAATCCAGAGCCGCTGGGCCGCGCGCAATTGATCGCGCTGCTGTTGAGCTGCATCCTTCATCGCCTGCTGGTACGCAACCGTCATGCGCTTGTCCCATTGCGCGGTCTTGGCCTTGAGACACTCCACCATCTGCAGGGTGCTGCCGTCGCAAGTCTGATCGGGATCGCCCTGGTCGCCGGCAAAAGCGGAACAGGCCGGGGCGAGGACCGCGGCCAGCGCGATAAGCACCTTCAACATCGAGACGCTCACGGCGACGGTAGCAGGCCAAGCCGCTTGGCGATGATCCCGTCCACGGTGCGCTTCGGCAAGATCGATGTCACGAGATGCCGCATTGGATCAGGGGTGACCTGATAGCGCACCTTGGGCCGGGCCGTGGTCAGCGCCTCGAACACGTATTCGGCGATCTTCTCGGCTGGCAGGCCGACCTCGCCGAGCTTCAGCATGAAGCCACGGACCTTCTGCAGGGCCGGGAAAAAAGGCGAGTTCTTGTAGCCGGAAAGATCGACCTCCTCTGCCTTGCCCCAGATCGGCGTCTTCACCGCTCCGGGCGCCACGATGATGACGTCGATCCCGAACAGCATCATTTCGCGGCGCAGGCTTTCGGACAGTCCCTCGACGGCGTGTTTCGAGGCCGAATAGGCCGCTGTCATCGGGTTGCCGTTCTTGCCCGCGACCGAGGAGATCATCACGATCCGGCCCTTGGGACCCTTGAGCTGCGGGTCGGCGCCGAGCAGCGGCCCGAACGCCTGCGTCGCGATCACCGGCCCGATCACATTGACCTCCATCTGCCGGCGGAATGCGTCCGCCGACAGTTCAAGCACCGGCCCGGCGACCGCGATGCCGGCATTGTTGACGAGGCCGGACAGCGTTTCGCCTGCCAGCGCCGCGCGGACGTCGCGGGCGGCCGCCAGCACCGCGGCCTCGTCGGTGACGTCGAACAGCAGTGGCGTGAAATTGGCGCCGAATTCGCCGCGAAGGCGATCGGCATCGGCTTCCTTGCGGACGCTGCCGAACACACGAAACCCTTTGTCCAGCAAGAGCTTCGCGCAGGCCCAACCGATTCCGGTGGACGCGCCGGTGATGACGACGGATGGCATGCCTTCCCCCTGCTTGTACGGAAACTCATGTAATGCTGGCGGGGAGCAGTGCAATGCGGTTTGGACCACGAGCGGCCCCCGTCGCCTACAAGCTGACGCGGTTGATTGGCGGCCGCGTTCTCTTCAACGTCTTGATCGGGCGGTATCGGTGGGCAATCCGGGAACAACGCGTGTTGCTGTTCCTCGACCAGGCCGGATCGACGACGTTGGCGGAACAGATGGGGAGGTGCGCGTCCAGGATCTCCTCACCCAATTTCTTCTACGACATCGACTCTTCTACGACATCGACGAGGCGATCACCGCGCATGGCGGGGAGGTGCACGCCTATGGCCGGTCGAAGTGTTCGCTATCCAGCGGCGTCCACAGGCTCAGCCCGAGCTACCAACCGGTCGCATCATTCAAGAACATGCATGAGACCTCAACTCTTGCTGCAAGGAGGTGCATGCGCGGGACAAGAATGCGGCGGGCAAAGAAGATGGATGAAGCAACGGCTACTGTGCTCTGAAGCGCCGAGACTTTTCTCTGAAAAGATCGAGCGAGCCGCTTCATGCCAAGAATGTGGTTGAAGTCTCAGTTCTTTGTTCCCTAAGCGGGAAACCCAAGAGCGCGCCGAAATTCTGGTTCGAGACTCTGCTCGAAGTCCGAGCGCGTCGGTCCGGAGCTTTCGCTGCGAAAGTCTTGGCTTGGGGCGTTGCGAACACAGTGAAGCGCAAGGCTTAATTTTCGGTTTGCGAAAAATTCGGGGTTTGCAACGGCGGAAAAGCTCGCGGGCAACGATCGCGCACGCATCCCGTATTCACACGGGACCAGCGCGCGCCTCCGACTTACTGATCGTTATCTCCCGCATGACAGTTTGGACGCGCCGCCTGACGCGTAACAGCACCAACGTGCACGCGTCGATTGCCATAACCTGTTGAGCACCCAAACATGCAGCTGTCCGAACGTTCCATCATCGCCGAACTCGAGGAGGCGATGCGTGCTGGCTCCTCCGAAAAACGGGTGAAAACTCTTCGGCAAGTGACCAGCCTGTTCCTGTATGACGCCCAGCGCCTCAGCGACGAACAGATCAAGGTGTTCGACGACGTGCTCTGTATTCTCATCGCCCGGGTCGAGAGCCGCGCCAAGGCGGAACTCAGCAAGACCCTCGCGCCGGTCGACTACGCCCCGATCGAGGTGGTTCGACGCCTTGCAGGCGACGACGAAAGCACCGTCGCCGAACACGTGCTCACCCGCTCCAGGCGGGTGACAACCGGCACCCTCGTGGACGTCGCGAGGACCAAGGGGCAGGATCATCTCTTTGCGATCTCCAGCCGGATCGATTTGCCGGAAGTCGTGACCGACATCATCGTCGACCGCGGCGAGCGCAGGGTCATCCACCATCTCGCCAGCAATACGACCGCGCGGTTTTCCGATACCGGCTATGCCGGCATGGTCGCGCATGCGCAGGCTGACGACAAACTCACCGAGATCATCGGACTTCGTATCGACCTTCCGGTCAGACTCCTGCGCGACCTGCTGCGGCGCGCGGCCGAGGCGGTACGCGCCCGCCTGATGGCGATCGCCCCTCCTCCGCTTCAGGTGGAGATCAAGCGCGTGCTCGAGGCCATCGCGAACGCCGCGATGGGCAACGCCTCACCGCGCGATTTCACCCGCGCCGAAGCGATCGTGACGCGGATGAAGGGACTGAACGAATTGACCGACACCGCAATTGTCGGTTTTGCCGAGACCAAGAGATTCGACGAAGTCGCGGCGGCCCTTGCCATCCAAAGCAACGCGCCGACGGACCTGATGGCCAAGATCATCGAAGGTCCCCGGCACGACCTGGTCCTCATCCCCTGCAAGGCGGCCGGACTGGACTGGCTGGCGGTGGAATCGATCCTGACCAGCCGACCGGTAACGCGTGCCATCGATAAGGAGACGCTCAAGATTGCCTGGAAGGATTACGGCAGGCTGTCGGCGGAGACCGCCCGGCGCGCACTGCGCTTCTGGCAGGTTCGCGACAAGGTCGAGACCTAGGCCATCAATTTTCGTCGTTGCGAGGGGCCAACGGGTGGCGCGAATGCGCGCCCCGACGCGCGCAAGACGTCGGGATCACGCATCACCCCCGTGTTCGTACGGAGAGGAACGCTAACCTGACATGCGGATTGTTGTGGCCAGAATGCCGGACGGCTCGGCTTGCGCCAGCCAACGTCCGCTTGGATAGCGCGGCGAGCGACAGCCGGGTCAGCGATGCTTCCGTCAGAAGATTCTATCATCCTCGAGCTCGAAGAGGCCGTACGCGCGGGCTCGCCGGAACGGCGTGTCAAAACGCTGCGGCAAGTGACCAACCTGTTCCTGAGTGATGGCGCGCGGCTCAGCGACGAGCAGATCAAGGTGTTCGACGATGTCTTCTGCCTGCTTGTCCTCAAGGTCGAAACCACGGCGCGCGCCGAACTGAGCCGCCGTCTTGCCCGGGTCGACCATGCCCCGGTCGGGGTGATCCAGAAGCTGGCACAGGACGACGAGATCGCGGTCGCCTGCCACGTGCTCGCCCATTCCAGACAGGTCGCGACCGGCACGCTTGTGGAGGTCGCCAACACCAAGGGCCAGGATCACCTGCTCGCGATTGCCGGCCGCAAGAACTTGCCCGAGGCCGTGACCGACGTCATCGTCAGCCGCGGCGAGTCCCTGGTCATTCGCAGCCTCGCCAGCAATGCGACCGCACAGTTTTCAAATACCGGCTACGCCGGCATGGTCGCGCACGCCGAAGCCGACCACAGCCTCATCGAGATCCTCGGACTGCGCCCCGACCTTCCCGCCGCATTCCGCCAGGACCTGCTCCGGCGCGCGACGGAAGAGGTGCGCAACCGCCTGAGCGCCAACGCGCCGCCCGAGCTGAAGGACGAGATCACACGCGTGCTGAGGTCGATCGCAGGCAACGCCGCGCTGCCGGCGCTGCCGCAGGATTTCACGCGCGCCGAAGAGAGCGTCAAGCGGATGAAGGCGCGTGACGAGCTGAGCGAGCCGGCCATCCTGACCTTTGCCCAGGCCGGCCGGTTCGATGAGATCGCAGCAGCGCTCGCGGTGGAGAACAAGTTGCCGACCGCGATGATGGCGAAGGTGCTCACCGGCACCAGGACCGATCTCGTGCTGATTCCCTGCAAGGCGGCGGGACTGAGCTGGACCACGGTGGAAACCATCCTCACCAAGCGGCCGACGGTGCAGCCGCTCAACCCGCCGACGCTGATGGCCGCAGCCCAGGACTACCGCAGGCTGTCGGTCGAGACCGCCCAGCGCACGCTGCGCTTCTGGCTGCTGCACGACAAGGTGGAGAAGTAGAAGCGCCGCGCGGGCCTCATGGTTCGAGACGCGCGTTCCGCGCTCCTCACCATGAGGGTATGGCGGTGTGCCGGATGTGAGACCTCATCCTGAGGAGCGTCGCGGAAGCGACGCGTCTCGAAGGATGAAGCCACTGAACCGGAAAGCCCTCAGTTCTTGCTCTTGTCGACCAGCGCGCCCTTCTTGATCCACGGCATCATGTCGCGCAGCTTGACGCCGACTTCCTCGATCGGGTGCTGGGCGAGCTTGGCCCGGGTCGCCTTGAACGAGGTCTGATTGACCTTGTTCTCCAGCATCCAGTCGCGCGCGAAACGGCCGGACTGGATATCGGCCAGCACCCGCTTCATCTCGGCCTTGGTCTCTGCGGTGACGATGCGCGGGCCAGAGACGTATTCGCCGTATTCGGCGGTGTTGGAGATCGAGTAGTTCATGTTGGCGATGCCGCCTTCATAGATCAGGTCGACGATCAGCTTGACCTCGTGCAGGCACTCGAAATAGGCCATCTCCGGCGCATAGCCGGCTTCGACCAGGGTCTCGAAGCCGCCCTTGATCAGTTCGACCAGGCCGCCGCACAGCACCACCTGCTCGCCGAACAGGTCGGTCTCGCATTCCTCCTTGAAGGAGGTTTCGATGATGCCGGCGCGGCCGCCACCGATCGCCGAGGCGTAGCTGAGGCCAAGATCGTGGGCGTTGCCGGACACGTCCTTGGCGATCGCGATCAGGCAGGGCACGCCGCCGCCGCGCTGATATTCCGAACGCACGGTGTGGCCGGGACCCTTCGGCGCAATCATCAGCACGTCGAGATCGGGGCGCGGGTCGAGCAGGTTGAAGTGGACGTTCAGCCCGTGCGCGAATACCAGCGCCGCGCCCTTCTTCATGTTGTCGTGCAGATGCTCGCGGTAGATGTCGCCCTGCAGCTCGTCCGGGGTCAACATCATCACGAGGTCGGCCCATTTGGCAGCGTCCGCGACTTCCATCACCTTGAAGCCGGCATTCTCCGCCTTCACGGCCGAGCTTGACCCCTTGCGCAGCGCAATCGCCACCTCCTTGACGCCGGAATCCTTCAGGTTCAGCGCGTGGGCGTGGCCCTGGCTGCCATAGCCGACGATGACGACCTTCTTGCCCTTGATCAGGTTCAAATCGGCGTCGCGATCGTAATAAACTCGCATCTTCGTTTCCTCATGAGTGGCCAGAATCGGCCGTTAAATCAGTCGCTTGGGTGGTGAAAGGCCGGACGCACCGCAACGAATTTCCGGCGTTGTCTAGAGCATTTTTCCGCGAAGGGGAAACCCGTTTCTGCATGCTGCGCCGCCTCATACGTCCATGAAGACCGGATAGAGCGAGGCCAGCAGCAAAACCGCCATCACGATGTTGAAGGCCCGCACCGTTCGCTCCGACGTCAGCAGCGGCCGCAGCGCGGTGCCGAACAGCGCCCAGACGGTGCACGATACCGTTCCAAGGAGCAGGCTGATCGCGACCTGGATGGCGATGTTCCACGGGAACGCGGCGATCGCCGCATAGGTGGTGATGGTGCCGATCACCATCACCCAGCCCTTGGCATTGATCCACTGGAACATCGCCGCGCCCCAGAATGTCATGGGACCGCGCTGGTTGTCCTGGCCCGGCTTGACCGGTCCGGACATCGCGATCGCTGTCGCCAGATAGATCAGGTAGGCCGCGCCGGCATATTTGAGGATGGTCTGCAGTGCCGGATAGGCAATGAAGATCGTCCCCAATCCAACGCCCACGGCGCCGATCATGAAGGCAAAACCGATGGTGATGCCGGCGATATGCGGCAGGCTGCGGCGAAAGCCGTAAGTGACGGCGGTCGACAGCAGCATGATGTTGTTCGGCCCCGGCGTGAAATACATCACGGTGGCGAACAGGACGAAGGCGATCAGCAGCGAGTGCGACATGGTTGCCTCATGCAAGCTTCGGCAGGATTTGCGGCCGCTTCGACAGCAGCATGACGGCGATGCCGCCGATCACGGTGAGCATGCCCGCAAGCCGCAGCGGCCCGAACCTCTCGCCGAACACGATGCTGGAGGCCGCGGAGCCGACGAAGGGAACCATGAGCGCGAACGGCACCACCTGGGCAGCCGGATAATCCCGCAGCAGCCGGCCCCACAGCCAATAGGCAATCGAGGTGGAAAGGCCGCCGAGGCCGAGCATGCAGACGAAGCCGGTCAGCGACATCTGCGCCAGCGCGTGCCAGGTCGGGCGCGGCCCATCCGCAACCAGGGTCAGGGCCAGCAGCGGCACCGCCGACGCCAGGCACAGCCAGGCAAACAAATCGAACATCGCAACGCCCTGCGCCCGGCGCAACAGCAGGTTGCCGATCGCAAAGCTGACCGGGCTGATCATCAGCACGAGAAAGGCGCTGACGCTGAAATCATAGCCGACCGTGCCGCAGATCAGCAAAAGACCCGCCGCGGCGATGCCGATGCCCGCGCTTTGCATCGGCGTCGGCCATTCGCGAAATGCGATCACGGCAAAGGCAATGGTAAAGAGCGCCTGGCTCTGCACGATCACGCTGGCGAGGCCGACCGGCACGCCATGCGCGATGCCGATCGCCTGCGCCAGGAACTGGCCGAGGAACAGCGCGAAGCTGATCGCGACCAGGAGCGGCCAGGATATGTCGGGCTTGCGCACGAACAGGCACGGCACCGCGGCGATGGCAAAACGCAGCGCCGTCATCAATGACGGCGAGAGTTCGTCGAGCGCGATCCGGCTTGCGACAAAGGCAAGGCCCCAGATCACCGCCACCGTGACGGCGATGCAGATGTCGGCGGGCTTCATTATTCTTGCTCTTGTTCTAGCCCTGCTCGCCGGATTTCGGTTTGCGCAACAGATAGGTGCCGTGCAGCGGCGCGTGATAATCCGCCGACACCAGCGTGAAGCCCGTTTCGGTCAGCATGCGCTCGATCACCCAGCCGAACGTCGAATATTCGTCCCGCATGTGGCTCACCACGCTGTCGCGCGCGAAGTCGTGGTTCTTGATGTTGAAATCCGCCCACTGCTCGACATCGCGATCCGTCCCGTCAGGCATGCTGACGAACACGATGTCGCGCAGATAGAAATGCGCCCCCGGCTTCAGCGCCGCGAAGATCCGCGACAGCGCCACGGCTTTCCAGAAATCCGGCAGATGGTGCAGGGTGAACTCGCTGACGATCAGGTCGTAGGAGCAGGGCTTGTAGGCAAAGCTCAACAGCCCCGCCGACTGGGTACGGACCTTGGCCTTGCGATCGCGCGCATAGATCTTGGCGAGCGCCAGCATCGCCGGCGAGATGTCGACCGCGTCGACCTCGGCGCCCAGCAGCGCCGCCTCCGTAGCCAGCACACCGTTGCCGCAGCCGATGTCGGCGACCCGCCAGCCGCGCTGCACGCCGAGCATGGTCAAGGCGGCGCGGGCGCGGATGTCACTGTCGTCGTGACGATCGTAGATCGATGCGACCGCGCCGTCGAGACCGAGCCGCCGCCGCTGAGTATAGTACCAGTCGCGCGCCAGCATGGATCACATCCCTTCTGCCCCGCGCCCGATCGCGGCGACGCCGGTGCGCGAGACCTCGACCAGGCCGAGTGGACGCATCAAGTCGATGAACTGGTTGATCTTGCCGGTATTGCCGGTGATCTCGAACACGAAGCTTTCGACGGTGGCATCGATCACGCGGGCCCGGAACGCATCCGCGAGCCGCAGTGTTTCGACCCGATGGTCGCCGCTGCCGCGCACCTTGACCATCGCGAGCTCGCGTTCGATCGAACGGGCGGTCAGGGTCATGTCGACGACGCGATAGACCGGGACCATGCGGTCGAGCTGGTGCTTGATCTGCTCGATCACCATCGGCGTTCCCGTGGTGACGATGGTGATGCGGGAGAGATGTTTCTGGTTCTCGGTCTCCGATACTGTGAGACTGTCGATGTTGTAGCCGCGCCCCGAGAACAGGCCGATGACGCGCGCCAGCACGCCAGGCTCGTTCTGCACCAGCACCGAGAGCGTGTGGGTCTCGGTCGGATCGTGACGCTCTTCCATGAAATAGGCGGATGCGGGCTGGTTCATTGTTGTTCTCTGGTTGACGTCGAACACGCTAGCTGCGCCGAAGGCGGTGAGCTCCCTCGCCCCGCTCGTCGCGGGGAGAGGGTTGGGGTGAGGGGCTTTCTCGGCGAGCCTCTCTCGTGGAGAGTCCCCCTCACCCGGATCGGACGCTGACGCGTACGATCCGACCTCTCCCCGCAAGCGGGGAGAGGTGAAGAAACCGCGCGCGCAGTTGGTAACTCCGCAGCACTCACACCACCGCCCTCTCGTGCGGGGCGCGCGCCGTCTCCGGCATCACCCAGCTCCTGAACAGCTCGAAATCGATATTGCCGCCGCTCAGGATCAGGCCGACGCGCCTGCCTTGAAGCTTGTTCTTCTCCTGCAAGGCGGCCGCCAGCGGTGCGGCGCCGGCGCCTTCCGCGAGATTGTGCGTGTCGGTCCAGTAGGCGCGAATCGCAGCCGCGATCTCGTCGTCGGTGACCTGCAGGATTCGCGAGGCGCCGTTGCGGATGATCGCCAGCGCATCCGGGTCCGGAACCCGCGTCGCCATGCCGTCGGCCAGCGTATCGCTGCTGTTGGTGCTCACCACCTTGCCGGCCGCGAAAGAGAGCGCATAGGACGGCGCTTCCGTCGATTGCACGCCGACGATCTCGGTGGACAGCCCCAACAGGTCACGCGCGCGAATGCAGCCGCTGATGCCGGAGCCCTGCCCGATCGGCACGTAGAGGACATCGAGATCCGGCGCCTTGCGAAACAGCTCCAGCGCGTAGGTGGCGACACCCAGCACCAGGTCGGGATGGAACGCCGGCACAATGTGAAGGCCGAGCGCGGCGGCCTGCCGATAGGCCTCCTCGCGTGCCTCCTGAAAATCCTCGCCATGCTCGACGAGGGTGGCGCCGAACGCGGCCATCGCGCGGTTCTTCTCCACCGAATTGCCTCGCGGCACGTAGATCGTCACCGGCAGGCCGTAGCGGCGCCCGGCGAAGGCAAGGCTCTGGCCGTGATTGCCCCGCGTCGCCGAGATCAGCCCGGCGGTGTTCGGATGCGCACGCGTCAGGCGGTCGACATAGGTCAGTCCGCCGCGCACCTTGAAGGCGCCGATCGGCGTGTGGTTCTCGTGTTTGACGATGACGCTGGCCGAAAGCCGCTGCGACAGCAGCGGCCAGGCGTACGTCGGCGTCGGCGTCATCGCCGCTTGGACGACGTCCTGCGCGCGCTCCAATTGGGCGAGGTCAAACATGGGTTGGCCTCGTTTGAAAAAAGCTCTGCTTGATCGTCGAAGGCGGTGTGCTCCCTCTCCCCGTTGTTACGGGGCCGAGACGAGCAAAGCTCGCTCTGAGAGGGTTGGGGTGAGGGGCTCTCACCACGAATTCAGCTTGTGGAAAGTCCCCCTCACCCGAAATTCGCTGGCGCGAATATCGACCTCTCCCCGCAGGCGGGGAGAGGTGACGAGGGAGTTTGCCGGCCGATTGTCTCACCATCCTCACACCAGCGCCTTGCCGCCGGAAAACGCCGCCGCCGTGGCCTCATCGCTGGCTTCCGCCGGCAGCAGCATCTCGTTATGCGCCTTACCGGAGGGAATCATCGGGAAGCAGTTTTCCAGCGCCGCCACGCGGCAGTCGAACAGCACCGGACGCTTGACCGAGATCATCTCCTTGATGGCGCCATCGAGATCGGCGGGCTTGACCGCCTGGATGCCGACGCAGCCATAGGCCTCCGCAAGCTTGACGAAATCCGGCAACGCCTCGGAGTAGGAATGCGACAAGCGGTTGCCGTGCAAGAGCTGCTGCCACTGCCGCACCATGCCCATATACTGGTTGTTCAGGATGAAGATCTTGACCGGCAGGTTATGCTGGACCGCCGTCGACATCTCCTGGATCGTCATCTGCACCGAGGCGTCGCCGGCGATATCGATCACCAGGCTGTCGCGGTGCGCGACCTGCACGCCGACCGCTGCCGGCAGGCCGTAACCCATGGTGCCGAGGCCGCCGGAGGTCATCCAGCGGTGCGGCTCCTCGAAGCCGAAGAACTGCGCCGCCCACATCTGGTGCTGGCCGACTTCGGTGGTGATGTAGGTGTCGCGGCCCCGCGTCAATTCGAACAGCCGCTGGATCGCGTATTGCGGCATGATGACGTCGTTGCTCTTCCTGTAGGACAGCGAGTTGCGCGCGCGCCATGTCGCGATCTGCTGCCACCACGCCTTGATATCGGGCTTCTTCGCCTCCGCCTTGAACACCTGCAACAGGTCGCCCAGGATGTTGGCGGCGTCGCCGATGATCGGCACGTCGACGCGGATGTTCTTGTTGATCGAGGACGGATCGATGTCGATGTGGATCTTCTTCGAGCCCGGCGAGAAGGCGTCGGTCCGCCCGGTGATGCGGTCGTCGAAGCGCGCGCCGACGCACAGCATGACGTCGCAGCCATGCATCGCCATGTTGGCCTCGTAGGTACCGTGCATGCCGAGCATGCCGAGCCAGTTCTTCCCCGAGGCCGGATAGGCGCCCAATCCCATCAGGGTCGATGTGATCGGGAAGCCGGTGAACTCGACCAGCTCGCGCAACAGTTTCGAGGCCTCAAGCCCCGCATTGATGACGCCGCCGCCGCTATAGATCACCGGGCGCTTGGCGGAGGCGAGCAGCGCGATGGCCTTGCGGATCTGCCCCGCGTCACCCTTCACCCGCGGCGCGTAGGAGATGTGCACGTCGGATTTGCGCGGCGGATGATAGGTGCCGGTCGCAAACTGCACGTCCTTGGGCACATCGACCACGACCGGCCCCGGACGGCCGGTGGTTGCGACATAGAATGCCTCGTGCAGCACCTTGGCGAGATCGTTGACGTCGCGCACCAGCCAGTTGTGCTTGGTCGAGGGCCGCGTGATGCCGACGGTGTCGCATTCCTGGAAGGCGTCGTTGCCGATCAGATGCGTCGGCACCTGCCCGGTAATGCAGACGATCGGGATCGAATCCATCAGCGCATCGGTCAGCGGCGTCACCATGTTGGTGGCGCCGGGCCCCGAGGTCACCAGCACCACGCCGGGCTTGCCGGTGGAGCGCGCATAGCCCTCCGCGGCATGGCCCGCGCCCTGCTCGTGGCGCACCAGGATGTGCTCGACCTCGCTCTGCTGGAAAATCTCGTCATAGATCGGAAGCACCGCGCCGCCCGGATAGCCGAAGATGTGCTGGACGCCGTGATCGATGAGCGCGCGCACGATCATCGCGGCACCGGTCATCTGGTTCGGATCGTGGCTGGTCTTACTCATGACGTGTTCCTTGGCTTGCTCCGGATCGCTCTGTTTCGAGCGGCCTTTTCAGTTTCGGGAAATAAAAAAGGGCCCCAAGAGGACCCCATGCACACCGCCCGATTTTGGATGGCCTTAGCCATCCCCGGCGGTGCGCCTGGGTACGACGGCGATAAGGAGTTTGGTAATAATATTGCGCATACGACGCACCAGACTTCCCAAAGGTTGCGCGGTTATATCCGCCGGTCCCCATATGTCAAGGGAAAGGCAGTACTGCGCGGCCGATTCACAGCTTAGCGGGGATTTTTGCATCAGGCGAGAGCGAAAATGCGCTTCGGGGGTATGCGGCGCGCCGCCTGCCCCGCGGTCATTCCGGGATGCGCGAAGCGCGGTTCCGGAATCTCGAGATTCCCCGATGTGCAATCGCACATCTGAGGTTCGCGCTACGCGCGCCCCGGAATGACGCTGCCGAGCCACTTGCCCGCCGCTTCCGGTTTCACCCATTCAAACTCCGGCAGTTGGTGCCGGAACCAGGTGAACTGCCGCTTGGCGTAATGCCGGGTGTCGGTGCGGCCGATTTCCGCGGCCTCCTCGCGCGTGATCTCACCTTTGAGTTGGCGGATCAGAGCCGGCACGCCGTGCGCCTTCATCGCTGGCAGCAGCGGATCGAGTTTTCGCGCCGCCAGTGCCGCGACCTCGTCAAGCGCGCCCGCTATCAGCATCGCATCGAACCGCGCATCGATCCGCGCATAAAGCGTATCGCGCCCGGGCTCGAGGAACAGCGCGTGGAAGGCGCCCTGCGGCAACAACGGCGGCAGGCCCTCGCGGTGCCAGTCCAGCAGCGACCGCCCGGTCGCCTCCACCACTTCCAGCGCGCGGGCGATGCGGGTGCGGTCGCGCGGCTGCAAGCGTTCGGCGGATGCAGGATCGCGCCGCGCCAACTCGGCATGCAAAGCCTCGGCGCCATCGCGCTCCAGCCGCGCCCGCACCGCTTCGCGGACCGCGGGCGGGACCGGCGGCACCGCCGCGAGACCCCGCGTCAGCGCCTTGAAATAGAGGCCGGAGCCGCCGACGAAGATCGGCATCTGCCCTTGCGCGCCCGCCGCAACCAATATCTTCGCCGCGTCCGCCACCCAGGCGCCGGCCGAGAAATTGATGGCAGCATCGACATGGCCGTAGAGCCGGTGCGGCACGCGGGCCTCGTCCTCCGGCGTCGGTCGCGCCGTGAGGATGCGCAGGTCGCGGTAGACCTGCATGGAATCGGTGTTGATGATGACCCCGCCGGTCCTTTGCGCGAGCGCCAGCGCCAAGGCCGACTTGCCGCTGGCGGTCGGCCCTGCGATAAGCACCGCCTTGCTGGTCATACCTCGCGAACCCACCCCGAAACTATCCACATGTCCCTCGTCGCCACGCTGATCTGCAATCCCAACAATCCCGCGCTCGATTCGACCGTGGTCGACGGCGCCCGCGCCGTGCTGCCCGCCGCAGGCAGCCCCAAATGGCTGTTCGACGAAGTGGCGGTCGACATCCCCTTTACAGCCGACGGCGAGGTCCACGCCATCGAAGCCCACCTGCGCGAGGTGCGCGGCGACCTGCCGATCGACATTGTCGTGCAGCCTGAGGCGTCGCGGCGCAAGATGCTTTTTCTGGCCGACATGGATTCCACCATGATCGGGCAGGAATGCATCGACGAGCTTGCCGACTTTGCCGGGCTGAAGGCGCATGTCGCGGCCATCACCGAACGCGCCATGCGCGGCGAGATCGCGTTCGAGCCGGCGCTGCGCGAGCGCGTCGCGCTGTTGAAGGACTTACCGGTCAGCGTGGTCGACGAGGTCCTGCAGAAGCGGATCACGCTGACGCCGGGCGGGCGCGAACTGGTCGCGACCATGCGCGCGCATGGCGCCTGGACCTGCCTGATCTCGGGCGGCTTCACACTGTTCACCAGCAAGATCGCCGCCCAGATCGGCTTCCAGGAGAACCGCGCCAACGAGCTCGTGGTGGACGGCGGCAAGTTCACCGGCAAGGTCAGGGAGCCGATCCTGGGGCGCGCCACCAAGCTTGCGACCCTGATCGAACTGACCGAATCCTTCGACCTCGACGAGATCGACACGCTGGTGGTCGGCGACGGCGCCAACGATCTCGGCATGATCCAGAAGGCGGGCCTCGGCGTCGCCTACCACGCCAAGCCCGCGGTCTCGGCCGCGGCAGCCGCGCGCATCGATCACGGCGACCTCACCGCGCTGCTGTACGCGCAGGGTTACTGCCGCGAGGAGTTCGTGGAATAAGGTCTTCCGTCATCACCCGCGAAGGCGGGTGATCCAGTATTCCAGGAGAACTTCGCCTTGAACCGAGGCACCTCGGCTTGCTGGATGCCCCGCTTTCGCGGGGCATGACAGCGCCTACTGCAAGCTCAGCGCGACGAAGCGCAGTTCGCCGTCGGCGTTGGAGACGAGCAGCAGGATCGATTTCTTGCCGTCCTTCTTCAACTGGTCGACGCGCTTCTTGATGTCGGCGGCGTTACTGACTGCCTCCTGGGCCGCCTCGACGATGACGTCGCCCGCGGACAGCCGCTTGTCGGCGGCGTCGGAGGTCGCCTCGACACCGGTGACGATCACGCCCTTGACGCTGTCCTTGATCTTGTAGCGGGTGCGCAGGTCCTTGCTCAGCGCCGCAAGATCGAGCCCGAGCGCCTTTTGCGTCACCGGCTTTTCCGCGGGCTCTTCCTTGGGCTTGAGCGCGGCCTGCTCGACCTTGTCGGTGTCTTCGAGCCGGCCGAGCGTGACCTTTCGCGTCTCTTCCTGACCCTTGCGGATGATGATGACGTCGACCTCCTTGCCGACCGCGGTATCGGCGACCACGCGCGACAGATCCTTGGGCTCCTTGATGTCCTTGCCGTCGAACTTGACGACGACGTCGCCGGGCTCGATGCCGGCCGGCTTCGCAGGTCCCTTGTCGTCGACGCCGGCAACCAGCGCGCCGCGTGCGGGCTTGATGCTGAGGCTGTCGGCGATCTCCTCGGTCACCGGCTGGATGCGGACGCCGAGCCAGCCGCGCCGCAATTCGCCGAACTGCCGGAGCTGGTCGACGACGCCTGCGACCGTCTTCGACGGCACCGCAAAGCCAAGCCCGATCGAGCCGCCCGAGGGCGAGATGATCAGCGTGTTGACGCCGATGACCTCGCCGTCGAGATTGAACAGCGGACCGCCGGAATTGCCGCGATTGATGGCGGCGTCGGTCTGGATGTAGCTGTCATAGGGGCCCGACGAGATGTCGCGGTTCTTGGCCGAAACGATACCGGCCGTCACCGTGCCGCCGAGGCTGAAGGGGTTGCCGATCGCGATCACCCAGTCGCCCAACCTGAGCTTGTCGGAATCACCGAACTTCACCGCGATCAACGGCTTCGGCGGCTTGAACTTCAAGACCGCGAGGTCAGTCTTCTTGTCGACGCCGACAATCTCCGCCTTGATCTTGGTGCCGTCGTTCATGATGACGTTGATCTCGTCGGCGTCCGCAATCACGTGGTTGTTGGTGACGACGATGCCGGAGGTGTCGACGATGAAGCCGGAGCCGAGCGAGTTGGTCTTGCGCGGCTGCAGTTCGCTGCTGCCGCCGCTCTTGCCGCCGGGGCCGCGGCGGTTCTTGAAGAAATCGTCGAAAAATTCCTCGAACGGCGAGCCCGGGGGCAATTGCGGCACGACGCCGCGGCCCTCACCACCCTTGGCTTCGATGGTCTGCGAGGTCGAGACGTTGACCACCGCGTCGATGACCTTCTCGGCAACGTCGGCAATTCCGTCGGGCCCCCGCGCCAGAGCTGGCGCCGACGCAAGCGCGCCCGTGGCGCCAAGCAGGACCGCGGCCACCACGGGACGCAGGCGATGGCTCAAGGCTGATGTCGCAGCAATCATGTCAGCTTTTCTCCGGACAAAATATTGATTTGGTCGTCACACTGCGCCCTTGCAGGGACTCAGCACAAGCGCTCTGCGTTGGCTTTCGCCGTCAAACTTGTCAGATTTCCGCCAAATACGGCAAAAACCCATCGTTAGCCCCTCACGATCGCGTTGAATCGGGCTCAAAATTACCAACGCGGCCTCCGGGTTCCGGATCGTGCGCGCGCGGCCAGAAATCGACAGTCCTAGCGCCGGACCACCCAGATCAGGATCAGGCCGACGACTGCCGAGCCGATCCCGACCCCGCGCAGGATGTTGTCCGGCGTCGCCAACGCGCTTTTCATCGCCCGGCGCATCCAGGCCGGACTTGCCGCGAACATCAACCCTTCGAGCACGAACAGGATGCCCACGCCGATGAGGAAGTCGGCAAACGCTATGGACCTCATCGGACGCAAACCTCCCGCTTGATGCTTTTTGGTTTAATGAGGGCGAAGCAACCGCGTCGCTTCGCCGCTGTCAACTCGCCTTTCGCGGGACGATGGTTCTTGGCGACATCATCCCGCTCTATCATTTTGTTTGAGCATGATCTTTTTGCAAAAACCGATCTCCGCTTTCGCCAACGCGGCGGTTCGGCTCCGGATCATGCTCTACGGCTTCGCGGCCGCCGGCGCTGTTGGGACGCCAGCCCCCGCCGCAGACGCCGAAGGCCTACCCGCGGCACTGCCGAAGAAGCGGAAGAAATCGGAATCCGGCCGCAGCAGGAAGCGGGTGTCGCCGCTTTTCAGCCCGTTCTCATAGGCCGTCATCGAGCGGTAGAAGGCGAAGAAGTCCGGATCCTTGCTGTAGGCTTCGGCGAACAGGCGGTTGCGCTCGGCGTCGCCGCCGCCGCGCGTCTGTTCCGCGGTGGAGTTCGCTTCCGCCACGATCACGGTAGCCTCGCGGTCGGCGTTGGCGCGGGTCTCCTGCGCCTTCTGGCCGCCTTGCGCACGGAACTCGGCGGCCTCGCGCTGCCGCTCAGTTTGCATGCGCTGATACACCGCCTGGCTGTTCTGCTCCGGCAAGTCTGCGCGGCGAATCCGCACGTCGACGACCTCGATACCGTAGCCGTCGGCCTCATGATCAAGCTGGCCGCGAATCCGCCCCATCAGGGCCTCGCGCTCGTCGCGCACGACCTGGATGAAGGTGACCTCGCCGAGCACACGGCGCAACGACGCATTCAACAGCGTGGTCAGCTGGATGTTGGCGGCCTGGATCGAGCCGACGCTCTGGTAGTAGCGCAGCGGATCCTTGATGCGATAACGGGCGAACGCGTCGACCACCAACCGCTTCTGGTCGGAGGCGATCACCTCCTGCGACGGATTTTCGAGATCGAGGATGCGCTTGTCGATCGATATCACGCTGTCGGTGAAGGGCGCCTTGAAATGCAAGCCCGGGTCGGAGACGACGTCGACGGGCCTGCCGAACCGCACCACCAGCGCTTGTTCGGTCTGCTGCACCGTGAAGACCGTGCTGTAACCGACGATCAGCGCGGCGAACAGCAGCAAGAGCGCGACAATTCCTGCGACGGGAGACCTCATTTCGTGCCTCCGATCGACGATTGCGGCTGTGCCGCCGTGGCGCCGGGGTTGACCTGGCGCTTCGCGGTCAATTCGTTCAAGGGAAGATAGGGAACCACGCCCTGTCCGGATGGGCCGCCGTCATAGACGAGCTTCTCCGAGCTACCCAGCACCCGCTCCATGGTCTCCAGATAAATCCGCTCGCGCGTCACGTCCGGCGCCTTCCTGTATTCCTCGTAGACCTTCAGGAAGCGCGCGCTCTGGCCTTTCGCCTCCGCGACCGCCTGCTGCTTGTAGCCTTCCGCGACCTGCAGAATCTGCGCGGCGCGTCCCTTGGCGTCGGGAACGACGCGGTTGGCATAGGTTTGCGCCTCGTTCTGCAAGCGCTCGAGGTCGGCGCGCGCCGCCTGGACGTCGCGGAAGGAATCGATCACCTGCGCCGGCGGGTCGACCTTCTGCATCTGCACCTGCGTCACCAGGATGCCCGAACCGTAGTTGTCCAAGGTCCTCTGCATCAACTCCTGCACGCCGGCTTCCGTCGTGGTGCGGGCGCCGGTGAGGATCGGCTGAATGTTGGCTTTGCCAACCGCCTCGCGCATCGCGCTTTCGGCGACCGCCTTCACGGTGCCCTCGGGATTCTGGATGTTGAACAGATAGTCGGCGGCGCCTTTCGGCTTGATGCGCCAGAGCACCGTGAAATCGACGTCGACGATATTCTCGTCGCCGGTCAGCATCAGGCTTTCCTCAGGCACGTCGCGCATGGTGCGACCGCGGCGCGCGGGATCGTCGATCAAGGTCATGCCGATGGAGGTGGTGTTGACGCGCAACGCCTTGGGCAGAAGCACGCTCTCGATCGGATAGGGCAAATGGTAGTTCAGGCCGGGCTGCGCATCGCGCACGTATTTCCCGAAACGCAGGACGACGCCGAGTTCTTCGGACTGCACGCGAAAGATCCCGGAAAAGCCCCAGATCACGAGCGCGCCGATCAAGACCAGCGCGATCCCCATGCCGCTGAAATGGCCGCCGGGCAGAAGCTGTTGCAGCCGGTCCTGGCCACGACGCAGCAGGTCCTCGAGATCGGGAGGCCTTGGCCCGACCGGTTGCGGGCCGGAGCCCCAAGGCCCTTTCGACCCCGAGCCCCACGGGCCTCCGCCCTGATTTTTCCACGGCATCGACAATCTCCTCGGCGAGGCCCGGACTGGAACGTCCGGCCTCGAATGTCCGTCCGGCCTTATAGGGGACCGTCCCGGCCCTTACAACGAAGGCTTTGGAGCTATGCCCGAACCAGTCATTGTCAATGCAAACATTGCCGAATGCGGTTAATTCAACCTGCGCCGGCAATAGGTTACATAGGTAAACGGCGCGCTGTCGTCGGGACCGGCCGGGTTTGGGAAGCGGGCCACCTCTTCCCATTGCCCGCCGTCGATCGCCGGGAAGCGGGTGTCGCCCTCGGGTTGAGCATGCACTTCGGTAATTTCGAGCCGGTCAGCCAGATCCATGCACGCGGCGTAGATCTCGGCCCCGCCGATCACGGCAATCTCGGCGACCGAACGTCGCAGCGCATCGGCTCGGGCGAGCGCGAGTGCGTCCTGAAGCGAGGTCGTCACCAGCGCGCCGGGACTGCGGAAGGTGGTATCGCGTGTGACCACGATGTTGGTGCGCCCGGGGAGCGGCCGGCGCAGCGAGAGAAAGGTCTTGCGGCCCATCACCACCGGCTTGCCCATCGTCAAGGCCTTGAGGCGCTGCTGATCGCTCTTCAATCGCCAGGGAATCGCGTTGCCAGCGCCGATCACACCGTTTTCGCCGACCGCGACGATGATGACGATCTCCATCAGCGCGCTTCCTTTGCCAGCCGCTCCAGCGCCTGACCGTTGACCCGGCACACGGTCCACTCGTCCATCAGCACTGCGCCGAGCGACTTGTAGAAGGCGATCGATGGCGTGTTCCAGTCCAGCACCGACCATTGCAGGCGCGACCAGCCGTTGGTCACGCATTCCCTGGCGAGGTGCGCCAGCAGCGCCTTGCCGATCCCCTTGCCGCGCAGCGCCGGGCGGACGAACAGGTCTTCGAGATAGATGCCGGAGCGCCCCGAGAAGGTGGAGAAATTGTTGAACCAGACCGCGAAGCCGGCGACTTCGCCGCGCCACTCCGCGATCTCGCAGAACAGAATCGGATGATCGGCGAACAGCACCTCGGCGATCGTGGCTTCGCTGGCTTCGACCTCGTGCGCGAGTTTCTCGTAGTCCGCGAGTTCGCGGATCAGGGACAGCACGAGGCCAGCCTCATCGGGACGCGCGCGGCGAATACTAAGGGACATTCAACCACTCACACCGCGACTTCGGCCTTGATGTGCGGGTGGGGGTCATAGCCTTCGAGCACAAAGTCCTCATAGCGGAAGGCGAAAATATCCTTCACGTCGGCATTGATCTTCATCGTCGGCAGCGGCCGCGGCAGCCGCGTCAGCTGCAGCCGCGCCTGCTCGATGTGGTTGGAATACAGGTGCACATCCCCGAACGAGTGCACGAAGTCCCCTGGCTTCAGTCCCGTGACCTGCGCGACCATCATGGTCAGGAGCGCGTAGGACGCGATGTTGAAGGGGACGCCGAGAAAGACGTCGGCCGAGCGCTGATAGAGCTGGCACGACAGCTTGCCGTTCACGACATAGAACTGGAACAGGCAATGGCAGGGCGGCAGCGCCATCTTGTCGACGTCGGCCGGATTCCAGGCCGAGACGATCAGGCGGCGCGAATCCGGATTGCGCCTGATCGTATCGACAACGCCTGCGATCTGGTCGATGCGGCGGCCATCCGCAGCCGGCCAGGAGCGCCATTGCCAGCCATAGACCGGCCCGAGTTCGCCGTTGGCGTCGGCCCATTCGTCCCAGATCGTGACGCCGTTGTCGTGCAGATATTTGATGTTGGTGTCGCCTTTGAGGAACCAGAGCAATTCGTGCACGATCGCCTTCAGCGGCAGGCGCTTGGTGGTCAGCATCGGGAAGCCGGCCGCAAGATTGAAGCGCATCTGGTGACCGAAGATCGACAGCGTGCCGGTACCGGTGCGGTCGCACTTCTCCGCGCCGTCCGACAGGGTCCTTTCGAGCAGGTCGTGATACTGAATCATGGCGTTCGGTCTCGGCTCCGCGGCGGGCGGCAAATCTAGCGGGCAGGACAGTCGTTCGACAGGACCGACTCGGCCGCTACCGGCAATTATACCCGGAAAAGTGAGTGTCTTGCCCACAAAGGACAAGGGCAGAAATCTGCGTTCCACCGGCAACTTGACCCCTTTTCAGATGACGCCGGCGAAACCCAGACACCCCCCGACCAGCAATAGCCAAAGCGGGTTGAGCCGCGTTGCGGCCGTGACGGCTGCGGCGGCAGCGGTCACAAGGGCGGCCATCCAGGTCCGGTCGGTGGCTTGCGCCACGATCAGCCCGCTCGCGGCCATCAAGCCGATCGACAGCGGCACCATCGCCGCCTGGATCGTGGCGGGCCAGCGCGAGCCGCGCGACCGCGCCAACCAGCGGCTCACACCATAGGCGAGGGCTGCGGTCGGACCGCACATCGCCAGGGTTGCAGCGAGCGCGCCCGCAATGCCGGCGACGGAATAGCCGATCAGGGTCACGATCAGTACATTGGGCCCCGGCGACAGCTGCGAAATCGCAAACGCATCGACGAATTGCTTGTCGGTCATCCAGTGCTGAACATCGACGGCGACGCGGTGCATCTCCGGAATCGCCGCGTTGGCGCCGCCGACCGCGAACAGCGACATCACGGCGAACGTCCAAACCAGCTTCAGGACCGAGCCCGGTTCCGATGTCATGGCGTCTCCTTGCGCCTCGCAAATGCGATGGCCACGCTCACCGGCACCGCCAGCAACAGCACGGTCGGCAGCGGCAGCCGCAGCAAACCGATTGCCGCAAAGACTGCCGCCATGAGACCAAGGCCGATCGCGTCACGTTTTCGGATCAATGGCGTCGCCATCCGGACAACGGCCGATAACAGCAGGCCAGCGGCGACGCAGGACACCCCGGCCAGAATCCGACGCAACGCGTCGATCTCGCCGTAACGCGCATAAAGTACCGCCAAAATCGTCACGATGACCACGGGCGGACCGAGCAGCCCGGCAAAGGCCGCGACGCCGCCGGCAATGCCGCGAAAGCGCGATCCGAACACCACACTGAGGTTCACGACATTCGGACCGGGGAGGAAATGGCAGAGCGCGAAGGTCTCGTTGAACTCCTCCGCCGTCATCCAGCGATGCTCCTCGACGATGGCGCGGCGGGCGAACACCAGCACGCCGCCGAAGCCGGCGAGCGACATCCTGGCGAAGGCCAGGAACAGCGCCATCACCCCGGGCGGGGGCGCGGCTGATAGCTCGGGTGGTGGGGCGATCTGCGGCGACGACTCGGGGGGCATGGCTGAAAAACTAAACCCGCAGTTCGGCCAAGGCTCAAGGCGATATAAGCGGATTCCTGTCGTTGCATGGCCGACAGCCGCAAATTTAGGCCCTATTTTTCTGAGGGGTTGCCCCCTATATTGAGGGTGCCGGTTCGCCGGCTATGGAAATAAATTGCCGTCGCAATAAACCATTCGGACCCGGGGGCAGTACCCGGCGCCTCCACCCAAGCCCGTTCGAGGCATAAGCGGGCTTCGGCGGGGGCGAAACAGGATCGACGAGGGCGTAAAGGGCGAGCTTTTTCCCGGTATGGTTCCGCCGTTATCGGGCTATGCAATAGTTGCAAACGACAACTATGCTCCGGTTGCTCAGGCTGCGTAACGCAGTTTGAAAGACCATTCTTGAAGTCCTGACGGGTTAAGCTCCGTCAGGCGGGGTTCGGAGGCACCTGGCAACAGAAGCCTCCACTTTCTTTTTGCCTCAGGCTGGCTTTTGGGCATTCCCCTGCCGGATTTTCAGCCTGCTCAGACTGCTGACCTCGGCCCGCTACCGGAGTAACATGGACGGAACGAGGCGAGTCGGACGCCCGGCTCCTCGCCGGTTCGACCGGCGGCGTTCGAACCCGACAGGACCAACCGATGGCGACCGATCATATCCGATACGATGTGCTGGCGCGCGATGCGCTGCGCGGCGTGCTGCGGCGCGTGTTGAGCGACGCTGCGGCGCACGGATTGCCGGGTGAACACCACTTCTTCATCACGTTCCTGTCGAACGCCGAGGGCGTCAAGCTCTCGCCGCGGCTCCTCGCCCAGTATCCGCAGGAGATGACCATCATCCTGCAACATCAGTTCTGGGATCTGGTGGTGACGGAGGATCGTTTCGAAGTCGGCCTGTCGTTCGGCGGGATTCCGGAGCGTCTCGTGGTTCCGTTCCATTCCATCAAGAGCTTTTTCGACCCGTCGGTGAAGTTCGGCCTGGATTTCGAGCCGTCCGATGCGGCGGCCGAACCGGCGGCCAAGAGCCTTGCGGCCGCCCCCGCCGCTCCGGCTGTTGCAGCGCCGGCACCGGCCGCAGACGCCGAACCAACCGAGGAAGTCGCAAAGACGGGCGAAGGTGCGGAAGTCGTGCGCCTGGATCGCTTCCGCAAGAAGTAACCCGCGCCGCAGACAACCCCTTCGTGGGTCATGTATGGTGAACATGCCGGAAGCCGGGTGAGCCGGTTGTCCGAATCCATGAACATGCTGCATGACACGATCGGGTAAGGTTTCAACGCAAGGTCCCGCGCGCATCGAGACCGACAGCTTCGGTCCGATCGAGGTTCCCGCCGACCGTTATTGGGGAGCGCAGACCGAGCGATCTCGGCAGAATTTCCGCATCGGCGCGGATCGCATGCCGACCGCCGTCGTCCACGCGCTCGCCATCGTCAAACTCGCGGCAGCGCAAACCAACCGCACGCTTGGATTGATCGACCAGCGCCGGGCCGGCGCCATCATGCGCGCGGCGCGCGAGGTGATCGAAGGCAAGCTCGACGAGCACTTCCCACTGGTGGTCTGGCAGACCGGCTCCGGCACCCAGAGCAACATGAACGTCAACGAGGTCATCGCCAATCGCGCCAACGAGTTGCTTGGCGGCGAGCTCGGCGCCAAGAAGCCGGTTCATCCGAACGATCACGTCAACATGAGCCAGTCGTCGAACGACTCGTTCCCGACCGCCATGCATGTTGCGGCGACGCAACGCATTATCGCCGACCTCATTCCGGCGCTCGACGCGTTGCTGGGTGCCTTGCGCGACAAGGAAAAGACGTTCGCCAAGATCGTCAAGATCGGCCGCACCCACACCCAGGACGCCACCCCGCTGACCTTGGGACAGGAATTTTCCGGTTATGCCGCGCAAGTCGAAAGCGGCATCGCGCGCCTGCGCCTCGCAGTGAAAGAATTATACCCTCTGGCGCAAGGCGGCACCGCGGTCGGAACCGGCCTCAATTCGAAGCCGAGATTCGCAAAGCTGTTCGCCAAAGACGTCGCCAAGATCACGAAGCTGCCCTTCACCAGCGCCGTCAACAAGTTCGAGGCGCTGGCCTCTCACGACGCCTATGTGTTCGTGCATGGCGCGGTCAATGCGATCGCAACCGGCCTGTTCAAGATCGCCAACGACATCCGCTTGCTGGGCTCGGGCCCGCGATCCGGGCTCGGCGAGTTGATCCTGCCGGAAAACGAACCGGGCTCCTCGATCATGCCGGGCAAGGTCAACCCGACGCAGTGCGAGGCGATGACCATGGTTTGCTGCCAGGTGTTCGGGAATCACACGACCATGACCGTGGCCGGCAGCCAGGGTCATTTCGAGCTGAACGTGTACAAGCCGGTGCTTGCCTACTGCATGATGCATTCCGTACAACTACTGGCAGATGCCGCACGCTCGTTTGCCGAAAATTGCGTCAACGGAATACGGGCCGACGAGCCGCGCATCCGGGAACTTATGGAACGCTCGCTGATGCTCGTCACCGCGCTCGCGCCGACGATCGGCTATGACAATGCGGCGAAAGTGGCCAAGTCGGCGCATGAACGCGGAACGACGCTGAAGGAAGAAGCGGTGCGGCTCGGCTTCGTCACGGCAGCCGAATTCGATCGGCTGGTGCAGCCCGAAAAAATGACTCGCCCCGGATAATCGCGGTGCAGTAGTACCCCCGTACTAATACGGGGCACGATGGAATTCTTGATTTTTCCGCCTAAAGATACATTCAAATACCGCTTTCTGTTGAGTCAGCGAGCCAACGAATTTCTTGCCTCGCAGAGCGGGATTCAATTTTGAAATATCAAGAAGTCTCAAGAGGTGAACATCGTGAAATTCTCGACAATCATCGAGTTTGCTTGCGCGCAACGCGGCAGCTCATGTGGCGAACATGTGTCGCACTCTGCATTCACCAGGTGACGGGAGCGGAGACAATGGGAAACGTGGTCAATCTGAAACGTTTCAAGAAGCGCGTCGAGCGCGAGACTTCGGCGAAACAGGCGGAGACAAATCGCGCGCGGTTTGGCAGAACCAAATCCGAACGCGCCTCTGATGCGAACCGCGCCAAGCGCGCGAGCGACTTGCTCGAGCAGCACCGAATCGACGAGGGGGACGCGTCATGAAGTCACCCGTCGTAAAACGATCGATCGTCGTCGCGGGTCACAAGACCAGCGTCAGCCTCGAAGAGGCCTTCTGGAACGGCATGAAGGAAATCTCGGGACTTCGGAACATGACGTTGTCCGAACTGGTGGGCGAGATCGACAGCAATCGCCAGCAGGGCAACTTGTCCTCCGCGATTCGTCTTTTTGTCCTTGATTATTTCAAGGCCCGCGCCGGGACGTCTGCGGATTCGAAAGTGATGGCCTGACGACGTTGGCTCGCATCACACTGTGGCTGTCGCCGATCTGAAGTTCGCGAGCCGCAGGCGGTGAAGTTCGACCGGCGAACTGAGGTCGGATAGCGGCATGCGCACAGTGGCTTTGACCTCGCTAGCTGAGCATCCGCGGGCTCGCAAAGCGGATGTCAATTCCAAGACTCCAGAAGAAGACATTTCGCCCGTGATCCCGGGATTCCAGCATCCGCAAGAGTGGCTGCCGCAACGGGGGACGAATGTCAGAGTCAAACCACGCGATCACAAACTCGCGAGTGCCCATGACTTTTCGAAGTTCGTGAAGGCTGGTTGCCGAGGCGGATCACGAACTTCTGAACGTGGGTACGACGGCCGGTCTCGGGATCACCGCGAAGGGACTCCGGAACGAGTTTGTCCGAGCCGGACCCGATATCCGACATTGTCTCTGATTCGCGGCGGGTAACAGGGTTTGGGCTGGGGTCTCGCAGGCCGTTCATCTTCGTGAAGAGGCGGCTGGGCGAAATTACCGGAGGCGGCGTCAGGAAGAAGGCGGCCAGCAGCCCGATCTTGACGGAATTTGTCGGATTCTGCTTGCGACGGATCAATACCGGCTTTCACCACGGGCTTAACCAATTACTGATACGAATATCCGCTATCTATAATCGCTCTAAGATGCAGCTTCATTTTGACCGCCGCGCTTGACCGCTCGGCTTGTCGTTGAAAATAGGAAAGCATGACCAAGACCAACGATACGCGACCGCAGCAGCCGCTCGGATTGGCGCGACGCGGCTACGCCGGGGTCGTCCATCACCTTGCTGCCGGCGAGGCCAGTTCCTCGCTGCCGGACGCCGAACTCGAAAGCCGGTTGATCGAGCTGGGCTTCGTCGAAGGCGCCAAGATCGAGGTGCTGCACGAGGGCATCGTCGGACGCGATCCGATCGCGGTTCGGGTCGAGAACGTCACCATCGCCGTGCGCCGCCGCGAAGCGATGGCGATCATCGTGGCCTGACAACAGCGGACCTCACGACCATGGAAGCTCCGTTGATGCACCTTGCCCTGGTGGGCACGCCGAACAGCGGCAAGACCGCGCTGTTCAATGCACTCACCGGAAGCCGCCAGAAGGTCGCCAACTATCCCGGCGTCACGGTGGAGCGCAAGGAGGGATCCTTCGTCACGCCGAAGGGCCGCCAGATTTCGCTGGTGGATCTGCCCGGCACCTATTCGCTGCGCGGTCGCAGCCCCGACGAGGAAATCACCCGCGATATTGTGCTCGGCCGCGCGCCCGGAGAGGCCCTCCCCGACCTCATCCTGTGCGTGGCGGATGCCACCAATCTCAGGCTCACGATCCGCCTGTTGCTCGAACTGAAGAGCACCGGGCGGCCGCTCGCGCTGGTGCTGAACATGTTCGACATCGCCACCCGCCGCGGCGTCACCGTGGACGCGCCGAAGCTCTCCGAAGCGCTCGGCGTCCCGGTCGTGACCTCTGTCGCCGTGCGCAAGAGCGGCATCGCCGATCTGCTGCGCCTGACCGACGAGAGGCCGTCGCCGGACCGGCAAAATCTCTGGCATCCGCTCACGGTGCCCGAACTGCGCGCCACCCAGCGCGAAGCCGACCGCATCATCGCCGCCACCGTCAGCCTGCCGTCGCGACCCGATACCTGGACCGCGCGGATCGACGCCGTGGTGCTGCACCCGGTCGGCGGGCTTCTGATCCTCGGCCTGATCCTGTTCGTGATGTTCCAGGCGGTGTTCGCCTGGTCGCAGCCCGTGATGGAGCTGTTGTCGGCGGGCTTTGACGGGTTGGGACAGCTGGTTCACGACACCCTGCCCGCGGGCCTGCTGCAGAGCTTCCTGCAAAACGGCGTGATCTCCGGCGTCGGCAGCGTCATCGTGTTCCTGCCGCAGATCATCATCATCTTCCTGTTCATCCTGCTGCTGGAAGATTTCGGCTACATGGCGCGCGCGGCGTTCCTGATGGATCGCATCATGGGCGGCGCCGGCTTGCACGGCCGCGCCTTCATTCCGCTGTTGTCGAGCTTCGCCTGCGCCATACCCGGCATCATGGCGACGCGGGTGATCGACAACCGCCGCGATCGCCTGACCACGATTCTCATCGCGCCGCTGATGACGTGCTCGGCGCGGATCCCGGTCTACACCCTGATCATCTCCGCCTTCATCCCGGCAAAGCTGGTCTGGGGCTGGGTCAATCTGCAGGGACTGGTGATGTTCGGCCTTTACGCTGCGGGCATCGGCAGCGCGCTCGGCGTGTCGTTCCTGATCAAGTTCTTCATGTGGCGCGACTACGCGCCGGCGCCCTTCATGCTGGAGATGCCCGACTACAAGATGCCGCGCCCGCGCTCTATCGCGATCGGCGTCTACACCCGGGCGAAGATGTTCCTGCAGCGCGCCGGCACCACGATTTTCGCCATGATGGTGCTGATCTGGTTCCTGGCGTCGTTCCCGCAGCCACCCATCGGCGCCCATGAACCGGCGATCAACTACAGCCTCGCCGCCATGATCGGCAAGGCGATCGCGCCGCTGCTGGCGCCGGTCGGCTTCAATTGGCAGATCGCGATCGCGCTGATCCCGGGCATGGCCGCACGCGAAGTCGCGGTCGCAGCGCTCGGCACGGTCTACGCCATCGAAGGCGGCAAGGAAGCCGCGGATCAGATCGGACAGGTGCTGGCGACGAAATGGAGCCTCGCCACTGCGCTGGCGCTGCTCGCCTGGTACATCTTCGCGCCGCAATGCGCCTCGACGCTGGCGGTGATCCGCCGCGAGACCGGAAGCTGGAAGTGGATGGCGATCACCTTCGGCTACATGCTGGCGCTGGGCTACGCCGCGAGTTTCGCGACCTACCACATCGCCGTCGCGCTTGGCGCGGGCTGATCCGCGCCCTGCGGATCGCCCCGGCAACCGCCCTTGCACGTCAGCCGATAAATTTCTAAGAATACCTGCTCACTCCCGGTCACACCCATGGAGACTGAAATGGACATCGCCAAGCAGATCGCTCCGCGAAACCTGTCCATTTCGGAAAGCCTCCATGACCGCATTTCTCACGCTGGACTCCCTCTCGCTCAACACGCCTGACGGCCGTCCCCTGCTCGACGGGTTGACGCTCGCGATCGGGTGCGAGCGCACCGGCCTTGTCGGCCGTAACGGCTGCGGCAAATCCACGCTGCTGCGCGTGATTGCCGGCGAGCTCGAGCCCGCCGCCGGATCGGTTCAGCGCGCCGGCACCATCGGCACCCTCGCTCAATCGGCCGACGACAGGCTGACGGTGGCGCAGGCGCTCGGCGTCGCCGGCGATCTCGCCCGCTTGCGCCGTCTTGAACATGGCGAGGGCACGCTCGAAGACGCCGCCAAGGCCGATTGGAGCCTGGAAACCCGGCTCGCTGCCGCGCTGGTCGAAACCGGCCTGCCCGCTTTGCCGCCGGATCGCCTGCTGGCATCGCTGAGCGGCGGCGAGAGAACCCGGGTGGCGCTGGCGCGCCTCTTGATCGAGGCGCCGGACGTCCTGTTGCTGGACGAACCCACCAACAACCTCGATGCCGACGGCCGCGCGGCGGTCGCCGGCCTGCTCGCGCGCTGGCGCGGCGGCGTGATGGTCGCGAGCCACGACCGTGCGCTACTGGAACGCGTCGACCGCATCGTCGAGCTGACCGCCGTCGGCGTCACCATCTTCGGCGGCGCGTGGCCTGAATTTGCCCAAGCGCGCGAGGCCGCCCGCATCCGCGCCAAGGCCGAACTCAGACGAGCCGCCGACGCGCTGCACAGCGCCGAACACGCCGTTCAGAAAGCCAAAGAGAAGAAAGCTCGCCGCGACAAGGCCGGCCGCGCTTCAAACGCCAAGGGAGGCGCCCCCAGGATCATGCTCGGCGGCATGAAACAACGCGCCGAAAGCAGTGGTGCACGCGAGAGCCACCTCGCCGATCGCATGATCGGCGATCGTGTCGAAGCGCTCGATGACGCCCGCGGGCGCATCGAAGTGCTGACGCCGCTCACCATCGCGCTGCCCAGAACGGCGCTTGCCGCCGGCCGCGAGCTCATCGTCTGCAAGGACCTGACGATGGCCCATGGTCCACGCCGCCTGTTCGGCCCGCTGTCCGTCGACATCAGCGGTCCTGAACGCGTCGCCATCGGAGGCGCCAACGGTTCGGGCAAGACCACCCTGCTTCGCCTGATCATGGGAGAGCTCCAGCCCGAGGCCGGAGCGATCCGGCGCCTGACCGATCGCATCGCCGCGCTCGATCAGCATGTCAGCCTGCTCGAACCCGCGGCGACCATCCTCGACAATCTGCGCCGGCTCAACCCCGAACTGTCCGACAACGAAGCCCGCGCAGCGCTGGCCCGCTTCGCCTTCCGCAACAGCTCAGCGTTGCAGATCGCGGGCACGCTCAGCGGCGGCGAGCGCCTGCGCGCCGGATTGGCCTGCGTGTTCGCCAAACCGCAGCCGCCGCTCCTGCTCCTCCTGGACGAGCCGACCAATCATCTTGACCTTGCGTCCATCGAAGAGCTGGAAGGCGCGCTGGCCGGGTTTGACGGGGCCCTGATCGTGGTCAGCCATGACGAGCGGTTCTTGCGGGGAATCGGAGTGGAACGGGAGATCAGGCTCTGAGTGAACCTCGCTCTTGGGCATTGCTCAGGTGGCATGATCTCCACGCGACCGCCGCTCGGCGGCAGGCCGAGCGCCGCGAGATCATGCCAACGAGGCGGCGGCGGCGCCGGGCACGCGCGCTCCCAACCAAAATACCGAAAACAACCCCATGCAAAGTAGCCTTGCGGTCGCTGGCATGCGCAATCTTGCGAAAACTCGCATGAGCGCATGCGTTCCGCCGTCGCAATCTCAAGCGCCCGCGGTCCGGAACGGCTTTGCTGCCTCGACGACCCAGTCCCGGAACAGCCGCAACAAATGAATGTTCCGGGCATCGGGTCTGTGCACGAAATAGTAGCCGACCTGAAGTTTGAGTGGATACTCGGCGAGAGGCTTGATCCGGGCCGCCCCGACATGCGGCCCGATATAGGCCATGTCCATCAGCGCAATGCCTGCGCCGGCGATCGCCGCATCGAGCGCCTGCGCGCGGGTCTCGACGGTCAGCCATTTGGCCTTGGTCAACGTGCCCTGGGCCTTCTGCCAGCGGGTCCAATCCATGAACCGCGACCGCGCACGGATCAGCGGAATGCCGGCCCATACCGCGCGCGCCTGCGGGCGGATGCGACTAGCGACCGATCGCGCCGCAATCGGCATCAAGGTTTCGTTGAACAGCAAGGTCGAAGTCAAGCCCTTCCAGGAGCCGCGGCCATGACGGATGGCGCAATCGATGTCCTCACTTTCGAGATCGACGGCCCTTGTGGTGGTGAAGATCGCGACCTCGATCTTCGGATGCAGCGCCTGAAATTCGGCGACCCGCGGGAGCAGCCAATGCGAGGCGAAGGTCGAGACTGTCGAAAGCCGGATCTGCCCGCGGTTGCGCTGGAACGACTGCACCGTGGCTTCGATCCGCTCGAGCGCATCGCCCATCCCCCCAAGCAGCCGTTCGCCATCCTCGGTGAGACGAAGCTTGCGGCCGGCCTTGCGCACCAGCGCCACGCCGAGCGCCTTCTCCAGATCGGCGATGCGATGCGACAGCGCCGAGCGCGTCACCCCGAGCTCCTCGGCGGCAACCGTCAGGCTTCCCAGATTTGCAAGCCGGGCGAGCGCCTCGAGCGCGCGGGCCGGCGGCGGCGTGGTCCTCATTGGTCCATCCCCATTGGTGAGATTATCTCACCAATGGGCCGGCAGGATCAAGCTAACATTGCTTGCGTCCCTTGAAAGGAAACGCCGAGGAAACCTGATGAGCATCGACTATTTCCGGCAGTTCGCCGACTACAACCACTGGGCCAACCGCAGGCTTTATGCCGCGGCACTGGCGATGCCGGATGAATTGTACCGCCGCCCAACCGGCGTATTCTTCGGCAGCCTGCACGGCACGCTCAACCATCTCCTGCTCGCCGATCGCGTCTGGCTGAAGCGGCTGACCGGCGAAGGCGAGCATCCAAGCCAGCTCAATGCGATCCTCTACGACGATCGCAACGCGCTGGCGCGCGCCCGCATGGCGGAGGATGCGCGCCTGATCGATGTCGTCGGGCACTATGGCGAGGACGACCTCCGCGGGGTCGTCTCCTATCAAACGATGTCAGGGGTGCCGTTCCGCCAGGAGCTCGCTCAGATCCTGCTGCATCTGTTCAATCACCAGACCCATCATCGCGGCCACGCGCATGCCTGCTGCTCGATCGTAACGGGGACCGAGCCGCCCTCGCTCGACCTGCTCCTGTTCCAGCGCGGCGTGCCTGCGCCGGAACTGGCCGTGTAGCCGACTTCCGGACTGGCCGAACGCCACCGCGCCGGATGTTCTTGTTCGCGCGAGCCTGCGCGACGCGGTTGCGGATCTGCGCGACGTAGTTGCCGATGGTCTTGCTCACCGACCGTATGGTCCGCCAACCCTCGGTGGCTTGCAGCCACGCCTTGGCTTGCCGGTATTTGGCAAACGCCGAACTGAAGGCCGGGATCTCCATCAACCTGTCGCGGGTGAGACTGAACAAACGCTCGACCAGCACGAGTTTGAGAAGTTCGCCGACGATCAACACCACAACACCGCTGGTGAACCGGCCTGTTGCGGCCAGATAGGCCGCCAGTGGCTTAACCGGCTCGAGGATGATCACAGGTACCAGAAATAACGCGAGCGATGGATAGGGCCCCAGCGACCTGATCCAGGCCCGCAGCTTCCTGAGTTCCAAATGCTCGGCAATCCAATCCGAGATCGGCTTGGCCACGAGCAAAAAGGCCGCGTCCACCAGGAAATACGCGGCCGCCACCACGTAAATGACGGGCTTGAGCATTCGGTTCACGGCGCACCTCCGCCAGGAACCAAATCCTGAACCTGCAAATGGTTGCACTCATAATTCCATCCAGGCCGCCTCCCTTTGGGAACCTAATGAGGTCGGCCGCTTTCAGAACCCGCTGAAGGGCGAGGCCAGCCCATCGAACAGCTTCAAGCGGTCGAGATTGGGCACCGGCCCGGGGCCCGTCCTGTCGCCGAGGAACATCGTGGTTTCGGCGGCTTCGTTGAGGAGCGGCCAGCGCACCAGACCCGGCGCATTGGGACTGCCGCCATAGGCGAACGCGACCCAATAAGACTGCAGCGTGTCGGACAGCATCCGGTCGGCATGGGTCCAGTCCCGGTTCAGGACGTCGAGCGTGCCGAAGATGTAGGGGTATTCGGAGCTATGAAATGTCCCGAGGCCCAAAGCGGTGTCGATCTCGTCATAGCTTGCGCCGGCGCGCAGCGGCTGCGGATGACTGAAATGATAGAGATAGGCGCTGTGGCCGTTCCGCGCATGCAGTCGCGCGGCGCTCCAGGGTCCCCACGCAAACAGGCTGTCCCGGACGATGCCCTTGTTCGCGGTCCTGGCCTCATCGTCGGTGCGCGCCGGATAGAGTTCAAGCAGGCGGTCGGCGATATCAGGATATTTCTTGTGAACCCAGTCCTGATAGGCGGCCAAGGTCTTCGCATGCGGGAATGTGGCGCCCTCGTCTGCGTTCCATCCCGTCAGCAGGGGGACCGGCGCTTCCTTGCCTTCGCTGAAGATCGCGTACGGGTTGTCCGGCAGGAAGGCGCCGTCGATGATCGGGCTCATCGCCAGCTTGGTTTCGAGCAGCTTTTCGGCGGGGAGTTGCCGCAACCTGGCCAGCGTCGGCGCCGACACTTTTTCGCCGAGCGCCGTTCCGCCCTTCTCGGCATCGGCCAGACTGGGCATGGTCTTGTTGACGAAGCCGAGGCTTTCGGAGATGCCGTGGGCAAACAATCCGCGCCCCATCGGCGAGGCGAACAGATACGTGACGGCGCCTGCCCCCGCCGATTGGCCAAAAATCGTGACGTTCTCGGGATCGCCGCCGAACGCGGCCGCATTACGCTGCACCCATTGCAGGCCGGCGACGAGATCGAGCAGGCCATAATTGCCTGACGCGTGCTGCGGCGATTCGGCCGTCAGTTCGGGATGCGCCATGAATCCGAAGATTCCCACACGATAATTGACGGAGACGACCACGACGCCGCGCGCGGCGAGCCGTGCGCCGTCGAACACCGGATTGGCCGCCGATCCCTGCTGGAAGCCGCCGCCATAGATCCAGACCATCACCGGCAGCTTGCCGTCGCGCGGCTCCGACGGCGTCCAGACATTGAGATAGAGGCAGTCTTCGCTGGAGGACTGGTCGCCGGCATATTCGTAATAGACCGAGGTCTTCGAACGCCCGCCCTGCATGCATTGCGCGGCGTAGGAGGTCGCCGGCCGCGCCGTCTGCCAGGCGGCGACCGGCTGCGGCGGCTTCCAGCGCAACTCGCCGAGCGGCGGTGCGGCAAAGGGAACGCCGAGAAAGGCGCGCACCGCCGTATTGAGCTGGAATTTTCCGAGCAAGGATCCGCTGTCGATCCGCACCGCGATGCCCGCGTCTTCCGCATGCGCGCCGGAAAGGCCGAGGAGCAGCGCGGCGGCGAACGCCAATGTCCGCTTCAATCCCATGAACGTTCTCCCTGTTTGTGCCGGACTTCGCCGGCTTTTTTTCGCTCGTATTCCTCAGACTCGCGGCATGCTCAGCGGCCGCACCTCCCGCGCCTGCGCCGCCAGCCGGATCGCCGCATTGGCGGCGCCAAAACCCTGGTAGTCGTTGCGCCGTTCTACGATCTCGAAGAAAAAGCGCTCGTCGAAAATGTGGGTGTAGATCTGGAAGAACTCTGTGCCGTCGTCGCGATCGTACAGGATCCTGTTGGTCCGCAGCGCCGCCATGGTCGCCGCATCGAGATCGTACTTGGCCTCGAGGTCGTCATAATAGTTGTCGGGGATGTCCAGGAAATCGGCGCCACGCGCGCGCATGTCCGCGACCGTTGCGAAAATATCGTCGCACCCAAACGCGATGTGCTGCACGCCCGAGCCGAAAAATTCCGAGATGAAGCGCGCCGACAGGGTCCTTGTCGCCGCCGAACCATTGAGAATGAGCCGCAGGCTCTGATCGGCATTGATGATGGCCTGGCTTTGCACCAGGCCGCGGGGGTCGGCGATTTCCATCTGCGGCAGGCGCTGCAGATCGACGATCCCGGTATAGAACAGGAGCCACGACAGCATCTCGTCGTAAGGCATCGATTGCGAGATATGGTCGACCGCATGCAGCCGATCGGCGGCCGTGTTGCTTGGTACCTGCTCGAAATCGGTGTCCCAGTTCTTGCCCGCGGTATCGAGGAAATACAACAGGCTTCCGCCAACGCCATGGATCGCGGGAATTTCCAGTTCGCCGGGTCCGACCGGTTGGTAAAAGGTACGCGTCTTCAACGCCGTGGCGCGCGCCATCGCCCGCTCGGCACTGTCGACATCGAGCGCGATGGCGCAGACACCGGGGCCATGGGTGACGTAATGCGAATGCGCAAAGCCGTCGGTCTCGCAGTTGATCACGAGTTCGATGCCACCTTGCGACCAGCGCTCGACCGCCTTGCTGCGATGCCGGCCGGTCTTGCGGAAACCGAGCTGCCCGAACAGATCGGCAAGCTCGCCGGCCTTGGTCTCGTTGACGGCGAATTCGACGAAGCCGACCCCGTGGCTCCGCGCCTTCGGCGCGAGAGCATCGTGCGAGATCTCAGGCAGGCTGGCTGTGAGCTGATCCTGCAGCAACAGCAGCGAGCGCATGCCGTCGATCGCGGTCCGCGCCGCCGATCCCGCCCGGAACTGATCGTTGAAGATCTCGAGCGATAGCGGGCCGGCATAGCCGGTCGCGGCGACAGCTTCCATGAAGCCGAGCACGGGCAGATCGCCCTGGCCGGGAAAGCAGCGGAAATGCCGGCTCCAGGACAGCATGTCGAGATCGAGCTTCGGCGCATCGGCCAATTGCACCAGGAAGATCTTGTCGGCCGGGATCGATCGGATCGCGCCGGTCGGAAGCTTTAGCGCCAGCGCATGAAAACTGTCGAGAATGATGCCGATCGATTTGTGGTCGGCCCGCCGCACGATCTCCCAGGCATCGCGGTAATCGCTGACGTGCCGTCCCCAGGCCAGCGCCTCGTAGCCGACGCGCAAGCCGCGGCGTGCGGCGAGATCGCCGAGTTCACGGAAATCGTCAGCCGCGCGGTCGATGCCGCCGAGCGAGGCCGGCGACACGCTGCTGCAGATCAGCAAGAGATCGGTCTGCAGCTCCTGCATCAGGTCGAATTTGCGTTCGGCGCGCGCAAAGCCGCGCGCCCGCTGCGGCTCAGGCATGCCCTCGAAATCGCGAAACGGCTGGAACGCGCAGACCTCGAGGCCAAGATCCTGGCAGCGCTGTCCGACCTCGCGGGGGCTGGCGCCGAACGACAGCAGGTCATTCTCGAAGATTTCGACGGTATCGAAGCCGGCCGCAGCAATGGCGCGAAGCTTCTCGTCAAGCGGGCCGCTGAGCGACACGGTCGCAATCGAGCGCCTGGTCATGCTGCATTGTCCTCCATCGCGCCGCCGAGGAACAACTGCCCGATGCGGGGGTCGCCGAGCACCCGCTCGGCGCTGTCGACCAGGCGGGTCCGGCCCAGCTCCAGCACGATTCCGAAGTCGGAAATTTCCAGCGCCGAGCGGGCATTCTGCTCGATCAAGAGCACGGTGACACCGCGGTCGCGCAGCTGTTGCAACATGCGGAAGGTCTGCTGCACCATCAGCGGCGACAGCCCGATCGACGGCTCGTCGACCAGCACCAGTTGCGGTTCGAGCAACAGGCCGCGCGCGATTTCGAGCTGCTTCTGCTCGCCGCCCGAGAGCGTCGAGGCCTGCTGCGCCGCCTTCTTGCGCAAGGCCGGAAACAGGTCGAGTGCGGCCTCGATCCGCGCCGGCAGATCGACGCCGCGCCCGGCGGATACGCCGCCGAGCTCGATGTTATGCCGGACCGACAATTCACCGAAGATGTTGCGTCCCTGCGGGATGTAGCAGATGCCGGCGGCGAGCAGCGCGCGCTGGCTGAGGCCGGTAACGTCGCGCCCCTTGAACAGGATCCTGCCCTCGCGCAGTTTCAGGAGCCCGAAGATCGCCTTGAACACGGTGGATTTGCCGGCGCCGTTCGGACCGATGACGGTGGTGATCGATGCCGCCGGCACCGCAAAACTGGTGCCGTTCAGGATCGTCATCTTGCCGTAGCCGCCGACGAGATTCTGAACATCCAGGATGGTGTCGCTCACGGAAAATCCCTCAATGTCCGAGATAGGCTTCGATCACGGCCGGGTTGGCGCGGATTTCGTCCGGAGGACCGATTGCAAGCACCTTGCCTTCCGCCATCACCATGACGCGAGAGCACAGCGACATCACGAACTCCATGTTGTGTTCGATCACCACGAAGGTGGCCTGCCGTTCCCGGTTGATCGCGGTCAGCCGGTCCTTGAGATCGCCAAGCATGGTCGGGTTGACGCCGCCGGCGGGCTCGTCGAGCAGCACCAGCCGCGGGCCACCCATGAACGCCATGGCTGCATCGAGCAGCTTCTGCTGGCCGTAGGACAGGCCTCCCGCGGGCTCGCCGGCCAGATGATCGAGCTTGAAAAAGCCGATCATTCGCTCGGCAGCGTCGGTCAATCCGGCATCCGACGGACCAAAAAGTCGCGACAGCATGCTGCCCTGATGCTCCTGGCCGGCGAGGATCAGATTGTCCCGAACCGACAGTTTCGGAAACACCTGGAGCAGCTGGAAGGTGCGGCTGACGCCGAGACGGTTGAGCTGGGACGGGCGCAGGCCGGTGACGGCCCGGCCGTCGATCCGGACCTCGCCGGCGCTCGGCGTGAGCTGGCCGAGGATGCAGTTGAACAGCGTCGACTTGCCGCATCCGTTCGGCCCGATCAGCCCGAGGATCTCGCCCTCGCGAACGTCGAAGCTGACGCCGTCGACCGCGGTAATGCCGCCAAAGCTCTTGCGCACGTCGCGAACTTCGAGAACCGCGGTCATTGCGCCGTCTCCAGCCTGGACTGCGCGGCGGCGCGCAGCGCCGATGCCGCCTTGGTGCGGCGCGCCGTCAAGTAGCGGTCGAGGATGCCAAGGATGCCGGTCGGCGAATAGATCAGGAGCCCAATGACGGCGATGGCGTAGACCATCAAATAATAGTCGTGCGTATAGTCGCGCAGCCATTCCGGCAACAGCACGGAGATCATGGCGCCGAGAAAGGGCCCGAGGAAAAAGCCGGCGCCGCCGACGATCACCATCATCAGGAGATCGAGCGACAGTGACAGGTTGAACGGCACCGGATCGATATATTGCGTCAGCGGCGCATAAAGCACGCCCGAGACGCCACCCAGCACCGAGCCGAGCGCGAAGGCCATCAACGTATAGCGCCGCGTGTCGACGCCGAGCGACAGCGCGCGCAGGGGATTTTCGCGCAACGCCGTGAAGGCGCGGCCCCAGGGCGAGCGGATCAGCCACCACATCGCAGCCGAGACGATGCCGAGCGAGGCGAGGCACAGATAGTAGAACGGCAGCGGCTTGTTGGTCGCGAAGCCGAACACATGCGGTCGCGGGATATTGCTGATGCCGTAGATACCGTTGGTCAGCCAGCTCTCGTTGCGGAACACCAGGAACATCAAAGTCGAGAACGCCAGCGTGACGAAGGCCAGATAATGGTGCTGCACGCGCAGTGCCGGATAGCCGAGCATCCAGCCGACCGCAAAGCACAGCAGGATGGCGAGCGCGAGCGCAGCTATCAGCGGCCAGCCCAACGTGGTCAGGATCGCCGCCGTGTAGGCGCCGATGCCGACGAAGGCGCCTTGCGCCAGCGACACCTGGCCGGCATATCCGAGCGTCAGGTTGAGCCCCATCGCCGCGATCGTCATCACCGCCCATTGGCTCAGGATGAACAGCCCATAACGATTGAAGTTGATGGGAACGACGATCAGGCCGGCGATGGCGACGACGCCGATGGCCAGACGCAGATATTTGCCGCTCGTCATACCGTGCGCTCCTCGGAACGACCAAGCAGTCCCTGCGGCCGCAGCAGAATGACGGCGATCAAGAGGATCATCGGCACCGCCGCGCGGTATTGAGTCGAGACATAGGCCGCGGCCAGATTGTCGACGACGCCGATCAAGAGCCCGCCCGCGATCGCGCCACGCACCTGGTTGAAGCCGCCGACGATCGCCGCGATGAAGGCGGCCTGCCCCAGCACCTCGCCGCTGGAGAATTTGGCGAGATAGATCGGCGTGATCAGGAGCGAAGCCAGCGCCACCAGCACGGCGTTAATCAGGAATGTCAGCAGGATCATGCGTTCGACCGGCACGCCGATGATGCGCGCCACCGTCGGGTTCTGCGCCGCCGCCTGCATCTGATGGCCGAGCGAGGTGCGGTTCAGCAGCATCGTCAACGCCGTCACCGCCAGGATCGCGAGCGCGAGCACGCCGAGACTTTGCAGCGAGACGGTACGTCCGAGAATGGAGATATCGCCCGCCGGCACGATCGAGGGAAATGGCGAAGCCTCGGCACTGAAGAACTGCTTGACCGCCTCCTTGATCCCGATCGCGAGCGCCATGGTGGCGATCGCCAGCGGCAACACGCCATGACGCAGCATCGGATCGACCAGCAGCATCTTGAACGCGAGCCCGAGCAGCAGCATCGAGAGCAGCATGCCGACCAGGATCGCGAGCCAGAACGGCGCGCCGAGATGCATCACGGCCAGCATGAGGAAGGCCGGCAACATCACGAACTCGCCCTGGGCGAAGTTGATGGTTTGCGAGGTCTGCCACAGCAGGGTGAACCCGACCGCAACCAGGGCATAGATGGCGCCGGTGGCAAGACCCGCCACGATGAGGTCGAGCAGATTCGACATCGGTTTCTCCGAAAGCGGCCCGCGCGCAAAGCGCGGGCCGGCAAGTCAACGACGGCTTGATTGAGCCGGGCTCACTTGAGCTTGGGCAGCACCTGTTTGATCACCTGCTTGCCTTCGACGACCTCGGCCAGGAAGCCCTGGCGATCGATGTCGCCGTTCTCGTCGAACGTCACATCCATCAGGATGCCTGGCTCGTTGGCGGCCTTGATGGTCAACCCGTGCAGCGTGTCGGCAAAGGCTTTGGCATCCACCTTGCCCATTTTCTCGGTGGTCGCCTTGATCATGTAGATCGCGAGATAGCCTTTAATGCCGTTGTGGTCGGGGACGTAGTTGTACTTCTTGACGAATTTTTCCCGGAACGCCTTGACCAGATCGACCGGCGCGTCGGTGGTGAGCCCGACATGGCCGCGTGCGCCGTTGGCGGCATCGCCGGCCAGTTCGATCACCTTCTGGCCGACCAGTGTGGTCTCGCCGATCAGCGGCGCGGTCACGCTTTGACGCTTCAGCTCTTTGAGGATGCGGGCGCTCTCTTCTTCATTGAGATAGATGAAGACCGCGTCCGGCGCCGCCGCCTTGATCTTGCTGACATCGGCGGCGAAGTCGGCCTGGCCGGCTTCGGTGGAGACGTCCGCGACGACCTTGATGCCGTAACGGCCGAACTCCTTGGTGATGACGTCGCGTCCGCCGCGACCGAAGTCATTATTGACCCAGGCGATCGCGACCGACTTCGCCTTCAGCTCGTCGTTGATGTATTTCGCCACCTTCGGCATCGACGATTGCTGGCCGAACGAGGTGCGGAACAGGAATTTGTTGCCTGCTTGTGTCAACTCGGCGGCTTCGCCGCCCATGATCTGCGTGATCCCGGCTTCGGCGGCGAGCGGCGCCGTCACCTTCACCGAGCCGGAATAGCCGGGCCCGAGCAGAACATAGGGCTCGCCGTCGAGCGCCTTCTGGACTTGCGCGCGCGCGACCCCGGGGTTCGATTGCGAGTCGGCATGGGTGACTTCAAGCTTGCGCCCGAGGATGCCGCCCTTGGCGTTGATCTCCTCGACCGCAAGGTCGATGCCGTTCTTCCAGTTGGTGCCGACGGTCGCGCCGCCGCCGGAGAGCTCGGCGACATTGGCCAGCTTGATGGGGGCGCCGGATTGCGCGAAAGCGGCTCCCGCGACAAGCCCAACCGAGAATATGCCTGCAAAAATAAAAGACTTCACGTGTCTCCTCCCTTTTTCTGCGTCATTGCGCGTTATGGTAGCTGCGGCCTTGTGTTCGGCCGTTGTCAGATCATGATCCGATCAGATTGCATCGGGTCATGATCTCATTTCCTTGCTTGAGCATGATCTCGGCGCAAACGCCTTTGGCGTTTGGTCGCGCTCACGCTCTAGGCCGCATGTGAAGCGGAATACCGCTCCGCCATGTGGCCGTCGAATGCGTTGCCCATCGCGGTCACCGACGGCGCGATGCCGGTAAACAATTCGAAGGCGTCGGCGGCCTGATAAATCGCGAGCTCGCGTCCGGTCATGACCCGCGCGCCCTTCGCCTTCGCGGCTTTCAACAGCGGGGTCCAGAGCGGGGAATAGACGGCATCCGCCACCCACAAGCCATCGTGCAGCAGCGCATCGGGGACCGGCGTGCCCAGGTTCGGAAGCATTCCGACCGGCGTTCCGTTGACGAGACCCACCGCGCCCTGCAATGCCTGCTCGACGCAGTCGACGACGACCACCCCGTGTGCGGAGTGCAACAGCGTCGCAAGCCGCTCGGCGCGCGCCCGCTCGGTATCGAAGATGCGAAGCCCGGCGACCTTTAGACCCGCCAGCGCAAAGGCGATCGCCTTGCCGACCCCGCCGGCGCCGATCAGCGCGACCGCGCCGTGTCCGGAGTCCGCGACCACGGGAGCCGCCGCCCGCGCGAAGCCGGTGGTATCGGTATTATGGCCAATCAGCCGCCCATCGCGCACAACAACGGTATTGACGGCGCCCATGGCGGCCACTTCGGGTGCGAGTTCGTCCAGGAGAGCGACGACCGCTTCCTTGTAGGGATAGGTCACGTTGACGCCCGCGAAGCCGAGCCGTCGCACGCCGTCGAGCAGCGCGCCGAGCTGGTCCGGGCCGGCGCCGGCAACCTCGATCAGCTGGTAGTGGCAGCGCAGGCCCAGCGCCGCGGCACCCTGCTCATGCATCGCGGGCGACGCGGAGTGCGCGATCGGTGCGCCGATCAGCCCGGTGAGGAATTTCTGGCGGATAGCTGGCTGACGCATGGGCACGGTTGCTGGAATCTCACCTCATGTCGCGCGAGATGCGCGCGGGATCGCTTGATTGCAGGCGGACGATAGCGATTCTGCCCGCTAACACAATTACCCATTTATCTCACAAACATAACATAATGTTATTTTTTGCGGGACCGCGGCAACACCAGCTTCGGGCTATCTCGCCCCGGCTCGACCGCCTGCATTTCCGAGCGCAGGCACTCGATGAAATATTCCACATGCAGGGAGAGCGCGGCGCCGCGTTTCACGGCGACGAAGGTATCGAAGCGGGTCGGCTCGGCGATCCGGAGCAGTTCGACGCCGGGGTATCCGCCATGCGCGACGGTGAATTGATCGATCACCGCGATACCGAGGCCGGCCTTGACCAGCGCGCAGACGGTGGTCCCGAACCGCGCCCTGATCGTGATGTTGTAGCTCAGTTTGTTGCGCGCGAAAATCTCGGCCATGATCCGCCCGTAGGGATCATTGGGGTCGATGCCGATCAGCGGATAGCGGGTCATTTCCGCAGCCGAGACCTGCTTGCGGCCCGCGAGTTCATGGCCCGACGGCACGATGCAGAACAGTTCCCCGGAGGCGAGCGGCATGAAATCGAGGCCGGAATGATCCAGCCGGTAGCTCATGGCGACACATTCGCCCTTGTTGAGCATCAGGTAGTCGATCGCCTCCTCGAGCTTGAGGATATTGATGTCGATGCCGAGATCCGGATAGCGCCGGCGCACGCGCTCGATCGCGCGCGGCACCATGACCTGGGAAATGCTCGGCACCGAACCCACCCGCAGATCCGACAACGCGCCGCGGCCGATCTTCGAGATGATGTGGCTGAGATCATCGACCTTCTCGTAGACGCTGTTGATCTGCTCGAAGATGTTCTGCGCTTCGGAGGTCGGGAAATAGCGGCCGTTGCGACGCTGAAAGAACCGGATGCCGAGCGACTTCTCGGTGTATTTGACTAGCCGGCTGACGCCCGGCGCCGACACGTTCAGCAGCTTTGCGGCGCCGCCGATGGTGCCGGTGACCATCACCGCCCGGATCACCTCGACCTGCCGCAGCGTCATCATTGCTGGTCCTCCTTTGCGATGAAACTGCGCGTCAAGGACTGCCCGGCGGCAACAGCATCAGCGGCGGGCGCGGCTTCGGCTTCAGCGCAGGCGGGCCCGGAGGCGGCCTCACCTCGATCGGCGAAGGCAACGGCGAAAGCTGCTGGGTCACGGCCGGCGCGGCGGTGACCGGCGCCTCCAGCGGCGGCGGCGCGGCTGCCTTCGGTCTCAGCTGAAGGCCGCGCGGGTCCGGACCCGGCGACAGCACCGCACCGAGCGCGGCGTCGGGCGCGCCCGCGTTGGGTTCGGCCGGCGGCGGAGGCAGCGCGGCTGTCGGCGGCGGAATGGCTGCAGGCTGCGCTGCCGGTGGTTCGCCGCGTTCGAGCGAATCCAGCCGCCGCGTCTCGCGGTCGATCGCCCGCACCGCCAGCCATGACGACAATGCGGCGACGTCGACAGTGCGACTGAGCACATCCGGTGACCCCGCCACGAACAAATGAATTTCCGGCCGGTTGCTGGGCGTGCCGATGGTGGTCGAGGCCAGGCTGGCGCGAATGTCGACCTGATCGGCTGCGGTGTCGTAGCCGCCCGATACGATGGCGCGCGCGCCCTCGGCGTCAAGCGTGGTCGCATCGGCGCGCAGCCGCCCGTCCCTGACCGTGAATGGAATTTGCGCCGCGGCGATCGGGAGACTGCCGGCCGACAAGATCGGCTCGACGAGCTGCCGCAGTTTGGCATCGTCGGTGGCCTGACCGCTGTCGCTGGCGCGGATCGCGACGTCGAAGGCGCGCGCATCGAGGCCCGCGATGCCGACCGATTGCAGGGTCACGGTTCCGCTTCCCGACACCGCGCCGGCAAGCGCGGAAACGCTGCGGCCCTGGCTTGCGAGCGTCATTTGCAGGGACGCGCGGCCCGCGGGCATCTTCAGGCCGCGGTAACGCAGCGCGCTGCCGTCGACATTGGCGAACTCGACGCGCGCGTTCACCGCCGTTCCGCTTGCGCCTTGCCGCGCATCGATGCTGGCGGTCGCCTCGCCGCCGCCGATCCCGCCCTTCAAGGCCTCGAAGGCGACCGATTGCCCGTCGCTTTTGAGCGTCCCGCCGATGGGGCGCAGTTCGCCGCCGCCCGGCAGCACGCCGCGCAGCGCCTGAAATGCAACGCGACCTCGCCACCCCTTCAGCAAGCCCGTCCCGAGCGGCTCCTGCGCATCGCGGCCTGCCGCTCCAACCGCCAGCGCGAAGACCGGCGCAAGCTCGATCGTATCGAGGCCGACTTCACCCTCGACCTGCTTTTCAGCGTCCAGCGTCACCGCCAGATGACCGCGTAACCGCGAGGTCGACGTCACGCTATCCAGGTCGTCGAACGTCAGTTTGTTGCCCGCGAGCGAGACATGACCGAACAGCCTGATATTTTGCGCCGAAGTATCCTGCGACTTGAGGCCGAGCAGCGGCGCGAAATTGACGCTGCGAACCCTCAAATTGACGCTGGCTTTCGGATCCGCGGCAGAAGGCTCGGCCGTTCCCTGGACCTCGGCATCGATTCCGGAGCCCCACATCCTGGCATTCAACCGCAGCGGCGCACCCCAGACGCCGTTGACCGTGCCCTCGATGCGGGCCGGACCGTCGCCGGCCGCAATCGCGTGATCGAGCTGCATGAGAGCCAGCAACGCGCCAGCCCGATCCGCCGACAATTTTGCTTCGATGCCGATCTCGCTCCGGCTGATATCGTTGAAATCGAAACCGCGCAGCGACGCACTGTTCGGCTGGGCGGTCAGCGTCGCAGTGCCCTTGAGCTGTGGTGCATCGAGGTCGAGATTGGCATGCAAATTGGCGCGATCACCGCCATCGGCCGCCTTGGCGATATCGAGCGCGAGCTTGAGACGCGCAGGTCCGGGTGGCGTGCCGATGGCGTCGAGGCGCGCGCTCACGGCCGGCGCAAACGGCGAAAGCCAGGCGCTGATCTGGCCAAGCGAGGCGGCGCTTGTAGCGAGCGCCAGCCTGCCGGTGGCCTCGCTGCGATCGAAGCTGCCGGAACCCTCCATCGCCACGCCGCTGGGCTGTCCGAATTTCAATTGATCGAGCGAGAGTGTCTTCGGGCTGTAGCCGAATTTCGCCGCGAACGGGCTTAGCTCATGACCGGATGATATGGCACGGCCGAGTTCGAGCGAGACCTGCGCTTCGTCCGGCCAATCGCCTTGCGGACCTGCGATGGAGCGCGCGACCGCGGACGCGGCGTCGAGGTCGAGGCGCTCGCCCTTCAATGTCGCTTCGAAGCGCGAGCCGCCCGCCGCCGGGTGCAACAGCGCGAGCCGGCCTTCGACCGTGCCACCATCGATCTCGGCGCTGAGCGCTTCGATCGCGGTCCGGTCCGATCCGATGTGAACATTGCCGCGCAGGCGCAACGGCTTCTGATTGCGATAGGTGATGTCCGAGTGCCCTTGCAGCCAGGCCACCAGCACATCCGGATCGGAGGACTCGATGTCGAGCGCGCCGGAGAGGCTGTCGGCCCAAATGCTTGCGCCCGAGAACACGACATGGGTCGCTCCGGGGGCGCGAAATTCCATCCGGTCGATGGTCCAACCGGCGCCATCGCCATGAAGCCCGGCGGTCAGGGTCTGAACCGGGCGTCCGCCCAGCATGATCTGTTCGGTGGCGAGCTCGATCCGTGCCGGAATCGGCGGCACTGGCAGCGCAGCCGTCAAGGTCCGAGAGCCCGGCAGCCATCGAACCGGCGCCGAGGCAGCGTCCTTGGCACTGTCCTTGTCCGCGGCGAAGAGTTTGTCGGCATCGAGTTGGCGCGCGGAGAGCGAGACCGTCATCAGTGGCGCAATGCCGAAGCGCACGTCGCCGAGACCGACGAATTTCAGGGCGCGATCCTCGTTGCCGTAGCTTGCCTCGATCTGATCCAGACGCGTGGCAGCGGGATCGGCCTTGACCTTGGCCTGGATCCGCCAGGGAGTCGGTGCCCCGCTCTTCGGCTTGGGTGGGGGCGGCACCGCCAGCGCCACCGCGCCATCGAAATGCGGCACCCGCTGCGCGAAGCTGACCAGGCCCTCGAGATCGATCGACAGCGCCCGCTCGCCCGGATCGACGCTGAGATGAACGCGAATTCCGGTGCTGTCAGGCGCTTGCCCCGAGGAAATCCGGAACGGATAGTGGATCCCGGAGACCATGACTTTGCCGTCGCCCCGCACCGCGCCGGCGAGAGAGCGGACATCGCCGCTGAAGACGATATCTTTCAACTCCAAGGTGCTGCGGCTTGCGGCGTCGTGCAGCGCGACACGTCCGGTGAGGTTCAGCCGGTCGATCGACAGCGAGCCCAGGTTGAACTTTCCGCTGGAGGCCGGCCAGTCGATCCTGCCCTTGGGATCAAGGCCGAGATCGAGCGCCATGCCACTGATGGTGAGTTCGTTGGCGCGCCATTCGCCGCGCATCAACGCGCTGAGGCTGAACTCGACGTCGAGCTTGTCCGCGCGAACCTTGCCGAGGTCATTGGCCGCGCCAACGCTCACCGCGCGAAGCCGCAGCGACGGCGCCGGCAATAGCCGCGCGTCCAGCGCGCCGGAAACACGTACAGGCGCGCCGATCACCTGGCTGGCTTCAGCCTCGAATTGCGGCCGAAACTGGTTCCAGTCGATGAAATACGGCCCAACCAGCGCGGCAACCAGCGCGATAATGAAGGCAATCGCCAATCCGAGCAGCGTAGTCTGCACGGGTCTCCCCTAGTGAGGCAGCACGCTCCGGCGCGCGATCAGCCACCCACCGCCGAAATCAAAGCCGGAGCTGGACACTATATAGGGCGAAGTATGGCGAAGTCACAGAGCTCCTTTGCAATCGATCGAGGCGAAGCGCCTTACCAGCTGGCCGGTAGCCTCCTCAAGCCGCGCAGGACGAAGGTCGACCGCCATTCCGGATTTTGCGCGTCATCGAGCCGCAGGTCCGGCAAACGACGCAACAGGGTTAAAATCGCGATTTCCGCTTCGATCCGCGCCAACTGGGCGCCGAGGCAGTGATGGATCCCGCCGCCGAACGACAGCGGCTTTACATTGGGACGGGCAATATCGAGGCTGTCAGGCCGGTCCGGGTAGACCGCGGGATCCCGATTGGCGGAACCGAGCAGGCACAGCACACTCTCGCCTTTCGGAATTTTCTTGCCGCCGAGATCGTCGATGTCTTCCAGCGCCACCCGGCCGGACATCTGAACCGAGGAATCGTAGCGCAGGAACTCCTCGACGGCGTTGCTGATGAGTTCCGGACGCGCCTTGAGCAGCGCCAGCTGGTCGGGATTGCGGTGCAGCGCCAACAGGCCATTGCCGATCAGGTTCACCGTGGTCTCGTGGCCCGCGCCGAACAGCAGGATGATGTTGGCGGTCAGTTCCTCGTTGGAGAGCTTGCTGCCGTCCTCTTCGGCCTGCACCAGCTGTGTCGTCAAATCGTCGCCAGGATTTTTCCGCCTGAGCTCGAACAGCTGCTGGAAGTAAAGCTGCGCCATCAGGTTGCCGGCGTTGCCTTCGGCGATCTCCGCTGGCGTCAGCGGCACGGGGTCGAGCAATCGTCCGCCATCGCGCGAACTCTTGAAGAACACCTCGCGATGCTCCTCGGGGATCCCGAGCATGTCGCAGATGATGGTCACCGGCAGGCGGAATGCGAAATCCTCGATCAGATCCATCTGGCCGCGATCCGCCACCGCGTCGAGCGTCTGGTCGACAACCTGCTGAATGCGCGGACGCATATCCTCGACGCGGCGTGCGGTGAAGGCCTTCACCACCAGACCGCGCAGCCTTGTGTGATCCGGCGGATCCTGCTGCAGCATCCAGTGGCTCATGCTGCGGAACACCGGCTCGTCCATGATCCTCTCGCCGTAGCGCCTGATGCTCCGGTTCACGTAGTCCTTGCCGAAGCGCCTGTCGCGCAGGACCAGGCTGGCTTCGGCGTGACGGCTGGCGAGGAAAGCGCCGAACGGCGTGACGTGCATCGGATCGGTGGTGCGCAGCCGCTCGTAAGACGGATAGGGATCGCGAATGAACTCCGGCGAAAGCGGATTAAACAGCGGCTCCGTCGTTTCGGTCTGAACACGCTCGTTCATGGGCGTTCCTCGGTCATCATTCAATCGCTTGATCGGAGCCGATTAGCCCACAAGCCGGCACCGTCGGCAAGGTCGGAAATGGCGGTTCTCGCGTAACATTTTCATAAATTCGTACGGTCTCGAACGCGCCGTATCGGGGCCGTGTCCTGCCCGGCGCCGTACCTTGTCCGATCGACGCCAAAATGATGTAAGCAGTCTGGAGGCGACTTACCGGCAACGCAGGTGTTTGTCTTGGAGGCAGACGGCAAGGTCGGTGAGCTTGCGTCTTCGGGACCTGAACCATCTACAAAGCAAGACAAAAGACGAGGGGGGATCGATGGGGGGAGTTCTGGAAGGCGTCCGCGTCCTTGACTTCGGACGCTATATCGCAGGGCCGTATTGCGCGGCATTGCTCGCGGAATTCGGCGCCGAGGTCATCCGCGTGGAAAAGCGCGACGGCAGCGAGGACCGCTTCGTCGCCCCGGTCGGTGAAGGTGGCGAGGGCGCCCTGTTCCTGCAGATCAACCGCAACAAGAAGTCGATCACGCTCGATCCGATGAAGCCCGAGGGGCAGGACGTGATGCGCCGGCTGGTCGCTACGGCCGATGTCGTCGTCGCCAACCTGCCGCCACAGACCCTTCAAGCGATGAAGCTCGACTATGAATCGTTGCAGGCGATCAAGTCCGACATCATCCTGACCACCGCGACCGCGTTCGGCGGGCCGGGACCTTGGTCCGACCGCGTCGGCTTCGACGGGATCGGCCAGGTCATGTCGGGCGCGGTCTATATGACGGGCGCAGGCGATCCGCCCTACCGGGCTGCGGTACCCTGGGTCGATTTTGGCACGGCGCTGCATTGCGCCTTCGGCACCCTCGCCGCCCTGATCGAGCGCGGCAAATCCGGCCATGGTCAGATCGTCGAGGGCGCGCTGCTGGCAACCGCGCTCACCTTCACCAACGCAACGCTGATCGAGCAGGCCGTGATCGCGGCCAATCGCGTTCCCAGCGGCAACCGCGGCCAGACCTCCGCGCCGTCCGACATCTACCGCACCAAGGACGGCTGGGTGCTTTGCCAGGTCACCGGCCAGCCGTTGTTCGAGCGCTGGGCCAGATTGATGGGCGAGAACCATTGGCTGCATGATCCGCGCTTTGCCGACGACATCAAGCGCGGCGACAATGGTGCAATCATCAGCGAGCGGATGGCGCACTGGTGCGCCGAACGCACCTCGCAGGAGGCGGTGGATATCCTTGGGCGGGCGCGAATTCCGGCCGGACCGGTTCTGAGCCCGCAACAGGCACTGGACCATCCACACATTCGCGCGGCCGGCTTCTTCAAGCAGGTCGATTACCCCGGGCTGCCGCATCCGGCGCCGGTGACACGCGCCGCAGTGCGGCTGTCGCGGACGCCCGGTGACATCGTCACGCGCCCGCCTGTTCTTGGCGAGCATACCGATCTCGTGCTGGCCGATCTCGGCTACGATTCGGCCACGATCACGGCGCTGCGCGAGAAAGGCGTCGTTTAGTCTAGACGCGGCGGCTCCCCGAAGCGAGATATCTCCGTTCTGCGCCGCATCACCTTACACCCGATGCAGCCGACCGGTCACGGCGCGGACCTTGCCGGGCGAGGCCTGCCAGATCGCGACGGCGGAGAGCACGCTCACGGCAATGCCGACGGCAAAGGCGATGCCGTAATCGCCGGTCAGGTCGTACAACAGCCCCGTCGCCCAAGGCCCCGCCGCGCCCCCCGCGAGCGCCGCGAGCATGATGGAGCCGAAGATGCTGCCATAGTGCCTGCCCTGGAAGATCTCAAGCACGACGGCGCCCATGATCGAGGTCAGCCCGTAGCCAAGGGCGCCTTGCGTGAAGACCATAAGATAGACCAGCCACAGGCTCGGGACATATTTCAGCGCGATCAACGCCGCGAAGCAGATCGCAAAGCCCAGGCAGCTGATCGCCCAGACCCATTCGCGCCCGATACGGTCGGAGACGTGACCGAGAAAGATCTGTCCGGGGATGCCGAGCAAGCTCACGGTGCCGAGCGCCCACACCCCGACCGCAGGGCTGAAGCCGATATCGAGCAGGAACTTGGTCTGGTGCACCTGCACCGCGTACCAGATGTAGAGCCCGCAGAAATAGCCGAGCGCGATCCACCAGAACCGGGAGGTCGCGAGCGCACGCGGCAGGGTCCAGTCGGTCGCGGCCCAGGCCGGGTCGATGATGTTGGAGCGAGGCTTCAGCGATGACGCCGACGGCGCGGCCTCGCCATCCGGCCGCAGCCCGATGTCCTCGGGGCGCTTGTGCAGCAGAAGATTGATCGGCGCCAGCGCGATGAGGACGACGAACCCCATTGCGGTGCAGGCGGTGCGCCAGCCGGTTTGTTCGATCATGTGCTGCACCCAGGGAAGCAGCGTCACCGAGCCGATGCCGACGCCGGCAAACGCCAGTCCCATGGCGAGCCCGCGGCGGCGCACGAACCAGTTGGGCAGGAACAGCGATTGCCCGGAATAGCCGAGACACACGCTGCCGGCGCCGACCATGACGCCGATGGTGAGATAGAGATGCCAGGGCTGGCTGGTCAGCGGCGCCAGCAGCAGCCCGCCGCCCATCAGCAGCACGCCCAATTCCATCACCGCGCGCGGACCGGAACGATCCATCAGGCGGCCGATCAACGGGCTGACCGCGCCCGACACCACGAAGCCGAATGAAAAGGCGCCGGCGGTGACGCCGCGCTCCCAGCCGAACTCGGAGAGGATCGGCGGGAAGAACAGCGAGAACGCGGTGCGCGCATTGACGCCGATCGCCATGGTGACGAAGGTCACCGCGACGATCACCCAGCCATAGAAGAACGGCAGCCGCATTGGTCGATTGTCTCCGTGCCCGTGCATGTCCGGGATCAGTGGCCTCATGGTTCGAGACGCGCGAAGACGCGCTCCTCACCATCAGGATCAGCGACCTCATCCCGAGGAGCATCGCGGAACGCGATGCGTCTCGAAGGATGAGTTAAGTCACCTAACTTCCGACCATCCCGAAATGACCGGGTCAAGGCCATTACCTCAGAGGTCAAATGCAGGGCTGTGCGCATTCCCTGCTCAACGCCGCCGCGTCCAGTGCTCGGCATTGACGGCGCCGACCGGGAGCTCGCCCCTGATGATCGCTGTCACCTGCCGCACCGTTTCAAGCGACTGGTATTCGATCGCCTGCGGCGTCAGGCCGCCAATGTGCGGCGTCGCGATCACGTTCGGCAGCGCCGCAAGCTCCGCTGTCGGCATCTGGTCGCGCGCGCGGCCGACATCCATTGCAGCTCCGGCGATACGTTTCTCGCGCAACGCCGCGGACAGAGCGGCTTCGTCGACCAGATTGCCGCGCGACAGATTGATGAAGAACGCATGCGGCGGCATCCGCGCCAGCGCCGCCGCTCCGATCAGGTTCTCGGTCGCCTCGTTCGCAACCGCCAGGCAAACCACATAATCGGCGCGGACCAGGCAATCGTCGAGCGGCACATGCCTGATGTCCGGGTCGCTGACGGTGGCAAAGGGATCGGCGACCAGAATCTCCATGCGCAGCGCCTTGGCGATGACGGCGAGATGACGGCCGATATTGCCGAAGCCGATGATGCCGAGACGGCTGCCGGCCAATTGCCGCCCCATCATCACCTCCGGCTGCCGCCCGGCGTGGTAGTCCGCGGCTGCCCGCGAGATTCCGCGCGACAGGTCGACCATGAAGCCGAGCGCAAGTTCGGCCACGGCCTGAACGAAGCCGGGCCCGGCGCGGGTGACCAGCACGCCTGCCGCGGACGCAGCCCCAACATCGATGTTGCGGATATCGACCGCGCAGCGCACCAAGGCAACGAGCTTGGGCAGTCTTGCGAAGATCTCGCCCCGACCTTCGGTGAGGCGATCGGCCACGATGATGTCGACATCAGAAGCGGCGTCGACGAGGCCTGCGGTATCGAACGCATCGTCGCCCTCATGCAGCCTGACCTCGGCCACGGCGCGCAGGCCATTCAGGCTGCGCTCGCCGTAATATTGGCGGCGGACCTGCGGCGTATGGGTAAGCAGAACTTTCATTGCGGCCTCCCCTGTCAATAACCGAAAGCGCGCGGCAGTGCGGTCGAGATGGCCGGCACGAAGGCAACCACCAGAAGGCACGCCAGCAACAGTCCAAGATAACCCATGATCGGCTTGACCGTCTGCTCGATCGGCACCTTGCCGATCAGGCAGGCGCCGTAGAGCCCAAGGCCGAGGGGCGGCGCAAACAGCCCGATCCCCATCGCGATCACCAGCACCACGCCGAAATGCAAGGGATCGACGCCGAGCTTGACCGCGACCGGCAGCAGCAGCGGCCCGAAAATGATCAATGCGGCGGCCCCCTCGAGCACCGAGCCCATCACGATCAGCACCGCGATCGACAGCAGCATGAACAGCCAGACGCCGTTGTTCTGCGACAGCGCCAGCATCATCTCGCCGACCGCGTGCGGCACTTGCTGCAAGGTGAGGACGAAGGCCAGCGATTGCGCCGCCGCCACGATAAACAGCACCAGTCCCGAACGGGTCGCCGCCTGGACGAAACTCTCAGTGGCCGACTTGAAGCCGAGCTCGCGAAACACCACGGCTCCGATCACCAGCGCGTAGAGGGCGGCGAAGGCCGAGATTTCGGTCGCGGTCGCAAAGCCGCTCTTGAAGCCGACGAAGATCATGAAGATCAGGCCGAACGAGGCAATGGCGCCGCCCCACAGGCCCGCCATCGGCGTCCGCGGCGCAGCGTCAACCGCGTCCGGCGTCTTGCCGCTGATGATGGAGACGACGATCAGCGCCAACGCCATCAGCAGCGCCGGCAGGATCCCTGCGACAAACAGGCCGCCGATCGACAGGTTGGCGACGAAACCCAGGATGATCAGGTTGATGCAGGGCGGAATGGTTTCGGCCATGACGGCGGAGGCCGCCAGCAGCGCAACGGCGCTGCCCGGATTTTGCCGGGAGCGGCGCGCCGCCGGAATCAAGACCGAGCCGACCGCCGCGACGTCGGCCATCTTCGACCCGGAAATCCCTGAGAACAGTACCATCGACGTCACCATGACGACGTTCAGCCCGCCGCGCATGTGCCCGACCGCCCGCTGCAACAGAGCGATCAGCCGAACCGACATGCCGTTGGCTTCCATCAGATAACCAACGAGAATGAAAAAGGGATCGCCAGCAGCACGAAATTGTCGATGCCGCGCGCCATCTGCTGGGCGAAGATGACGCCCGGCAGGCTGCCCTCGACCCAGATGAAGATCAGGGCGGCCAGCGCCAGCGCGAAACCGATCGGCAACCCGCCGAGCAACGTCAGGAAAAACCCCACGAGCATCAGCGCGCCCGACGACGGCACCAAGCCGGGCGCGAGATAATCCCAGCCCAGATAAAGTCCGGCGATCAGCCCGGTCGCAGCGAACCCCGCGATCGCCTCACGCAGCGGCCGCGCGCAGAACAGACCGATCGCGAACAGCGTCATGAACAACGCGCCGATGCCCATCGGGTAGAAGGTCAATTGCAACGGCAGGCCAGAGCCGGTGGTCTGCCCAGAGGTCAGCCCGCCGAGCTTGATGGCGTTGAACGCCACATAGGCCGCGATCAAGGCGACCAGCGCCGCGCCCGCGGCATCGACCACGGCCCGGATACGCCGCGGCAGGCGGTCGACGAAAAAGGCCACGCCGGCATTCTCGCTGCGCGCCAGCGCGCTCGCGGCGCCGAAAAAGCTCGACCCGACCATCAGGCCGCGCGCCACATCGTCGGCCCACTCGACCGGCGCGTTGAAGACATAGCGCAGCAGCACCGAACCGCAGACCACCAACAGGTCAGCTGCCAGCAGCAGCGCGGCGATCGCATCGCTCACCGCGAGCAGCAAGGCCATGACCCGGTGGCGCCCGCCCGGGCGTGGCGCGGCGCCTGACATCATCTTGACGCCTCAGGCCTGGGTTGCGCGAATCATGTCCACCACCGGTTTCGCCTCGGGGCGCGCCTTGATGAAATTATCGGTCTGCGGTGCGACACGCTTGCGGAACGCCTCCTTGTCGCATGCGACGATGGTGACGCCCTTGTCCGCGAGCGCCGCCAGCGCTTCCTTCTCCACGGCAAGGCCGTGGGTGCGGGTGTCGGCGGCCGCCTTGTTCGCAGCATCGAGGAAGCCCTCGCGCAGTTTTGCGTCCATGCGGTTGAAGGTGGCGTCGCTGAAATAGATCGCGAGCGGGGAGAAATTGTGCTGCGTCAGCGCATAATGCTTCGCGGTCTCATAGAACTTGCTGGCGAGGATGGTCGGCGGATCATGTTCGAGCCCGTCGAGCACGCCGGCCTGCAGCGCGGTGTAGATTTCGCCGAACGCCAGCGGCGTCGCGGCGGCGCCCATCAGGCGCAGGCATTCGGTGATGACCGGATTGGGCAGCGTCCTGATCTTGAGGCCGGCGAGATCCTCCGGCGTCTTGACCGGTTTTTTCGCCAGCACGCTGCGCGAGCCGAAATTGTAGGCCCACGCAACGATCCGGATGTTGCCGCCCTTGAGCAGCGCATCCTCGATCGGCCTGGCGGCGCCGGCGTCGAACGCCTTGGTCTGCTGCTCGAAACTCGCAAACAGATACCCGAGGTCGAAGGTCCCGACCAGCGGCACAAGATTGGCCGAGATCGACGAGCCCGACACCATCAGGTCGATCACGCCCAGCTTGACGGAATTGATGACGTCGATTTCCTGACCCAGCTGATTATCGGGAAAGAACGCGACCTCGACCTGCTCGCCGAGCCCGTTCGCCTTCAGGCTCTTCACCAGATTGTCGTAGTAGACGCGGCCGTTGGCGAATTTGGGATCGTTGGGAAGCGACGACGAGCATTTGAGTTTCAAGGTCGCGGCCTGCGCGCGGCCGACCAGCGCGGGAGCGAAGGCGATGAAGGCGGCGACCGCTTTCGACGATCGCAAGACCACGCGACGACTGACGGGCACGATCTTCATGGCGCTTTCTCCCGGATCTGTTGTTCTTTGCATCGCGATCGTTGTCACGACGGTTCATTCTTGCACAACTCTATGACCAAACCAAAGGCCGGAGCAAGCGATGGCGCCGGGGAATGGCGCCACCCGAACGAGGTGGACTGAATGCACACAGTGACAGCGGCGAACAATGGTGCCCCCCCCGCGCGTGTGGGGAGGACCAATCGCGAATGACGAGGAGCGATCCGGAGCGGGGGTCGTCTTGGCGCATTCGGAGCATGTTGAGCTTGTGAAGCCGCGCTCACTTGCTCGCGATGAGCGGCCAGCAAATTGCATCCGGCATTGATTTGCCGATGCACACTCCCTACCCGACCACCGGCGCTTCGTGGGGGCAGAAGAGAGATGCGTGATGGCGTCGATCAAGGACCAAAACGGCGCGCACCTCGCATCAGCGTTGCGATATTCGGGAGCAAACACCGCGAGGATGCTGTCCCGGATATCGCGGAGTTCATCATCTCTACGCGAGCGCTGTTGCGCTCGTCGGTCTACGCGAGCGCATCAGAGCGCCTCGGGAGCGCGCATGCGCGCGACCCGTCGGCTCATCCCGGCTGCCGCTACCTCAGCAACTCCGATTCGAGGGCGTCAATGGGCAATCGGTTCGTCGGGACAACCCTGCGGTTTCGGGGCGGCGTCGCCCGCGACGACATTGGCGACGTTGCCGCCGGGGGCTTCGGCGGCGTGACCTGCTCGGGCCCCCTCGCCTGTTCGATCGCCCGGGCCTGCTCGGGCACCCTGGCCTGCTCGGGCGCCCGGGCCTGCTCGGAAGTCCTGGCCTGCTCGGATGTTCTGGCCACGGCGCGGGCCATCTGGTCCACGCTGGCCTTGATGTCTTCGGCGGCCTTGGCATTGTCGCTGGTCGCCTGTTGCTGAGCGAGCCTGAGCTCAGTCACTGCTTGCGCGAGGCCCGCGATGTTGCGATCGATCTTCCGCATCAGCTCCGTCAATTCCGGAGGAACAGGCGCGGGATTCGGCCTGTCATGTTCCGGTGCGGCGCGAGGCAAAGGCGCTGCTGGCGCGGGCGTGGCCTCCGCTGTCGCCTTTGCTGTGGCGGTCGGGCCCGGCTCCTTTGCTGTGGCGGACGGGCCGGGCTCCGGCTTCTCGGCCGGCACCGCTGAATCCACACCGACCCCGGGCAGCCGCTGCGTGACGATCTGCTCCGCCGTTTCATCGTGAGAGCCCAGAACGTGAGACCACAGAAAGGAAACCGCGGCGACAAGGCTTGCCGCCAGCAGCAATCCAATGAGGCCGCGCCACGCCAGCCTGACATACGCGGCCTGATCGCCGGAATTCATGATGCCGCGGACAGTCTCCGGGAACTCCCTGAACCGCGATTCGGAAGGAGGCGGCGCATCGTCCAGGTCAGCAAGCCGCTGGTCGATGCGCGCGAGGACTTCGCGCGCAATTTCCTTGTAGTCGGAACCCGTGTAGTTCGAACCGGTGCTTTCGTGCTCGGGCGAATCCCTCGTCTGGTTTAGAAAATCTAGCAAGTTCGGCGCGCGATCCATTGGCGCTCCTTCTCCGGTCAAGTGCCCCCCGGAATGGCGCCAGATCGACCCAGCGCTTTGACCAAAGCAAGACACTGCCGTGAAAAGTGTAAGGCCGCTTTGTCACAAGATGTCCGCGAAGTTCGTTCAGAATGGAACCAGCCGAAGGTAGTTCCGCACTCCTGCAGTGAATATTGAGGTTTCTATCGGTTTCGCCGCGACTTTCTTCGTGGGAACCTCAGATTCCAAACTGCATTTGCACCGTTTCACGCAAAACTCGAAAACCGGTCCAGCCGGAACGGATCGAGCGGCCTCACGCTCGGATCGAGCGCCATGTCCGCCAGCATGGCGCCGATGGCGGCCGCGAATTTCGCGCCGTGACCGGAACAGGGCGAGGCGACGATGATGCGCCGATCCTGCGGCAACCGGTCGATGATGAACTCGTTGCCGTCATCGGCGAAAACGTCGGCCTTGGCCGTGTTGGTATAGAGGCAGATGTCGCGCTCGGTGAGCGGACCGGCTGCGCCGGGAACAAGTTCGGCGAGCGTCGCGGAGACCAGTTCCAGTTCGGCATCGCTGGCCGGCGGGTCCCATGCGTCGGCGCCGACGGCCGGGCCGTGGTCATGCTGCGCGGCCTTGACGCCGCGCCCCTCGAAATCGGGAAAGCCGTAGACCATGCCGCGCGCGCCCTCGATGATGAAAATCGGACATTCACCATAGCGCGTGGTTTCCGGCCGGTCCGGCCGATACCAGCCGACCGCCTGTCGCGTCACCGTCAGATGCGCTTTCAGCCCGGGCACAAGGTCGGCAATCCATGGCCCCGCTGCGACGATCACCTGCGCGGCCATCACCTCTTCGCCTGCGGTGACAATGCGGATGCCGGCCGGCGTCGGCTGCAGCCGCGCCGCGGCCTTGATGACGCGCCCCTGCGTGCCGGCACGCAAGGCGCGCAGCGCCGCCTCAGCCAGCAAAATGCCGCCGCTGTCGTGCACCACGACGTCCCAGTCATCGGGCAGATTGAACGCGGGAAAGGCCGCGTTGGCCTCGCGGCCGTTGCGCGGCCCGGTGAGCACACTGTTCGCGGCGGTCGCTGCCGCGCGCGACTTCGCCACCAGTTCGCATCCCGATGGGCCGGCCTCGAGGATCGCGCTCGGCATCAGCAGCGTTTGCCCGCTGTCGGCTTGCAGCGCCCGCCAGCCCGCAAAGGCGCGGTCGCTCAGCGCGGTATAGGCCTTGCTCTCGAAATTGAAGCGGCGAAAGATCCGGCAGGAGCCGTGCGACGAGCCGCGCGCCACGCCGATCTCAAGCGGGTCGAACCCCAGCACATCGCAGCCGCGGCGCGCCAGTTCGTAAAGCGCGGCGCTGCCCATGAGGCCGAGGCCGATGATGGCGACGTCACAACTCTTCATCGCGGGCTCCCGTGTCGATTGCGTACCGGTCGATGCATCCCCTCTGCCGCAAACGGGCAGGCCACCGCATATGGCTTGATTCTGGATCGCTTGCCAGTGTGTTCTAGGAGCCTTCCTCCCTCATCTCTGCAGCTTGGCAAACAAGTCGGTGAAGGTCCTGGCGATAAGCGTTGCATCTCGTCGCTCCATCCCGATGAAGGGGATACGGACGATTGGCATGTCTCCCGCGCTGGCATCGAATCCGTAGCCTTCGCCGCCGCCATCGGAGCCGAACAGAACTATGCCGGGCGCGTACTTGCCGACCTCGTATGCACGGTTGAAATCGCCAAGCTGCTCCGCCCGCCAGAAGATAATGTAGTTGTCACCGATGAAACCTGCACCACCGTCGTGCTGGCGAAGGAAGTCAAGGTAATCACCCGGAAGCCCCACCCCCAGGCTGACAGAAAGACCCTCAACGACATCGGGGTCAGCCGGTGGATCGAGATGTCCTTCCGTCAGATCATACGTCATCGGTATCTTACCCTCACACCGCAAGCCCAGTGATGCGGTGCAACGCGCACTTACTAAGGACGCTCATCGTAGATGTGGATGGAGATCTCGTGAAGCGGGAGCCGCTATGCCATAAAGGATTCGTTCTTCAACCCAAACTCCGCAACCGGCGCCTCGCCAATGCCAGACCACACCGACGAGCCCCGCACGCCCTGGCCGCTGTTCAGATCGCTGCGCGCCTATCAGGCCGCGTACGTGCCTGCCGACCTGATCGCGGGGCTGACCTTGGCGGCGATCGCCATTCCCGAGCAGATGGCGACCGCGCGGCTCGGCGGCTTTGCGCCGCAGATCGGGTTTTTCGCCTTCATCGCCGGATCCATCGGCTTTGCGATGCTGGGCGCCAACCGCTTTCTGTCTTGCGGCGCGGATTCGACCATCACGCCGATCTTCGCCGGCGGACTTGCACTGCTCGCCGCGTCGACCTCGCCGGACTATCAGGCGCTCGCGGTCGCGCTCGCACTGATGGTCGGTGTGATGCTGATCGCCGGCGGCCTGTTTCGTCTCGGCGGGATCGCCAATCTGTTGTCGATGCCGGTGACGGTCGGCTTTCTCTCCGGCATCTCCGTGCACATCCTGGTCTCGCAGCTGCCCGGCGTGCTTGGGCTCGCTTCGCCCTCGGGGCCGATGCTCGCGCGCATCGCGACGCTGGCGCAGCATCTGTCCGAAGCCAACATCTTCACGGCCTGTATCGGCCTCAGTGTGCTCGCCGTGGTCGCCGGCTCCGAGGCCGTCAGCGCGCGGATTCCCGGCGCGCTGATTGGCCTCGTCGCAGCCACCATCGCGGTGGTGGCAGCCGACCTCGAGCGCAAGGGCGTCAATGTCGTCGGAACCGTTCCCGCCTCGCTGCCGGCGCCGTCCTTTCCGGACATTTCCCTGGAGCGCTGGGCGCGGCTCGTTCCCTTGAGCCTTCTCATCACCATTGTCGTGATGGTGCAGACCGCGGCCACGACGCGCTCGTTCCCCTCCGATCCCGATCGGCCCGCCGACGTCGACCGCGATTTTCTCGGCGCCGGCTCGGGCTGCCTGCTCGCCGGCCTGTTCGGCGCGTTTCCGGTGAACGCCAGCCCGCCGCGCACCGGCATCGTGTCCGAGACCGGCGGCCGCTCGCAACTGTCGGGATTGATCGCAGCCGCAATCGTGCTGGCGCTGCTCGCCTTCGGCGCGTCGCTGCTGCGCCACGTTCCGGATGCCGCGCTCGGCGGCGTGTTGCTGTTCGTGGCGTTGCGGATCATCCGCGTGCGCCAGATCGTTTCCATCTACCGGGCCTCATTCGGCGAGTTCATGCTGATCGTAGCGACCGCTTCCGCCATCATCGTGCTGCCGATCGAGCAAGGCGTCGGCCTCGGAATATTGCTGTCGCTGCTGCACGGGATCTGGAGCGTCACCCGGACGCGGCTCGTCGCGTTCGAGCGCGTGCCGGACACCACGATCTGGTGGCCGGCGAGCCCGCATGTGGCCGGGGAGCGCCTTCCCGACATCGCCGTGGTCGGATTCCAGGCGCCGCTGACGTTTCTCAACGCCGCGACCTTCCGCAGCGACGTGCAAGATGTCCTGCAGAGCACGGGGCCGGGGTTGAAACTCCTGGTGCTCGAAGCCAGCGGCATCCCGGAGATCGATTTCACCGCCGCGCAGGCGCTCATCGACCTCTTCAAGGCCTGCCAGGCCGCCGGCATCACGGTTGCGGTCGCAAGGCTCGAATCGTTGCGCGCGCAGGACGCGTTCGAGCGGTTCAAGCTCTACGACTGCTTGCCGAGAGACCGTGTCTTCCACAGCGTCGATCAGGCGGTCCGCGCACTGGGAAAGGCGTGAGCCTTGTTCGCCGCAGCTTTGGGACCGCGATCGGTCGAAGCCTCATTTGACCTGCCTCAACCCAAAGACGGCGCAGCTCCTTATTGATTGCTGACCCGAGCAGTTAGCCCGATGCAAATTCTCTCCATCCTGCAAATGCTGGTGCTGCTGGCGCTGGCGAACGGCGCGCCGGTCCTCGCCAAGAAGATCAGCGGCAATCGCTTCAACCTTGCGCTCGATGGCGGCCTTGCCTTTGTCGACGGCCGGCCGGTGTTCGGCAAATCAAAGACCATTCGCGGCATCGTGGTCGCGATCCTCGCGGCCACCGCGGGCGCGCCGCTGATCGGTCTTTCGCTCGCGACCGGGGCCATGGTGGGGGCTGCCGCCATGGCGGGTGATCTGTTCTCCAGCTTCCTCAAGCGCCGCTTCAATTTTCCGCCGAGCAGCCAGGCGCTCGGTCTCGATCAGATCCCGGAATCGCTGTTGCCGATGCTGGCCTGCCGCGAGGCGCTGTCCCTGACCGCCCTCGACATTGCGCTCGGCGTCGCGATATTTCTTGCGGTTGAACTCGCGCTGTCGCGTTTGCTGTTCAAGGCGCACCTGCGCGACGAACCGTATTAGCCGCAGCGCAGCCGATGCAGGGTGATTTCGGGCGGACAGTTGAGGCGCACGGGAACCACGCTCGATCCGGCCCCGACCGAGGTATAGCCCATCATATCGTTGTAGCGCCAGGCGCCCGCCCCCATCCGCCGCGGCAAGGCCGATTCCAGCGTGATCGGAATCGATCCCGGCAGACAGATCTGGCCGCCATGGGTATGCCCGCTCAGCATCAACGCGAAATGCGCGTGCGCCGCCTGGCGGTAGATCTCCGGCGTGTGCGACAACAGGATCGAGAACGCACCGTCGGGGATCGCGAGCGCGGCCTTTTCGATGTTGTCCATCCGGTAAAAATGCGCATCGTCGACGCCAGCGAGATAGATGCGCTGATCGTCGCGCGCGATGGTCTCGCATTCGTTGAGCAGGATCCTGATGCCCATGGCCTCGAGCGCCGGCACCATCTGGATGGTGTCGTGGTTGCCGAGCACGGCGTAGATCGGGCCCTTGAGATGTTTTCGCACCCGCTCGACGCCCTCGAGCGCCGCCGCGAAGGGACCGAATGTCTTGAAGCGATAATCGCCGGTCAGGACGCAGAGGTCGTAACGCATGCCGTCGAGCAGTTCGATCAGCCGTCCCATCGCGGCCTCGTTCCTGTCGACATGCAGATCGCTGAGATGCAAGATGGTGAAGCCATCGAAGCGCGGCGGCAGTTTCGCGGACGCAAGCGCGTTCTGCCTGACGACGATGCGCGCGGTGTTGCGGCGCGCGCGCCAGTAGAGGCCGGTCAGCTTCAACGCTGTTGCAATCAGCGACTGGGCGAGAGTCGAGTTTTCCGGGTGAAACATCGTGAGACCCTGGCCGAAGATCTGGGCCTCGTGGTCGGTCTCGATGCCCAGGCGCTGCCGCGCGTGCAACCGTCCGAGGCGCTGCTCCAGTTCGACCAGGATATCCTCGTGCATGTGAGCATGGTCCTTCACGAACCCCGCTGGCGCCTGGGCGGACCACCTGCGAGGCGCCGCCTGCGGCAGCGCGGCGCCGTTTGGCGCAAGCCATCAAAGATAGTCCAGACGTCCCGGCGGGCGGTTGACCTGTCTCAAGATCACCGCGACGGTGAATATCGACCGCGCGTGGCCTTACAGCGCCGGCACGATCTTTCCGGGATTGAAGATGTTCTGCGGATCGAGCGCCCGCTTCAGGGCGCGCATGGCGTCGAGCGCCTCGGGGCCGAGTTCGGACTCGAGATACTTCTGCTTGCCCTGGCCAATGCCGTGCTCGCCGGTACAGGTGCCGTCCATGCCTTGCGCGCGTTCGACCAGGCGGTGCATGAACTCCTCGCCGCGCGCCATCTCGTCGGCGTCGTCGACGTCGCACACCAGCGAGCAATGGAAATTGCCGTCGCCGACATGGCCGACGATCGGCGACAGCAGATTGAGCCGCTTGAGGTCGTCCTCGGTTTCGCTGACACAGTCGGCAAGCCGTGAGATCGGCACGCAGACGTCGGTCGCGACCACGCCGGCGCCGGGACGCAGCGCCTTCACCGACCAATAGGCGTCGTGCCGCGCCTGCCAGAGCCTGCTGCGGTCTTCCGGCTTGGTGGTCCAGCTGAAGTCGCCGCCGCCGCATTCCCCGGCGATCTCGGCGAAGTTTTTCGATTGCTCGGCGACGTCGGCCGCGCTGCCGTGGAATTCCAGCAGCAGCAGCGGCGTTTCGGGGAGCGAGAGTTTCGAATAGGCGTTGCAGGCCTTCACCTGTTCGGCGTTGAGCAACTCGATGCGCGCGACCGGAATGCCAGTCTGGATCGCGAGAATTGTCGCCTGGCAGGCCCCGCGCACGCTTTGGAACGAACAGGCGGCGGCCGCGATGGTTTCGGGAATGCCGCGCAGCCGTATGGTGAGTTCGCAGATGATGCCGAGCGTGCCCTCGGCGCCGACGAACAGATGGGTCAGGTCATAGCCGGCAGAGGATTTCTTCGCCCGCGTCCCGGTCTTGATGATCTCGCCGTCGCCGCGCACCACCTTCAAGGCCAGCACGTTGTCGCGCATGGTGCCGTAGCGCACCGCGTTGGTGCCCGACGCCCGCGTCGAGGCCATGCCGCCCAGCGACGCATCGGCGCCGGGATCGATCGGGAAGAACAGGCCCTGGTCGCGCAGATGCTCGTTCAGCGCCTTGCGGGTGACGCCGGGCTCGATCACACAGTCGAGATCCTCGGCATGGACTTCGAGCACCCGGTTCATGTCGCGCAAATCGACGCAGACCCCGCCCGCCGGCGCATTGACCTGGCCTTCCAGCGAGGTGCCGGTGCCGAAGGCAATGATCGGAACGCCATGAGGAGCGCAGATCCGCACCACGTCCTGGATGTCGGCGGTTTCCTGCGCCATCACCACCGCATCCGGCGGCTGCGAGGGCAGCCAGGTCGTGGTATGGGCATGCTGCTCGCGCACGGCCTGCGAAGTGATGAGACGGTTGCCGAACCGCGCGGCAAGCGCTTCCAGCGTGCGTGCCAGCGCCCGCGGCTCGGGCCGCTGCAAGTCATGGAGTACCGTGGTCGCCACTTAAGAATCCTCCCGAATTCGGGGCGACCGTGGCAAAGCTTATATGAGGGGTCAAGGGATGGATCGAACAAACGGGACCGGACGATGACAGACACCGCCGCCACCGACGACACGCGCGACCGGCCTGCGCCGTTTCGGTCGTCGATCATGCAGATCGAGCCGCAATGGATCGACTATAACGGCCATCTCAACATGGCCTATTACAACGTGATGTTCGACCGCGCGATCGACCAGCTGTGGCTCGAGCTCGGGATCGGGCCGGCCTACATGAAGGAGCGCCAGGGGTCGACCTTCACCGCCGAATGCCACGTGCGCTATCTGCGCGAGATCCATCTCGGCGACCCCGTGCAGGTCTCGATCCTCCTGGTCGCCGCCGACGAAAAACGCTTGCACACGTTCGAGGAGTTGCGCCACGCCAGCGAAGGCTGGCTGTCGGCGACCTCGGAGAACATGACCATCCATATCGACATGACGACGCGCAAGACCGCGCCGTTCCCGCCCGACATCCGCGCCCGCGTTCAGGAGATCGCGCAGGCCCACGCGGCGCTCCCACGCCCGGACGGGCTCGGGCGCAAAGTGGGAATGCCGGCCAAGAGCTAACAAGAGCCGAACGGCCTTGAGTGCGAATACGAGTTTGCAGCGTCACTCCCGAGCGGCGGCGTCGGCAATCCACGCGTAAAATGCCGCCCGGTGAACAGGGAACTCAGGCAGGAAGGGCTGATGGAACTGTCCCATTTTAGCACCCTTGCTCAGCCTCGATCCGGTTCCAACGTTTGGTTCCAGTTCGATTCTGACATCGAGGTGGCGATGGTGGGACCGATCCATGACGAAGACGGTCCGTTAGAACTCCTCAAAGCCAACACCGCGACCAGCTTTCGACACGAAGATCGATCTTACTGGGTTAGTTTTTAGCAGCTTCCCAGGAGGCATTTGATGATCACTGCCAGAAGCCTCGTCGGGCCGGCGCTTGCTCTGTCGTTGATCACCCAGCCGCACTCCGCACAAAGCGGAACCGCACCGCAGTTCCCGGCATGGCCGCAAGCGGCGCCGGCGCCGGCGGTTGTTCCACCGCCCACGCCCGTGCCCTTCGAAGCGGCGGTTCTGAAGGCCGCCAGCGATCTGCTGTCAAAAGCGAAGCTTGATAACACCTCGGTCAATCTGGTGATCGATCCATTGATCGACGGCGTGACCGGAGCGCAATCCAATGCAACGCACCGCGAGCAGCAGCGCATCGTCGAGCTGATCAAGAGCAGCTATCCGCGCTTTCGGATCTTGCCGTTCACTCCGGAATCGATCCTGAAACGGCCGGTCGTCCTGATCGGCACCTTCACGGCGATCAACAATTCCGGCGAACAGGCGGAACCCCGCGACGCCTACCGCATCTGCCTGGCGCTGGCCGATCTCGCGAATCAGACCATCGTCGCAAAGGGAGTTGCACGCGCGCGGCCTGAGGGAATAGATCCCACACCCGACACCTTCTTCAAGGAGAGCCCGGGGTTCGCCAGAGATGCGGCCACGGATTCGTACGTGAAGAGCTGCCAGGGGACGAAGGTCGGCGACCAGGTCGATCAGACCTATGCCGACAACATCATGGCCGCGTCTCTGGTCAACGAGGGGATCGAGGCCTACAACGCGGGCCGATACAAGGCTGCCCTCGAACTCTATCAACGCGCATTGCGGATGCCGGGCGGCGAACAGATGCGCGTCTACAACGGCATCTATCTCGCCGGTTACAAGCTCCACCGCACCAGAACCGCGATGGAGGCATTCGGCAGGATGGTCGACTTCGGACTGAGGAAGAGCGACCGCCTCGCGATCAAGTTCCTGTTCAAGCCGGGTTCGACCCAGTTCTATTACGATCACGATCGCGACGTGCGGGCTCCCTATAACGCCTGGATCGACAAGATCGCCGTGCGGACCGCAAGCAACGAGAGCTGCCTGGAAGTTGTCGGTCATACCAGTGCGACCGGGCTCCCGGCCATGAACGACCGGTTGTCGGTGTTGCGGGCCGACTACATCAAGGAACGGGTGGAAGCCGAAGAGAGCATCCTGCAAGGACGTCTGGTTTCCAGCGGCCGAGGATCACGGGAGATGATTGTCGGCACCGGCCGGGACGATCCGAGCGATGCACTGGACCGGCGCGTGGAGTTCAGGGTTGTGAGATGCGCGGGCTGAGGCTTCGCCTCCGGGTTAGGGTCACTCCGAATCGGACCAGATCCAGCAGCCTGCGCGCCGACCACGGCGCGACCTGCGTACGCCTGCGCGCCTGACGGCTCAATCTGGACTGGGGCGACGAACGCCAGGATTTTGGCGACAAATGCCGGTGCCGTGATGTCAGCTCTGGCGTTGCCACGCTTCCGGCGTTGACACGTCAGGTTTCCCTCTTACGTTCGCCACCATCATCGCCCCGCCGCCGAACGCGCGCGGCGCGCGGTCCCTCCGCTCCCGCCTTTTGCTCTTACCCATCAAGCCCGCATCAAGACTGATAACCCCTTCGGAGATCAACGTGGCCGTTCGCCGTCTGCTCGTCACCTCGATCATTCTCGCTTGCCTGTTGCTGACTTATCTCTCTGCGAATCTGTTGCGGCCGGCCGAGGCCGCGATGTCCGCAGTCCCGCCAAGTCGGGCGACCACCTACAAGACCGTCACCGTCAACGGCTTGAACATCTTCTATCGGGAGGCCGGTCCCAGCAAAGCGCCTGCCATTCTGCTGCTGCACGGGTTTCCGTCATCGTCGCGGATGTTCGACACGCTGATGCCTCTGCTGGCCGATCGCTATCATCTGATCGCTCCCGATTATCCCGGGTTCGGAAACTCGGAAGCGCCGCCGCCGGACCAGTTCACCTATACGTTCGATGCCCTCGCCGATGTCGTCGGCGCCTTCACCGAAGCCATCCACCTCGATCGCTATGCGCTCTATCTGCAGAACTATGGCGGACCTGTCGGTTACAGGGTGGCGGTTGCGCACCCGGAGCGGGTCACTGCGCTGATCATCCAGAATGCGATCGCGCATGAAGAGGGACTTGGCAGGCTGCAGGCCGTGCGCAAGGGGTTTTGGGCGGACCGTGCCGCCAACGAGGCGAAGTACCGTGCCGGGCTGGCCTCGATGGACGTCGCGCGACTGCGCCATGTCAGCGGTTCGCTGCATCCCGAGCGCTACGATCCCGACCTCTGGAAGGACGAAGTGGCGTTCCTGGCGCGGCCGGGCGAGGCCGATATCCAGTCCGAGCTGTTCTACGACTTCCGCAACAATCTGGCCGCCTTCCCGGCGTGGCAGAACTGGCTGCACGAGCGTCAGCCGCCCACATTGGTGGTCTGGGGGCGTAACGATCCGGTGTTCGACGTCGCGGAAGTCGAAGCCCTCAAGCGTGACGTGCCGAAGGCGGAAGTGCACCTGCTCGACGCCGGGCACTTCGCGCTCGACGAATCGGTCAGCGAGATTGCCGCGCTGACGCGCAACTTCCTCGGACGATTGCCGCACGGGATGCCGAAAGCGACCGGCCGCCACACATGAGCGGAGGACATGGCCGCGCGGGCCCGGCATCAACGCCGGGCCCGTCGGTCAAGGCCGGATCCTGCCGCGCGCCACGCCGATCACGGCGGAAACCAGAAACAGCACGACCGCGATAAAGAAGATCAACTTGGCGATCTCGATCGAGGCGCCGGCGACGCCGCCGAAGCCGAGAATGCCGGCGATCAAGGCGATAACGAGGAAGGTGACGACCCAACTCAACATGATCAGGACCTCTGCGATTTCGTTACTCTTCGACGCGAAGCGCGCGCGCTTGCGCCAGCGACGCATCACCAATCCTTTCGCGGCAATGATGGTTCCTGGCTCAAAACCGGCAAAAAAGTGCACGGTTGCGGAACAAAATCCGCAAGGCCGCACCGAAACGGCTGTTCCCGGATACACCGGATAAGTCTGTAAAACGGGCCGGCCCGCCCCTATATGGGTTCTGATCCTGCTATGAAGGCTCCCCTTCACGACCCCGCGGTGCCATCGTGGGCGTGCTAAAACGATTCGCATGACCGAGCCGAGCAAGCTGAGCCACACCAGCGTTCCCGACCACCAGCCCGCTTCCGGCGGCATCGCCGCGCGTGCGCGGGCTGCCGCGGGCCCGAAATATCTGGCCGGGCTCAACCCCGAGCAGCGCGACGCTGTGGAGACGCTGGAGGGACCGGTGCTGGTGCTGGCGGGCGCCGGCACCGGCAAGACGCGGGTCCTGACCACGCGGATTGCCCACATCCTCTCGACCGGGCGTGCCCGCCCCAATGAAATCCTCTCGGTGACCTTCACCAACAAGGCCGCGCGGGAGATGAAGCTGCGGCTCGGCCAGATGCTCGGCCAGGCGGTCGAGGGCATGGCGTGGCTCGGCACCTTCCATTCCATCGGCGGGCGGATCCTGCGCACCCATGCCGAGATGGTGCAGTTGACGTCGAACTTCACCGTGCTCGATGTCGACGACCAGGTCAGGCTGTTGAAGCAGCTGCTGCAGGCCGAAGACATCGACGACAAGCGCTGGCCGGCGCGCATGCTGGCGGGCCTGATCGACGGCTGGAAGAACCGGGGTCTGGCGCCGTCCCAGGTGCCGGCAGGCGAGGCCGCGGCGTTCGGCAACGGCCGCGGCGGCAAGCTCTATGCGAGCTATCAGGAGCGGCTGAAGATCCTCAACGCCGCCGATTTCGGCGATCTGCTCTTGGAAAACATCCGCCTGTTCCGCGAGCATCCCGACGTGCTCCGGCAATACCAGAGCCGCTTCAAGTATATTCTGGTCGACGAATATCAGGACACCAACGTCGCACAATATCTGTGGCTGCGGCTGTTGTCACAGGCGCCGTCGAAGGCGGGCGTCGCTCCCTTAACCTCTCCCCGCTTGCGGGGAGAGGTCGGCGAAGCGCGAAGCGATGAGCCGGGTGAGGGGGACTCTCCACCGGCTGCGCTCGCGGAGACTGCCCCTCACCCCAACCCTCTCCCCGTGAAGAACGGGGAGAGGGAGCAGAGCGCGCCCGCTGAAATAAAGCCCCTGACGTCGCCAGCGCCCCCCAAGAACATCTGCTGCGTCGGCGACGACGACCAGTCGATCTATGGCTGGCGCGGCGCCGAGGTCGACAACATCCTGCGCTTCGACCACGATTTTCCCGGCGCCAAGGTGATCCGGCTGGAGCGCAATTATCGCTCCACCGGCCATATCCTTGCCGCCGCTTCGCACCTGATCGCGCATAATGAGGGCCGGCTCGGCAAGACCTTGCGCACCGAGGATGTCGACGGCGAGAAGGTCACGGTCACCGGCGCCTGGGATTCGGAGGAGGAAGCCCGCGGCATCGGCGAGGAGATCGAGGAGCTGCAGCGCGGCGGCGAGAAGCTCAACGAGATCGCGATCCTGGTGCGCGCGTCCTACCAGATGCGCGAGTTCGAAGACCGCTTCGTCACGCTGGGGCTGCCCTATCGCGTGATCGGCGGTCCCCGGTTCTACGAACGCGCGGAAATCCGCGACGCGCTCGCATATTTGCGCGTCATCAACTCGCCGGCCGACGATCTCGCCTTCGAGCGCATCGTCAACGTGCCGAAGCGCGGGCTTGGCGATGCCACGGTGCAGATGCTGCACGACCATGCCAGGAAGCGCCGCATTCCCCTGTTCGAGGCGGCGCGCGCCGTGGTCGACACCGACGAACTGAAGCCGAAGGCGCGCGGATCCTTGCGCGAGCTCGTGCTGCAGTTCGACCGCTGGCGGGCGCAGCGCGAGGTCACGACACACACCCAACTTGCCGAAATCGTACTCGACGAAAGCGGCTACACCGAGATGTGGCAGAAGGACCGTTCCGCGGACGCCGCCGGTCGACTGGAAAACCTCAAAGAGCTGGTGCGCTCGCTGGAGGAGTTCGAGAACCTGCAAGGCTTCCTCGAACATATCGCGCTGGTGATGGACCGCGACGGCGGCGCCGAGGAAGACGCGGTGTCGCTGATGACCCTGCATTCGGCCAAGGGGCTCGAATTCGACAACGTATTCCTGCCGGGCTGGGAGGAAGGCCTGTTTCCGAGCCAGCGCACACTCGACGAACAGGGCCGCGCCGGGCTCGAGGAAGAGCGCCGGCTCGCCCATGTCGGGCTGACCCGCGCGCGGCGCCGCGCCAAACTCTATTTCGCCACCAACCGCCGCATCCACGGCACCTGGACCACGACAATTCCGTCGCGCTTTCTCGACGAACTGCCGGCGGCTAATGTCGAGATCACGGAATCCAAGGGCGGCTCGGGCTGGGGCGGCAGCGGCGGCTATGGCCCGTCCCGGTTCGACGATGTCGAGTCCTTCGGGTCGAGCTACACCACGCCGGGCTGGCAGCGGGCGCAGGCCAATCGCGGCCGCACCGGCCAGGCCCGCGGCAGCGGCCAGGCGCGCGGCGGCCTCAACGAAGACCAATCCGCCTACGCGAGCGCACGCGGCGAGTTCGGCGCCGGCTTTGCGCGCAACAAGCGGGCGCCGATGACCATCGAGGGCGAGCTGGTGGCGAAATCCACCGGCACGGCGTCGGAATTTGCGCTGGACGACCGGGTGTTTCACCAGAAATTCGGCTATGGCCGCGTGGCCAGGATCGACGGCAACAAGCTCACCATCCTGTTCGACAAGGCCGGCGAGAAGAAGGTGGTCGACAGCTTTGTCGAGCGGGCGTGAGGCGGCTGCGAAGCCCAGCCGTGACGTCCAAGAATATTCCAAGGCAATTCAAGGAAGTTCTGAGCAATTCTCGCCCGACGATGGAATCGGGCTCGCGGCCCCCCGCCGCCCTTTTGCGACCTTCAACCACAGGTCTGTCGCCGCTGAGGTCTTGACCATCGCCGATCTCATCGTATCAGATGCCGCCCATGGTCCGGGGTGGCTCACTACTGCTTGTTCTTGCGCTCACCGCGCCGTCGCTGGCGGCTGCGGAGACGATGGCGTTTGCCGACGCGGCAGCGCTCCTGGCCAAGAGCTGCGCCGCCGACATCGACGCCAATTGCCGCGGCGTCAATCTCGACGCCAACCGCATGAAGGAATGTCTGTCGCGTAACCAGGATGCGCTGTCGCCGCAATGCAAGAGCGACTACCTCCGGGTCTTCGACGCAATCGCAAAACGGATCGCCGCGCGCGCCGCGGTCGCCAACACCTGCGCGCGGGAAATCGTGAAATTGTGCGCCGGCTCGACCAAGGAGACCAGCAAGTCGATTCCGTGCCTGACCACGACGGGCGGGGTGAGCGCGCGATGCATGCAGGCCATGGGCGATGCGGGGTACCGCTGATGCGGCCGGCCGAACGACGATATTGCAACATCGGCTTGATGGCCGGCGCCCTGCTGCTGGCCGCGCTGGCGGCGCCTCTCGCGCGCGGGCAGAGCGCGGTTACGCGGGACGACATCGTCAGTCAGCTCAGCCGGCTCGATGCCGCGCCGGATCTTGACTTGGCGGCGCTCAAGCAGCAGGCGCTCGAGCGGTCGAAATCCCGATCGCGCACCGAGCCGCCGCCGCAGAAGCGGCCGCCGATTGCGCCGGCGCTGAGCAGCCTGCCGACCTTCAACGTCGACATCCAGTTCGATCCCGACACGCCGGTGGTCCGCCCCGAATCCTACGAGACGGTCGGACGTATTGCGGACGCGCTGGTGCAGTCGAGCATGCTGCCCTACGGGTTCCTGATCGTCGGCCATATCGAGGCCAACGGCAAGCGCGAGAGCAACGTGACCTTGAGCCAGCGACGGGCCGATTCGATCCGCGACATCCTGGTCAACACCTTCAAGATCTCCTCGAAACGCCTGCAGTCGGTGGGGCTGGGCGAGGAACAACTGCTCGACCCCACGCGTCCGACCGCACCCGTCAATCAGCAGATCCAGATCATGACGGTCATGAAGATGCCCGAGCAAAGCGAAGCGCCGGGGCAACCGGCCGCACCGGCGCCTGCCAAGAAGCCGGCGAAGAAGAAGAGGTAGCCGGGGAATTCGTGGAGCGCGCCAGTCTGACACCAAGACCTGAGCGAATACATGGTCGCAGTCATCGAACTACCCGCGCGTGTTCACCCGGCAAAATGACCGGGTCTTAGGCAATTGCAGAAGCCCCTCGGCCTTCCTATCTGAGCCTCCCGCGTCGCTCCCGCACGGGAGCGACGTGCGTTGTCCTGTCGTCTCGAACCTTGGTTGCCATGCCGCCCATTATTTCCGTCACCAATCTGTCGAAGACCTATGGCTCCGGCTTCAAGGCGCTGAACAACATCAATCTGGATATCGCGCGCGGCGAAATTTTCGCGCTGCTCGGTCCGAACGGCGCGGGCAAGACCACCCTGATCAGCATCATCTGCGGCATCGCCAATCCGAGCCAGGGCCGCGTCAGCGTCGACGGCCACGACATCATCGACTCCTTCCGCGCCGCGCGGGCGCTGATTGGGCTGGTGCCGCAGGAATTGCACACCGACGCCTTCGAGACGGTGTGGGCCACCGTCAGCTTCAGCCGCGGACTGTTCGGCAAGCCGAAGAACCCCGCTCATATCGAGAAGGTGCTGAAGGACCTCGCGCTGTGGGACAAGAAGGATTCCAAGATCGTCACTTTGTCCGGCGGCATGAAGCGCAGGGTGATGATCGCAAAGGCGCTGTCGCATGAGCCGCGGATCCTGTTTCTCGACGAGCCGACCGCCGGTGTCGACGTCGAGCTGCGCAAGGGGATGTGGGAGGTGGTGCGGGGCTTGCAGGCCTCCGGCGTCACCATCATCCTGACCACGCATTACATCGAGGAGGCCGAGGAAATGGCCGACCGCATCGGCGTCATCAACAAGGGCGAGATCATCCTGGTCGAAGACAAGGCCAGCCTGATTCAGAAGCTCGGCAAGAAGCGGCTGACCCTGCATCTGCCGCGGCCGATCGAAGCCATTCCGCCGGCGCTCGCGGCCTACCGGCTTTGCCTCTCCGATGGTGGCCGGCAACTGACCTACGACTACGACACCAAGGGCGAGCGCACCGGGATCACCAGCCTGTTGAGCGATCTGCGCACCGCCGGCATCCGCTTCCTCGACCTCGACACCACGCAGTCGTCGCTGGAGGATATCTTCGTCAGCCTGGTGCGCGCGTCATGAACTTCCGGGCCGTTCGCGCCATCTATCTGTTCGAAATGGCGCGCACCTGGCGCACGCTGCTGCAGAGCATCGTCTCGCCCGTGGTGTCGACCTCGCTGTATTTCGTGGTGTTTGGCGCGGCGATCGGTTCGCGCATCTCGCAGGTCGAAGGCATCAGCTACGGCACCTTCATCGTGCCGGGCCTGGTCATGCTGTCGGTGCTGACCCAGAGCATCGCCAATGCGTCGTTCGGCATCTATTTTCCGAAATTCGTCGGCACCATCTACGAGATCCTGTCGGCGCCGATCTCGGCGACCGAGATCGTGCTCGGCTATGTCGGCGCGGCCGCGACCAAATCGATCGTGCTCGGCCTGATCATCCTGGCCACCGCGGGCCTGTTCGTGCCGCTGCACATCCAGCATCCGGTCTGGATGCTGATCTTCCTGGTCCTGACCGCCGTCACCTTCAGCCTGTTCGGCTTCATCATCGGCATCTGGGCGGACGGCTTCGAAAAGCTGCAGATGATCCCGATGCTGGTGGTGACGCCGCTGACCTTCCTCGGCGGCAGCTTCTACTCGGTGAACATGCTGCCCTCAGCCTGGCGGACCATCACGCTGTTGAACCCCGTGGTCTACCTGATCTCGGGTTTTCGCTGGAGCTTCTACGAGATCGCCGACGTCAACGTGGAGGTCAGCGTCGGCATGACGCTGGCCTTCCTCGTGACCTGCATGGCCGTGGTGTGGTGGATCTTCAAGACCGGCTACCGGCTGAAGAACTGACGCGCGCGAATGCGCGCGTCATTCCGGGGCGCGCAAAGCGCGAACCCGGAATGACCGCGGTAAACTCACCTGAAGCAGTGGTAGTCGCCGTAACTGTCGTAGTAGCCGCGGCAGCGATAGTGGTGCCGAAAGGTCCGATGCTGAATGCCGAACACGCCTTCGACGGCGCCAACCGCGCCGCCGACACCGGCACCGACGGCGCCCCCGACCACGCTGCCGACCGGGCCGGCGACCCGGTTACCCTCGGAGGCTCCCTGCTGCGCCCCCCGCACAATGCCCTGAGCCTGGCCCGGCCGCGGCATGCCCCCGCACGCAACGATCATCGCGATTGCCGCTATCAAGAGCTTTTGCGGCAAGCCTGCAGGCTGCCCCGCTCCCTTAGTCATGATTTTCTTCATTTCGAGTCCTCAAGTCGCCAACGTTCCTCCCCAGCCGGCGGCCGCCTGAAACGCCGGCACCGTCAGATGGTTGCAAATCTGTGACGAATTGGAGACGGACCGCAGGGGTTCCTCGCGAAAATGTCAGGCGCAGACGCCTCGCCTCGGCCTTCTTTAGGCCGCCTTCTGCTCCATTGATCCCGCCCGCGTTAACGATGGGCCGGAGGCCGACTGGAACAAAAGCCGGATATCGGGCATAGTGCATGCGGGGACGGTAATCCGCGGCTCTGCAGAGAAGGCCGGGAGGCCAGAGGTTTAGAAATGCGTTCCTTCGTCATTGCGGTTGCCGGCCTGCTGCTGTTCGCCGGTCATTCGGCTCAAGCAAGTGTCGCGATCTCCATCGACAAGAACACGCAGACCATGACGGTGGCGGTCGACGGCGTGGAGCGCTATCATTGGCCGGTCTCGACCGGGATTCCCTCACGCGAGACCCCGAACGGCAGCTTCCGCGCCTTCCGCATGGAGGAGGACCACTTCTCCAAGGAATTCGATGACGCGCCGATGCCGCATTCGATCTTCTTCACCAAGATCGGCCATGCCATCCACGGCACCGATTCCGTCAACCGGCTGGGAACGCCGGCCTCTCACGGTTGCGTGCGCCTCTCGCGCGACAACGCCTCGACGCTTTATGCGCTGGTGCAGGAGCAAGGCGTGCTCAACACCACCGTGACGCTGACCGGTTCCTCGCAGATCGCGCTGGCGCGTAACCCGCGGCGGATCACGACCGCGGTAGCCGGCCACGAGCTGCCCAGCCCCGACGATCAGCAGCAATATGCGACCACTGGCCAACCCGTCGACATCACGCCGCAGCCGCCGTTCCAGGGCGCTCCGCAGGGCGTCGCGGTGCAGCAGGCGCGGCCCGATGACGGCTATATCTATCCGGCCGACAGATCGGACGTCGCGCGCTATCCCGCGCCGCGCCGTCGTCTCTACGACGCCCAAGCCTATCCGCAGCCGCAAAATCAATATTACAACAATCCCAACTACGCGCAGCCTGATCAGCCGCAGGGCTATTATCAGCAGCGGCGCTATTACCAGCCGCGCGGCTTCTTTAACTGAGCGACGGCGTGACGATCTACGTATTTGACTGCCGGTATCCGGCCCCCTTCGGCGCGTGAGCGCAACGTTGCGCAACAGCCTTGCAAGTCTGCGAAATTGACATCCTGCAGTGCACCCGTATTGTTGCTTAACATTACGGAACGTTGCTGTAGGATCGTCCATGACACGCGAGCAGATCTCGGATTTTTGCGTGGTTTCGCTGGCCAAGGTGCTGCGAATGCCAACGAACCGGATCGAGACCAAGGCAAAATTCAGCCGGCTCGGACTTGATTCCGCGATGGTCGTCTACGTCATGATGGAACTCGAGGAAGAGTTCGATCTCGAACTGTCGACCGATGATTTCTACGATTATCCGAGCGTCGACGAGCTCTCCCGTCATCTCGCAGAGAAGCTTGCCCAGCGGTCTGCGGCCTGACTCGTCAACCGATCGTCATCATGGCCAAAATGGAGACGACGTCCTCGCTGGTTACCCTGCTCGCACGCCGCGCGCAAGCCGACGCGGATCAGCGAGCCTATGTCTTCCTGACCGATCGCGGCAACGAGGACGCGGTGCTGACGTTTCGCGCGCTGCATGACGCGGCCCGGGCGTTCGCAGGCCAGCTTGCGACGGTGGCCCGGCCCGGCGACCGCGCGCTACTGGTGTTTCCGCCGGGCCTCGAATTCATCGTCGGCTTCTTTGCCTGCCAGATCGCGCGGGTGATCGCGGTCCCCATGATGATGCCGCGCCGGCAGAGCGCGCGGGACTCCAGCGCCGCCATCATCGCGGATTGCGAGCCGGTGGTGGCGCTCACCGACGCGACATTCGCCCTGCGGCAGGACCTGCACGCGCGCTTTTCCCGCGACCAGCTGCAGTGGCTCGCGGTCGGTCTCGACGGCGCAGCCGCAGGCCCTGCTGCAGCCGAGCTGCCCGTACCGGACCCGCAGGACATCGCCTTCCTGCAATACACGTCGGGCTCGACCTCCGATCCAAAAGGCGTCGCCGTCAGCCACGCCAATCTGCTCGCCAACCTCGAAATGATCCGCCTGTCGCTCGGCAACACCAAGCGATCGACCTATGTCAACTGGGTGCCGCTCTATCACGACATGGGGCTGATCCTGAACACGCTCGAATCGCTCTATGTCGGTGCACTCTGTGTCCTGATGGCGCCGAACGCCTTCACGCAGCGCCCGCTGAACTGGCTGCGCGCCATTCATCATTATCGCGCCGAGGTCGGCTGCGGCCCGAACTTCGGTTACGACCTCTGCGTCAGCCGTTATCGCGCCGACCAGATGGACGGCATCGATCTGTCCTCATGGAAGGTCGCGCTCAACGGCGCCGAACCGGTGCGCGCCGAGACGATCGAGAGCTTCGCCGCGACCTTTGCCGGCCATGGCTTTGACCGGGCCGCCGCGTTCCCGGCCTACGGCATGGCGGAGGCGACGCTTCTGATATCGGGCGGACGCCGTGGCGCGGGACCCGTGATGCGCGCGGTCAGCCGGTCTGCGCTGCAGACGCATCGCATCGAAGCGCCGGCCGATCGGGACGACACCCAGACGGTTGTGGGCTGCGGGCGCGCGCTGGCCGGCGAGCGGATCGCGATCGTCGATCCCGAGACCTGCATGCGGCTCAAGCCGAACCAGGTCGGGGAGATCTGGGTCAGCGGCGCCAATGTGGCGCGGGCCTATTGGCGAAACGCCGAGGCCACGCAGACAAGCCTGAACGCGCGGATCGCAGGCGATGACGACGGCGCGCGCTGGCTGCGCACCGGCGACCTCGGCTTTGTCGATGCGGCGAGCGAATTGTTCATCACCGGCCGCATCAAGGATCTCATCATCGTCAGGGGCATCAACCATTATCCCCAGGATGTCGAACAGACCGTGCAGGCGCTGCACCCGGCGCTGCGCGCCAACTGCGGCGCCGCTTTCTCGGTCGCAGACGATCACGGCGAGGAGATGCTCGCCATCGTCCAGGAGGTCGAGCGCACCGAACGCAACCGGATCGATCATGCCGAGATCAAGGGCCTGATCCGCGAGGGCGTCGCCGAGCAGCACGAACTGTTCCTCCGTCACATCGTGCTGATCAGGCCGGGTACCCTGCCCAAGACCACCAGCGGCAAGATCCAGCGCAGCCTCGCCCGAAAACTCTGGCTCGAAGGCGGGCTTGCCGACCTGGAAGCGACAACCACCAACTGATCAGAAATCGATCCCGGCGGCGTTGCCAAGCTCGATGCTCGCGGCAATTCCCGCCAGGATCCGGGACGACACGCCCGGGCGATAGTGAATGAAGTCAACGAAGTTTGCGCGGTCGCGGGTGATGGCGTTGTCGATGCGATAATCGATGAAGTTGCTGCGGGGGCGCCCAGTCACGATCCGCCTCAAGGCCGCATTGCATGCCGCCCTGTCCGCCGCGATCGCAGTGCCGGGCTGCGGGACCGTCGTGGCAAAGGTCGGCGGCACGACCAGAACCACCGCAACATCGGCGGCCAGCGTCTTGACCAGTTCATCAAGCCGCGCCACTTCGGGAAAGTTGTCGCGGCCGGCGATCGTGGCCACCGGCGGCGGATCCTTGGGCGGGTTGGACGCGTAGAACGCGCCCTGTGGCCAGACGTCGTCGGGATTGAAGGCGCCAGCTGGATCGCTGCGTTTGCTCAAGCCCAGGCCGATCGAGACCCTTTGGAAGCCGTGCTCGATCGCCGGCCAGGACATCAGGCGGGTCGCGTAGCGAAGCGAACTGTTGCCATAGAGCCAATACGGGAATCCGGTCCACGGCGCGGCGGATTCGTGAACGCACCAGGACGGATCGGTCACGACCACCAGCGCGCCGACGCGCGGATGATGCCGCAAGAAGAAATCAAGCACCGGGAACTGCTCGTGCGGACCGCTGCCGGTCACCGCGAGCTGCACGAAGCGCAGTCCCGTCGCGCGCGACAGTTCGACCGGATCGAGCAGCATGGCGGTTGAATTGCCGATGATCGCCGAGTCGAAACTGGCATCGCGCGCACGGCTTGCGGTCGCCGTGTGGGTGTTGCGGTCGCTGACGCCGTCAATACCGAGCAGGCCGAAATTGCCGCTGTCATAGGGATCGACCGCGATCATGAACGCAAACAACAGCAGCGCGCCTGCTCCGAGTGTGCCGACGCAGGTCGTCAGCCAGCGGGCCCATTCGGGCGAGGAATCAGAAGAGGAATCAGAATCTGTAATAGGCAAATCCACTGACGTTCCCTTCTCCAAGCGCGACCAGGATGACCAGCAGGCCGAAGCCGATCACGGCGGCGATCAAGGGCCTCGGCCGGCGCATCAGGCGCGCGATGATATCCTGGCTCGCCGGCAGCAGGAACGCCATCAGCGCAATGATGACGAGCGGCAACAGATGCCGGCCCTGCTCCAGATTAGGCAGAACGGCAAGACCCTCGAAGATCCTGAAGGCGGCATCCAGCGTCCCGGTGCGGAAGATCACCCCGGTCAGCAGCGCGAACATCACGGTGAGCGCCCAGCCCAGCAGGGGCGGCAATCGCGGACAATAGCGGTGCCACAATGAGCAAACCACGAGCGCGATGCCGTGCAACGTCCCCCACAGCACGAAGGTCCAGTTCGCGCCATGCCACAGGCCGCACAGCGCCATGGTGACGAGCAACGCGCCGAAATATTGCACGGCCAGGAACCGGCGCGGCAACAGACGCGTGTTGACGAGTGGGAAGAACACATATTCGCGCAGGAACGTCATCAAGGTGATGTGCCAGCGCTGCCAGAACTCCTGAATGCTGGTCGAGCGGAACGGCGCGTTGAAATTGTACGGCAGCTTGATGCCGAACAGCAGGCCGAGCCCGACCGCGATGTCGGAATAGCCGGCGAAGTCATAGAGGACCTGGATGTTGAAGGCCAGCGCCAGCCAGGCATCGCCGTTGCTCACGGGACCTGCCGCAGCCTGCCCATAGACCGGATCGATGATCTGCGCGATCCGGTCGGCGAGGAAGATTTTCTCGAACAGGCCGGTGACGATGAACGCAAGCCCGACGCAGAACTCGCGCTGCCAACCCGGCGAATAGACCTTGCGGCCGAACTGCTCCATCACCTCCGACCAGCGCACCAGGGGACCTGCGAGCGCCTGCGGGAAAAAGGCAATGTACAGCGCATAGCGGTCGAGCGCATAGAGCGGCGCCTTCCCTTTCCGCAGATCGACCAGATACATGATGTGGTGGAACGTGAAAAAGGAGATGCCGAGCGGCAGCGTGACATCAAGCGTCGGGATCGGCCGCTGCAGCAGCAAAGCAAGATTGGCACCGATGAAATTGGCGTATTTGAACACGCCGAGCACGAACAGATCGAGCACGATCGCCGCCGTGATGATCGCCTTTACCTCGGCGCGCTTGTAGGCGAGCGCGGCCAGCCAGTTCACCAGGATCGATCCTGCCAGCAGCAGGATGAACGGCGGATTGCCGTAAGCGTAGAATGCGAACGAGAGCGCTACCAGAACGCCGATCCGCAATTGCGGATAGGGATCGACGAGCCGGTAAAGCAGGATCGCCCCAGGCAGAAACACCAGCAGGAACGGATAGTCGTTGAACAGCATCCCGACACAACCTTGCGAGGAACGCCGTCTTAGACGGACGATCACCCGTGTTCAAGGGAACCCCGGAGCGTCCTGACAGGCCACGCGAATGGCCATCTTCTCGGCCGTGGGAACCCTTGACGTTCCAGGCGAGGCGCCCAGTACACGCAAGCGCCGGATGAACAGAAAGAAGCCACCCGGCGTCGGAGTGTTTGCTGGCCGGGCCGCACCGGCACCCTCTGCCGCCGGTCGCTTGAGAGATGGGCAACCCCGAGGCGGGAGGCGTGCTATGCTGGGATCCGGACAACCGTTTGGATCATTGGTAAGCTGGCAGCAACATGTCCCCGTCAGACGGCTTGAACGGCGCAATCGACCTGTCGGTCAGAGGCCGGACCAAGAAGAGCTACCGCTTTCTGGTGCTCGCCGTAGCACTGTTGGCTTTCGCCGGCGTCGCCGGCCTGTCCTTTCTGAGCTTGCGGCCGGCGACCTTGCGAATTGCGGTCGGTCCGTCGGGAAGCGACGACCAGAACCTGATCCAGGCATTGGCGCAGGCGTTGGCCCGCGACGGCAGTCCGGTCCGGCTCGCCGTGATCACGACGGCGGGCCCGGTCGACAGCATCGCCGTTCTCGCAGCCGGCAAGGCCGATCTTGCGGTTGCGCGCGCCGATGAGGACATGCCCGACGGCACCGAGTCCGTTGCAATCGTGCGCAAGAACGTCGTGGTCTTGTGGTCGCCTTCGGGCACGCCCCGCAAGGGAGCACGGAAAGACTTGAGGTCAAAAATCAAGGCGATCGATGACCTGCCCGGCCATCGGGTTGGCGTCGTCGGTCGAACGCAGGTGAACGCAACGCTGCTGCGCGTGATTCTGACGGAATCAGGCGTCAATCCCGAGAAAGTGGCGATCGCGCAATTCAACGCGGACCGCATCGCCGAGATGGTGCGCGACCCGACGATCGATGCATTCATGACCGTCGGCCCGCTCGAAAGCAAGCTCACCTCGGACGCGATTCTTTCGACCGCGCGGAACAGGGGCGAGCCGACGTTTCTTCCGATCGCTGTGTCCGAAGCGCTTGCCCGGAAGCATCCGCTCTACGTCTCCGAGGAAATTCCCGGCAGCTCCTTCAGTGCAGCGCCGGCCAGGCCCGATGACACGATCGAGACGATCGGCGTCAATCACCTGATCGTCGCGCCAAGATCCCTGTCCGAAAAGACCGTTGGCGCGTTTACCCGGCAGCTCTTTGCCGTCAGGCCTTCGCTCGCGAGGGACCTGCCGACCGCGGCCAAGATCGAGAAGCCGGACACCGACAAGGACGCTGCGCTGCCCGCGCATCCGGGAGCGGCGGCCTACATCGACGGCAACGAGCGAACGTTCATGGATGAATACAGCGACTACATCTGGGGCGGCGTTCTGCTGCTTTCGGTGCTCGGATCGGGCAGCGCGGCGTTGCGTCACTACATCAAGCGGGACGAACGGCGGCTGAATACCTTGCACCGTGAAAAGCTGCTGGCCGCGATTTCACTGGTGCGAAAAATAGACTCGCTCGAGGAACTGGACGTCTTGCAATGCGAGGGGGACGACATCCTCCGTGAAACGCTAGAGTGCTACGATGACGGCGCGATCGAGGCTGCGGATCTCTCCGCCTATGCGCTGGTGCTCGAGCAGTTTCATCATGCGGTCGTCGATCGGCGAACCGCGATCATCGAATCCGCCGGCAATCCGCAGCGGCTGCGCGCCTAGCGCGGGATGAGATTAGATCGAATTGTTGCTACGACGGAAGTGCGCTCCCTCTCCCGCTCGCGGGGGAGGGCTGGGGTGGGGGTGCCCCCGCAAGACGCACTGCTCGACTGGATAGACCTTCCCCACCCGCCGCGCTCTACCGAGCGCCATAGCCGAAGCTCAGCTTCGGCGTACTATTTATTTAGGACGGCCGCCAACGGCGGCCTTTGCTCCCCCGCAAGCGGGAGAGGTACAGCGAACCTGCTGAAAGGCCGATTCAACCAAAAGCCATCACGCTCTAGACGAACGGCTTATTACTTGAACGCCGACGCGCCGCGTTCGCTGGCTTTGCGCACGGCGTCGGCAAAGGCGCGGGCCACCGGCTCGAGAATCTCGGGGCCGGTGGTGCTGAGATCGTCGGCCGGCGTATGGAAGAAGCGATGCAATCCGGCCATCCCGAAGAAATTCCGGTAGCCCGCCGCCTGCACGTCGCGCAACTCGCCGACCGCCCGCTTCTCCGCGACCAGCGGCGTCGCCTTGATGGTGGCGAAGGTCTCGCTGACAAGCGGCGCGGCGGACGGGCTTAGCACCAAGAACCGGAGCGCATCGTCGACCTGACGCTCGGTCGCAAAACCGTCCGGGCCACTGGTCCAGGCGAAACAGGCGTTGGAAGCGCCGAAATGCACCCACGCCAGCGTGTCCTGCGGCGACGGCGCGCCGCGCTTGAGAAACACCTCCATGCCGCCATGGCCGATCTCGTGGCCTGCGGTAGCGACGAAGACGAAATCGCCGGGCCACTTCTCGGCCGCGATGGTACGCGCGAGCGCGAGAAAATTGGCGATGCCGGGACCGCGCTCGCACACGCAGCTGTACCAGCCCGTCATCGGGGTCGACACCACGATGGACGGACCCTTGCCCGCGCCGAGCCGGGCGACGACGTTGCGACCGGCAACATCCTGCTCATAGTGGCCGGCCACATCGAGCGTGACCGGCGCGCCCGCGGCGATCGCGTGCTCGAAGCCGTCTCTCGACTTTCCCGCAATAACCATCACCGGCACCGGCCAGGGTTTGTCGTCCTGCGTCACATTGTAGGCGAAACGGTCATCGCCGGGATTGCCGATCGTGAGCAGGATCGCAGCCGGACCGCGCGCCGCGGCCTGCGCGATCGCCGCGCGATGCACCGGGCTGAGATAGGCGCCTCGGTCATAGGGCAAGTCGAGCATCAGGATCTTGTCGGCAACATCGCCCTCGCGCGCGACGGGCGCAGTGAGGCGGAATGAACTCTTGTCGTCAGGCGGCCACCAGAACGGCGTCGCTTCGAGCGTCGTGCCCTCCACCTCGGCGGTGGCGCGATCGACAACATATTGCCGGCCAAGAACGACGGGCTGGAACTCGACCGTAAAGCCCGCCGCCTGCAGTTCGCCCGCGATCCAGTCGGCGGTCGCGCGGTCGCCGGGCGAGCCGAACCGGTGCCAACCGAACGACGCGAAACGCGCCACGTCGGCGTAGAGTTTCGTGCCCGCAAGGAAGTCCTCCGCCCCCGCGCAGGTCTGTCCGAGCGCCACCATCACCACCATCCCGATAAGAACTCGCCATCCCGGCATCTTGCAATCCTCTTACTGCTCGCCATCGCGCAGCCGCCTGTAAACCGCGCCGAGCACGTTGGAATAGTCGTCGGTCCAGACCCGCTGGTCGTTGTTGGCTTCGGTCTCCGCCCATTGCTCGGAGGCCGCCAGTTTTCCGACATCGGCCTCCTCGCGCGCCGAGACCACGACCGAGGTCGCAAAAATGTATTCGTCGTCGCGCCCGGAATCCTCGCTATAGACCCAGCTTTTCAGATCGTTGGCGTCCGCAATCCCGACGATCACGCTGGCGAGCTCGAGATGCCGGTTCGAGATGTGCATGACCACGGCGCCCTGCGGCGCCAGCTTGTCCTTGTAGATCTTCATCGCCTCTTCGGTGGCGAGATGGATCGGGATCGCATCCGACGAATAGGCGTCCACGATGATGAGATCGTAGATGCCGTCGGGCTCCCTGGCGAAGGTCAGGCGCGCGTCCCCGATCACCGGCTTCAGCTCCGGCGCGCAATTCCTGATATAGGAGAAATATTTCGGGTCGCGCGCGGCGTCGACCATGGTCTGGTCGATCTCGAAGAACTTCCAGCTCTCGTCCGGCTCCGCGGCGCAGGTCAGGGTGCCGGCGCCGACGCCGATCACCGCGACCCTGAGCGGCGCCCCTTTGCGCTCGCGGATCGCCGCGATCGCCTGACCGATGCCGCCGTCCTTGTGATAATAGGTGATCGGCTCGGGCCGTCCGGTGACCGGGGTGCCGTCATCGTTCAGGAACTTCTGGGCGCCGTGAATCGTGGTGCCGTGCATCAGCACATGATACTGGCCGCGCGGCGTCACCACGATCTTGTGCACGCCGAAGAAGCTGCGCACCGTCTCGACCCGCCCGTCATCCGCCGGATAGATGCGGATCACGACCACCGCGACGACAACGGTGGCAAAGATCTTCCAGCGGTTGGCGTTCAGTCCCAGCGCAAGCAGTGCCGCCAGCACGCCGACCGCGCCCGCCACCCAGACGCGGTGGTCCTCCAGCCACACCCCGGCCTTGCCGGGGAAGACAGTCGGCACGAGCAGCGCAATCGCCAGCGCCGCCAGCAATGGCCAGTACCAGCGGCTCCAGGTCGCGAGCCGTTCGTGGCTGGCGGTGGGCCGACACAGCGCCGCCAGCGCCACCAGGATCGGATATTCGGCGATCCATGAGAAGCTGTAGGGCGCAATCAGTCCGGCGAACAGGCCGCCGACCATGCCGCCGAACGACAGCGCGACGTAGAAACCGGTGAGATATTTGGCAGCCGGGCGGGTCCGCGCCAACTCGCCATGACAGGCCATCGCGATGACGAAGAAGCACAATAGATGCCCGCCGAGCGTCAGCAGGAGATTCTGCTCGCCGCCGACCGCGAGCAGCACGATCACGTTGGCGATCGCCAGCGGCTGCAACAGCAGCATCCATGTATGCGGCACCAGCGGGCGCGACTGGAACACCAGCACCCAGGTCAGGAGATACAGCGACAGCGGCAGCACCCAGAGCAGGGGTGCTGCCGCCACATCGGTGGAGATATGCGCGGTCACCGCGATCAGCAGGCCGGACGGCACCGCGGCCAAAAAGATCCAGCGTGCCCGCAAGGCCCATGACGGCGCCGGCGACCGGGTTTCCTCGGTCTCGAGATCGGTCACGATCAGCGCCGGCGAGCGCAGCAGCAGGACGCCGCAAGCCGCGATCAGGAGGATCAAGAGGCCATAGCCGCCGGTCCAGATCAGGTTCTGCGTGTGCAGGGTAAAGATCGGCTCGACCAGCACCGGATAGGACAACAGCGCCAGAAAGCTGCCGATGTTGGAGGAGGCGTAGAGAAAGTAGGGGTCGGGTCCGGCGGGGTGGCCGGTGCGCACGAACCAGGCCTGCAACAGCGGATTGTTGGCGGCGAGCGCGAAGAACGGCAGCCCGATCGACACCGCGAACAGACCGAGCAGCCAGAACGCGTATCCCGAATTCGGCGGCTCGCCCCAACCGCCCGCAATCGCCAGCGGCAGCGTCAGAACGGCCACGACCAGCAGCGCCAAGTGGATCGCGACCGGAATCGCGCGATTGCTGATCTGCATCAGGACGTGGGCATAGGCATAGCCGGCGAGCAGGAGCGTCTGGAAGAACACCATCGCCACCGACCACACCGCGGGCGAACCGCCGAGCCGCGGCAGCACCATCTTGGTGAACAGCGGTTGGACTGAAAACAACAGCAGCGCGCTGAGGAAGATCGCTGACGTATAGACGACGAGCACGAGCCGGTTTCGCGACGGCGAGGGCTGGTCCGCGGCGGCGGACGGATCGGGTGACCTCATGCAAGCTCCGGCAATGGCGTTTTCAAGCGACGTGGAGACCGGTTCGCGCTCGGAAAAACGCGTCGGACAAGAGAGCCCGGCCCGCGCCGGGGGCGGCAATGGAGCATAGGAAGACAGCGCGGGCAATGCGGGATAAGAGACGTTCCAGGGCGGAGCGGAGCATCAAACTCGGGGTCATTCCGGGGCGTGCGAAGCACGGAACTCCGATGTGCTATTGCACATCTGAGAATCTCGAGATTCCGGGTCTGGTCTCGCCAAGACGGCTGTTGCCGCCTTGACGAGACCATCCCGGAATGACGAAACCCACACTAGTCAAAGCTTCTTGAAGCGAACATGAACGAAACAGACGTCGTCATCATCGGAGCCGGGCATAACGGCCTGACCTGCGCGGCCTATCTCGCCATCGCTGGCCTGCGCGTCAGCGTGGTCGAGCGGCGCAAGGTGGTCGGCGGCGCCGCCGTGACGCAGGAATTTCATCCCGGTTTCCGCAACTCGGTCGCCGCCTACACGGTGAGCCTGCTCAACCCGAAGATCATCGCGGACCTGAAACTCGCCGACCACGGCCTTACGATCGTCGAGCGCCGCGCGCAGAATTTCCTGCCCGCGCCCGACGGCCGCTACCTCCTGACCGGCGAAGGCCGCACGCGGCAATCGGTCGAAAAGCTCAGCGCCCATGACGCTGCCGCGTTCGAGGTCTTTTCCAGGGAATTGGAAGCGATCGCCGACGTGCTGCGGCTGTTCGTGCTGCGCGCGCCGCCGAACCTGGTCGAGGGCTTTGGCGCGACAGCGCTTCGCGAGACGTTCAACGCGCTCGGAGCCGCCAGCATTCTGCGCAGACTGTCGCTCGAACAGCAGCGCGCGCTGCTCGATTTGTTCACGCGTTCGGCGGGCGACATGCTGGACGAGCGCTTCGAGAGCGATCTGGTGAAGGCGCTGTTCGGCTTCGACGCCATCGTCGGCAATTACGCCAGTCCCTATGCCGCGGGCTCGGCCTATGTGATGCTGCACCACGCCTTCGGCGAGGTGAACGGCAAGAAGGGCGCCTGGGGCCACGCCATCGGCGGCATGGGCGCGATCACGGAAGCCATGGCGCGCGCCGCGCGCGGGCATGGCGTCGAGATCGCGCTCGAGGCCGGCGTCCGCGAGGTGATCGTCGAGCGCGATCGCGCGGTGGGCGTCGTCCTCTACACCGGCAAGACCATTCGCGCGCGCTATGTCGTCTCGAACGTCAATCCGAAACTGCTCTACACCCGCCTGGTGCCGGCGCAGACGCTTGCGCCCGAGTTTCTGGCGCGGATCGGGAACTGGCGCAACGGCTCCGGCACCTTCCGCATCAATGTCGCGCTGGATACCCTGCCCTCCTTCACCGCCTTGCCCGGCACGGGAGATCATCTCACCGCCGGCATCATCCTGGGTCCCAGCCTCGCCTATATGGACCGCGCCTGGCTGGATGCGCGCGAGTACGGCTGGAGCCGCGCGCCGGTCGTCGAGGTGCTGATCCCCTCGACCTTGGACGATACGCTGGCGCCACCGGGCAAGCACGTGGCGAGCCTGTTCTGCCAGCATGTCGCTCCCCAATTGCCCGACGGAAAATCCTGGGACGATCATCGCGACGAGGTCGCCGATCTCATGATCGCAACCGTCGATGCGTACGCGCCGGGATTTGCGGCAAGCGTGATCGGACGGCAGGCCCTCTCCCCACTCGATCTCGAGCGCGATTTCGGATTGCTCGGCGGCGATATCTTCCACGGCGCGCTGACGCTCAATCAGCTGTTCTCGGCGCGCCCGATGCTGGGACATGCCGATTATCGCGGTCCGCTGAAGGGCCTCTATCATTGCGGCAGCGGCGCCCATCCCGGTGGCGGCGTCACCGGCGCTCCCGGCCACAACGCGGCACAGGCGATCTTGCGCGATCATCGCGGGCTGCTGAAGTGAGTAGACGGATTCGAAATACGGAAAGTTGACGCGATGGAACTGTGCATTTTTGCCCGCTTTCACGCCCGTGAGGGTCAGGAAGCCGCGGTCGCGGCGGCGCTGCGCGAGGTCAGCGGCCCCACCCAGGCGGAGCCAGGCTGCCTGTTCCAGATGGCCTATCGCTCGATCCGCGATAACAGGCTGTTTTTCATCCACTCGCGCTGGCAGGACGAAGCGGCGTTCAATCTGCACGCCGAATTGCCTCACACCGTGCGCTTCATCGCGACAGTCGAGAGGCTGATTGACCATCCGCTGGACGTCAATCGCACGCACGCGCTGGATTGATCGGGCGCCAGGCTTGCAGTCCGCCTTGTCCAACCTGTTTGATAAGCCGGTTGATAGATTGTGGAAAATCGGTTGATGACCCCGGGGAGAAGTCCATGGTTTCCTGGGACCAGCTTGTGGACAGCCCCGGGATAACCCTGTGGATATCGCTGTGGATGGTCTTGTACGACCTTGGGGGTAAGCGGTGCACAAACGCCGAAAACCTGGTCGCGTTTCAGTTTGAGTTTTTTGCCAGGCTGCTTTGCTGGAAGTGATCGCGTGCACTCTCAATCCGAACCCAATCATGTTTCGACTGCTCGAAAACCGACCTGACGGGAGCCGGGTATTTTGGGTCTGCCAGCGCGCCGACAGCAACGCCGATCAGCGACGGCAGGTTGTCGGCCTTCCAATAGATCGTCGAGCCGCAGTCTGGACAAAAGTAGCTGTGGACCTTCCCGCCGCTTGCGGCATCACGGGTGAACTCTCTTGCAGTTCCGGAAATGACGACGGCGTCGACCGGATAAAAAGCGCCTACGCCAAATGGCGCACCGGTTCTCCGTTGGCAGTCAAGACAATGACAGGCGACAACCAATCTTGATGGTTCTGGAAGCGTTAGCGTGAGAGCGCCGCAACTGCAGCGGGCATCGGCCATTGGAAAACCCTCCGTTTTCTGAAGCGAAATCGCGTTGACATTTCAAACTGAGACACGACCGGAGATCTGAGGGATAAGGCTGTGGACGCCCCCGGCATAAGCCTGTGCACATCACTGTGGATGGTCTTGTACGACCTTGGGGGTAAGCGGTGCGCAAGCGACGAAAGCGCAGGGGACAATCCTGGCCTGAGCCTGTGGATATCCTGTGGTGTCTCAGTTTGAAATTCTCGATTGCCCAACTCGCGTCTTGCAGGGGCCGCGAATGCGGCTTGCCCCCAAGGGGCGGTCCTCAGGCGTGGTTGCCGTTCTTGCGGTGCAGGTTCGGGAACAAGAACACCAGCGGAAGCGCGAGCGGCCCGATAAACGCGGCAATCCACGCCCAGATCTTGAAACTACGTCCTCGATGCTCCGCAATGCGACCGGCAAGATAGATCGAAACGACCATCAGCAACAAAATGTACACGTCCATGATGCACGCTCCGAGCTGCCTTGCACTTGACGTGCCACAACAGGATGAAAATGGTCGCGCGGCGACCGGCCGTCAAGACCTGTCATGTTTCAAACTGACGCACGACCGAAATCCATTGGGATGAGGCTGTGGACGGCGCCGGGGTAACCCTGTGGATGGCCCTGGGGATAAGCGGTTCGCAAACGCCGAAAGCCCTGGGGATAATCTCGGGCCGCGCCTGCGGCGATGGTGTCTCGGGTCAATCCTGGCGGATATCGAAGCGCCTGATCAGGCCGCCCTCCAGCCGGAAGATGTGCCCGACCATCTTGTCGGCCAGCAGATTGCCGTCGAGATCGCGCACGGTCTGGTGAACCTCGACATGGAACAGCCCATCCGCTTTCGCCGAGATCTCCGTCGGCTCGACATGCGGAGCGATTGAGGCCCATTGCCGTGTCCAATAGGTCCGGACGCCGTCGCGACCGCGGACATGACCACCGTCCATGCCGTTCGCCCACATCACCTCATCGTGCATGGTGGCCAGCACCGCGTCCATGTCACGGGCATTGAAACGATCATAAAGCCGTTTCAGAAGTTCCACCTCACACGACATCGCGGACTCCTCCGTTGCACTGGGAAAGAGCTAAGTGCACCCGGCGGCTTTGCCAGTTTCGGTTTGGAACGACATCGAGACCATACCGGGCCAGTTCTTTGCACACTGCACAAAGGCTGGATAACCCAGGTACAAGCCTGGTCAGAAGCTGTGGAAGATTGGTGGATTAACAGGGCCGTCCGGATTCTCGGGACGACGCGGAACGAGGCCCTCAAAAAGGAAAGACCGGGCCAGGGCCCGGTCTCTGAGAACGCCCTTTAGACTAGTTCGCCTATTTCAACGAAGTGCTGATCGAAGTGAAGTTCGTACTTAACGCAGTTCCGACACCGTTTACCGCGGCGATGATGGCAACCGCGATGCCCGCGGCGATCAGACCATACTCGATGGCTGTCGCCGCGGACTCATCCCTCCAAAAGATTGAAAGCATCGCCTTCATGGCTTCCCGCCTTGCTTGTCACTGAACCGGAACCAAGGGGTACCTTCGTTCCATGGCCGGACCCTAAGCAATAAAATCTAAGGTTGTTTAAACGCCGGTTGGGCAAATTTGCCGGATATTCAACAGCGATTCCGTCTCAAACTTTAGCGAAATTTCCGGTATCACCCTGCCAATGGCGTTGCCAAAGTCCCGCGTTTCCACGGAATTGTGGTTCAAACACAGGCGGGTTCTCGCAAAGACGCGCGGAAAACTACTGCCTAATCGCATAGGTTGTAATTTCGCCAAGACGCGCCGTTGATCCGGAGCTCGACCTGCGCCAAATCGGAACTGGCTGTCGCAGAATTCGGCCTGCACCGGCGGAACGCGGCTTGAAATATCTTTTGGGAAGCTTCGATGGATAGAACCCAGACCCCCGCCACCCATCGCGCGAGCTTCATTCTTCCCGACGAACCGGCCGCAAGACGAGCCGTCGATGTCCTCACCGAGGTGTTTTTCGAGGGCCACGCCGTGGTCGCGGGGTTCGAACGGCCCGACGGCCGCTGGGAGGTCGCCTTGCATTTTGCGCAAGCGCCGGATCAGGCGCTGGTCCGCGATCTCGTGAGCAATGCCGCCGGCGAGGCGACCGCGCAAGGCATCGCCTTCGACACGGTGGAAGCCAAGGATTGGGTCAAGGCCAGCCTGGAAGACCTCGTCCCAGTCCCGGCCGGGCGCTTCGTCGTGCATGGCGCCCACGATCGTACGCGCGTTGCTGCCAACAAGCTCGCCATCGAGATCGAGGCGGCGCTGGCTTTCGGCACCGGCCATCACGGCACCACGCGGGGCTGCCTGTTGCTGCTCGATCATCTGCTCAAGGCACGCCGTCCGCGACGCGTGCTCGACCTCGGCACCGGCACCGCGGTGCTGGCGATCGCCGCTGCGAAGGCGCTGCACGGCCCGGTGCTGGCGAGCGACATCGATCCGCTCTCGGTCACCGTCGCGCGCGACAATGCGAGGCTGAACGGCGCCGGAGATCGGGTCCGGGTGATCCGCGCAACCGGCTTCTCCGCGCCGGATTTCGCGGCGCACGGCCCGTTCGATCTGGTGCTGGCGAACATCCTCGCCAATCCGTTGCGGCAACTGGCGATGCCGATGGCGCGGCATCTTGCACCTGCAGCGCTGGTGATCCTGTCGGGACTTCTCCAGCATCAGGCGCGAGGCGTGATCGCGGCCTATCGCGCGCGCGGCCTGGTTCCGCTGCGCCACCTGACCATCGAGGGCTGGAGCAGCCTGTTGCTGCGCTACGAAAGATGATCGCCGGCATCAGGGAATGCGGCGACTGCACGCTCTGCTGCAAGGTGATGGCGATCGAAGCGCTCGCCAAGCCGGCCGGCGCGTGGTGCCCGCAGTGCGAGCCCGGCTCGGGCTGTCAAATCCATGCCAAGCGGCCGGACGAGTGCCGGACCTTCAGCTGCCTTTGGCTGATGGATGACCGGTTGGGGCAGCACTGGAAGCCGAGCCGATCCAGGCTGGTCCTGACGGCATCCGAAGACGGCATCGAGGTCAGATGCGATCCGGGTTTTCCCGACGCCTGGCGCAAGGAACCGTTTCGAAGCGAAATTCAGCAATGGGCCGCTTACGGAGAATCCCATGACATGACGGTGCTCGTCGTCATCGGTCACAGAATGATACTGCTCACGTCGGAGCGGGAATTTGACCTCGGTGTCGTCGGCCTCGACCAGCGGATCGTGCGGGAGCTTGAGGGGACGCGCGTGGTGAATGCGACGGTGGTACGAGCGGACGATCTCGACGACGAGACGTGAGCGCGCGAATGTATCGAATCCGGCTATTCCTGCCGGGGCGTTGGGGCGATCTTCTTCCCGCGCAGGCTCTTCTTGACGCGCGCCTCGACAAGTCGATCGAGCAGCTGGACGATGAGACCGCGCGGCTTCTTTTCAACCGGCGCAATCGGCCCGCGAACCGTCGGCGGGGAAATCTTCTCAAAGCTAAACACAGGCATGGCGCATCCCCTCACCGTTGAGTTGAAACGCTCCGGGTATTCCCTCTGTGATCGTCGATCGGCCCGCATCGGCGAATCGCCGGCTCGTCTGACGCGAGCTTGAAATTTCAAGCATAGGATATGCCAGAATCAAGCGAAATTGCGTCTCATTGCGCAGACGTCCGCGCCACCTTAAACTAAGGTTTATGTTCGAAGCTCACTTCCAGACATTCGAAGACCCCGACACCGGCGTCGCACTGAGCGCGCGGCTGTCCGCCTTTCGCGAAGAGCTGGCGCGGCGGAAATTGACGGGATTTGTGATTCCGCGCGCCGATCAGCAGCAAAACGAATACGTCGCGCCGTCCGAAGAACGGTTGGCCTGGCTCACCGGCTTCACCGGCTCGGCTGGACTCGCAATCGTGCTGACCAGGGAGGCCGCGCTGTTCGTGGACGGCCGCTACACCCTGCAAGCCGGCAAGCAGGTCGACGGCAAGGCCTGGACGGTTGAGCCACTGGTCGAGCCCCCGCCGGAAAACTGGCTTGGGACGCATCTCCTCCCCGGCGACCGCCTCGGATTTGATCCGTGGCTGCACACTTTTTCAGCAGCCGAGCGACTGGCGGCGGCCTGCACCAAGGCCGGCGCGGAATTGGTGGCGGTCGAGAGCAATCCGCTCGATGCGGTCTGGGGCGAACGCCCGCCGCCGCCGCTCGGCCCCATCGCCATCCACCCCATCCGATTCGCCGGCGAAGGCGAGGCCGACAAGCTGACGCGCATCCGGCACGAGATCGGGAAGCTCGGCGCCGAGGCGCTGGTGCTGTCGGACCCGCACGCCGTGGCCTGGACCTTCAACATCCGCGGCGCCGACGTCGCCCACACCCCGCTGCCGTTATCTTATGCACTGGTGCCGAAGGACGGCCGGCCGATCGTATTCATCGACCATCGCAAGCTGTCGAACGCAACGCGGGATCATCTCGAACAATCCGCCACCGTCGAGGAGGCCGACGCGTTGGCGCCAACGCTGACCGCGCTCGGCAGCCGCGGCGGTACCATCGCGCTTGACGGCGCCACCGCGGCCGATGCGCTGGGCCGGCTCATATCAGCGGCCGGCGGCAAGCCGTTGCGCGGCAACGATCCCACCAGCCTCCTGAAGGCGGTCAAGAACGCGACCGAGATCGAAGGCACCAGGACCGCGCACCGGCGCGACGCGGTCGCGCTGGCGCGCTTTCTCGCCTTCCTCGACCGCGAGGCGCCCTCCGGCCGGCTCACTGAAATCGACACCGTGGAGGCGCTGGAAACCTTCCGCCGCGACACCGGCGCGCTGAAGGACGTCTCGTTTCCGACCATCGCCGGCACCGGGCCGAACGGCGCCATCGTGCATTACCGCGTCAGCCGCAAAAGCAACCGGCGGATCGCGCGCGGCGACCTGCTGCTGGTCGATTCCGGCGCGCAGTATGAAGACGGCACCACCGATGTGACCCGCACCATCGCGATCGGCGAGCCGACCGCCGAGATGCGCGACCGCTTCACCCGGGTGTTGCGCGGCCATATCGCGATTGCGCGCGCGGTGTTTCCTGACGGCACCACCGGTGCGCAGCTCGACACCTTGGCCCGGCAGTTCCTGTGGCAGGCCGGCGTCGATTTCGAGCACGGCACCGGCCATGGCGTCGGCAGCTATCTGTCCGTGCATGAGGGCCCGGCGCGGATCTCCAAGCTCGGCGCCACGGCCCTGAAGCGCGGCATGATCCTGTCCAACGAGCCAGGTTATTACAAGACCGACAGCTATGGCATCCGGATCGAGAATCTGGAGCTCGTCGTCGGCATCGACATTACTGGCGCCGAGAAGCCGATGAACGGCTTCGCGACGCTGACCCTGGCGCCGATCGATCGCAACCTGGTCGATCTCTACATGCTGAGCGAAGCTGAGCTCGCCTGGCTCAATGCGTATCACGCAAGGGTGCGCCACGAGGTGCGTCCGCATCTCGACGAGGCGACCAAGGCGTGGCTCGATCGGGCGACGGCGCCGATGTCGCTGTAGCGGGAAAATCCGGGGCGCCGCCGCATTCTCGGCTGTCATGCCCCGCGCAAACGGGGCACCCAGTACGCCGCGGCTTCTCGGTTCAAGCCCGAACGCCTCTGGAATACTGGGTCACCCGCCTTCGCGGGTGACGACATTGTGCAAACGCGGGCGCAGAGCGCGCGTCTCGCGCGCTGTCATTATAACAGTCCCACCCTCGGCATAGCCGCATTCCGAAACGTCCATATCCGTCCTGCGCGACGCCGCTACAGTCCACTCCGATGACTGAACAGGACCGAGCCGCCACGCATGCATGGGGTGATGGGCCGACCGCCGGCTGAGAACGACAAAGGCGGCCTCGCGTCGTCGCGCGTCATGCTGATGCTGCTGGTTGCGATGACCGGCGTCGCGCCGATCTCGCTCTACTTGCTGGTACCGGCGCTGCCGAAGCTCGCCTTGACGTTCGGCCGCGACATCTCGATCGCGCAGATGACGGTCTCGCTTTACATGGTCGGCATCGCCTGCTCGCAGATCATCATGGGGCCGCTGTCGGACAAGTTCGGACGCCGGCCGGTGCTGCTCGCAGGCCTGACCCTGATGGTCGCGGCCAGCCTCGGCTGCAGCTTCGCCGAAAGCCTGCCGCAACTGATCGCGGCGCGCTTCTTCCAGGCGCTCGGCGGCGCCACCGGTATGGTGGTAAGCCGCGCCATCATCCGCGACCTCTATAGCCGCGAGCGCGTCAGTTCCATGATCAGCCTCGTGATCGCGGTCATGATGGTCGCGCAGATGCTCTCGCCGCTGACCGGCGGGCTCTTGGAAACCGCGTTCGGCTGGCGCGCGATCTTTTACGTCATCACCGCCGCCTCGCTCGCGATCGCCACAGCGATTGCGCTCGCCTTGCCGGAAACCCGCCGAGCCCGCGCACAAGCGGGCGGTTTCCGCGGCGATGTCGGCACCCTGCTGAGCAGCCGCGCCTTCATCGGTTATGTGCTGTGCCAGGTGCTGGCCTCGCAGATCATCTTCGTCTTCGCCGGCGGTGGCCCCTATATCGTGGTGACGCAGATGGGCCGATCGAGCGCCGAATACGGCGCGTGGTTTGCCACCACCGCCTTTGCGTATCTGATCGGCAATCTGTTCTGCGTGCGGTTCGCCCCGCGCCATCGGCTCGAACGGCTGATCTGGTTCGGACTCGCGCTGCAGTTTTTCGGCAGCGCCCTGAACCTCCTCGCGAGTATCACCGGCTTCAATCAGGCCCCGGCCTGGCTGTTCGGCACGCAGATGATCGTGATGTTCGCCAATGCCTTCGTGATGTCGAATGCGACCGCCGGCGCGATCAGCGTGCGCCCCGAGGCCGCCGGCACCGCATCGGGCGCCATGGGATTCCTGCAGATGGGGCTCGGCTCGCTGATCTCGCAATTCGGCGCGTGGCTCGGCGGCCATTTTGCCACCACGCTGCCGCTGACAGCGGCCATTTTCGTGGTGTCGATCGCCTGCGCCTCGACCATGATCTTCCTGGTGCCGCGCCGCCAGACGGTGGTCAGCGAGCACTTGATCGAACAGGCGGAGGAGGAAGAGTCGGGGATGCTGTAAGGGAGGCGGCCGCTCTTTCAACCTCTCCCCGCTCGTTGCGGGGAGAGGTCGGAGACGGCGCGAAGCGGCGGCTCCGGGTGAGGGGCGAGGCTCAACTGCAAATACAAACCATCAAGTCGAAGACAATTCCGATGCTTCAGCGTCGTGCCCGGCCCCTCACCCCAACCCTCTCCCCGCAAAAGGGCGGGGAGAGGGAGGTCACCTCGCGCGCGGACGCCGAACCCCTCACTCGCCGATCAGCTTCAGCCACTCGTCCTCGGTCAGAACCCGCACGCCGTGCTTCTTGGCTTCCGCGAGCTTCGACCCGGCGCCCGGACCCGCGACCACGTAGTCCGTCTTCTTCGACACGGAGCCTGACGCCTTGGCGCCGAGCCGCTCCGCGGTGGCCTTGGCCTCGTCGCGCGTCATCTTCTCCAGCGAGCCCGTGAACACCACGGTCTTGCCGGCGACCGCGGAGCTGCTCTTCGGCTTCTCGGCGTCGAGCACCGTGACTTCTTTCTTCAGCCGCTCGACGATGCCGCGATTATGGCTTTCGCCGAAATAGGCGGCGACGCTCTTGATCACGGTGTCGCCGATCTGGTCGATCGCATCCATCTCGGCAATTGCCTCCGCATCGCCGTCGACGACTTTCAGGCAAGCATCGTGAAACGCCTCCCAGGAGCCATAACCGCGCGCCAGCGCCAGCGCCGTGGTCTCGCCGACATGGCGCATGCCGAGGCCATAGACGAAGCGCTCCAGCGAAATTCTCCGCCGCTCATCGATGGCGGCGAACAGATTGCGCACCGAGGTCTCGCCGTAGCCTTCGATCTCTTCCAGCTTGATGCTGGCGTTGCGCGCGGGCAGCGTGAAGATGTCAGCCGGTTCTTTCACCCATCCCTGCTCGAAGAAGAACTCGATCTGCTTTTCGCCCAGGCCGTCGATGTCGAAGGCGCGGCGCGAGGCGAACAGTTTGAGGTGCTCGATCTTCTGGTAGGGACAGGCGAACTCGCCGCTGCAGCGGGCGCGCGCGCCCTCCTCGCCGGTCGCGGTCGCCTCGCGCACCACGTCGGTGTGCAGCGGACACGGGCACTTCGTTGGAAAAGGAAACTCTATGGCGCCCTTCGGCCGCTTGTCGATCACGACGTCGACGACCTGCGGAATCACGTCGCCGGCGCGCTGGATGACGACGGTGTCGCCGATCCTGATATCGCGGCCCTCGCGCAACTGTTCGCCGTCACCGCCGATGCCCTTGATGTAATCCTCGTTGTGCAAGGTGACGTTCTGCACGATGACGCCGCCGACGCCGACCGGCTCCAGCTTGCCGACCGGCGTGAACGAGCCGGTGCGACCGACCTGGATCTCGATATCCCTCAGCACCGTCATGGCGCGCTCTGCCGGGAATTTGTGCGCGATCGCCCAGCGCGGCGTGCGCGACACGAAGCCGAGCCGTTCCTGCCAGTCGATGCGATCGACCTTGTAGACCACGCCGTCGATGTCGTAATCGAGGTGCGAGCGCTGCTCCTCGATGCCGCGATGAAATGCAACCAGCTCCTCGACCGAATGGCAGAGCTTGGTCAGCGGATTGGTGTGGAAGCCGCAGCGCTCGAACCAGGAGATCATGCCGGACTGGGTGTCCTCGGGCATCGCGCTGATCTCGCCCCAGGCATAGGCGAAGAAGCCGAGCGGGCGCGAGGCCGTGATCGACGGATCCTTCTGGCGCAATGAGCCCGCCGCCGAATTGCGCGGGTTGACGAAGACGGTATCGCCGGCGGCCTTCTGCCGCTCGTTCAGCGCCAGAAACCCCTTCTTGGTCATATAGACTTCGCCGCGCACCTCGCACACGTCGGGCACCTTGCGGCCCTTCAGTTTATGCGGCACGTCCTTCAGCGTGCGGATATTGGCGGTGACGTCCTCGCCCTCGGCGCCGTCGCCGCGGGTCGCTGCGGTGACGAGCTCGCCGCCCTCGTAGCGCAGCGACATCGAGAGCCCGTCGATCTTCGGCTCGGCGGAAAAATCGATCCGCTCGTCGTCGCCAAGCTTGAGGAAGCGGCGGATGCGGCCGACGAAGTCGAGCACGTCGGCTTCCGCAAAGGCGTTGTCGAGCGAGAGCATCGGGACTGCGTGGCGAACTTTCTTGAAACGCCCTGTGGGCGCGACGCCGACCTTCTGCGATGGCGACTGAGCCGTAACGAGATCCGGAAACCTGGCCTCGATGGCGTTGAAGCGCTTGCGCAGCTCGTCGTAGGCCGCATCCGAAATCTTCGGCGCGTCGTCCTGATAGTACAGCCGGTCGTGGTTTTCGATCTCCAGCGCCAGGCGCTTGTGCTCGACCTTGGCCTGCGCCTTGGTGAGCTCGGCGATGTCGGGGAGCGGCTTTGCTTTTGCTGTCTTAGCCATGGCGATTGCATACGACGAAGATCGTTGCGAGAAAAGACGGCAGCGCTCTAGCCTCTCCCCGCGAGAGCGGGGCGAGGGAGTAGACCCTACCCCGTCGCCGCCTTCAACAGCCGTTCCGCGGCGGCGCGGGCCTCGGCGGTGATCTCGGCGCCGGCCAGCATGCGGGCGATTTCCTCGCGACGGTGATCGGCGGCGAGCGTGTTGACGCGGGTGGCGACGCGCTTGCCACGGTCGAGCGTATCCTTCGAGATCAGCAGATGCTGATCGGCCCTGGCGGCAACTTGCGGCGCATGGGTCACCGCCATCACCTGCACCTGGGAGGCCAAACGCGCCAGCCGCGCGCCGATGGCGTCCGCCACCGCGCCCCCGACCCCGGTATCGATTTCGTCGAACACCAAGGTCGGCGCCGAGCCGCGATCGGACAACACGACCTTCAGCGCCAGCAGGAACCGCGACAGCTCGCCGCCGGAGGCAACCTTCATCAGCGGACCGGCCTTGGTGCCCGGATTGGTCTGGACCCAGAACTCGACGCGATCGATGCCTTGCGGACCGGGCGAAGCCGCATCGGTCACGAGTTCGGTCATGAATTTCGCGCGATCGAGTTTCAGCGGCGCCAGCTCCGCGTTGACCGCCTTGTTCAGCCTGTCGGCGGCCTTGATCCGCGCGGCGGACAATTTGGCGGCCGCGGCGGCGTAACGCGAATCAGCCTCCTGCGCGGCCATTTCAAGTTTCTTCAGCCGCTCGGCACCGGCATCGACGAGCGCAACATCGGCGGCGTATTTCGCGGCCAGCGCCGCCAGTGCGTCGACCGGGGTGGAATATTTGCGCGACGCGGCGCGGAGCGCAAACAGCCGCTCCTCGATCCGCTCGAGTTCAAGGGGATCGAAGTCGGTGGCAGCCAAGGCAGCGGAAAGGTGCTGGTCCGCCTCTTCCAGCGCGTTGATCGCGGTATCGATCGCCCTCACGGCGGGCTCGACCAGCGCCGGCATGCTGGCCGCACGGCGTTCCAGCCGTCGCACCGCGGCTGAAAGCGAAGCCACCGGCGAATGGTCGCCGCCGACCGCATCCTGCGCCTCACGCAGATCGGCCGCGATCTTCTCGCCCTGCATCATCGTGCTGCGCCGTTCGGCCAGTGCCGTCTCCTCGCCGTCCTTCGGCGCCAAGGCCTTCAACTCGTCGGAGGCATGGCGCAGATAGTCGGCCTCGCGCGCGGCGCGTTCCATGCCGGCGCGATGCTGCTCCAGCGCGGTGTTGGCGGCGCGCCGCGCGTCCCAGAGCGCCTCAAGTGCCGCGACATCCTTCTCGAGGCCGGCAAAGGCGTCGAGCAGGCGGCGATGGGTCGAGGTGTCGACCAGCGCGCGCTCGTCGTGCTGGCCGTGGATCTCGACCAGCGCCGATCCGACCGCCTTGAGGGTCTGCACGCTGATCGCCTGATCGTTGATGAAGGCGCGGGTGCGGCCATCGGCGAACTGCACGCGGCGCAGGATCATCTCGCCGGTGTCTTCGAGGCCGTTGGCGGACAGGATCGCGGTCGCCGGATGGCCCTTCGGCACATCGAACATCGCGGTGACCTGGCCCTGCTCCGCACCGTGGCGGACCAGACCGGCATCGCCGCGACCGCCGAGCGCGAGCGCAAAGGCGTCGAGCAGAATCGATTTGCCCGCACCGGTTTCGCCGGTCAGCACCGCAAGACCGCGCGAGAATTCGATATCGAGCCGTTCGATCAGGACGATGTCGCGGATCGACAGACGCGCCAGCATGCCAGAAACTGTCCCAATGTGGCGGTTCGGAAGGCCCCTTCCGGTCCGCGGCGATCGCTCAAGGAGAACGTCTGAATCAGACGACCTTAGAATAGCCGATCGCGGGCGTCCTTTGGAATCCGAAGTTGGCCCCAGCGAACGGGCACGGCGGTCCGAGACCCCTGGTGTTTGCGCTGCTAGCCGAGGCCCAGCTTCTTGAAGGCCTTCGAGATATAGGAGCCCTGGTTCTCGTTCGGCTCGTAACCGCCGGATTTCACGAGATTATAGGCGTCCTTGTACCAGGTGCTGTCGGGGAAATTGTGCCCCAGCACAGCGGCCGCGGTCTGCGCTTCGTCCACGATCCCGATCGTCATATAGGCCTCGGTCAGACGGGCCAGGGCCTCCTCGACGTGGCGGGTGGTCTGGTATTGCGTGACCACGGTCTTGAAACGGTTGATGGCCGCAGTGTAGTCGCGCTTCTCCATATAGTAGCGGCCGACATCCATCTCCTTGCCCGCGAGCTGGTCGCGCGCACCCTGCAGCTTGGCCTTGGCACTGATGGAATATTCGGACGTCGGATATTTGCGAATCACCTCTTCGAGCGCGGCGATCGCCTTTTCGGTGCGCCCCTGGTCGCGGCTGATGTCCGGGATCTGATCGTAGTGGGACGCCGCGATCAGATATTGGGCGTAAGCTGCGTCCGGACTGCCCGGATGCAGGGTCACGTAGCGGGTCGCGGCGCCAATGCAGCTGTCATAGTCGGCGGAATTGTAGAACGCATAGGCCGACATCAAGAGCGACTTGCGTGCCCAGTCCGAATAGGGATGCTGCCGATCGACCTCTTCGAACTTCTTCGACGCCGCCTTCAGATCCTTGCGCTGGTTCATGAGGTACAAGCCCTCATTATAGAGCTTTTCCGCCGGCTCCTCGACGAAGGTATCGTCCTTCGCCATGAACTTGTCCCAGAGCGCGCCGGTCCCGCAGCCGCTCAAGGGAATCGCCAGCACAACCAGAGATGCGGCCAGCCGCGCGCGGTACAGGAATTTCAGATCGGCGGCACCAATGTGGGCCGACAGGCTGCGCAGTTTGCGCTGAAGAAGCTTTACCGACATGCGCTGTTCGAACCCGACGACTGCAATTTGGACGCCTGCGCACCATGAAACGGGTCAAGGCACGCGGTGAGAGCTTTGCCCGTGGCGCCAGCCAGGTAACCACGAGCCTGTGTAGCCGAAAAATTTCGCTTAACCAACCGGATAGGTAGGCAATTCGCCGGTATTAAGGCGGCCCACGCCAATCAGCAAAAGTCATGGTTACTGTGGGAAAATAACGACTTGGGAGCGCTATGAAATTGATCGCGGTTCCCGGCGAAAGCCGTCAGGAAACATCCGGGCCGTAGGCCGGGGCGATCATGCCGCCGACCATGCCGCTGCCGACTTCGGCATGGCTGCGCACACGGCGCGCCGTCTCGGCTTCAACCACCCGCCACGCCGAACGGTCGGCGATCAGCGAGGTCAGCACGGCGTGATTGAGCTTGTGGCCGGGGCGCACCGTGCGATAGGCGCCAAGCAAAGGCAGACCGGCGAGCGCCATGTCGCCAACCGCGTCCAAGGCCTTGTGGCGGGCGCATTCGTCGGCAAAGCGCAGCCCTTCCGCGTTGAGCAGGCGGGTTTCGTCAAAGACCACGGTATTTTCGAATGACGCCCCGAGCGCAAAGCCGGCGCTCCACAGCCGCGTCACCCCGCTCATGAATCCGAAGGTGCGGGCACGCGACACTTCGCGGCGGAACGTTTCCGGGGTGAGATCGAGCGAGTAGCTCTGGCGGCCGATCATCGGATTGGCGAAATCGATTTCGACTTCGGCGCGGAAACCCGTCGAATAGGGGCGCAACTCGCCGTACGAATCGCCCATCGCCACCTGGACCGGCTTGAGCACCTGGAGGAAGCGACGGGAGGCGGATTGTGACACGATGCCGGCCTGGTCGATGGCCGAGACGAAGGCAGCGGCGCTGCCGTCCATGATCGGTACTTCAGGACCGTCAATCTCGATGGTGGCGTTGTCGACGCCCATGCCGCGCAGCGCGGCCAGAACATGCTCTGCGGTCGAAACCACCGGACCGTCGCGGTCGCCAAGGACGGTGGCGAGCTCGGTGGCGATCACGGCGCCGGCCGTGGCCTGAACCTCGCGGTCGCATCCCTCAACGCCGGTTCGGACAAAAATAAAACCTGCATCTGCAGATGCAGGTCCGAGGGTCAGACTAACGGGTAAGCCGGAATGAACACCGACACCTGTTACCGTGGCTTGCGCACGAAGCGTTGTTTGCCGCCCAAATTTCATGCCGAACCGCCCGCTAAGACCTGCTTTAAGAGTTCAGACCGGCAGCTAGGCCGATTCGTTTCCTTAAGCATCCCCAAGTCATGACGAACCTTAGCACCGCCCCTCAGACCGCCAACTCACGCTTTTTTACCAATTGTTACCCTATCTCTGCCGCATTCACGCCAAAGCGCGACCAAATTGTGGCGCGGACAAGCGCCGGTCCGGCGCGCCATTGCACTACGGGCGTGGCTAATAAATCATTTTAAATCAGTTGCTTGGCGCGAAGATGGAGTGTCAGCCGCGCGATCAATAAAGGGTCCCGGTGCCGAACACCGGGACCCTTTTTGATCACGGGAATTGTTACAAAGGTCAGTTGGACTGGCGGCGCAGGAACGCCGGGATATCCAAATGATCGTCGCCCTGTGGCGCTGGTGCAACAGGCGCCGGACGGCCATGCACGTCCAATCCCTGGGGGGCCGGACGACGGGCATACTCCGATACCGGTTCGTTGGTTGCGATCTGCTGGGCCACGGAGCGCTGAGGCTTGCGCTCGGGCAGCGGCGGCATGGAGGGACCCGAGGCACGCGCCGCGATCGGCGGTTCGGTTTCCTCGTCGCGGCGGCCCAAGCCGACATTGGCGAGGCGCTGCAGCAGCGACATCCGCGACTTCTGCGGATGGTCGTCCTCGCCCTCGCCGCGGGCCTGACGAATCTCCGCTTGCGCCGGTTTCGGAAGCTCCTCGAATTTGGGCATCCGGGGCGCGCGGAGCGGCGCACGTTCGGCCGCTTGCGGAATGAAGGTCTCGGGCGTCATCGGCTCGCTGATCTCGGCGCGCGAGGTATCATGTTCCGGGAACAATGACGGCTTCTGGGCAATCGGCCGAACCGTCACGTCGCCATAGGACGCGGGTTGTGCGGGTGCAGGCACGGCCGGGGCGGGTTCCGGAGCGACCGCCGCGGCAATCGCCGCCAGCGCCGCACGCTCGACATTGTTCGAAGCGCGCTGCGGCGGCGCCGCGGCGGCAGTGGCCTGCTGCGGCAAGGGCTGGGCCTCGAGCTTCGCGGCGCGTTCCGCAAGGCGCTGATTGTCGGCGCGCAACCGGGCCGCCAGATCGGCGAGACGGTTTTCCGACGGGGCCCCGGGCGCGGCTGTCGCGGGCGGCGCCGTCGTAGCGGCTGCCGAGACTGCCGCATTGCGGGCGATCTGCGCCTGTTCGATGCCGGTGGCAACGACGGAGACCCTGATCACACCGTCGAGCGCCTCGTCGAAGGTCGCACCGACGATGATGTTGGCATCCTGGTCGACCTCCTCGCGAATCCGCGTTGCGGCCTCGTCGACCTCGAACAAGGTCAGATCCTTGCCGCCGGTGATCGAGATCAGAAGACCCCTCGCGCCCTTCATCGAGGAGTCGTCGATCAGCGGATTGGCGATTGCGGCTTCGGCCGCGGTCAGCGCGCGCTTGTCGCCCGATGCCTCGCCGGTTCCCATCATCGCCTTGCCCATTTCCCGCATCACGGCGCGGACATCGGCGAAGTCGAGGTTGATCAGGCCTTCCTTGACCATCAGATCGGTGATGCAGGCGACACCGGAATAGAGCACCTGGTCGGCCATCGCGAAGGCGTCGGCAAAGGTGGTCTTTTCGTTCGCGACCCGGAACAGGTTCTGATTCGGGATGATCAGGAGCGTATCGACCGCCTTGTGCAGATCGGCGATGCCGGCCTCGGCGGTGCGCATGCGGCGCGCGCCCTCGAAATGGAACGGCTTGGTGACGACGCCGACGGTGAGAATGCCCATCTCGCGCGCCGTCCGGGCAATTACGGGCGCAGCGCCAGTGCCCGTTCCGCCGCCCATGCCGGCCGTGACGAACACCATGTTGGCGCCGGACAAATGGTCGCGGATCTCGTCGATCACCTCCTGCGCGGCGGCCGAACCGACTTCCGGCTGGGAGCCTGCGCCGAGGCCCTGGGTGACCTGGGTGCCCATCTGGATGATGCGCGGCGCCTTCGACATCGTCAGCGCCTGGGCATCGGTGTTGGCGACGACGAAATCGACGCCCTGCAACCCGGCCGTGATCATGTTGTTGACGGCGTTGCCGCCCGCGCCGCCGACGCCGAAGACGGTGATGCGCGGCTTCAGCTCGCTGATGTCGGGGGGAGTGAGATTGAGTGCCATGGGTGCCTCTCGATTACGCGCGCGTGGGTTGGCCCCGGCCGCCGGCCGCGGGAGTTGATAAAAGTCGAACGGTGCTGAAAACAGTCATCAGAAGCCCTCGCGAAGCCATCGTCCGACCTTTCCGAAATAACCGTCAGTCCCTGTCCTGAGCTGCCGCGTATGCCGCGGTTCGACATGTTCCAGATGGGCGTATTGGGGATAGACCAGGAGCCCCGTGGGGACTGCGAACGAAGCGGTCTTCGCCTCACTGGGCAACCGGCCAAAGCCGAGCGGCCGGCCAATCCGCACCGGACGGCCGAGAATCTGGGTCGCGAGTTCGGCAATACCGCTGAGCTGCGAGGCGCCGCCGCTCAGCACGACCCGCGCCTTTGGCTCCGCTGCAAAGGGCGAATCCGCAAGCCGGTCCCGGACCATCTCAAAAATCTCCTCCGCACGCTGCCGGACGATGTTCCCAATCGTCGCACGGGATACGATCTGGGGAGCGTCCCGCTCATCACCGGCAGCCGGCACGGACATCAACTCACGCGCGTCGGAGCCGCCGGTGAGCACCGTGCCATATAACGTCTTGATTCGCTCGGCATCCGCAATGCATGCGCTCAAGCCCCGCGCAAGGTCCATGGTGATGTGCTGCCCCCCGACCGCGAACCCCGAGGCATGCACGAAGCGCCCCCCCGAATAGACCGCAATCGTGGTGGTGCCGGCCCCCATCTCAACCACGGCCGCCCCGAGGTCGGCCTCGTCGTCCGTCAGCACCGACAGGCCGGCCATATAGGGGCTCGCCGCCATGGCTTCGACGTTGATGTGGCAGCGTTCGACCACCAGCATCAGATTCCGCGCTACGGTGGCGTCCGCGGTGACGACGTTCATGTCGACGCCGAATTGCCGGGCGACCATGCCCCTGGGGTCACGGATGCCCTTGACCCCGTCGAGGGTGTAACCGACCGGCAGCGCGTGCAGCACCGTGCGGCCCTCCCCGGTGGCGTGGCGCATGCCGGCGGAGGTGACACGGCTCACGTCGGCCGAGCTCACGGCACCGCCGCGAAGGTCGGCGGCGGCCTCGATCAGTTGCCCCTGCAGCCGCCCCCCGGCCCCCGATAGCAGGACGGACTCGACCCGCACCTTCGCCATGCGTTCCGCCAGCGACACTGCCTGGCGCACCGCCTGTTCGCATTCGGCGAGATCGACGACCGCGCCGGCCTTGACGCCGCGGGACTGGATCTGGCTGTAGCCGATCAATTCGACGGCATGGCTGCGCCCGCGCAAGGCCTCATTGGCCGGGCACGGCTTGAGCCGCGCGATCATGCAGGCAATCTTGCTGGTGCCGATGTCGAGCGAGGCCGCGAGCGCCGTGCGCCCTTGCGGGGTCGGGCGCGTCTTCGGGGTCTGGTTGGGATTATGGCCGGTCATGCGTCACCGGCCTTCTTCTTGGATTTCTTGTCCTTGAACAGCTCGTCGCGGGCCTTCGCCGCATCATCAGACAATTGCACCGTCAGGCGGTCCGGCAAACGCATGTCGATGGCGACGATGTCGCGGGAAAACAGCCGTTCTTCCTTGTCGAGCTTGCTCAAGGCGGCAAGCGCATTGCCGATATCATACTCCGGCAGCCTGATGTCGAGCCCGTCCTTCAAGCGCAGATTCCAGCGCCGTTCGCCGACCAGAACTGCGGCCCTGGTGAGCGATCGCACCTCGGGATAACGCGCCAACAGCGCGAGGAAGTCGCGCGCGCGGATCTCGGCGCCCTTGCCGACGACCAGCGGCAGCGCAACGAAGCGGCGCGACACATAGGGCTCCAGCACGGCGCCGTCGTCTGCTATCACCGAGAGGCGCCCATCCTGCTGCCACAGCGCAAACGGCGAACGCTCGACGATGTCGATCCGCAGTTCACCCGGATAGAATTTCTGAACCGTGGCCTCGGCGATCCAGGGATTGGCCTTCAGCCGCTCGCGCACGGTCCCCGCATCGAGGAACAGGAGCGACGAGCGGCCGTTGACGCCGCCAATGGCGAGGATTTCGTCCTGGCTCAATTGCTTGCGGCCGTTGATCGCCACCGCAGTGATGCGAAATCCCGCGGAATTGGCGATCGCGTTGCGGGTGTCGCTGAGCGTCAAGATGAAGGCCTCGAGATGGCCTCCTTTCACGACGCCGAAACATGCGCTGGCAAGCAGCAGCAGGACCGACGCGACGGCGCCGGCCCGTTGCGGCAAATAACGCTCGATCAGCGCAATCGGCCGGGGTGGCGGCAGACGCTCGAGCGGGGTCTTGGCCACGGTGCGAGGATGCGCGCGCGCAAGACCCAGCCGCTCGCGCAGCAAGATCACGGCGCCAATGGCAGCCGCTCTCAGGTCAGCTTCGGGCCTCAGCGATCTCAGCGATCGAGTGAGGCGTCCTGCACCATCCATTTGCACGAACTCGTCAAACCTTGTTCCCGCAACCAAGTTTGCGGGTTTACCGAACAGACGACGCCTGGACGCGATTGCCGGTTAGTATCGACGATCGGCGAAGCGGAAATCCGCGACGCTCACGCCCCGGCAGCCAAGCGCCACCTGCACCGCCAGCGTTAACCTTCGGGCTTCCTGGTAAACAAAAGGTAAAACCGACCCGATGGGGACGCGTTTTGATCCGATTTTTGAGGGGTTTGACCCAAAATCTTAACAAATTTACCGACCGGGCGGACAAACCCCGTAAAGCAGGCGGTCAGTACCATCTCCGCATGTTCCGTTCGGCAAGCGCGATCTGAAGGTGCATGAAATCCTCGAACGTGATTCCTTGCGCCTTCAGCGCCTTTGGGTAAAGCGACGACCTGGTCAGGCCGGGCAAGGTGTTGGTTTCGAGATAGACCTGCCCCTGACCGGTCACGATGAAATCGGTCCGCGAATAGCCGCTGCAGGACAGCGCCTTGTGCGCGCGCAGGGCCTGATCCATGATGTCGGCGTTGACCCCGGGGGCGAACCGGGCGGGACAGATTTCCTGAGTCGCCTTGGCGATATATTTGGCCTCATAGTCGAACGCGCCCTCGGCCGGAATGATCTCGACAGGCGGCAGCGCGATCAGCGATCCGTCCAGTTGCTCCAGCACCCCGCAGGTCGCTTCGCGACCCGCAATGAACGGCTCGATCAGGTAATCCTCGCTTGCGGCCGCGCGGCGGACGGCTGTGAGATCCTGGGTCGAATTGACAAAGATCAGGCCGTAGCTCGATCCGTCCTTCGAGGGTTTGGCGATCAGCCGGCCATGTTCGGCGAGCGCCTTGTCGAGGTCTTCAAGCGCGACGCCGCCAGGGCCCTTGATGCCGGCGAGCGCGGCAAAGTGCTTGGCCGCCACCTTGTCGAAGGCAAGATGCGACGACGCCGAGCCCGATCCGGTGAACGGGACGCCGCGCATCTCGCACATGACCTGGAGTTCGCCGTTCTCCGCGGTGCCGCCATGCAGGCCGAGCACGAGGAGCCGATCTTCGGCCCGCGCTCTGTCCAGCGCCTGCGCGATGGTCCCGAGGCTCGGCGTGTCCGGCCTGAACGGGACCTCGAATGGCCGCGAATGCTCCAGAAGCGCCTCGGACCGGGCTTCGTGCACCATGTCATCGACCTCCCAGAACCACAAATCGGCGTCGGGCAACGCCGCATGCAGCGCCTGGGCGCTCGCCACCGACACCAGCCGTTCCTTGTTGGTGCCGCCGAAAAGAATGGTGATCCGCATCAGCTTTGCTTCCGCTCTTTCGTCATTCCGGGGCGCGACTGAAACGGGCGAACCACGATGTGCCCCGAAATCACAACGATCAGGGAATTCCGATCCGCTTGATTTCCCAGTGGAGCTCGACTCCGCAATGGGCCTTGACCCGTTCGCGCACGGTCTCTCCGAGTGTCTCGATATCATGACCGGTGGCATCGCCGGTGTTGATCAAGAAATTGCAATGCATATCCGACACCTGCGCGCCGCCAAGGCGCAAGCCGCGGCAGCCGGCGGCATCGATCAGTTTCCAGGCACTTTGGCCGGGCGGATTCTTGAAGGTCGACCCGCCGGTCTTGTCGCGGATCGGTTGCGACGTCTCGCGGTGGGTCTGCACCTCGGCCATCCGGGCGCGGATCGCCTCCGTCGTCGCCGCAACGCCCCGAAAGCGGGCCGAAGTGAAAACGACCTGCGGATCGGCGCCGCTGCTGCGGTAGCTGAACGCCATCTCGGCATTGTCAAAGATCCGCTTGTTGCCGTTGCGATCGATACCCGTTGCATCAACTAGGACGTCCCTGGTCTCGCTGCCATTGGCGCCGGCGTTCATGCGCAGCGCGCCGCCGATGGTGCCGGGAATGCCGAAGAAGAACTCGAGCCCGCTCAAGTTCGCCGCCGCCGCCACTTCGGCAAGCCGCCTGTCGAGCACCGCGGCGCCGGCGCTGACGATGTCGCCCTGCGCGCCGGCCTCGCCGAAGCCGCGCGGCGACAGCCGAATCACCACGCCCGGCACGCCGCCGTCGCGCACGATGAGGTTGGAGCCGACCCCGACCGTTTGCAGCGGCAGGCCGTCCGGAAGATTTTTGAGGAAATAGGCGAGATCGTCGGCATCGGCCGGCGTGAACAACACCTGCGCCGGTCCGCCGACGCGAAACCAGGTCAGCGGCGCAAGACTCTCACTGGCGAGCAATCGCCCGCGCAACTCCGGCATCGCAGCCTTGAGATCGGGCGTGATGTCGGGGAAGATCGTCACTGCGGCTCCAGCGCCTTCAATTCGCCGGGCAACGCATAGGCCCATTGCGTGATGTTGCCGGCGCCGAGACAGACGACAAGATCGCCGCGCCCGGCAAGGCCTTTGACGACCCCGGCAAGATCGGAGGGCTTCTGCAAGCCGACCACCTCGCGGTGGCCGTGCGCGCGCAAGCCGAGCACGAAGTGGTCGCGGTCGATGCCTGCGATCGGCGCCTCGCCGGCCGGATAGACCTCCGCGACGACGACCGCATCGGCATCGTTGAAGCAGGTGCAGAATTCCTCGAACAAGGATTGCAGACGACTGTAGCGATGCGGCTGCACCACGGCGACGATCTTGCCGTTGGTCGATTCACGCGCGGCCTTGAGGACCGCGGCGATCTCCACCGGATGATGGCCGTAATCGTCGATCACGGTGATCCCGTTGGCTTCCCCGGTCCGGGTGAAGCGCCGCTTCACGCCGCCGAAACCCGCGATCGCCTTGCCGATCGCATCGTCGGAAAGTCCGAGCTCGTGCGCGACCGCAATCGCGGCGGTGGCGTTGAGCGCGTTGTGCCGTCCCGCCATCGGCAAGGTGAGACCGGCGATCTCGTGCGCCACATCGGTCTTGCGGTCGCGGAACACCACCTTGAAGCTCGAACCGGTGCCCATCGGCGTGAGATCAACGAGGCGCGCATCCGCCTGCGGGTTCTCGCCATAGGTGATGATGCGGCGATCCTCGATCTTGCCGACCAGCGTCTGCACCACGGGATGATCGATGCACATCACGGCGAAACCGTAGAACGGCACGTTCTCGACGAAATTGCGGAACGCGTCCTGCACCGCCTCGAAGGTCTTGAAGTGATCGAGATGCTCGGGGTCGACATTGGTGACAATGGCGACATCGGCCGGCAATTTCAGGAAGGTGCCGTCGCTCTCGTCGGCCTCCACCACCATCCAGTCGCCGGCGCCCAGCCGCGCATTGGTGCCATAGGCATTGATGATGCCGCCGTTGATGACGGTCGGATCGAGCCCGCCGGCATCCAGTAGCGCCGCGACCATCGAGGTGGTCGTGGTCTTGCCGTGGGTGCCCGAGATCGCGACGCAGCTCTTCAGCCGCATCAATTCCGCCAGCATTTCGGCGCGGCGTACCACGGGAATGCGCTGCGCCCGCGCCGCCATCAATTCCGGATTGTCGCGCTTGATCGCGGTGGACACCACGACCACGTCGGCGCCGTCGACATTCTCAGGCCTGTGGCCGACCGTCACCTTGACGCCCTTGTCGCGCAGGCGCGCGACATTTGCACTTTCGGCCGCATCACTGCCTTGCACCGTATAGCCGAGATTGCACAACACCTCGGCGATGCCACTCATGCCGATACCGCCGATCCCGACGAAATGAATGGGTCCGATCTCGCGCGGCAGTCTCATGAATGTTTCCTCGACGTCATCGTCCGTCAACGGGTCGGCCCGGCGCGCCGCCCGATGACGGGCTGCGCCGGACGCCGCGGTATTTTCGCGAAACCGAGGGTTCAAATCAGCGTCGCGACCTACTGGATGCCCCGCTTTCGAAGCCGCTGACAAGAACAAAAATGCGGTCGCGACGCGCTAAATCCCCGCCACGTTCACCACCAGATCGGCCAGCCGCTCGGCGGCATCGAGCCGCCCGACGCTGCGCGCCGCTGCCGCCATCGCCGTCAGCCGCGCCGGCTCGGCGGCCAGCGCCGAGATTTCGGCGGCCAGGCGGTCGGGCGTGAAGTCGGCTTGCGCAATCCGCCATGCGCCACCGGCCCGCGCCAGCACGCCGGCATTGGCGAACTGGTCCTGATCGATCGCGCCCGGCAGCGGTACCAGGATCGACGGGCGGCCGATCGCGGCGAGTTCGGCGACAGTGCCTGCGCCGGATCGCGAAACGATCAAATGGCTCGACGCCAGTCGCGCCGGCAGATCCGCGAAGAATGGCGCCAGCTCCGCGTTGATCTTGAGGCGGTCGTAGACGGCGCGGACCCGCGCCATATCCTCATCGCGAACCTGCTGCGTCAGGATAAGCCGATTCCACAGCGCCGGCTCGAGACGCTCGATCGCGCCTGGCACGATGTCGCTCATCACGCGCGCGCCCTGGCTGCCACCGACCACGAGCAGCCGAAGCGGCCCGGCAGTCGACGGCGACGCATATTTCACCGCGGCGGCGGCGAGTATCGCCGGCCGCATCGGCGTGCCGACGGTCGTGGTCTTGACCGACAGCTCCGGATCGCGGTCGAGCACGCCAGGCAACGAAGTCGCAATCGCGCTGACATGGCGCGACAGAAAGCGGTTGGCGCGCCCCAGCACGGCATTGGCGTCGTGAATGACAGCGGGCACGCCGGCGAGCCTCGCCGCCAGCAGCGGGGGAACGGTCGGATAGCCGCCGAAGCCGACGATGGCCGCAGGTTTGCGCCGGCGCATCAGGTTGAAGGCCATGGCGGTGCCGACCGCCAACATGATGCCGGTGCGGGCCAGCGCCCACGGCGAGCGGCTGCGCACCGTTTCACTCCGCACCACGTCGATCATGTCCTTGGAGAACAATCCGCTGTAGCGCAGCGCGCGGGCGTCGGTGACAAGGCGGACGCGAAAACCGCGCCTGATCAGTTCGACGCCCAGCGCCTCGGCCGGGAACAGATGGCCGCCGGTGCCGCCCGCGGCCAGCAGGATCAGGGGCGAAGTGTCCATGGGGCAGTCGTCATTGCAAGCGAAACGAGGCAATCCGGTGGCGGCCGAACAAAGTGCTGGATTGCTTCATCACTTCGTTCCTCAAGACTGAGGAAGAGCGCGTCCTTGATGCCGGGTCAAGCGTAGCTGCCCACCCTGCCGCTCGCTTCGAGCGATTCTACCTCAGTACGGGGCCGTAGCCGTGTCAGCGCCAGCATCATGCCGACGCCATAGGCCAGCGAGACGATCGAGGACCCGCCGTAGGAAATGAACGGCAGGGTCATGCCCTTGGCCGGAATCAGTTGCAGGTTGACCGACATGTTGATCGCAGCCTGCACGCCGAACATGATCGCCAGGCCAGACGCCGCGAACCGCGCGAACATGTCGTCGTTGGCGTAGGCGCGCGACAGCGTGCGGATCACGATAAAGGCAAACAGCGCCACCAGCGCCAGGCAGAGGATGATGCCGAATTCCTCCGCGGCGACCGCGAACACGAAATCGGTGTGGCTGTCCGGCAGGCTGCGCTTGGCAATGCCCTCGCCCGGCCCAAGCCCGAACCAGCCGCCATTGCCGAAGGCCTCCATCGCGGTGTCGACCTGAAAGGTGTCGCCCGATGCCGGGTTCATGAAGCGCTTGATGCGCCCTGCCACATGCGGCACCAGCAGATAGGCGCCGAACAGGCCTGCGCTGGCGGCACCCGCGAGCCCCAGCGCCCAGATCATGCGCATGCCCGCGATGAAGAACAGTGAGCCCCATACCATCAGGATCAGCATGGTCTGGCCGAAATCGGGCTCCATCACCAAAAGCGAGACCAGCATCAAGAGCAGCGCCAGCGCCATCGAGGTCGCCGGCATCTCCGGCCGCCGTGCCGATTCCGCAAACAGCCAGGCCGCGAGCACCACGAAGGCGGGCTTGGCGGATTCGGAGGCCTGGATATTGACGCCGATCAGCGTGATCCAGCGCCGCGCCCCCTTCACCTCCGGGCCGATCACGAGCGTCGCCACGATCAGCGCAACCGAAATCGCAAACACGATCAGCGCGCTGCGCCGGATCTGCCGTGGCGACATGAAGGACACCCCGATCAACACGATCAGCGACGGCAGCAGGAACAGCACGTGCCGATTGAAGAAGTGGAACGGATCGAGCCCGATGCGGGTCGCGACCGGCGGGCTCGCCGCCAGCGAGAGGATGACCCCACCCAGCATCAACACCATGATCGCCCCCAGCAGCAGGCGATCCACGGTCCACCACCATTCGGAGAGCGGGGTGCGTTCTTCACGGGAGATCATGGGCGTCGCCTGGGCCTTAAGGGTCCATCCATTGGTCGCCCATGATGGTTGCCAAGGGGTTAACGGATTCCGTCTTTCTTTATCTCTCGAACTGCCATCGCGGCGGGGAGAGATAAGGCAGCTCACACCACCGGCTTGACGCCTGGGAGCGTCGTAACGAGGTCGCGGAACCTGGCGTTGCGGATCTCGAAATTGCGGTACCGGAGCACATGAGGATGGAAGAGCTTCGTCAGAGCTACGCTTGCCCGGTCGGAAGCAATCCACTCATCAAGTGGACGTCGGGAACGACGGAAACACGATCTCTGGCGGCGCGAAGCAGATCCTGATCGGCCTTGGGAAGGGATGGCAAGTCACCATCCTTGAAGAACCCGATGGCCCTGAGGGGAAGGCCTGGGTCTCTTCGATACATCTTCGAAAATGCCCCCAGGGACTTCTCCAGCGATACACCCGCTGCAAGCATCACAGCGATATCTCGATAATCCTTGGCCTCTGCGCGGTCCAAGATTGCCTTCAGCTTTGTCGCAAGCAGATCTTCGAGCGAAGCAACAAGAAGCACGTCATCCTGGGTTCGGAGTGGGTCGTTGATTCGCCCGAAAGCGAGGCCGCCAAAGAAGGACAGTTTGACGTGGCCGGCCGGCATGGGAACATCCACGACCAGCGTATCCTCGTCTTCCTGAACGACGCGCGCATTGCGCATGAATGGGAAGCTCGCCTCCAGCTTACCCTTCTCTAGCGGCTCCGCTTTGAAAAAATCGAAATCGACAGACGTGCGATGACCCAGGTGGAGCGCAACGGCTGTCCCTCCATACAGCACGAAGGATAAATTCGACGCGGGAGCGAGTTGCGGCCAGATCTCTCGCTGAGCCGTCGGGAGGATATCCGTTCGAGGATCAAACTGATCCGACATCAAACGACCTGCATGGAGCCGCCTCGGGTATCTTCCGCTCCGCGCCTCGCATCAAACGACCGCGCCAGAACTCCCATGAGCGCTCGTCAATCCAACCTGGCTCGGCCCTCAACATCATTTCCGCAAGCAGGTCATGGCCCAGCGTTTGCTCCAACCGCCGCACCTCCTCAAGGCCCGCCAAACTCATCGCCTGCGCGATGATTCGGGCCGGCGAACGGGGCTCTGAACCAACAGGCTCCCACCAGAAATACTTGCTCTCCAGTTCGGCCAAAAACTCCCTCGGGAAGCCGTTGTTGGGTGATTTCTCCATGATTTCATATACCACAACCCGTCAAACGAGGCGAGGCCACGGGACCAACTGAACCGGTTGCCGGCGTATGGGGCGTTGAAAATTACACCACGGGCTTCACGCCCGGGAGCGCCGTGACGAGATCGCGGAACCTGGCGCCGCGGATCTCGAAATTACGGTACTGGTCGAACGACGCGCAGGCTGGCGACAGCAGCACGACGGGATCGGCCAGCCCCGACACCTCCGCGTCGCGCGCGGCATGATCGACCGCGACGTCGAGCGTGTCGCTGATTTCGTGCGGTACGTGCTCGCCGAGCGTCTTCGCGAATTCCTCCGCCGCCTCACCGATCAGATAGGCTTTGCGGATGCGCGGGAAATATTCGGCAAGGCCGGTGATCCCGCCCTGCTTCGGCTTGCCGCCTGCGATCCAGAAGATGTCCGCGAAGGACGACAGCGCATGCGCGGCCGCATCGGCATTGGTGCCCTTGGAATCGTTGACGAACAGCACCTGGCCGCGCCGTCCGACCTGTTCCATGCGATGCGCGAGGCCCGGAAAACTGCGCAAGCCCGTCTGCAGGGTTTCGGTGGAGACGCCAAGCGCCAGCGCGCAGGCAGCAGAGCACGCCGCATTCTGCGCATTGTGCAGGCCGCGCAGCGAGCCGATGCCGCCGATCCGCGCGATTTCGTTGCGGGCGCCGCCTGAGGCGCGCAGGATCGTCTGGCGTTCGACATAAACGCCGTCAGCCAGCGGATTCTTGACGGAGACGCGAACCACGCGCTTGCCGGACTGGTCCAGTCGATCGGCCGCGTTGCGGCTGAAGATGTCGTCGACGCCGACGATCGCCGTGCCCTGCGGTTGCACGCCGGCGACCAGACGCTCCTTCACCGCGGCATAATTTTTCAGCGTGCCGTGGCGATCGATGTGGTCTTCGCTGACATTGATCAGGATGCCGACGGTCGGATCGAGCGAGGGCGTCAGATCGATCTGATAGGACGACATCTCGATGACATGCACCCGCCCCATGCGGGGCGGCTCGAGCGACAGGATCGCGGTGCCGATATTGCCGCCCATCTGGGTGTCGTAGCCGGCGACCCGCATCAGATGCGCGATCAGCGCCGTGGTGGTCGACTTGCCGTTGGTGCCGGTGATCGCGACGAAGGGCGCATCCGGCGCATGGCGGCGCCGCTCGCGGCAAAACAGCTCGATATCGCCGATCACCTCGACGCCGGCCCCGCGCGCCATCAGCACGCTCCAATGCGGGGTCGGATGGGTCAGCGGCGCGCCCGGCGTCAGGATCAGGGCCGCGAAATTCGCCCACGACACCTGGCGCAGATCCGCGGTGGCAAATCTCGCTTGGGCGGCCTCGGCTAGTCTGTCGACGCCGTCATCGCCCGCGATCACGTGCGCGCCCCCGGCCCGGAGCGCATGGCAACTCGCCAGCCCCGAGCCGCCGAGGCCGAACACCGCGACGGTCTTGCCCGCGAATGAGGTGACGGGGATCATGATTCACCACGTCATTCCGGGGCGTGCAAAGCACGAACCCGGAATCTCGAGATTCTCCGATGTGCAATTGCACATCGCAATCGCCGCGGAGTTTATCATCGGGCCGCGCTTTGCACGGACCCGTTGGCGTCGTCCGGAATGACGGTGGTAGGGCTGCAAGACCATCACCGCAGCTTCAGCGTGGCAAGGCCGGCGAGCGCCAGCATCACCGAAATGATCCAGAACCGGATCACGATCTGCGGCTCGGTCCAGCCGAGCTGTTCGAAATGGTGGTGCAGCGGCGCCATCCTGAAAATGCGTTTTCCCGTGAGCTTGAACGACGCCACCTGGACGATGACGGAGACCGCCTCCAGCACGAACAATCCGCCGATCACGGCGAGCACGATCTCGTGCTTCACCGCGACCGCGATCGAGCCGAGCATGCCGCCGAGCGCGAGCGAGCCGGTATCGCCCATGAAAATCGACGCCGGCGGGGCGTTGAACCAGAGAAATCCGAGACCCGCGCCGAGCACCGCGCCGCAGAGCACGGAGAGTTCGCCGGTGCCGGCGACGTAGTGGATCTGCAGGTAATCGGAAAATACGACGTTTCCGGCGAGATAGGCGATCATCCCGAAGCTCGCGGCTGCGATCATGACGGGCACGATGGCAAGGCCGTCGAGACCATCGGTCAGATTGACCGCGTTGCCGGCACCGACAATGACGAATGCCCCGAAGATCACGAAGAACCAGCCGAAATTGATGATGAGGTCCTTGAAGAAGGGAATCGCGAGCGAGGTGGAGGCCGCATCGCGGCTGAGGTGCACCAGCGCGTAGCAGGCGAAAAGTGCGATCAGGGCTTCGATGGCGAGCCGGATGCGACCGGCAAAGCCGCTGTGCGATTGCTTGGTGACCTTCAGATAATCGTCGTAAAACCCGACGAAGCCGAAGCCGAGCGTCACCGCGAGCACGATCCAGACATAGGGATTGAGTGGGTTGGCCCAGAGCAGCGTCGAGACGACGAGCCCGGACAGGATCATCAGTCCGCCCATCGTCGGCGTGCCCTTCTTGGTCAGAAGGTGCGACTGCGGCCCGTCGGTGCGGATCGGCTGGCCCTTGCCCTGCCGCAGCCGCAAATGATCGATGATCCACGGACCGAACAGAAACACGAACAGCGCCCCGGTCGCAATGGCGCCGCCGGTGCGGAAGGTGATGTAGCGGAAGACGTTGAGAACGGTGCGGAAAACACCAAGACCCGGAAACGTGTTGGATAGCTCGATCAGCCAATAAAACATACAATCCGCCCTATGCCACAATCCGACAAATGCCTCGGATCATGATCTCATCTCTCGTTTGAGCGATCTTCCTTGCGCAAACGCATGGCCTGCGTTCATCGCGAGGGAAAAGCCGGTTCCCGCTTCTCTAGATCATGCTCTCGGCCGCTAAGCCCGGTGCCTCTTTAACCACTATCGCGCCACTTGTGCGAATCGGAATAGGCTGCGCGGCGACCGGAGGCATACCTGCCCCGCTTGTCTGTGGGAAGAGCGGTCCATCGACCTCGATGCCTGGTGCCTGCTTTCCTAACTTCGTGATACAATCACGATCTGATCTCCTTGTTTGAGCACGATCTTCCGGCGCAAAGTCACGCGCGTTTGTTGCGAGGGACAATAGGTTCCCGCCTGGCGCTAACTGAACAGCAGTCTACGCCCTGGTCTGCAGCGCAGCCAGAAGCCTTGGGGCAAACTTGTTCACCCAGAAGATTTTTTTGCTGCCCTTGATCACGACGACGTCACCGCTCCTCAACAGGGCCGCAATTGCCTGCGGCTCGAGCGTCGTCGGATCGTCGTGCCAGCCGAGAACCTTGTCGGCAGGCAAGCGGTCGCAGAGATGGTGCATCAGCGGGCCGACGCAGAAAACGCCATCGATTCCAGGCAAATATTCGGCCAAATCTTCGTGATAGGCCGGCGCGTCCGCGCCGAGCTCCAGCATATCGCCCAGAATCGCCAGCCGCCGCCCACCCGCGACCGGCCGCGCCTTCAGGCTTTCCAGCGCCGCGGCGACGCTCGCGGGATTGCCGTTGAAGCTGTCGTCGATCAGCGTCACACCATCGACGGTCTGCTCCACGCCGCGCCCGGTCATGATGCCGACATGATCGAGCTCGCTGGCGAGCCTGGCTGCGTCCAGCCCCGCGGCATCAACGGCCGCCAGTGCCGCGAGCGCATTCTGCAGGCGGTGCGGCGCGCCCGGCGTCAGGCTGAAGGCGACCTGCCGTCCACGGATCTCGACAGCGACATCCCAGCTCTCGCCGCGCGCGGCGTGTCTCAGTTCCCGCACCTCCGCAGCCTCGCCGAAGCGGATGATCCGGCCAGCCCATTCCGGCGCGGCGAGCGCGGCGGGCAGGACCAGGACGCCGTCCTTCGGCAAGCCTTGCGCGATCGAGACCTTCTCCCGCCGGATCGCCTCGAGGCTGCCGAGTTTTTCCAGATGCACCGGCTGCACATTGACGACCAGCGCCACCGTCGGTCGCGTCAGGTCGCTCAGGCGCGCAATTTCGCCAACCTGGTTCATGCCCATCTCGACGACCCACACCGAGGCGTCAGGCCTGGCATTGCACAGGGTCAACGGTACGCCCCAGAAATTGTTGAAGCTCGACGGGCTCGCATCGGCGTTCGGATAGGCCGCGATGAACTCCTTGGTCGAGGTCTTGCCGGCGCTGCCCGTGAGCCCGATCACCGGGCCATCAAAGCGCGCGCGCGCAGCGCGGGCGAGCGTCCACAGGCCATCAAACAGCGTGTCCTTCACCACGAGCTGAGGAACGGTGATGCCCTCGATCCGGTGCGGGACAATCATCGCCGCCGCGCCCGCGGCCTCTGCATTCGCGGCAAAGTCCCAGCCATCGCGCGCGCTGGCAAAGCTCGAAATGAAGCCGCCGCTCGGCGTCCCGCTCAGGGCGACGAACAGGCATCCCGGCTTCACCAGGCGGCTGTCCTGGGTGACGAAATCGATCGCGGTGTCTGGAAAAGCGCCGGCGATGTTGAGTGCCCGCGCCACCTCGGCGATGGTCCAGAGTTTCGTTCCGCTCATGCAACCCTCGGAGCAAGCGCGGCTTCAACGGCATCGTGGTCGCTGAACGGCAGCGTGCGGTCGCCGATGATTTGTCCGGTCTCGTGGCCCTTGCCCGCGATCAGCAGCACATCGCCCTGCGCGAGGTCCTCGATCGCGGCACGGATCGCGCTCGCGCGGTCGCCGATCTCCCGCGCCCCCTTGGCGGCGGCCAGGATTGCGGTCCGAATCGTTTCGGGATTTTCGCTGCGCGGGTTGTCGTCGGTCACGATCACGCTGTCGGCATTCTCAACCGCGATTGCGCCCATCAGCGGACGTTTGCCGGTATCGCGGTCGCCGCCTGCGCCGAACACCACGACGAGCTTGCGCCTGGCATAAGGCCGCAGTGCCTGCAGCGCTTTCGCCAAGGCATCGGGCTTGTGCGCGTAGTCGACGAAGATCGGCGCACCGTTACGCTCGCCGACCCGCTCCAGCCGGCCCTTTGCACCTTCGAGCGATTCCAGACTTTCGAACACCGCCTCCGCCTCACTGCCGGTGCCGATCGCAAGGCCGGCGGCGACCAGCGCATTCTCGATCTGGAAGGCGCCGACCAGCGGCAGCCGCACCGATGTCGTGCTGCCGCGATGCTCCAAGGTGAGGTGCTGCGCAAAGCCGTCGATCGCGGCGTCGACGAGGCGGATGCCCTCGCCGGCGCCATCGCCTCGGCTGCCGACCGTGATCAGAGCCAGGCCTTTCGTGCGCGCCGCTTCGATCACTTCACCCGAGCAATCGTGATCGGCGGAGATCACCGCGACGCCGCCGGGCGGGAGCAGGTCGCGGAACAGCCGCAGCTTGGCGGCGAGATAATGCGCGAGATCCGGATGATAATCGAGATGGTCACGCGACAGGTTGGTGAAACCGGCGGCCGAGACGCGCACGCCGTCGAGCCGATACTGGTCGAGACCGTGCGAGGAGGCCTCGAAGGCGAGATGGGTGACGCCGTCGCGCGCGATTTCGTCGAGCTGGCGATGCAGCGCGATCGGGTCCGGCGTCGTCAGCGAGCCGTAGATGGTGCGCTTCGGCGACACCAGCCCGATGGTGCCGATGCTCGCCGCGGCGTGACCGAGCTTCTCCCAGATCTGCCGCGTGAAGGCTGCAACCGAGGTCTTGCCGCTGGTGCCGGTGACGGCTGCGATCGTGGCGGGTTGGCGCGGAAAGAACCTTGCCGCCGCGAGCGCCAGCGCGCGACGGGGATTCGGCGTCGCGACAAAGGGTACGCGACATCCGCCTTGCGGCGGATGATCGCCGGCCACCGCGACGGCGCCTGCGGCAATCGCGGCATCGATGAAGCGTGTCCCGTCGGTCTTGGCGCCGGCGAGCGCGAAGAACAGATCGCCCTCGGTCACTAGGCGGCTGTCGACGGCAAGACCGGTGACCCCGGTCGCATCCGCGACCCCGGTCGCATCCGCGACCCCGGTCGCATCCGCGACCCCGGTCGCATCCGCGACCCCGGTCGCACCCGTGACCCCGGTCGCGTCTGCCGCGGCATCAAACCGGGCGTCATCGCCGAAAAGCTCGCGCAGTTTCATAGTCGTCCAGTCCGGCCTGGCGGCCTCACGCGAATCGAGGCTATTCCATACGCCTTACTGCGTTGCCTTCGATGCCGCAAGAATGAGGCGGTCGGACGGCGGCAGATCGAAACGCGGCTCGATGCCGAGCAGCGGCGCGATCCGGGAGATCACGGCGGCGCCGGTCGGCACCGCGTTCCAGCCGGAGGTGATGAACCCGTAGGTTTCCTTCAACGCCTGCGGCTCATCCAGCATGACCAGAAGCTGGTAGCGCGGATTGTCCGCGGGCAGTATCGCGGTAAAGGCGGTGAGCACGCGCTTCTTGGCGTAGCGGCCGTTGACGACCTTCTCCGCGGTCCCGGTCTTGCCGCCGATATAATAACCCTTCACATCGGCTTTTCGCGCCGTGCCGATCTCGGCATTGAGTCGCATCAGGAACCGCATCTTCTCCGATGTCTCGGGCTTGATCACGCGCTTGGCGATCGCCATGGCCTCCTGTTCGGTGCGCTTCAGGAAGGTCGGCGGAATCAGATAACCGCCGTTGACCAGCGCATCGATGCCCATCACCGCCTGCAGCGGCGCCACCGCGATGCCGTGGCCGAAGGCGATGGTGACGGTGTTCAGCTCGCTCCATTTCTTCGGCAGGATCGGCGACGCGCTCTCCGGCAATTCGGTGCGCAGCCGCTCCATCTGCCCCATCTTGCGCAGGAACGCCTTGTGCGCATCGACGCCTTGCGCCAGCGCGATGCGCGCCGCGCCGACGTTGGAGGAGAAGGTGAAGACCTCCTTCATATTGAGAAAGCGGCCCTTCGGCTCGTCGTCGTGGATGGCAAACTTGCCGTAGTGCAAGGGGCCGCGCGCATCCCACATCGAATTGAGATCATATTTCCCGGAATCCAGCGCCATCGCCAGGGTGAAGGCCTTGAACGTCGACCCCAACTCGTAGACGCCGGTGGTCAGGCGGTTGATGCGATCGGGATCGTGCGCCTCCTTCGGGCTGTTGGGATCGAAATCCGGCACCGACACCATCGCCACGATCTCGCCGGTCCTGACGTTCGAGACCAGACCGGACGCCGCCTTGGCGTGGAATTTTTCCTTGGCCTTGAGCAGTTCGTCGCGCAGCGCGTGCTCGACCCTGAGGTCAACCGACAATTCGATCGGACGCTGCAGGCGGTCGGTGGCGAAGCCAGCGCGATGCAGATCGGCCAAGCCGTTAGTGTCGAGCCATTTTTCCATCCCGGCGATACCCTGGTTGTCGATATTGACCAGGCCGATCAGATGCGCGACCTCGTTGCCGGTGGGATAGACGCGCTTGTTCTCGCGCAGGAAACCGATGCCGGGAATGCCGAGCCGGTGAATTTCCTGCTGCTGTTGCGGCGTGATTTCGCGTTTCAGCCAGACGAAGCCCTTCTTCGATGTCAGCCGGTCGCGCACCTCGCCGGTGTCGAGATCGGGCAAGGTCGCGGTCAAGAGCTCGATCGCCTCGTCCTTGTCGATGATGCGGCGCGGTTCGCCGAACAGGCTTGGCGCCTTGACGTCGGTGGCGAGGATATCGCCGTTGCGGTCGACGATATCGGGCCGCGCGGTCGCGATCGCGTCCTGCACCGCGGCGCGCCGCGCGCTGGCATGGCCGTCGGCGCCGACCGCGAACATCACGAGCCGCCCGCCGATCACCGCATAGATCGCGGCAAACGCCAGGATTGCGAAGCCGACGCGGGCGCGCGCCTTGGCCGCGCGGTCGACGTCGCGCCCGTAGAGCAGACTGCGGATCAGCCGCTGCCGCCAGGGTTCAACCGGTTTGACGCCGCTCATTGCCTGTCCTCCGGCTGCGGCACCGAACCGGTCGAATCGGGAGCATCGGCCGCGGCATCGATGGTCTGGATCATCGACCCGATCGGATCGGGCTCGCCAGGTCGGGCGAAGCGCGGCGGCCGCTCGGGCAGGTTCTTCAAGGAATCGTATTGCGTGGCGTTGACCGGCTTCAGCGGCAGGTGACGTTCCGCGAGCCCCTGCAGGCGCAGCGGCGCATCGAGCCTCGCCCATTCGGAGTGCAGCACCGCGATGGCGTCGCGCTGTTCGCGAATCTCGGCATGCAGCTGCAGCACGCGTTCGACGCGCGCGGTCGATTCCATCTTGATGCGGTAGACATAGGCCGCGGCAAAAATCAGCGTCCCGATCACCAGGAGGTGGATGATCCGCAAGGTCAGCCTCCCCTCATCACGTCGGACAAAAGCGGCCAGGACGGCAGCGCCGCGCTTGCGTGCGCGGGCGCGTCGGTGCGCGCGGCACCGCGCAGCTTGGCCGATCGCGCGCGCGGGTTGGCGGCGACCTCCGCCTCGTCAGCCACGATCGGGCGCCGGGTCAGGAGCTCAAAGCTGGGCACTGCTTGCGCGACTTGCGGCAGGTGCCGCGAGCCGCCGCCGGATTTGCCGCGCTCAACCAGGAAATTCTTGACGATGCGGTCTTCCAGCGAATGGAACGAGACCACGGCGAGCCGGCCACCGGGCTTCAACACGCGTTCGGCGGCCGACAGCGCCAGGGAGAGCTCGTCGAGCTCCTCGTTGACGAAGATCCGCAACGCCTGGAACGTCCGCGTCGCCGGGTGGATGTCGCCCGGCTTTCCGCGCACCACCCTGGCTACGATATCGGCGAGCGCGCGGGTGGTCGAAATCGGCGCGTCCTTGCGCGCAGCGACGATGGCGCGGGCGACCTTTCGCGAATGGCGCTCCTCCCCGAAGATATAGATGATGTCGGCCAGATCGCCTTCGGAGGCCGTCGCGACGACATCGGCCGCGGTCGGGCCGCCATGGCCCATGCGCATGTCGAGCGGCCCATCGAGACGAAAGGAAAAGCCGCGGCCGGCCTCGTCGAGCTGCATCGAGGAGACGCCGACATCCATCACGACGCCGTCGACCGCCGCAATGCCTTGCGCGGCGCAGACTTCACCAAGATGTGAGAAGCGGTCCTCGACCAAGGTCAGCCGTCCGCCCGCCCGTTCCACCAGGTCGAACCCGCCGGCAATGGCGCTGCGGTCGCGGTCGATGCCGATCACCCTGGTATCGGCAGTCTCGAGAATCATTCGCGTGTAGCCGCCGGCGCCGAAGGTCGCGTCGACATAGATGCCGCCCGCGCCGGGCGCGAGCATGCCGACAGCCTCGCGGCCGAGCACGGGAACATGACGCTGGGCGGCCGGGCTCACGCGCACCCGCCGGACGCGGTGCGAGGCAAAACACGATAGTTGGACGCGAACTGGCCCATTGCGCCTCAAATCCATGCGCCTTGCGAAGTTTCCGGAAGCGAAAAACGTCCGCGCGCGTCCGCCGGCCCGCCGAGCTCCCAGCCGCAGACCCGGATCTCCGCATGGAACTTGCAGGGCTGCCATCGGATTTTCGAGCGTCAGGAAGGGCGCGCCGGTTCGGCTCCTCACCCCTCAGTAACGGCGCTCAGCGTTAAGAAAGCGTTGACGGTCGCCGGCAGTCTTGTGCGGTTCTTGATCCCTGCCGCGCCAGGGATGCTCCGCGCGCGGGAAAACGAGGGCCACGTTCCGAGGTTCGTGATCTCCCGGCACGAGGCTTCGCAACGGAATCCCCGCGCGCATGCTCCGAAATACGGTGATGCTTCTACTACTTCTAGTGATGCCTGTCGCACACACTGCGCCAAAAATGCGAGCCGGGCATCGGCTCTCGCGATTGCACCAATCGCCGCATCGAGGGATAGTGACTTTTCGAGTATCAAACCGCGTTATTGCCGTTCTCCTGCCGGGTTTGAGTTTTTCCATGCCGTTTGGTTCATTTCCCTCCAATGGTTCTGATTCGAAGCGTCCCCGTGCCATTCCGATCCCGCGGGCCAGCGCGAACATGAAAACATTCACCCCTGACTCGTCGATCGTTTCCGATGTGATTCCGTCGGCGAATCACGGCGACCGCAACAAGGGCCGCCCGCCCGACATGATCGTGCTGCACTACACCGGCATGCCGGACGTGGAAGGCGCGATCACGCAGCTTTGCACCGCCGGCACCGACGTCTCGGCGCATTACATCGTGCTGGAGGACGGGCGGATCGTGCAGTCGGTGCCTGAGGCCAAGCGGGCCTGGCATGCCGGCGTGTCGTCCTGGGCCGGTGACGAAGACATTAACTCCTGCTCGATCGGCATCGAAATCGTCAATCGCGGTCATGACTGGGGCTACCCGGATTACCCGTCGCGTCAGATCGCTGCCGTGACCGCGCTGTGCCGCGGTATCATGCTCCGTCGCGAGATTCCGTCGCATCGCGTGCTGGGGCATTCCGACGTTGCGCCCTCGCGCAAAAAAGATCCCGGCGAGAAGTTCCCCTGGCATTCGCTGGCCAATTCCGGGGTCGGCCATTGGGTTCAACCCGCGCCCATCATGCGGGGCGAAACGCTGAAACTCGGGAATATCGGCGACGACGTCCGCGACCTGCAGCTGGCGCTCGCGCGTTACGGCTATGGCATTCCGGCGACCGGAAAATATGACGGGCTGACCATGGAGGTGGTTGCCGCCTTCCAGCGTCACTTCCGCCCGGCCCGGGTCGACGGCATTGCCGACCGTTCGACGCTCTCCACCCTGCACGCGCTGCTTGCCAGTCTGCCGGCCGAGACGATCGCCGCCAAATAGGCGCATGGCGCGCGTCACGAGGCCTATTGCTCGGCGCGACTGGGCGGCGCCGATTTGATCACCGCAGTGAGGAACGTCAGGACGATTCGTCCAATACGACTGGTGTCGCCCTGCTGCGACAGCAACGCCATGCCCCGGCCGAGCGCAATGAAGCCGATGGCGATCTCGACCGGATCGCCGGGCACGGCCTTGCCCAGCAGCTCGAACAATTTGGCGATCAGCGCACCCATCGCCGCGAGGTGTTCGCGATTGAGGGCGTTATAGCCCACCGCGAATGACGGGCTGCGCAGCGCCTGGAGTTGCAGTTCGACCGCGAGAATGGCCCAGCCCGGATCGGTGTTGATGTTGGCCGCCCATCGTTCGATCCCCGTCATCGCGTCGCCGCCACGACCTGGCGCGTGACCGAGCGCCGCCTCGATCTTGGCGCGCTCTTCGGTCTGGTGCCGACGCACCACCTCCAGCAGGATCGCCTCCTTGCTCGGAAAGTTCGAGTAGAACGCACCTTGTGAGAAGCCGGCGGCGTCGGCGATGTCGCGCACCGTGGCCTGGGCGAAGCCCTTTCTGACGATCTCGTCGCGTGCCGCCTGAACCAGCAGATCCCTGGTACGCGCTTGACTCTCCTCGCGATTCAGCCTCGGCACAGGTCTCCCCTTGAAGAATTACAAATATCAATTGATTTTTGGATATCAATTGATATCCTGATTGCGTTCGTCATACGATACCACGAAATCGCCGCGGCAACCGGGAGAGCCCCATGGATATTCGCTCAGTGGATCGCGTGCTCGCGATCCTCGCAACATTGTGCGCGGCAACGGTCGCAGCGATGGTCATTGGCATCGTGTGGACGAAAAGCTCGCAGGATTTCTTCCAGAGCGCGCGCTCCGTCGAGGCCTATGCGGCGCATCTTGCCGCTTCGCCGCTCAATCCGCTCGGGCTGCGGATCAATCTCGGCCTCGATAACCTGTTTCTGATCCTCTACAGTGCGTTCTTCGTCGTGCTCACGGCGCGCCTGCGCGACATTCTGGACGGCCGCATCCTGACCGTCGCCCTGGTCGCGATCCTCATCACCACGTTTCTCGACGCGCTCGAAAACCATCATATCATCGAGATGGCGCACGCGATCGAATCCGGGTTGCCGATCTCGACCGGTGACGGACAATTTCAGATGGTCGCCTCGCAGATCAAATTTCACGCGAGCTACCTGTCCGCTCTGCTGTTCTCGTTCGGCCTCTGGCAGCTCGGCAGGCTCGGCCGCGTCATCGCGGTGGTGCTGTGGTGCTACATCCCCTGCGGGGTGTTGATCTCCGTGATGCCGCCGGACGCTGCGGGACCGCTCGTGCTCGGCCGCACCATCTTCTTCGTGTTCGCCTTTGTGCTGTCCGCGGTTCTGTTCTTCGCACCGACTCGCAAGCAGGTGCAAAGCGCGGCATGACGCACGTGGTGCGGAAGACACCCGTCCCGAGCCCTGTACCCCAGCCCCGAACTTGAAGGATAATCCGCAATGCCCTTGACGATGGTCACGCTCACCGGCCGCGTCCTGCTCGCCATGCTGTTTGTGCTGGCGGGCGTCGCAAAACTCACCGGCCCGCAACCCTTCGTCGCCCACATGGCCGAGCATCGCCTCCCGGCATTTCTGCTGCCGGTGGTCGCGGCCTTTGAACTGGGCGCGGGCGCGGCGCTGCTGATCGGGTGGCAATTGCCGGTCGCCGCCGGCGCGCTGGCATTGTTTTGTCTCGCCACCGCGTTCGTCTTTCATTTCAATCTCGCTGAGAAGGCCGAGCGAACCTTGTTCTTCAAGGACATGGCACTGGCGGGCGCGCTCATCGTCATCGCGGCCGGCGCGCTACAGGTTTCATGACCACGGCTTCATGAACCGACGGCCAGCTCCGCCAATCGTCGCGCATAGAGCCGGCGCAGCGGCTCCAGTTGGGTCGCAGCCGTTGCCGCGAGATAGGCCTCGCGCGCCGCATCGATCCGCCCGAGCCGCCGCAACAGGTCGGCTCGCACCGCCGACAGCAATTCATAGCCGTTCAGCGTGCCGCGCGCGGCAACCGCGTCGATCAGATCGAGCGCGCGCGCGGGTCCGTCGACCATCGACACCGCGGCTGCATGATTGAGCTCGACCACCGGCGACGGGCTGATCCGCAGCAGCACCTCATAGAGGCCGGCGATCTGCGGCCAGTCGGTCTCGCGGTAGCTGGGGCTGCGGGCATGCAACGCGGCGATGGCGGCCTGCACCGCGTAGGCTTGCGGTCGCCCCGGCAACCGCAGCACGTCGTCCAGCAACTGCAATCCTTCGTCGATCTGCGCGCGATCCCACAGCGCGCGGTCCTGCTCCTCCAGCAGCACGATGTCGCCATCAGCGGTCGCGCGTCCGGCGCGCCGCGCATCGTGCAGCAGCATCAGCGACAGCAATCCCTTGATCTCGCCCCGCTTTGGCATCAGGCCGTCGAGCAGGCGGGCGAGCCGGATCGCCTCGCGCGCCAGATCCGGCCGCATCAACGCCTCGCCGGAGGTCGCGACATAGCCTTCGGTGAAGACGAGATAGATCACCGCCAGCACGCCGTTGAGCCGCGGCTCCAGCGCCTCGCGCTCCGGCACCTCGTAGGCGATGCCGGCGAGGCGGATCTTCTGCTTGGCGCGGACCAGGCGCTGCCCCATCGCCTCTTCGCCGACCAGGAAGGCGCGCGCGACCTGCGCCGTGGTCAGTCCGCAGACCGTACGCAAGGTCAGCGCGACCTGCACGTCGGGCGAAAACGACGGATGGCAGCAGGTGAAGATCAGCCGCAGCATGTCGTCAGCGAGAACTGCCGCGTCGGCCGCCTCCTCGGCAGGCAGTGCATTAAGTTCGATCTGGTGCGCCACTTCCCGCTGCTTGCCGCGAAACGCGATGCTTCGGCGGACGCGGTCGATCGCCTTGTTGCGTCCGACATTGACCAGCCAGGCGCGCGGATTGCACGGCGGATCGGCCCCGCACCAGCGCTCCAGCGCCACCGCGAACGCGTCCTGCAAGGCATCCTCGGCAAGATCGAAATCGCCGACGAGGCGGATCAGCGTTGCCAGCGCCCGGCCCGCCTCGTCACGGAATATTTTTTCGATGTCGGCCGATGTCATGGGGATACGCTACTCATTCGCCGGCGTTCCGGGGCGTGCGGAGCACGAGCCCGGAACCTCGCAATACAACCTCGGGATTCCGGGTCCACGCGAAGACGCGTGTCCCGGAATGACGGCTTCGCCGTCAATTATAAACCCAGATCGGCCGGACCTCGATCGAGCCAAACCTGGCGCCGGGGATTTTCGCTGCGATCGCCAGTGCGGTGTCGAGGTCCTTGGCCTCGACCAGATAATAGCCGCCAAGCTGTTCCCGCGTCTCGGCAAACGGACCGTCCGTGGTGAGGGTCTTGCCGTCGCGCACCCGCACCGTGGTCGCGGTCGTGGTCGGCTGCAGGCGGTCGCCGGCCTTGAAATTGCCGCTCTGGATGATGCCCTGGGTGAAGGCGCCATACTCTTCCAGCATCTTCTTGGAGGCCGCGGCATCGATCTTGGCGTAATCGGCTTCGTTCTGGTAGATCATCAGCAAGTACTGCATCTGTCTCACTCCTTGGTCTGCGGCTGGATCGCCGACATCCAGTCGAAAGGGGAACGCGGCAAACGACAGCTTCAGGATAATTTATTTTGGCTGGCGCAACGACGGTTCCCGGCTTGACGCGGCGTTCGATAGCCCTCATGCCTGCCCGGTCAGTCGGCCGGACGGCCGCTCCGGCAAGCACCGAAAGGTGGCTGGGGAGGAAAGTCCGGGCTCCATCGACATGCGGTGCCGGATAACGTCCGGCGGGGGCGACCCCAGGGACAGTGCCACAGAGAACGAACCGCCTCTTCTTCGGTTGAGGTAAGGGTGAAAAGGTGCGGTAAGAGCGCACCGCGGCTCCGGCAACGGAACCGGCATGGTAAACCCCACCGGGAGCAAGACCGAATAGGGACGGCAACGCGGGCCGTTCGCGCAAGCGATAACGCCGCAGGGCCATGTCAGGCTCGCTGTCCGGGTAGGTTGCTCGAGGCCATGTGCAAACATGGTCCCAGAGGAATGGCCGTCACGTACGGTCTCGCGCAAGCGAGGTCGTGCCCTCCAGAACCCGGCTTACAGGCCGGCTGATGCTTCTAAATGAGGGGTTCGGCGTCACGCGCCGGACCCCTCGCCATGTCTGGTGGTCGTCATTCCGGGATGGTCCGAAGACAGACCTCAGATGCGCAATTGCGCATCGGGAAATCCTAGGATTCTCCGATGTGCAATTGCACATTGAACTTCGATGCTCCGCATCGCCCCGGAACGACGTCGTGATTCTAGGCCACGATCGCCTGCAACACCGCCATCAGCTGCTGCGGCGCAGTGACCGCCGGCGAATGGCTGGCGTCGATCTCCAAGTAGCGCCATCCGGGCTCACTCTTGGCGCGCGCGGCGAATGGCCCGAATGTGTCGGCAGGCGTAATCCGGGTGGCGTAGATATAGCTGCGCGGCATCGTTGGTTCGCCATTCTGCAGCTTGAGCTTGGTCTCGAAGCACTTGATCGGCATGTGGACGCGACGCGCGTTGAGCCATTCGATATCCTCGGGCGGTGTGTCCGGCGGCGTCGGATTGGGCGGCACGCGCCAACCGTCGCCGCTTTGCGCAAGCTCGCGCATCGGCGCCCGCCCCGGCTCGTTGAGATCAAACAGCGACTGCCCGTCACCAGGCACGAAGGCGTCGAGATAGATCAGCTGCGTGATGCGATCACGAGCACCGTCGGCGACGCCGGTCGCGACCATGCCGCCATAGGAATGGCCGAGCAGCACGATGTCGCGCAGGTCCTCATATCTGATGACATTGAGAACATCCTGGATATGGGTGTCCAGATCGACCGAGGGACTGGCGAGATGCGCGCGTTCGCCGAGACCGGTATAGGTCGGCGTCACCAGTCGGTGGCCGGCTGCCTGCATCAAGGGGTGCATCTTCTTCCATGACCACCCTCCGCCCCAGGCGCCGTGGCAGACGAGAAAAGCCTTACCCATCTTCACTCCCCACTTCACTCCCCGCAAACAATGCACCGAGTGCAATTTCGCGATACTACCGGCCTATCGCTTGATGTAAACGTCGTTGGCCTGCTCCGATGCTGTCGAAGCGATGCCCACAATGATCAAGGAAACTCCGATCAGCAATGACCACGCTTGCCTATGCGCTTGTGCTTGTCGGCGCGCTCGCCGGCGGGTTCGTCTCCGGCCTTGCCGGTTTCGGCACCGCGCTGATGGCGCTCGGCGTCTGGCTCTACGTGCTGCCGCCGGCGCTGGCGGTACCGCTGGTCCTGATCTGCTCGGTGGTGGCGCAGACCTCGACCTTGCCGTCGATGTGGAAGAGCTTTGACCTTTCGCTGGTGTGGCCGTTCATCATCGGCGGGCTGGTCGGCGTGCCCTTGGGTACGATGCTGATCGCCCACGCCGACCCGAACGTGTTCAAACTCACCGTCGGCGTATTTCTCGTGCTGTTTCCGACGGCGCTCTACTTCAATCGCGCTCCGATGGCCTTCCACTTCGGCGGCAGGCTGGCGGACGGCCTCGTCGGCCTTGGCGGCGGGATCCTCGGCGGTCTCGCCGGGCTGTCCGGTCCGCTGCCGATCCTGTGGGCGAGCGTGCGAGGCTGGGGCAAGGATGAGCGGCGCGGCGTCTTCCAGACCTTCAACTGGACGGTGCTCGCCGCCGCCCTGTGTCTGCAGGCGGCGACCGGCCTGATCGAGTCCCGCGTGATCTGGCTCGCACTCATTGCCTTTCCGGCGACAATCCTCGGCGCGTGGCTCGGCGCGCGGGTCTATCACGGCCTGAGCGACCGGAATTTCCGCGACCTCGTGCTCGCCCTGTTGTTCCTGTCCGGCGTCGGCCTGGTCTGGAGCAGCCTGCGCTGATGCCTGCAATGCCCGCCATGTCCACTGCCTCTTCGCGCGAACGACTTGGACTGCTGCTCGGCTTTGTCGGCGTGGCGATCTTCGGCGGCACCTTGCCGGCGACACGCATCGCGGTTGCGGCGATCGATCCCCTGGCGCTGACGTCGCTCCGCACCGCCATCGCCGGGCTTGCCTCGCTGGCGCTCTTGGTCGTGCTGCGCCGGCCGCTTCCGCCGCGCCGGCTCTGGCCGCAGCTCGGCGTCGCGATGCTTTGCGTCAGCATCCTGTTTCCGTTCCTGATGGCGCTGGCGGTCCAGACGGTCGATGCCACGCATGGCGGGGTGGTGATGGGCATTCTCCCAATCGCGACCGCGCTGGTCGCAGTCGCGATCACGCATGAACGGCCCAGAGCCTTGTTCTGGATCGCATCGATCGCGGGCGCAGCGCTGGTCGTTGCCTTCGCACTCCGGCAAGGCGGCGGCACGCTGTCGGCCGGCGATCTCCTGTTGTTCACGGCGATCACCGTCGCCGCGATCGGCTATGCCGTTTCCGGCAGGCTCACCGCTGAGATGCCGGGATGGGAAGTCATCAGCTGGGTGCTGGTCATCGCACTGCCGATCTCGCTGCCGGCGGCGGCCGTGACGTTGCCGGCCGATCTCGCGCTGGTCCCGCTCAAGCCATGGCTGGCGCTGCTCTACGTCGCGCTGTTCTCGCAATGGATCGGATTCTTCGCGTGGAATGCCGGCATGGCGGCGGGCGGCATCGCGCGAGTCTCGCAGGTGCAGCTGCTGCAGCCCTTCGTCACCTTTGCGCTGGCGGCCGCCTTCAACGGCGAGACCATCACCCCGCAGATCGTGCTGTTCGCCGCGGTTGTGGTCGCAACCGTCGCAATCTCGACCCGCACCAGGGCGCCGCGCGTCAGCCGTCCGGCCGACAGACTGTGACGAACGGTCGTCCGCCGCAGCCGATTCGTGGCGTTACGGCGGGATGCCTCGGGGATTCTGCTTCAGCGGGTTGGCGTAGGCCGCGACCAGCTTGACGAGATCGGCCTGCCGCGCGGCGCCGGTCTTTTCGAACACGCGGCCGAGATGCGTCTTGACGGTGGATTCGGCAACCCCAAGCGCTGCGGCGACGCTTGAAATACCCCCGACCTCGACGATCGCGAGCAGCACGCGAAGTTCCGTTGGCGTCAGCTCGAATGCCTTGCCTATGGCCTCGGGAGGCGACGGCACAAACATCTCCGCCTTGCGAACGAACAGGGCAGCCGCGGCGGTGTAGGTGATGCCGGCGCCGCGCCGCGCACCCGAGGTCAGAGGCAAGGCATGAGCCACGTAACGCTCGCCGTCCTTTCCAGTCAAAGAGACCGCGATCCCCGCGACGCCGAGCGCAGCGTCGCCCTGGCCGGCTGCTGCAAATATGTCACGCAAGGTCCGGTCAATACTTGCATCGCTGGCGACCAACCGCCCGGCGACGACACGCAGAACCTCCGCTTGAGCGGCGATGACGTGCCCTGCGGCATTGGCATGAACGACACGGCCGGCAGCATCGACGAGATACATGCCCGCGTTGAGTCCGTCCAGCGTGTCGGCGAATGTCGCGAGCTCCGCAGCCTTGAGATCGAACATTCTGCCGATCAGAACTGCGCGCCGAATATGGGGAACGATCAGACGCATGCGGCGGCGCGCTTCGTCGTCGACGAGGCCGTTTCGTTCATGCCTGAACACGCCGAACATCGCGACGCTGGTCGCCGACTTGTCGAGCACCGCCGTCACAAAATCGACCAGGCCCTGCGGCCGGACCCATTCCTGATAGAACCTGCTCTTGGTGAACTCGGCGTAAGGCATCAGGTCGTTGGTCGCGCTGGGTTCGCCGATCTCGGCGAAGAACTGGGCCGACGTGGCCGGATCGAACGCGATATATTTCTCGAAGTAGAGCTGCCTGTAATAGGGGTCGATTCCGACATCGTAGCGGACGTCGCCGAGCCGCCCGGCGCCATCCTTGGAAAACAGCGCCGCGCCGACGCCGCCAACGAAGCGCGCGGCCCGCTCGATCAGTGCCGGCCAGAGCGATTGATCGAGCGCTGCGTCATAGACGTCGCCGATGAAGTCACTGAGCTTCTGATTGTCCTCTGCTGTCGCGGACGGCTGGGTCGCCAGTTGCCGACGTGATGCGCGATCCATTCCAAGATGTCCTCCGATGTTTCCGAAAATGTCTGATCAAGCGTCACAATCGCCGGCAAACGCAGGCCGTGGTGGGCCCAGTGCCGGCAACAAAGCGACAGCCCGTCGGGCTATCACCAACATCGTCAAGATCATACCTCTCAGGTATCGGGATAGTTTGTGATATCGATCACACCCGGGGTCATATTTCCCGTCGCAATACATTTCATCCCCCGATCGGAGAATGCCGGCTCAGCTCTCGCCGATTCCCGAGCGGGATGACGATTCGAGGAAAGCCATCCCGCTCCAGTTCCTACTCCGCCGCCGCGACACTGCCGAACTCGGTCACCTGGCGCTCGAACAGCGAGCGATAGAGCCCGCCCGGTCGCCCGATCAGCGCAGCGTGACTGCCCTGTTCGGCGATCTCGCCGTGATCGAACACCAGGATGCGATCGAGGCTGCGCACCGTCGACAGCCGGTGCGCGATCACGATCGAGGTGCGCCCCTTCATCAGCCGCTCCATCGCCTGTTGTATAAGGGCCTCCGACTCCGAATCCAGGCTCGAGGTCGCCTCGTCCAGGATCAAGACCGGCGCGTCGGCGAGGAAGGCGCGCGCCAGCGCCACGCGCTGCCGCTCGCCGCCCGACAGCTTGACGCCGCGTTCGCCGACCAGCGTGCCGTAGCCCTTGGGCAGGCGCAGGATGAACTCATGCGCATTGGCAAGCCGCGCCGCCTGCTCGATCGCGGCCCAGCTCGCGCCGGGCCGGCCATAGGCGATGTTCTCGGCCAGCGTGCGGTGAAACAGGATCGGCTCCTGCTGCACGATCGCGATCTGACTGCGCAGCGATTGCTGCGTCGCCTGCGCGACGTCCTGCCCGTCGATCAGAATGCGTCCGCCGGAGACGTCATGGAGCCGCTGCACCAGCTTGACGAAGGTGGTCTTGCCGGAACCGGAGCGGCCGACCAGACCGACGCGCTCGCCGGCACGGATATCGACCGACAGCCCGTCATAGAGCGGCGCACGGTGGCCGCCATAATGAAAGGTCACGTCCTCAAACACGATGCGGCCGCCGGCAATGTCGATGGCCTGCGCATCGGCGGCATCCGCAATGCCGATCGCCTCGTCGTGGATCGCGACCAGCTCCTCCATGTCGTTGACCGAGCGCTGCAGGTTGTTGATGTGCATGCCGACATCGCGCAAATAGGCGTGGATGATGTAGTAGCTGGTCAGCACATAGGTGACGTCGCCCGGCGAGGCGCGGCCGGCGATCCACAACACCAGCGAGCCGCCGATCACGGAGGCCCGCAGGCACAGCAGCACCGCGAATTGCGCGGCTGCGGTGTAGTTATAACGCTGCCAGGTCCGGCGCACGCGCCTGCGCCAGCGGTCGAGAACGCGCATCAGCCGCGCGTCCTCGCGCGCCTCCGCGCCGAAGGATTTCACCACGGCGTTGCAGGTCAAGGCGTCGGCCAGCGTGCCGCCGACCCTGGTATCCCAGGCATTGGAGACGCGCGCTGCGGGTGCGATGTAGCGCGTCGAAAACAGGATGACCATCGGAATGTAGATCGCAGCGCCGATCGCGACCACGAGGCCGAGCGAAGGCCAGTGCAGCCCGAGCAGGATCATCGAGCCCATGAGCACCGCGAACGACGGCAACAGCGCCAGCAGGATGGTGTCGTTGAGCAGATCGAGCGCCCACATGCCGCGGGTGATCTTGCGCACCGTCGAGCCGGCAAAGCTGTTGGCGTGCCAGTCGGTCGAGAAACGCTGCACCCGGACGAAGGCGTCGCGCGCCACATCCGACATGATCTTCAGCGTGAACGGCACGATCGCCTGCAACCCGCCGAGGCGCAGGATCATCGACGACAGTCCGAGCGCGACGATGGCGCCGAAGGCGAGCCAGGCCGAGCGGCGCGCGGCCGGGTCGGCTGCACCTAATGTCAGCGCATCGATCAGGTGGCCCGAAAACAGCGGCATGAACAGATCGGCCGCGGTGGCGCCAAGCAGGCCGCCGGCCACGGTCAGGACCAGCGCCGGCTGCTTGAGCCAGTGGCGGAACACGAAAGGAATGACCACGCGGATCGCGGCGGGCCGGTTAGTTCGAATGCTCATGGCAATATCCGGTCATGCTTTCGCACGGGCCGGCTCCATTTGGGACGACGCGCGGCGGCAACAGGCCGAACACGGGCGTCGTCGTTGAAAATCAGGTACTTAGCGGGAGGTTTGGGATCGGGACCCAGGTCCCGATCAAGTGCTGGCGAAAGCGGCCGTCAAAGGCCGGATACGGCGTCCAGCATGAGCTTCGGACGCGAGGACGCGATCTGCGAATTAGACTTAATCATGCAAATCCCTCCCCGGTTCGAGCAACGAGTCTTCGGCTTATAAATGCGTCGGCGCAGTTTTGCAATATCGCCCGACGCGTTCGCAGGGCAGCGAACTCGGGTTAACGGCGGTTTCGGACTTGCGGAAAGTCTGATTCCGTTGGGCGGTCCTGATTCGGAGCCGCCATCATGAGCCTCGCTGTTCTCGCATCCGCCGATAAGCCGCGCC
>Ga0307508_10000035_pt1 | contig 154788 bp, 101 predicted proteins | sample 9_EM_MG_FD_203089 | JGI IMG/M metagenome (GOLD analysis project Ga0307508, IMG submission 203089) | Populus trichocarpa ectomycorrhiza microbial communities from riparian zone in the Pacific Northwest, United States - 9_EM | ecosystem: Host-associated > Plants > Roots > Unclassified | place...
TTTGCCATCTTGCCTGGGTCACCACTTTCCCGAAGTCCCATCGAAGTAACCATTACAACCTCGCTGTTTGGGCCTACGAATCGTTCAGCAACTTCACGGTCGATCCATTTGTAGCCATCGAGCCAGTGAATGCTCATTCTACCGAAATGCCACTCGGCGGCAACCGCGTGAGAGAATGCAATAAACGCAAAAATAATGAACGCTAGAATCCGCATCTTGAACGAAAATTTATGGAAGCGATATGGGTGAGTTCCGTCGTTAAATGCGGCTGCAGGAAACTCGCATACTGCGTGGTCAGGTTCTGTAACGCCTTCACTTCTTCACTGCTGGGTGTTTGCTGGCTCCGATTGTATTGCATCAGCCAACGCTGAATATCCCGTCGAATTTCATCATTAAATTCCGGTGCGGGTCCGAGCGCTTCCAGAAATCGGATAAGCCGCTCCCACTTGGGTAGAGCCCGTATCAACCACAGTCCGGCTCGCCTGACGTGAAGGGAATTCTTTTCTTCCAGTAACTCTAAGATGTATTCTCTCCCCAGTGCCCCAGCATTTTTTTCGAGGGCGAGACGCGCGGTTTTGCTTACGCTTGGTGACCGGTCCAGCAACGCGGCTCTGATTTCAGCACTGTACCCAGCAGGATCGAGTTTACTTACCCCGGCGACTGCAGCTTTGCGGATGCCCACTCTCGGATGGGCTAAGAAGGGAACCAGCAACTTAGCGTCGTCAGCAGCACCCACCTCCGAGAGTCCACAAATTGCAGCGATCGCCGCGACTCCGTTCGTCGAAAGCTTGGCGCGATACCGTGGGGCTGTATCGACTATCCCTATTCTATTAAGAAAGAAACGTGCTGTCGCGCGCACTGAACTTGCAGCGTCCAACAATGCGGATTCGAAGCGTTCGAGATTTTGCGGGTCTTCCCTCGACGCCAGAATTTCAAGGCTGCGTCGGCGAATCGCTGGCCAAGGATCGCTTAGCCCTTTACCTGCCGCGGTCTCAAAATCTTCCGCCTTCCAAGAAAATTCCCACACGGCCAAACGGACCATTGGATCGCGGTCTTCCATCAATTGCTTCCTAAGCGCAACGGCCTCTGGGCGATTTGAAGCAACAACGAGCGATAGAACCCATCGTCTGATTACGGGAAGCCCACTTGAATTCGCCAGTGCAGTGAGGAAATCGATTCTTTCTTCAGCTGCTACCCGCGCGATAATGTTCGCCTGGACGCTAAGCAGTCGGCCACGTAGACGCGATTTAAGTCGATAGATGACCGGCAATGTCACGGCGAGTTGGCGCACCGGACGCGTCTCCAAACGCCTAGTGAGCAGTAATTCCGCTTTGTCCGCCACAATTCCCACCCAGTCAGTTGCCCGATAAAGTAAGAATGGAATTTCGTTTCCATCCTCACACTTCTCGAGGCGATCCAGAGCTGCTTCTCGGACCCAGCCGCTGCCGTGAAACGATAGCACGCCAAATACAGCCCAGCCGAATTCATCAATGGCCAGCTTCCAAACAGCATCCCTCGTGATGGAGCGAATCGCGTCCAAGACGAATGCATCGTATTCAACCAAACTGTGTAGCCCGTTCGACAGAAATGCTATTATCCGAGGAAAATCATCAGCCAATAGATCCGCTATTATTCTGGCGCTTTCATTCCGAACTGCGGGCGAAGCCGTGACCACCAATGGAGCGATGCAAGGGATCGCAACCCAAAGCCTGCTCGTTGAAATCAACGACAACACCTCCAACTGTGCGACCTCTTGTTCGGGTTTCCAAAATTCCCAAACGGTTCTCTGATGGTACAGCTTCTCAATGATTGCTTGAGGAACCCGTTTGGGGACAAAATCTTCACGGCTCATTGGCAGGCGACAAAAGCAAGTGTAACCATTTCTCCAACCACGAAATCGATTCTTCCAGTACTTCCCAATCGCGCATAGCTAATCATGCCATCCATGCGCATCCGTGTCCTCAGCGATCTACACCGGGAATTTGGGCCGGTGGATTTGCCGGATGTTGCGGCTGACTTGGTGATTCTGGCCGGGGATACTGATCGCGGGACAAAAGGTGTCGTGTGGGCACGAAAGCGATTTCCTGAAACGTCGGTTTTATATATCGCAGGAAATCACGAGTTCTATGGCGAGCGCATCGGCCGTTTGCATGAAAAACTGAGGGAAGCTGCCAGGGATTCGAATGTCGTCATCCTCGAAAACGAAACGTATGAATTGAACGGCTACCGCTTTTTCGGCGCTACGCTTTGGACTGACTTCGCGCTTCTGGGCGACCGCCAATCGCCCATGCTTTCCGCGGGTGAAAAGCACGCAGGCATGAACGACTATCGGAAAATCCGGCGTCACGACACCAGTAAACTGCAACCAAAGCACACTGCCCTCCTCCATGCCGATTCGCGATTAGCCCTAACGCAATTTCTGGAAGCCGGCGATCGCGCCAAGTCAGTAGTGATAACACACCACGCTCGTTCGATTAATTCCCTCCCCGCTCGGAAACACGCTGACCTTGTCAGCGCCGCCTACGCCTCCCACCTCGACGAACTGATCATCGAACGAGGCCCGGCACTCTGGATTCATGGCCACATTCACGAAACCCGCGACTACACAATCGGACGCACGCGAATCCTAAACAACGCTCACGGCTACCCAATTCCAGATAAATCCGGTAAGAGCGGGTTCAATCCGGATCTGATCGTGGAACTCTGATCATGCATAACAATTTTTGATGCAGTGTTCTTCTTGATGATTTGTCAGGAGTCACGGGCCTGTTGCCCAAATCGTGAGTTGTAGTTGAACGTCGGATTCGATTGTGCGTCTGACATCGCAATATGATGGGACGACACGAAGGGCAAAAGGAACTATTCAGCTACCAGATCGATCTCGACCGCCGCGTCCATGCGGATCATCCGTTGCGGCGGGTGAACACGATGGTGGATTTCACCTTCGCCCGCCAGGCGGTGGCACACACCTACGGAGATAACGGCAACGTTTCAGTCGATCCGGTAATATTGGTTAAGCTGATGTTTTTATTGTTCAGCGAGAATGTGCGCAGTGAGCGCGAGCTGGTGCGACGTTTGCCCGAGCGGCTGGATTGGCTTTGGTTTCTCGGCTTCGGGTTGGAGGACGAGGTACCGAACCACAGTGTGCTATCGAAGGCGCGGGCCCGGTGGGGTGGCGAGTTATTCGAAGAGCTGTTTGTGCGGACCGTGCGTCAGTGCGTGGAAGCTGGTCTGGTTGACGGAAGCAAAGTGCACGTCGATGGCAGCTTGATCGATGCTGATGCTTCCCGCGATAGCGTGGTCAAGTCGGACCCGGAGACTATCGCGCGCATCCGCGCTGCGTATGGTGCACAGGAGCGCAAGCTCGATGAGACGAAGCCGCCGTCAGCGCGCTGCCAAACTAATCTCAAGGTGGTGAGCACCACCGATCCGGATGCGCCCTGCGTTGCGAAGGGACCCAAGAGCGGCACCGCTCGTCCGCGCTACAAGCACCATCGCATGGTGGATGATCGGTACGGGGTGATCACCGCAGTGGCCACGACTCCGGGCGATGTCAACGAGCCGACCCAGGTGAGTCCACTTCTCACCCAGCACGAGAAAAATACCGGGGCGGAAGTGACGGCCGTGGTGGCTGATCGCGGCTACGGCACTGTCGAGACTTATTGCAGCCTGATTGAGCAGGGAGTGCGGCCTCACATGACTCCGATGCAATCGGCCGGACACAAAAGTGAGGGCTTATTCACGAAGGAAGATTTCCGTTACAACGAAAACACCGACGCCTATGTTTGTCCTGCCGGGCAACAGCTCAAGCCTAAGCGATTTCATCAGCGTCGCGAGATGACTGACTATGTCGCAGACAAGAAAATCTGTGCGTGCTGTCCGCTGCGATCGCAATGCACGAACAGCAAACTCGGTCGTTCCGTCGCACGGCACTGGCGCGAAACGTACCTGGAAGCCGCGCTCGCTTTCGCGCGGTTGCCCGAAGCGCAAGCTGATCGCCGCCGCCGCCGATCCTTGATGGAGGGGAGTTTTGCTCACTCTGCGAACCATTATCATTTCAAGTGTGCGCGTTGGCGACGACTCTGGCGCCAGCAGATTCAGGATTGGATTATCGCGGCCGTGCAGAACATCACCCGTCTGTGCGGGACAATCTCCAGCGGCGTTCCAGCAATCAGGCCCACACCGCCCCGCACGCGTGCGGCGGCTGGTTCAGCGGTTTTTCGCCGTAGGCACAGCGCATGGAGCGATGGATGGCTCGATTGCGGTGCACGCATCCAATTCCCGGCGTTTGATCGGAAAGCTGCGTGACATTGATTTTAGGATACAAAACGCCGCGAAAATCACCTTTTGGGCAACAGGCCCTCACGACACGACCCCCTGCTGCCCGCTGTCAACTCTGGGCCCGTATCTGATACCACAGAACCCGCAGGCCTCGTTGCTGCTCGAAAGGCAAACGGCCCAGCCAATGCCGCATGGGCCCTTCTAAAAGCGAGGCCACCGCCGGCTGGACCCGCATGAGCCGGCGAATCTTCTCAAAATAAACGGTTGCCGTCTTCACTTGGTCGACCGGCTCGATCGACAACGCCAACAGACCCTGAATCACGTGTAGGTCGAACTGCCGGCCGTCCTCCTCGTTCATCTTCGCTCGGACCGCCCCGCCCGCGAACCGGAACAAACCCTCCTCGATCTGCTTCTGGAAGTCCGCATCGAGGTTTCTCGCCTGCGCCGCGGCAAAGCCCATGACCACCCGCGACCATTCGGGCGCTTTGGCCGCGAATTCCTCCCAGTCGATTGAGGCCAGCAATGCGCGCAGCGCCGCCCAGTTTTCCTTTGGCAATGGCAACTCCCGCACAGACGCGAGCAGCGCGGACCAGCCGCCAATGCCGTAAAGATCCTTCGCCACCATCGCAATGATGTCGGCAATCGGGATATTGCCACCGGCGAGCTTGAGCCCCGCGTCCCAATCCGCACCGAGCATCCGCAGCCGCATCTCCGGCGACGCGTTCGCGACGAAAGCGCCGAGCACATTGGAGGCCAGGTCCGTCCGCCGGCATATGTCGAGCAGCAGGAGCCCCGCGAAGTGCTCGTCCTTTATTGCAAGCCCCTGCCATCGCGTCGGCAGACCCAGAACCTCGAACTCCGCCTCCGGCAACTCTTCGAGCAGGTTGCCCAGGCCGTTGAGCACGACAGTGCCTGCGCCGACCAGATTGGCGTGGCTCAGGTCGCGGACATACGCCGGGTCGCTGTCCATCACTCCATTATGCCAGCTGGGTGTGTTGGTCTGGAACCACTCCTCCATCTTGCCCAAGTCCACCCGCGTCGCGCGGAAGATGCCGTGCAGCTTGCAGGCGTGATACCACACGAGGATCAGCCGCTGCCACACCGGCAACGTGTGGCGCTGTGGCCACCGGTTGAGCTCGCGCTCTACCCAGCGGAGCGCCGCCAGGAACGAATTGACTAGCGCCTCGCCCTTCTCCCGGTCGAACAAGTCCCCCAGCAGGGTCTCGACGATCGAGCGGTCGACGTCGCCCCGCAGCTGTGGCAGTCGCACTAGGTGCACGTCGGTCACAACCGAGCGTGGAAAGCGCGGCAGTATTTCCCACAGTTTTTTGGCCTCGTCGGCTGGCAGGTCCCGCCATGCCTGCTCTATGCACGCCGGCAACCGCCGCGGCATCGCCATGAAACACCGGAGCGCGGCCTGCAATCCGTCCTCCTTGAGCCACGTGCCCGCCGCCGCATCCAGATCCGCTTCCGGTTTGCCCGCCGTAGCCGGAAGCCGCAAGTGCTTCAAGAGCCGACGCCAGTCGGGGACCTGCAGGTGGCGGATTTCGATTTCCTCCTCCGCGCCCAAGAGCTGGTTCAGGTCCCGATAGGCCACGGTTGGGGAGCCGTTCTTCCACTCATGCAGGCGGAGCACCCGGTCAACCGGCTTTTCCATGCTGCAGATTTCCCTAATCGCATCGCGCCGTGTCGCCTGGTCGCAATCAAACCAGAATGCCGACGCCTCCAAGCGCTCCGTTCGCTCCGCCACCTCGGCCACAAGCACCGCCATTTCCGGGTCGCGCCAGTCCTTTGTCGTTCCATCCGGGAACGTAACCTTGAGCACCAGGTCCTTGCCCGGCTTGCGCTCCAGCTTCCATTCCACCTTGCGGTCCCGGTCGGCTAGGTTCGCCGTCCCTTTCTCCAGCGCCTCGGCCTGCGCCGCGCTGAATTCCGCCAAGCTGAACTCATGGCCTTCGAGGCCGAGTCCCGGCCCGTGCACCTTGACGCTCATCCCGGCGAGCACATCCGCCGGCAGGTTCACGTGCTCCCGGACCTCGAGCGGCAGGTCCATGAACAGCTTCGTCATAACAAGGAGCTGGCCCTTGCGCTGGTCTCCTTCCGGCAGCTTGTACGTCGCCCGGCAGGTTCGCTCGATGTCCCGTGCGATAATCCGCCCGATCGATTCAGTGAACCCCGGGTTAGAATGCTCCAGCGGCACCACGAGCTTTCGGTTCAGCCACTCAAAATAGCGATACCGCACGCTCTTTTCGCCCTTCTTCTTCGGCCGGAACGACACGCTGATGCCGAGCGAGAAGAGCGAGCCGATCTGGAACGCCGTCAGTTCCCGCTCCTCCTCGAAGGGAACGTCGTTTCGAACCGTCGAGCGCAAGCCGACCATATCGACATACAGCCACTGCCACAGCCAGTTGGCCTGCGCCTCGATCGTCTCGATCGGCAAATCCTGCGTCCACAAATCGCGGAACGCGACGTCGGTCGCCTGTCGCAGCTGCAGGATGAAATTCCACTCCTGCAAGTCCTGGGTGCCTTGCTTCGGCCCAAGGAGCCGATCCTTTTCCAAGAGGCACGCCGCGTAGTAGCGTCGCAGCGCCGACAAGGCAGGGGTCTCGACCACCTCGCCATCGTCGATCGCCGCCATTTTCAAGGCCGCGAGGATTTCTTCGGCGGTCGTCGGCACATACCGCACGTTGCTCCGTCGCAGGTGCGTCAACTTTCCATACCAGTCCGCCTCGGACAGCTTGCCCTCCTTCTGGAGCATGCGCATGATCTCCAAAATATCCACCGACGGCCTCGCGCCCGCGAGCGCGTGACGGTTGATCGCCCTGTCGTCGCACCAGAGCGATCCCTTTTCGTCGCCTTCCACCGCTCGCAACAGGTTGGCGAGTCCCTTCGCATCGAGATTCATCTTTTCCAGCTTCTTCGCCGGAAGCGACTGCGGCAGCACCTTATAGCGGCCCGCCGCGATGCCGGCGTTCACTCGGTCCAGCAGCGCCTGCGTCCACTCCGCGATCGCCATGCGCTTCGCATAGGCCTTTTCCTCCGCACCGATCCGCTCGAAGTCCTCCCGCGTGATGCGCACCCGGAAAGCCTTTGCGACCGCCAGCAGCAGCCCCTGGTTTGCGAGGATTCCCAGCGGCACCGACGGCAGCAGGACGGCGGTCCCTGCCGCCAGCGTCGGCTGCCCTTCCGCCCGCACCGGGTAGTGCCGGAAAATACCGACAGCACCCACGTGCTCTGCAAGTTCCTCCAACGTCATCGCGCCAGCAACCTGCGCCGCCTGCAACAACTCGCGCAGGTTGGCGGCGCCCTTCGCAAACTCCTCCGGCAAGGTGACCGGCATCTTCAAATCCTCCGAAGCGAGCGGCCAATCGGTCGCCAACACCGCCTTGTGGTCCTGCGCCGTCTGCCAGTCCGACTGCCAGTCGCGGCCCAAGGGCTTCAAGGGATGATCCGCCGCCAGTTCCGGCCCCGCAGCCGCATCCACCACGGAGATCTCCCCGTCGGTCACCATCCGCTGCAACTGTTCCCGCCAGGCGTGCTGGCTCGGCTGGTGCGGGCGGCACTCGCCGATCTGTTGCACGAGGCTCTGCGGCGCTTCCGGTGCAATATGGATCGGCCCGAGGTGCTCCTCCACCAAGTCGAGGATTCCCAGGTCGGCCGCGAGAATGAGCCCGGTAATGTCCGCATAGAGTACCTTCTTAGCAATCTTCGCGGGCGCACTCCGACCGCCATAACGCGCCAAGAGGGCCGGCACCTGCGTCAAATCCTTCGCCGCCCGATTTTCCTCGAGCTTCGCGTGGTAGAGCTGCACGAGCGGCGCGCCGACCGGCGGCGCGATGATATGGATGGGCGCTTCCGACTGGTTGTAGCTCTTGGATAGCTTCGCCTGCTGCTCCTGGCGCTCGCGCATCATCTCCCGGATCTCATCGAGCGTCTTGAGCTGGAGCGGGCCCTTCCTCCTGGCCCGCTTATACAGCCGCTGCTGCAGCGCCGCTGCCTCGTTCTCGATGCCCAGCGTGAACGCGACGCCCACAACCCCCATGAGCAGCTTGGTCGTTTTGAGCGGCTTCGCCGCCGCCTTCCGCCAAAGCTGCTGGGCGAGCTTCATGTCCTGCAGCCGCGTGAAGTTGGCGACCTGCAATAAGAGCACGACATCCGCCTTCGGCAGCGTGAGTAAATCCCGCGCGAGCACCGCGGCCCGCAGCGTGTCGCCCGTCTGGATCAGGATGCGGTAGTATTCCGAGAACGAACCTGGCTCCGGTTTTTCCCGGTACAATTCCTCCGCCGCCCGGATCGCCGCCTCCACGTGCCCCAACTTTTGGAGGCAAGCCGCATGCAGCCGGCGTAATTCCGGTGACAGCTTTCCGCCCTGCAGCACCGCCTGCCGGTCCCGCAATAGCTCCAGGCAAAGCTCGGTCTCCCCTCCAGCGAACGTCCCGTGCAGCGCCAGCCGTAACGCCGCGTCGGTGCCCAGCTTGTCCACGAGCTCCCGCGCATGATCGGCGACAAACTTCGGTTCGCCCGCTCGGAAGGACGCATCGCACGCATTGAACAAAACCACCGGCGAGCCGCTCTTCGCATACTCCTCCGCAAACTGGCCGGCGAGTCGCTTGAAATCCGCCCGGCTGTTCTTGCCGATCCGGAAGGCCGCCATCCGCGCCTGCGATTGCAGGCCCGCGTCCGTGATCGACGCGATCACCTTGGCGGTCGGACGCTGCTGTCCGGCCAGGAGCTGCACCTTCTGCACCTTCCACACATCGTGCTGGCCCTGCGTCTTGAATGAGGCCTCGCCCTCATCCAGCGCCTGCTCGGCCAGCTTGGGCTTCTTCTCGGCGAGCAACACCGCCACCCGTGCGAAGTGCGCATCCAGGTCGATCTTCGGATCCTTTGCGATCGCCGTCGCGATGGCTGCCGCCACCGCCGGCCGGTCGAACGGGTAGTCACGTTCGAGCGCCCAAGCCGCCACGCGAAAATCCTCCGGCGCCACCTTGAGCCGCGCCAGCGCATACGCCTGCGCTTCCTCGGCCCGCGTCGGATCGCAGGCCAGGCAACCCAGTTCCCACACATCCAGCAGCCCGCCTTCCCGCACTCCCACGTTGGCCCGCAACGAGGAAAATTCAGCCGCCGCCCGCCGGAGGCGATCGAGACTCGCCGGATCGCGCCGCACGAACGCCCAGCGCACAGGCGTGGGCCAAGTCAGATTCGCCCCTGCGTCGGCCCCGGCTGCCAGGCAGCTGCGGTAGTCGATGATCGCCGCCGCCAGCCGGATGCCCCGGTGCTTGGGACCGAGTGCCTGCGCCTGCGCGATCTCCGCCTGCGCCGTCGGCAAGTCACCTGACAACAAGGCCGCCAGCGCCAGGAGCCGCCGCGTCTCTGCATTCGGCGTGAAGCCCGGCCCCTTTACCTTGAACTCCGACACCACTTCATCCCAGCGCCGGCTTTCCAAGAGGGAAGCCCACCGCATGTTCCAGGCATCGAGCGACTCGGGTTTCGCCAACAAGACGAGCGCCGCCGCAAAACCCACCCGGTGTGCCGCGATGTAGGCGTCAATGACCTGATAGCCCAATTGCGGATACAACGCCTTCGCCCGTTCCACCAACGCCACAGGCTCCGCAATCGGCTCGCCCAGGTTCAGTCGCATCGACGCCTCAAATCGCAGAAACCTCGCACGCAGTTCCGGGGTGTAGCCTGCCCATGCCGAACCCTGTTTGACCGCCAACGCCCGCTTAAGCGCCTCGTCGTGCCGGCCCTCCCGGCTCAACTCACGCAATGCCTCGAGTTGCGCGACGCGCTCAGTCTCCAGTTCGACCAGCGCCGGACCGACGTATTCCCGCACGATTCGCTCCGTCGCTCGCCAAGCCGCGGTTTCCGGCACGGGTCCGCAAATCTTGTCCGCCCCCTCACCGCCATAGATCTCCTGCACCGCGGGCCGGTAGGGCTTCAGCTTCCCGCACAATTCCGCGTGGCCCCAGACATCGAAGATGATCTTCTTCTTCCGAAACTTCTTCCGCGCCGCCAAAATCGCGTCCTGCAAGTGTCGGTCGGAAATATCCGCCGAGGTGGCCACGACGAACCGCCGGACCCGCTCCTTTTTCCACCGCTTGCCCTCCGTCAGGAAATCATCGATCGCCGCTGCCAATTCCGTCTCGCCAAAAACGGCATACCGCCGGCACTGCACCAGTTCGACGTGCACTCCGTTCCGGCAATAGGCGAGCACGTCAATCCCGTCCTGTCGCTGTCCCCGCGTGCCATACACAGAGCACCGGTCGAGGTCCGGCTCGTGGCTGTATGCCTCCGCGCTGACACGCTGGAACGCATACTCATCCGCCCGAAGAAACGCCTCTGTTGCCAGCGACAAGGGCGCCGGCCGAACTTTGCGTTTCTTCTTTTTGGGAGCCATAAGGAAAGCCGTATCCGAACTCAGCAATAAGAAGGCATTCCAACCGGAAGTCCCGATTTTGTCCAAGAATAGAGCAAAAAATCGCACAGAGTAGCTCTTGGATGACAGGCCCATGCTCGCTTTGGCCTCATCGTCCCTGCTAGTGCCATAAATCGAATCGCGGCCTGCGCTGATGTTTGGGCGACGCCCCCATCGCCTGGGTCGTGTATTGGCTCACCGTGAGGTTACCGACGTGCTTGCCCACCTTGGAAACCACAGCCCGATAGCCCGCGGCCAACTTGACGATAACAGCGGCCGGCCGCACCTCCTCCATCGTCTTCGGGACGTAGATTTCTCCGCCGGGCACCTTGCGTTTCACTTTTTCCAAGCCCATGGCGGCCACCCAGCCGTCGAGCACCTTCGTGCCCGTGTAAGTCCGATACGGCTCCACTACCGCCAGAACGTCGCCATAGATGCCTTCATATTGGGTGAAGTTCTTTGTTTTCGAGTGCTCGTGGAATACATGAAATTCCACTAGCCATGACTGTTTCGGCGCACACGCCGCCTGCACCTCGCGAAGCAACTGCAGCATTTTTCCCGTGCCTTTGCCGGAATCGCCCACATCCACGACCGCGAGTTTGAACTGGGCGTTGCCCTGGTTGTACCGCCCAATCGCCTGTGCAATGAGTTCCCGATAGAAACCGTCATTTGGTATGCTCGCCGCCTCACTGAATTCCACCGAGGCAAACGGAGGATGCGCGGGCAGCATGCCCTCCAATATTTCCCGGATGCGATGGCCGGCCCTAAGAGGGAAAAGTGCCATGTCCGACGGCCGCAAGGCCAGCCTGCTCACGAGCGTTACCAATGCATCCCCGATGGACCACAAATCGCCCTCCGCAATCACCTTGGCGTCGCTCGCCAGCATGTCCGGCGCAACCTCCCGCGCAAAGTTTAACGCCGCCTTTTCGCCGTCATCTCCGACAAAGAAGCGCTCGATCGCCGTCGCCTCGCCACGAGTGCCGGGGTTATAAATGAAGGGAGCGTTGTCCGAGATAAAGTTCGCGCCCGACAGCGCGAACCGGCTGAGCGCATCAGTCCGGCCGAACATTGGTTCGCCCTGGTTCGGGACCTTCATATCCAAAATGGCGTAAGAGGAAAGCCGAAGGACGTCATGTCTTGACTCTGGCCTGAAACGCCCGATGCCATGTTTCGGCGATGGGTCCGCCTGAGTGATAGACGACGTGGAGTACACGACGGTGTTTCGGCGCAGTGGCGATTGATGACGCGTGGATCAGGAGTGGTCGCATCAAGAGAGCTTCACCGGTTTTCGCCAGACAGACGGTCAGTCCGTGCCGCTCCACTAGCCCGGACAATTCGGTGCTCTTGAGAATTCCATGACGATGACTGCCGGGCGATATCCGGAGTGGGCCGTTTGTTTCGTCGCAGTCGTCAAGGTGCAACCGTACCGCCAATAAATCTTCCAGTACGGCTCTTGGTGGTCGGGCGTAGTCGACTCCTTCCTTAACCGTGGGAAGATCGAAGCCATTCGCAGTTACTCGCCGAGCAAACGGAAACATCAGATCCTGATGCCAGGTGACTTTCCAATTCGTTTCCGGCGTCTTGTCGAACGCGATCGCTTGAATCGCGACGGCATTTTCGGTCAGAATGCCAGATTGAATCAATCTGGCACGGAGCGCGCCGGCGATTTCCTGCACAATCGGCTGATCAAGCAAGCAACGCTGTCCTGGCCCTTGCGTGACGAAGATCGAGTCGCGCAATGCCTGCAGATCATTTTCGGGAAGATCGACCGGCGCCGTGGCGCAGCCAGTCGATTCAAGCTGCGAATCTAAAGTCATGAAAGAACGGACGTTATTTGGGGTTACTCTCGTTACGTTGGGATTTTGACTCTCCGTTGTGGGCCGGAACAAAAAAACTACTCCGCCAACCACCTGTCAGCAAGTACATCGGTGCTCACTTAATGAGTAAATATTTGCCCGGATATTTCGAGCCGAGAACCGTGGTCTTCCGTATCAGCCTAGAGGATTCGTTTGTCCGCCCATAGATGGACGCAATCTACATTACCTTCTTATATAAAATCCAAAATAAAGCCCCGTAGGCCGCTAAACAAAGAAGGCACTTTGCCCAAAATAGAAACTTTGAGGGATAATTCCACTTGTCGGATATTACCACGTCAGTTTCGTCATTTTCATGTATTTTCCAATAGTGGTTGTTGAGAGATCCCCAAACAAGCGTCTTGTAGACGTACTGTAGTAGGTCGGAAAAAAGCGTGGCTATGAAAAGCAACAACGGCCCACGCATTTCAGGCGTAAAAGTTATCCCAGCGCTCTCGTCCTTTCCGATTTTAAAAATCCAGATTATCGCAATACCGGCAAAAGATATCTGACGAACTATTTCACTAACAGTTCCTGAGGCCGCATAATATTCATCCCTCAGCGCAGAAATTTTCATTTCTTCTTCTTCGCTTTCGCGACTTTCGCTGCCGAGACTTTCTTTTTCGCCGCCCTACGGGGACCACCGTTGTTCGTGCTCATGGGAAAAGCTGTTCTCTTTTCACCGCAACAAGTTTACTAGTGTTTGCCGGCAGAACCACCAGAGGGCGATCTTGGGCCGGTGTTGTTCGTCGAGTCTGAAGCTCTGAGCGTTTTCCCCTCGTTCGTGGCTGTCCTGATCTGTGGCGACGCTGCCGGAGTCGATGGCGGTTTAGTTGACGGAGCTGAAGGCTTGGGATTTGCCGATGGCGGAGAACTGTGAGGATTATTTTTTGTCATGATGCACTTAAACTACCATTGAGGGGCCCGTGACCTCTTCATGAACGCTTGATATGCAAATGCCAAACCTATTATCAAAGCGGCGTCGCTATCGCAGAATCAGAGCTAGATTCCCGCTGCAGCGACCTCCGAAAAAGCGCGTTGTGCTGGCTCGTTCAGAACCCTTTTTATGACGCGACCGCTGTTAACTGAATCGTGCTTTCGCGGATAGTCTAACCTCCACTCGCTTTTTCTTGTCCACGTAGTGAGAAATAAAAAGGGGTCAGGTTGGGACCCCTTCTGCTGATTCGGAAGAGTGGGATTTCAGTTCGCAGCAAAAGTGCTCTGACCAACCGGCTCTTCCCTCCGCCTACTTTCGGAACGGGATGAGCGCGCGGATGCGCACGTCACGTAAATAAAGGCCACCCCAAAGCAACACCCCGAAATAGACCGGGAAAAGGACGTGGCTGAACAGTGGGTTGCCGACCCGCACGTGAGCCGCGATGGCTCCGCCAAAATAACCCGTCACTAAAATCGCGCCCAACACCGCGGTCCGCGGTATCAGATAAAGTACGACAGAAATCAGCAACACCACTCCGAGGGGAATGATGACCGTCTCCGGATACCCGAGCTCGACCGTGCCTTTCACGACCACCTCTGGCTTGAATAATTTCATCACGCCATCCATCAGGAGAAAGAGCACGACGAGGGTGCTCATCACCCGACCAGTCCAAAGAGCACCTTTCGAAATCGCTGCAGACGTTGGGTTCGAAGAATTAATGGTTGAGTTCATGTTTTATATATTTGGGGGTTGTTTAATCGAAAATGAATAATCGCATTCCCTAACTCAACGAACGAACACGGGCCAACCGGACAAAGCCGACACTTTATTTTAAAGTACACCGCCGCTGCTTTTGCCCACACACGTATCCGCCTTACCCGTTACTGAACTGAAGCATTGATTGTCTCAGACGGGTGCATGCCGGAAAGCAGACGAAGGGCGTCATGTTTTTGACTCTGTACTGGAGGGTTCGATGCCACATTTCGGGATGGGTGGGCCGGAGTGCTAGACTAGGTGGAGGACACGTCGGTGTCTCGGAGTGGTACCTACTGAAGACGAGTGGACCAGGAGGGGTCGCGTCACGAGGCGCGGACATGCCGGGCAATGAGTGCTACGCCTCCTGCAGGTACAATACTCCGCACTTTAAAAGGGATATACTCGGAACTTAATCGGTCGAGAACGAGGTGTGCGATCGCAGTCGTGCCAACTTATTCCGGACGCTTTAGCGGAATCGCCACATTGAAGCTGCGATCCCGCGTTGCGTCGTAGGCCCCGGCGCAGAAGAGCACCGCGGGTTCGCCTTTGTTCAACCAAAGTTGCGGACGCTCCAGCGCGTTTAGCTTCAGGCGCGTGCCGTCGGCGAGCGTTACTTCCGGCGTGGTGACGAAGGGGCGCTTCGATGGGTTCCAGTCGAAGCCATCAGGTGATTCAAACATCGCGACCGAGTAACCTCGTCCCGTGAAAATTCCGTTGTTATCCTTCACCAACGCCCGGTAGCACTCTCCGTCGTGCCAGACAAAAGGATCCTCCGCGGCGAAATGTTCGCCCGGGCGCGTGAAAATGGGAGTGAGGCGCTTGATGAATGGACCTGCCGGACAATTACTCGTCGCCACGAGGTGCACGACGGGACCGCCAAACGGCAGGGCCGCTTGTTTGGCCACGGCTTTATAAATCATCAACCACCCACCGCCGGGGCGCGTGCACACACTGGGATTGCTCACCATCAGCGCATCAGGCGCGTCCGGTTCGGGACTCACGTCGACTAGCGGATGCAACTGACGCTCCCAGGGACCATCGAGCGAGTGTGCCACGGCCACACCGATGCGCTGGTTATTTCGGTGAGTCCAGTTTAACGGCCGTTGCGCGACGCCGTCGCCGAAATTGCCCATGTAATAGAGGTAGTAGTTCTCCCCAGCCTGAAGAATCGTCGGGTTGTGCGTGCACGAGCCGTCCCAATATTCCGCCCCGCGCGCCGGCAACACCACCTCGACATGACGGTAGGGTCCGAGCGGACTTTCAGCCACGGCCCGCGCCACTTCTGAATGAGTAACCCACGCCGTATGCCCCAGCTTTCGCGGCCAGCGGGAGTAGAACAAATGATAAAGTCCGTCCCTACCCTGGATCATCGAACCGCACCAAATGCACCAGTCCTCGCTTTCGAAAAACGAATAGGGCTGCACGGGTTGAATCCATTTGCTGAGGTCAAGCTCGTCGCTCAGCGCTGCCTGCCGGGTGCTGGAAAAAAGTCGCGTTCCAGATCCCGTCATTGAAGCCAACGCGGCAGTACCGGAGAGTCGGATAAAATCCCGTCGTTGAATAACGTTCATGAGCTTAGGGCGCGGTGAGAAAATTTAGGGGCGAAGTTTCCAAACGAGACGGAAATGGCGGTGAGAGCATTCGAATTAAACCCGTAGCCAAGATCTGTGTAGCCCGTTGCGGGAGCAACGGGACCCTGCGCTCTCCTTCGACAGGCTCAGGACCTTGAGCGAAGTCGAAAGGCCGCGCAGAGCTACATTCGGAATATCGGAAAGAAATAGCCGGTCACCGTTTTTTGAAAATGCTTTTGTTTGGTCGAAGGCACCAGCACGGAATGAGAATCGCGGGGCGTTGTGACGGACCGAATTTTCACGCGCTAAACGGATAATTGGAGAAGTTGACGGAGCGGTCAGAACTCAAAGGAGTTGAACGGTCTGAAAGTCAGACCGATTTGCAGGAGCAACGGAACCCTACGCTTCCGCGCAGGGCTACGTTCGGAGTATCGGAAAGAGATACTCGGCCACCGTTTTTTTGAAAACGATTTAGTTTGGTGGAAGTCAGCGCCATCAAAACTCAAAGGTGTTGGACAGTCTGAACGTCAGACCGTTTTGCACCTGGCGGGCGACGACGACGAGGTCATCATCAATCGCGACCGGGATTTCTTCGGTGTCGTTCAGGATATTATAGGCATTCAACCGCACTGTCCACAGCACCCGGTCTTTGAGGATTTTCCGCGAGTAGTTCACGAACGCATCCGTGGTGACGAGCGCTGGTCCGTAGATGGGGCGTTTGATGTCCTGAATGGTGACACCGAATGAATTGACCGTCGAATGGTAGCCCACGGCGGCCTTATCCTGCCAGCGGACTGCACCGCCGATTGACCAGCCTTTCAGCCGGCCTTCGGTGAAACCATAGCGGGTCACGAGATTGAAGCGCCACTTGCGAATTTCCGGCAGAATCGCGCCCTCTTTGCTTTGTTCGCTGCGAATGATGAGGATCGCGTTGCTATCCACCGCGTGCTGGAGCGTTTCACCGTTGGGACGAACAACGAGGTTGCCCATGGCCCGCCACTGCGGCTCGCGAATCGCCAGGTAGTCGGAGTATTGTTTCAGCACATTGGTCTTAATCGATTCCTGCGAAGAGGCGTTGAAGGTGATGGACCAGTTGTTCGTCGGGTTGTAGGTGCCCTCGATTTCATAGCCCTTGGAGAAGAAATCGGAAGTGCCAGTCACGTTCGGATTGCCGGCGTCGCTGACACTGGAGGTCGAGGAGGTCGGTTCGATGGGATTCCAGAATGCCTGACGCATGCCCAACGGCGGGAGCGTGTAGACCTGAGCCCAGTTTTCATTGGCCTGGCCCGGGGCGGTGAAAATCGCGCGCACATTATTGTAGAACAGCCGCTCGTAGTTTGGAATCTGCGCCGTCCCGAGGGCGGTATCGGTCTGGTTGACGGATTTGGTTTCGTACCGGTTGACGCGCACGAGAAATTTGCCGGCGAACAGATCAAGCGAGAAACCCATTTCCTTGGTATCGCCGCGGGGATTCTCGATCGGGCGATTCAGGATATCAACCCGTCCGGCCAGCGGTTGGAAATTCGCCGAGATGCCGTAGTGAAAGCTGATGCCTGCACCCAGTTTTTTCTCCCAACGTTGAGGGAGGTGGGCCACCGCTCCCCACGAGAAAGTATTACCGGACACAGACGCGTTAGGCGTGCCGGGAAGGCGCAGGCTGTCCAGGATCACCACATCGTCCGCCGTCCGCGCGGGCTGATTAGTAAACCATTTCCTGCTCTTGTCGCGTCGCCAGCCTGCCGTTACAACCAGGTTATTATCGAGGAGATAGCTTTGGCTGATGAGCGCCAATGAATCGGTCGAATCTTTGTTCAGGGATGCTCCCGCGATGGGGTTGTCGATTACCGAAACGTTGCGGATTTGCCATGCGCCCAATTCGCCGGGGAGGTTGGGAGTCGCGTTGCGATTCCACATGACCGCAGGATAATCCGTCAGCTTGGGCGTATTCTCCGGAACGACGACGGTGCTGACACCGGAGCCAGTGATGGCACCGAGGTAACGAATTCCGATGACGCTGCGGTCGAATGAGGTGGCGAGAAAATTTGCCTGAGGGCCTGTATTCGCGTCGATGATCGCTTTGTTGTCCAAGCCGATGGCGTCGCCATATTGCGTGTTGGCGCGCCGGGTGGTCGCCTGTTGGTTGCTCAACATGCCGGTGAACACGTGCCGGCCCAGCCAGTGGAGCGATTTGGACTCACGCGCGAAGTCTAAATCGTAGAAACTGGTGATGCGCCACGAGGAGCGGTCCGTGACGGTGTCGGAAAGCCAGGAACGGTAATTGAGAAAGAGGCGGCTGGCGTTGGGGTTCGGAACCGCGTCATTAACTTTCGTCACCGGATTGTAGATCGTATAAGGAAGGAAGCCGCTCGTATCGACCTGGAGGTTGTTGCTCGCCTGATCGGTCCAACCCGATTTGTCGTGCTGCTTGTCATAGGCGACCTCGATACCGGCGCGTTTGTCCAGGAAGGTTTGCTCCACCGCCAGATTAAGCGCGTCAAAATACTTGTATTGGCGGTTGAGGGAACCCGTGAGGGCATGGTTGCGGTAATCAAAGATCCACCGGTCGTCGTCCGACATCACTTCGGCACGATGAAAGGCCGAAGCGTTGGGGTCGTTGTCGCGGGTGATCCACGTGAACTTGGACACCGCGGTCGCGGACTGGGGGCTGCGCACGCCCAGCGAGTATCCGAGGATTGGAGTCGTGTCGTAGGATCCGTTCATCACCCAGATGGGCGCGCGGTTTTGCTCCTGGCCGCCAAATATGATCGCAGGATCAAGTCCTGGGACTTTAATGGGTTTACCCGCGGCAACCCAGCCGGGGACATTTGACGCGGGAGCAAACTGCGACGGATTGCTCGACTTGCGGGAACCCGCCTCGGCGTTGGCCCGAAAGATGGTGTTGGCGAAAGGCGTCACGATCAAGTTGCCGTAAATTCGCTGTTCCTTTCGGAACGATTCTTCCTGCATGAACTCGTCCGTTTTTTTCAGGCCAATGATTCGCAGCGCGACCTTGCGTGGCACCAGCACGCGATTCAGGTCGAGGACTTCACGGTGTGATCCGAAACTCCCCACCGTAATATCCACGCTGTTTGCATCCTTGAATCGCGCGGACTTCAACGAGCTGTCCATGATTCCGCCCGGACTGCCGAGGCCAAAGAGCATGCTATTTGGCCCGCGACTCACCGTTACGCGGTCGGTGTTGTAACTTTCAAAATCAATATCGGTGAGGAAATTCCCGCGCGTAAGGTCCGCGCTCGCCAAGCCTCTCACCCGGACGGTCGCGGACGCGCTGCGTCGCACCCCGTTGTCATTGGTCGCGCCGCCATTGCCGGAATAGTTGCCGTCGTTGCCGGCGACCTCCGTGTTGGTGGTGTAGAGCAATAGTCGGGAATTGTCCGTCGCTGCCATGTCCTTCAAAAACTGCTCAGTCACCACCTGAATCGAACTTGAAAGATCTTTGAGGGACGTTTTGAGGCGGGTGCCCGCCAGCGTGCTTGAGGCTCGATAGCCCTTATCCTCCTCGGCGTTTACCGTGAAGACTGACAATTCAATGGTCTCGTCAGCGCTGGCACTAACAGTTGCCGGCTCACTTTTGTTCGTCTGCTGCGCAAGCAGCAGAGGAGCGGCATTCAGCGCGCAGAGCAGAACAATACTCCTGGCTGTACTGGAAAATGGGGGAAATTTTTTCGTGGTGCTCATTCTCTTGGTTTCTTGGATTCGAGGTTTGTTGGTCACAATTGATTGAGGCTGTAGGTGGGAATGGGGATCGAGAAGCAAAAGGCTGATCGTATCCACGGCAGCGCAACTGGGGTGGGCGCCACCGCTTGGATGTCGTGTGTGGCATGCCGCGCCTGCAACGCAAACGGGGCCTTGGTAACACCGTTTACCGGACCGTTCAATCAGTCGGTCCCGAAAAATTTCGCGTTTACTGAACGATTTCAGCAATAGCGCGGTTTTCGTTGAAAGCGTGGCAGTGCATAAGAATGTTGCCCCAGCCCACCCTGCTGTCGGCGATACCCCGTCACCCCGCTTACCCAGTGCTGACAAGAGCCCAAACCTCCCACGTCACCACGACACAGATCGCCACCAAAGCGGGCGTCTCACGCACCACAGTGTCATTCGCGTTGCGCGGCCATCCCAAGATCCCAGCGGTGACGGCGGATCGGGTGCAGGCCGCCGCCGCGGAACTTGGCTATCGGCCCAACTCGCGGGTGGCGGCAATCATGGCCCACATCCGCCGGTCCCGCGCGGTGCCAACCGGTGAACGCATCGCCTTCGTCTGGGTGCACATCCCCCGGAGCGAGTCCGCGAATAGTCCCTTTCTGCAACACGTTTTTCGTGGTGCGAAGGCACGAGCCGAGGCGCTGGGTTATGGGTTGGAGCAATTTTGGACGGCGGACCCCGGTATGACTGAACGGCGTTTGTCGCAGGTTATCGCATCGCGGGGCATCGTCGGCATGTTACTGTCGCCGCTGACGCATGCCTCCGAGACGACGTTGGATTTCGACTGGTCGTCTTTCGCCCCGGCGGTCATCGGCAGCGCGCGGTGGAGCCCTGAGTTGCACCACGCCGGCCATCACCACTATCTGGCGATGCGCATGGTGCTGGAGCGTCTGACCGCGGCCGGATTTCAGCGACCGATGGCAATACTTGAGACCGATGACAACGAACGGGCGCGACGAGCTTGGGAAGCGGCGTTTACGGTGTTTCACCCCAATCGCGCGGCAGCCGCGGAGTTGCTGTGGACTGGGCTGCCAAACGACGGTCGGGAAATCGCACAACGAATCGAAGCGTGCCGGCCCGATGCCCTGATTGTCAGTACCAACGTGATCTTGGAGCAACTGCGTGCTTTCCAAATCACTTTCCCTCCGGGAATGCGGGTCGTCAGCCTGTATTGGTTGCCGACCGCTTCGGATGTAGGCGGCATCGATCAATCCTTCGACGTGGTGGCGGCTCACGCCGTCGATCTCGTAGTGAGCCAGCTCAACAGCAATGAAACCGGAGTGCCGGTTTGGCCACGCATGCTTTTATTTCCCGGGCGATGGGTGGACTTCGCCAGAGATCCCGCCGATTGCCAAACTGTGCGCGCCCTTCCACCGTTACCCGCTCTCCGCAGCGAAAACGCGAATGGAAAAAGAGCAGAACGGTAGGGCGGATTATCCCTAATCCGCCGTGGAATGCGCGACATCTCCCTCGTGACGGTGATCCTGACGGCGGATTAGGGATAATCCGCCCTACCTCGTCGCTCTCGGTTAGGGACGGCGACCCGTCTTGCGAGGGACTCGAACCGTTCGGTAATGGCTACAGTTTTTATGAAAATGCTCTAAGCAAATTGGTGGGCATACCCGCCCGGCCTTTCCTCATCGTTCGACCGAAATGCCCGTGGCCGGAAGCGTGAGACGGCGCGTCGTGGCGCCATGAGCTGAGGATTTCATCTCGCCTGAGTAAACGGTGTTACTGACGGGGCGATTGCACCGCCAACGCGAAACGCCACTCACAGAGAGAGTGCGACCTGTCAGCCCAACTCGATGTGCCGTCGCCAATCGTGGAAACGCGTCGTCGCTGTGTCCTCACACGCGGCGCGTCCAAAGTTCCTTCAGTATTAAAAGCTGTCGCCAGAATTATTCCAAACCCCAGATAAAAATGAAAACCTCGAAATCACCCCGATTCCGCGGCCGCATATCCTGCGCGCTCGCTCTGTCCATGTTATTGTTCGCTCTTCCCGCGTTCGCCGATCGCAACTACTATGTGGACGCGGTAAACGGTTCCGACGCCAACACCAATGACGGTTCTCTCGGTGCCCCTTTCAAAACCATGACCCGCGCCCGGGACGTGGTCCGCGGGTATATCGCGGGCGGCATGTCGGAAAATATTTTCGTCAATCTTCGCGGCACCGGAGCTTTTGTTTTTACCACGGCTTTGGAGTTTACGGAGGCCGATTCGGGCCGCGACCCGTACCACATCAGCTGGCAGAACTATAACACGGAGACGCCCATAGTGAGCGGCTGCGCCCAAGTCAGCGGATGGGTTCAGGTACCGGGCAATTCGTATAATATTTGGAAAGCGCCTATGACGGCCGTGAATGACGTGCGGTGGATCAGCGTCAACGGCGTCCGCCGCGGTCGCGCCCACTCGGCGAGCACGAAGACCGGCACGGATTGGAGCTACGACGCGTGCGGCCACAAGGAGGGGATTATCGTTCCGGACAGCGTGATCGGCTATTGGGGGAACTCCGGCGACATGGAACTTCGTTGGGACTATGAATGGCGGTCCCATCGCCTCCCGGTTGCCGGTATCCTGGCGGGGCCGGTGCAGGGAACCAAAGTGATTAAGTTCGACCCCATCCCCTTGGGGTGGAGCCAAAGCATGGGCGCTGCACCGTTGATGCCCAGCTTCGACCAACCCTTCGTTCTCGAAAACGCCTACGAGCTCCTCACCGAGGCGACCGGCGTGTGTTACTATGACAAGTCAGCGCAGATGCTTTACTACCGCCCTGACACCGGAGAAACCCTGGTGGGGAACATTGTCGTCCCGGTGCTGGACGGGCCTTTCGTCACGATCACTGGCGCCTCGCCAACCAATCGCGTCCACAACCTTACCTTCAAGGGAATCACGTTTCGCTACAATCGTCTTTCCCGCGCCAGCACACTGGGTTCACTGCCCGGTCAGGCAAATAAATGGGCGAACGAAAACGATATGAAGGGTGCCAGTGAAAATCAGGGCTATCTGCCTCGCGCGGCGATCGAGGTGACGAACGCGGACAATGTTAATTTCGAACGCAACACCCTCACCAAACTCGGTGGCATCGGATTGGCGCTGATCTCGGGCGTTTCCAACTCCACGATCCTCGGCAACAAGTTTATCGACATTTCCGACAGTGCTCTGACGGCCGGCACCTGGAGACTTTTCAAGCTCGATACCGGTGAAGCCCCCGTCGAAACGATCACGGTGAAGAACAATACCGTGGATTCCGCCGGCGCCGAGTTCTTCAGCGCGCCAGGCATGACTTTCTACTACGTGCAGGGCTGCCTCATCTCGCATAATCTCCTGAAAAACCTGCCCTACACGGGCATCTCCGTGGGCTGGGGCTGGAATACTCCGAACGGTACCAACAAGACGGCGTTAAATGACGTCACGTACAATCGGATCGAAAATTATATGAACACCATGAACGACGGCGCTGGGATCTATACCCTGGGACCGCGCGTAAGTTTGGCGGACGGCGACCTCATCGAGAGCAACTACGTCGATGTGCAAACCCCGGCCGTCTCCAATGGCTATGCCGCGTTCTACGCTGACCAAGGATCGAGCGGTTTGGCTTTCAGCAAAAACGTCGCCAAGACGCCTACGAACATCCTTCACGGTTGGCTGCAACTCGCCTACGACGGCACGATGACGAATTTTTCCGCCTCCAACAACTTCTCCACGGTCGCGACCGTCTGGAGTAAAGCGATCTACGATACGTGCAGCGTGAACGACGACGTCTCCAACTCGGTGAAGAAGGTGTATGTCAATAATACGACCGTTTCTCCCACCGCCTCGTGGACAGCCGCCGACGCCCTGGACACAATTGCTAAGGCCGGCTTGGAGTCAGGCTACTAAAACGCCTGCCATCGCACTTCGCCCGGACTCCACGGAAGTCTGGGCGCAGTGTTGCGATCGGCCCAGGATCGTTTGGCCGCGTATTTCATATCACGTTTAATGAACTCAGTCGTGCTTCATCGCCGCGACAACACCTCCACCTCTCCTTCCCTGCCATCCCACCTGTTTCTCCTATGGAAAAATTCACGATGACGGCCATTCGCGCGAACTACTTTGCGATTTTCCTATTCTTGCCCGCGCTGGGATTCGGTTCGCTGCAGTGGGATACCCAACGAATTGAGGCGACCGCCCAACAGGGTGAAAACACCGTCACCGGGATATTTCACTTTGTTAATTCAGGCACAGCTTCAATCACCATTATTTCGGTCCAGCCAAGTTGCGGATGCACGACGGCGGAAATATCCAAGCGAGACTACGCGCCGGAAGAAGCAGGTGAAATCAAAGCCGTTTTCACCGTCGGCGACCGGGAGGGCGTACAAGAAAAAACTATTCTTGTGACGACCGAGGATGCACCTACCGAACCAATTTCGTTAATGCTCCGCGTAACCATTCCGGAGCTGCTTACCTTTTCGTCGCGACAGCTGCTCTGGCAAAACATGGAAGAACCGACTGAAAAATCGATCATCGTGACCAACACGAGTCCCCATAAAATAGCGGAAATCGAGCATGCGAGAACGTCGTCTTCGAGTGGAACCATTCGCATCGAGACAGCAGAGCCCGGCGTGAAATACCGGGTTTTCGTCAGGCCGGCTTCCACCGCGAACAAAGCAACCTTCCCCTTCCTATTCACCGCCAGATTTGCAGACAAAACCATCAAAAAGTTTCAACTCTACGCGGAAGTGAAGTAACCAGGAGACGGGCGCATCGCCCATGAAACGTTCCGCGAGCACCGGTAAGGGATCCGTATCCATACACGGAATGAAGAAAATCTTCCCAATGCCGTGAGGTCGAGTAGACACACTCCGTCTGCTCAATCCCGCCTCCCTCTCATGCTTCCGCCTCATTCTGTATTGCGAGTCGTTCTGGTCGTCGGTCTGCTCAGTGTTATCGCCGGTGTAACCGCATTGCCCGCGGCCGCTCCGTCGACGGCGCCAACCCAGCCCCGCCTTCCGATGAAGGAAAACTTCTACATTTTCCTCCTCATTGGCCAATCCAACATGGCGGGCCGCGGAACGGTCGAGCCCGAGGACCAGGTGCCGATTGACCGCGTGCTCACCCTCAATGCTGCAGGTGAATGGGTGCCTGCGATCGATCCCATCCATTTTGATAAACCCATCGCCGGTACCGGACTGGGCCGGACGTTCGGTGCCGAAATCGCGCGCGACCACGCGGGAGCCACGATCGGACTTGTCCCCTGCGCCGTCGGCGGTTCGCCCATCGACTCCTGGCAACCCGGCGCATTCTACCCGGAAACCAAAAGTTATCCGTGGGACGACGCCATGCGCCGTATCCGTTTGGCACTACAAACGGGTACGCTGAAAGGTATTCTCTGGCATCAAGGAGAGTCGGACTCAAACGCGGAGAACGCTCCCGCCTACGCCAATAAAGTCGCCGATCTGGTCACTCGCTTTCGCGTGGCGCTCAACGCACCCGACGTGCCTTTCATTGCCGGAGAGATGGGCCACTTCCCGGGCAAGCCGTGGGATGTCCATCTTGAGCAGGTCGATCAAGCCACGCGCGGCCTGGTCGACCACATTCCCCACACAGCGTACGTCAGTTCCGAAGGGCTGACCGATCGTGGCGATCAGCTCCACTTCAACAGCACGTCCTACCGCGAACTCGGCCGCCGCTACGCCGACGCCTATCGCCAGATGATCGTCAGCAAGTAAAAACACGAAGAAATCTCGATCACTCGTTTTCTCGAACGAGCCTGGCACATCGAGCGCTTTCGGGTGCCAGGCCAAACGTGCGCTGACTTGCTTCCATCTTATCATTAGTGCGCCGAACATGGAGTTGGCCTTGCGCGAAATCGATTTGCTCCCACGTCAGCAGGTCCGCCTCCTTGCGGCGCAACCCGGCCCACAGGCACAGGAACGTCGCGAGGTATTGCTGGGGATGGTTCTCCCGCAATTCCTCACCGGCGAACGCGAGCAGCCGCTCCAGATTAATTCCTGAACGATAACGCTGGGCTTCCGGGGCTTTCACTTTCACGCCTGCGAACGGATTCGGTGGCAGCTGCATCGACATCCCTCCGAGGTCACAACGAATTTACCGTCGCTTCATTCTCCCGCCGTATCCCCAGTGCGAGCACGGCCTCGTCTTCAACCAGAGCCCGCGGATGCGTTCGACGCGCGACACCGCGCAGGCTCGATGAACTTTCGGAAAACGGTATCGGTCCTTCTTCTCAGGCAATCCGAGCCGGCAGCGGACCCGCGCTGCCGGCTCGGTTACACCTGCACACCAAAAGACTAGAAGGTGAATGTGTTTGTCACGAACCACTCGCGATTGGGTTTCACCCGCATTTGCGCCCAAGTTTGTCCGTCCGGCTGCACGGTGATCGGAATGAGCCCATCCTTGGCGAACGCGTTACGCACATTAAGCTGAATCCTCCAGCCCACCTTCTTCGCGATCTTGCGCTCGTAGCTGACCCAGAGATCGACTGCATCTTCAGAAGGTCCGTAATAGGGCTGGGTGAAATCGTACTTCGGACCGGTCGTGCTGCTGATCACCGGATAGCCGATGACCACCTTGTCCTCCCAGCGGTAGCTTCCACCGACACCCACATTGTTGAGCCACCCATCGTGGAACGTGTAGTTGGTCGTGGCGCTATAACGCCACTTGCGAATCTCCGGCACCGCGGCGCCTTCCTGCAGCTTCTTCAAGGTCCAACGGGCATAGAAACCGCTGTTCCAAATATTCTGAAACGTGTTCGCCGTCGGGCCACCGGAAAACTGCCGCAGATCGCCTGCCGGCGTGTCATTCATGTAATGGCTGATCAGGTTGACGTAATCGATCAGAGCCGCCCCGCCGATGTTGTTTTGAATCGCTTCCGTCTGCGAAGCATTGGCCGAGATGCGCCAGTTCCGCGTGGGGTTGGCGGTGAACTCATACTCTGTTCCTTTCGAGATGGCGTCCTCGGGAATGGTGAAATTTGCCGGCGCAGACGAAGTATATTGGTAGACCTTGCTGGGATCCATACCCCACGCCGTATAAAGCCGGGGATTTACTTTCGCCTGCAACTCGCGCCAGGCGGCGATGGCGGCATTTTCGCGCCGGGTCGCATCGTCCTGGGTTTCTCCCGGGCCAGGAGAGTAAGTGTTACGACCACCGGGCGGGTTCTGCACCGTCGACATATCATAGCCGCTCAGGTTGTACTCAAAGACATTGGCCCAGGCGACGCCCGTGGCCATGATGGCACCGATCGTACTGGTGTCGAAACCGGCGCTCGTCGAGTTGCTTACCTCTGATTTGAATCTCGTCACCCGTAGCGAATATTTTCCGTCCTTGGTCGAGAGACGCAGACTGTAGTCCTCCGTCTTTCCCTCGGGAACGGGCAAGGGATCGCCGTAAAGGTCGACGCGACGGTTCGCTACTTCGAAGTTCGATGACCGGTTATACGCCAGACTCACGTTGATGGGCAGCCGATCCTTGTTGAGGATGCGATTCAAGTGCAGCACGCCACCCCAACTGAGCGAGTGCACCTTCGCGGTGAGCGCCGGATCAAACTGGTCAGGCAGGCGGAAGACATCAGGTGACAGATTAAGCAGATTACGATTCGCGGCGACTCGCAGGCCCTGAACCGTCTTGGTCTTCACGAGGTCGTAGCGCCAGCCTAACGTGCCTACGAGCGCGTCGTTCCACCAATAGCTCTGCCAGGTTCCCGCCCACGATTCGGTCTTTCTCAACTGCTTGCTGCCGCTCGTGGAGATCGCATCAACGTCGCCATCTGCAGCGCGGAGCAAATTCAACGTGAAATCCCTGTTCCACCCGACATAGTTGGCCGGGTTGCCTGACTGGGTGTAAGTTCCTGAACTCGGAAATTGTCCCCATATCGGATCCCCTGCCTTGTTGTACGGCGCATTAAACGGAACAGTGAAATTTTTCCACTCGGCCAAAAAATTGTAGAGTGGCGCGTCGTTCGGCAGCACCGAAACTTGCACGCCCGGGAGATTGATTCCCGCCAGGGAGTCGCGGTCGCGTAGCGATTGACCAAGATAAACAATCGAAACCGGCGCACGATCGTCGAAAGGAGTGGTCGCGCCAGAAGTCGCGCCCAGTCGGTAGTCATACCAAGCCGAATCTGCCGCGGTCAGACGGTAGCCGCGGCTTTCGCTAAAAAATTCCTCGCCGGAATAGACCCCGTTGAACCGGTGGTGCCCGAGAATTTTAGTCAGAATCGATTTTTGGAGAAAATCGGTCGCGCGCACTTCACCGAAAAGCGAAACGCGGGCCACTTCACGGGTCGATTTATACCGGCTGCCACTTCCGGAGCCTGAAAGAAATACCCGGCCCGCGTTGGGGTTCGCCGCGAAGTCCTGGAAATTCGAGGTGAGATCGACATTGAGCGTCGGGGTGCCGAAAAACGATTCCTGCCCACGCGAAAAATTCTGGCGATCGTAAATGAGATTGATGCCCAGACGATCATCAAAAGCCGTTTGGGAGAAATCGAGATTGTACGCTGTCCACTTTGAACGCTCCCACTTGTTCGGACCGTCGATCAGGATGTTGTTATAGTCGAAAACGCCTGGATCCCGCAGTCCCGATTGTTTGTACTGGCCAAATTGGTAGTTGGGCAATCGCAGCGCCGTGGCAAAGCTCTGCGGTGAATTCATACTGATAAACGGAAAACTATTGGGCATCGCGGCCACACTGCTTGAAGCCGAAACGGCACCCGTGGAGCTGCGCACCGCCCGATTCACGATGCCTCCACTTGCCATGTACAGTTGTCCCGTCGTGCCATCGACCAGATAAAAAGGCTGCTGTTGTTGAACCAGCGAATTTCCTGAAATCCAGGCATTAAACTCAGGGTCCGTACCTGTCGCCTGCCCCTTGCCGTCGCCGGCGATATTTTGAGTGTTGAGTACATTGTAGGCATCGAATGTGCCTTTGGCCAACCCACCCCACGGATTGGAGGTGCTGACCGCTGATGGCCGGAAAAATGGCGAGATGTTCTCATTCGGCGTGACGGTGCGCGGCCGGTTGGCGTCGATTTTGCCGCTCTCCACCTTCGCCTTGAAACTGGTCCGAAGTGATTTGTTTTTGAATAATTGGGGATCCCAACGAAGCGCAGCGTAGATGCGACTATCGTCTTCAAACGCGGGTTTCTGTCTGAAATTTTCCTGATCCCATAGACCCGAAACTCGCAACGCCAGCTGCTTGGGGATCATCACTTGATTCACATCGATACTGTTTCGCATGCTTCCATAGGACCCCACTCGATTTTGGAACTGGACCCGGTTGCGAAAGTCCGCGCCGCGCACCGATGCGTTTACAATGCCCGCCGGTTTGCCCAGTCCGAACAGCATGGAATTCGCGCCGCGCTGCACGTCGATCCGATCCACGTTGAAACTGTCCCACGGGATATCGGAGACGAAAAAATCGCGCGTGTTGTCGGCAGTGCTCAATCCCCGAATGCGCGTATTGCTGCTGGGGTCGGTCAGATTCTCGCTGATGGATTGCGAATTGCCTGCGCCCGTGTAGGTCGAGCGCGTTCCCGCGACTTCGGCGCTCGGCGTATATTGAAGCAGTGTCGTGTTGTCGGTCGCACCAACATCCCGGAGGAACGCTTCAGTGACGACGGTAATCGCTGCCCCTACATCTTTCAGGTCAGATCGAATCCGCGTTCCGGCGAGCGTTTCCGTCGCTTGGTAACCAAAATCGGAATTGGCGTTCACTTCGAAAGGACTGAGAATTATTACTTCATCCTCCGCCGCCGGGCCCGTAATCGGGGCGCCCGCAGGTTGGACTGCCGGTGTGCGCGCAGCAGGTGGGGTTGCTGGAGCAGGCGCGACTTGTGCGCGTGCCGATGCGGAAAACAGGACGGTTGCGATAAATGCAACAACGTGAGGAGGCATCCATCGATTTATCGGTACAGAGTGCACGGGGTGGGATATTCGCTGACGAGGTACTGGGGGTGCTGATCGATATCGTCCGACGGCGGCAGTGTTTCTACAATCGCATGGAAGATCGCTCAGGTTTGGCGGTTCTCCGCCAGACGGCCGTAATCACGCGATCGTGAAACGCTCTTGGCAAATGAGCAGTGGTCGAAGAGTGACTACGACTAAGGTAGTAGCGTCTGGGTCGGGATGCCCCTTTACCGTCACCAGCGGCTTGGCTACCTTTTGTCCGCAATCCTCATGTGCCGATCTGCCCCCTTCTTCACCGTTCAGGTGCTCACGCACTGCGTGATCGGCCAGCCAGCGGCGCGGAAGAAAATAGCGAGCGCCGTGTTCACGCTTTTTTCACTGGGCTTCCTGACGATTGGCCCGATCAAAGCGATCGCGATGACGGCAATTGAGGGGCTGCCATTGACCCGGATGTATCCGTTCGAAGAGATCGGCAACGTTTCGCGTGGCGCCGGATTGGACATCGATGATTTTGGCCGGATCGCTGTGGTCCAAAGAGGCGCGTATGTCGTACTCAATGACAGCACATGGGTCGAACTCGGTGAATCAAAGCCCAACCGAATCCAAATTGCCGAGGCAAGAACCGATCATGATGGAACGACCTATTATGGCGCTCTCGGATCCTGGGGTACATTGACCACGGTTCCATCTGGAAAGCGGCGACCGAATCCGTTCGTTCCGCCTGACCGCCCCAAATGGGTGCTCGCGGCAAATTTCGATCAGATTCTCTGCACCGCGCAGGGCGTGTATTTTGCCAGTTTCCACGGCGTGGTGTTTTGGGACCGCAAGACGAAGCTCCATCAATATTTCCAAATCCAGGGAGTTTCGCGCTTATTTTCCTTCGAAGGAAGGATCTATGTTTCCTCGCACAGTAAAGGAATGTTTGTCCTCGATGTGAATCGACAAACACTTTCAGTGACGACCGACAGTGTATTCGGGAATACGATCGTCGGTCGCTACGCCTCGGCCGGTCCGGGACGCGCGGTGGTGGCAACCACTTTCCGTCGCCTGCTCATGATCAGTGAGGGGAAAATCCAGCAACTCCCTCCTCCCCTCGCCGGCGTGCTGCCAAGCTCGGTGACCGCATTGCAGGAGCTTCCTGAAGGCGGGGTCGCTGCTTCCATCGCCGGGGTTGGGCTGCACATCCTTGACCGGGACGGAAACATCAAAACCAAGCTGACCGGTCCCGAGTACTCACGAATCACCGCGCTCGCGAGCAACGAGCCCGGGGTGCTATGGGCGTCGACCGAAACCGGCGTGATCAAAATTCTCTACGGCCACCCTTTCACCGCTTTTGGACAGGAGCTCGGATTACCCATCGAATGGCCCCAATTGGCATCCTGGAATGGACAACTCATCGTCGCGTCCGATGGACGTCTGTACGAGTCGATCCCTGTCCCAGCCGGCGAACCGGCGCGCTTTCAGCAGATTCGCGGACAGCCTGGAGCCGGGGCTTGGGGCATCGCCACGGTCGGCAACTCGCTGCTGGTCGGCAATGGGAGCGGGGTATATGCCCGGCAACCAGGAAGCGGGTTTGCGCCGGTCGTCGCCGGAATTGATGCGGCCCGGCTCGTAGCGATTGATCAACAAACGTGTATGGTGATCGGCGCCGACGAAATCGGGGTCTTGCGATTCCAGAACGGATCGTGGTCGGAATGCGCTCCGCGTATTCGTGGACTGGGTTACCCGGCCATTGTCCACGCCGGAAAAAACTCGGCGTGGATCGAACTCGGGGTAAATCGTGCGGCCCGCATCTCGCTTGAGTCCGGCCGACTTGAATCGCGTGTCTTTGAGTCATTTCCGTGGACGGAGCCCAGCTGGGTCAATGTCAGCGTGCTCGGGTCCACCGTCGCGTTGACCGGGTCGGAAAACAAACGGGTTTTCTTTGACGATGACATTCAAGCGGAAATCGACGCCCCGGCCGTGCGCAAGCTTCTCGACCAGTCCCCCCATCTGCTCCTTCGTATTTGTGAAGATGATACCGGTACGTTTTGGGGATCCCATGAACACGGGGTCGTTACGCTCACCCCAAAAAACGGCCGCTTCGTCGTGGATTCGGCGAGCTATGACGCAATCAACGAGCAGATTCCCCTGGTCCAGCCCCTGCCTGGCGGGGACATCTGGGTCTCCTCGGGGCACGCCCTTTATCATCTGGACCGGCAACGAGTCCCTGCACCGGCGCCGGCAAATCAGCCCGTGCTGGTTTCGATCCGGAACAACCGCACTCAGATGGAGCGAATCCGAAACAGTCGTGAACCGGCCTCGCTCGCCGCTCTGCCATACGGCGAAAATAGCGTCACTTTTTCCTTTTTCGCCGGCAGCTACGCCTTGAAGCGACCGCCCGCGTATGAATTCCAAATCAACGATGAGCAGTGGCAGCCAGTGTCCGGATCTTCCCTGGTCCTTTCCGATCTCCGCGAAGGAACCTATCAGCTCAGCGTGCGTCTGGCGGATAGCCGCGGCCCCATCGGGACTTCCTGGCATTTCGATTTTGCAGTAACGCCACCGTGGTATCGCACGTGGCCTGCCATCGCGGTTTACCCTCTGATGGCGGCGGTTATTTTATTCGGACTGGTCCGATTTTCACTGCGGCGCGCCAAAGCGCAAACCGCCGCCTTGGAGAAGCTCGTTGCCGAGCGCACGAAGGAACTGCAGACCACGATGCACCAGTTGCAGAAGGAAACCCAAACCAGTGCCACCCTCGCCGAACGCAACCGGCTCGCTGGCGAAATTCACGACAGTCTCGAACAGGGCTTCACTGGACTCACGCTCCAGCTCGAAACGACCGCAACTTTTCCGGCCTGTCCTCCCGAAGTGAAGAACGGCCTCGCGGTGGCTTTGAGCATGGTTGCATTCAGCCGCAATGAGGTGCGCCACACGGTGCAAAATCTGCATTCACCCATGTTGGATTCCGCCGACCTCGGAACCGCCCTGAAACAGATCGCGACGCAAATCGCTCCGTCTCCAGACTACGCCAAGATCACGATCAATGGCGCGATCAGGTCACTCAGTTCAACCGTCGAACACCACTTGTTGCGCATTGCGCAGGAAGCGATCACCAACGCCGTCAAGCACGCGTCCGCCAGCCGCCTCGAAGTCGTCCTCGCCTTTGAGGCGGCTGCGGTTCAGCTGACAATTCGCGACAATGGCCTCGGCTTTGATCCCGGGGCGGTGCTGAACAGTAGCTTCGGTCACTTCGGGCTCCCCAGTTTTCGAGGTCGCGCGAGTAAGATCGGCGGCACGGTTGAGATCATCAGCCGTCCGGGGGCCGGAACCCATATCATTGTACGTGTACCACTCGAACCGGACACCTCCTATCAGCCTTGACTATGACTACCGAAACCAGCGGTTCCAAGATTCGCGTCCTGCTCGTCGATGACCACATCATCGTGCGAATGGGCCTCTCCTTCGCCGTCAACAATCAGCCCGACATGACGGTCGTAGCCCAGGCCGAGGACGGTAATGAGGCGATCGAGATGTATCGGAAGCATCGTCCCGACGTCGTGCTGCTCGACCTCCGCATGCCCAAACGCAATGGATTCGAAACCATCGGCCTCTTACGGCAGGAATCCGGCGGGGTCCGCATTCTCGTGCTTAGCAATTATGGTGGCGGCGATGAGATTTCGGCCGCGCTTCAGGGCGGGGCTCGCGGTTTCGTCGGCAAAGACGCCCCGCTCAATGAACTCCTGGGTGCGATCCGCCTCGTCCACGCCGGGGAACAGGTAATTCCTCCGGACCTGGCGCGGCGCCTTGCCAGCCGAATCTCTTCCCAACTCTCACCACGCGAAATTAGTGTACTGACGTTGATCGGACGCGGGCTCAGCAACAAGGAAATCGGTTCCGCCCTGAACGTGGTGGAATCCACCGTGAAGGTTCACGTCACGAACATCCTCGCGAAGCTCGGTGTAGCGGATCGAACGCAAGCGATCCTATCCGCGATCAAACAAGGGATCATTCTCGTCGAGTGAGCGAGGAATCGCACTCGATGAACGGGCTGGGCGGTGACGGCGTGTTCTGACTCAAAATTCAATCTCTTGTCGGCCTTGGTCCTTGCCCGTTGGTTGGCGCTGAGACTATTAAACGTTCGCCGCCAGCGCCCACTTGACCGAATTGCGTGACATGGATTTTTTTAGAATGTTTCGCAGAACGTTTCGAACGGCCAACTCACAACATTCACCTCCATGTTCTCTCCAGTTTGTCTGCTCTCCATGAACCTCCCGCAGTTTCGAACAAAACACAAAGGTGAGGACACGACTCGCAGGCACCAACAGACAATGTGGCTGGGCGCTTTGCTCGGACTTGTGATCAGCGTGTCCACTTCTCTTGCAGCCACCGACGACCGCCCCGTCGCGTCCACGGATGGTCCGGTCGACTATGAGGCGTTTGGTGCAATTGGCGACGGCATAGCCGACGACCTGCCAGCCATCGTGAAGGCACACGAGTTCGCAAACGAGCGTGGCCTGCCGGTGAAAACGAAGCCGGGAGCCACCTACAATCTCGGACGACGTTCGCTCACCGCCGTCATCAGCACCGACACTGACTGGGGCACTTCGCGATTCACCATCGTCGACCGGGAAGTCGAAAATCATCGCACCTCACTCTTTGTTGTTCGTTCCAAATTCCCGTCGCTGCCGCTTTCGATACCCCGGTTGACACGCGATCAGCGGAATCTGGACGTCCATCCGGCGCGTGACTGCTGGGTACGAGTGGAGGATAATCGCAAGCGTCTCTTCATCCGTGAAGGTCTCAATCAGAACCAAGGTCTCGTTCAGCGGGATTGCTTTATCCTGCACCGCGACGGTTCGATCGAGGGTGACATCGACTGGGAATATGATGCGCCCACCGGCATTGTGGCACTGCCGCTCGATGAACACCCCTTGCTCGTCAAAGGTGGAATTTTTACCACAACAGCGAACCAACTGCAGCAGCCTGGAGGCTACGACTATTGGGCCCGGAACATCGCGGTCGAGCGTTCGAATACCACCGTTGAGCAGGTAACGCACCGTGTGATTGGCGAGGGAGAATTCGGCAATCCTTACCGCGGCTTCATTTCGGTCACTCGTTGCGCCAACGTCACCCTTCGCGGCTGTTTTGTTACCGGGCACAAGATCTACTCGACGATTGGCGCGGCAGGAAAGCCAGTCAACATGGGCACGTATGACCTGAACGCGAGCGAGGTCGTCAACCTGACAGTTGCCGGGTGCAGGATGGATAACATCAATGACAAAACGCTCTGGGGAGTGATTGGGACCAACTTCTGTAAGAATATTCTTCTGGAGGATTGCATCCTATCGCGCATGGATACTCACGAAGGCGTCTCTGGAACTTACACGTTCCGGCGCTGCACTTTGGGGTACGCCGGACTGAATGCCATCGGCCGGGGCACGTTGGTAGTCGAGGACTGTACTCTCTACGGTCGGACCCTGATCCGACTCCGCAGCGACTACGGTAGCACGTGGGACGGTACGGTGACAGTCCGCAACTGTCGTTGGACTCCTGACTGCGGGGCCGTGATCCAACCGTACATTATGGATACGATCAACCCCGGTCAGCATGATTTTGGATATCCCTGCTTTATGCCCCGGGAAATCACTATCGATGGTCTGGTCATCGACGACACCCATCACCCCAGTGACTACGTTGGTCCTTATATTTTCACGGACCCTGACGGTGGAAAGTCGATTGCGGCTTCCCATCCCTTTCCGTATCGGCCAACTGAACGCGTAACGATTCGCCGTCTCACCACAGCCAGCGGCAAACGCCCGCTAACCTCGACAAACTCCGAACTCAATCGCCGGGTGCAGGTGATCGAAATCAACTGATACGAACGTGCCGGTCGGGAGAAGCGGCAGGTCCGGAGTCAGGACGAGCCGACAAGCAACCAACCGACGCAGGCATCAAGCGCGCGGTGCAGCCCAGGTAAGACGGGGAAGCGACTCGGCACATTCAGCAGCAGTCACCGGCCGGGCGGCAAGCCTCGCCACGCGCGTGATCGTCCGACGGCACGAAGCTTTTCCTTCTGAGCCGCGGTCACCGGCTCTACGTGTGGGATTTCACGGCGCTGCGCGCAGAGTTGCAGACGCGCGGGCTGGATTGGTGAGCGCGCGAGCTTTGACCGGGTAAAGGCCGAAATTGGCCAGGCTGACCCTTACGCCAATTCCAGCAACAAGTCGCCTTCAGGGAGATCGCCTGCTGCTGGTTTATTTTCGAGAACCTCCAGCGCTCGTGCATTAACCGGATCAGCTCCGATCTGCTGGCTGGAGCGTATTCACAAAACCTGTGGCCGAAATTTCCTATTGTAGCTGAGGCGCTGACCCGGCCGGGACGCAACCGCAGACTCCGGGGTCAACGCCCCCGGCTACAGTTTTATTTAAAGCGCTCATCCTCCTGCCGGCTCGTAGTCGTATGCTTCGGCTTTGCGCACGACGCGACCGATACCCGGCCAGCCAAGGTGCGCACCCGCGATCCACGTCCCCGCCTCGGCGGCGTCATGGAAAACCTTCAGACGGGTCGCGCGTGCGGTCGGTTGATGGTCGTCATAGCCCCAACTGAACGCGGGATTGCCGAACTGCAAGGCCGGCACATGCACAATGTCTCCAAAGAATAGGAAACGATCCTCGGCCGTGTCGAAGGTGTAACCGGTGTGACCAGGTGCATGACCGGGTAGCGCGACGGCCCTCAATCGCCCGGCCACCTGGTCGCCATTACGGACGGGCTTCAACAGGGCCCGGAACTGCGCAAGGTGCGCCTCAGCGCAGAAGCTCTCCACCGCCGCCTCGGGAATTACTATCGCTTTCAGGTTCGGAAACAGTACCCGGCCGTCAGGAGTCAAAAGCCCGTCCACATGATCCTGATGGGTGTGCGTGAGCGCCAACACCGTGATCGAAGCCGGGTCGATTATGGCTTCCGCCATGGTCTGTTCGAGACGCCCCACGGTCGGAGCCCAGCCCCCACCTCCGCTGTCGATCAGAACGCCGTCAACGCCTGAACCCGCGAGGGCGAAGCAATTGACAGAGAGGCGAAGCGTCCCTGCCCGCCCCGCTTGCGGCACCGGATCATTCTGCTGGTCCCGCAAAAGGTCGGCCGGCATCTCGATGTATCCGTCCGAGAGTGACCAGACTCGCCATCCTCCGGACGTGGCGCTGAGGACGTTGTTGCTGTGGGATGTCACGATCATAAAACCTCGTCTCTCATTTGGCATATTCAACCTGGCGTTCCGACTGCCACCACGGGTTGCTCGAAAACCGTTTACTGACCCGCGTAATCTTCGCGATCGCATTCCCCCCGGTGAACTCGACGCGCAATGACTCGTAATTGCGGGGCGAGATCTCCACCCGCCAGGTAAGCGTTAAACCTTCCGCCGCGGACGGCTCACCTACGGCGGCCAGCACCTCAGCCCGATTCATCTCTTTCGTGACCTTCGAGTACCTGGCTGCTGCAGCCGCGAGCGACGCGCTGTCGTCCGGATTGAGAATGACGCAACCCGTTAGCGCAAAAAACAGCAGCGAAAAAAGTGCGCGTGGGTATTTCATGGGTCGCATTTGAAGCCTGAAATAATCCCACTTCAATGAGACCGAAGGCAAACTCTTCATTTTTCAATCGCTCTGACTCCAGTGGAATATGAGGGAGAGATGATAGAGGCAGAATACAAAAAGCGGGATGACGCCAAAGAAAAATGCAAGGAGCACTAACACGATATGCTTCTCCATCCACTTTACCGCGGGATGCGAATTAACCCACTTTCCCAGCCGTTTGTGATGCACTCGCGAAACAATTCTGCGAACCCATCCCCGCGGTTCGAAAAATTCGAAATTTTTTTATCTGGCAGCGTTTCGAACGATTCACTCAGCGATAAACGCCGGCGGAAGCGGCAGCTGCGCCAGGTCCTCTTCGGAGTGCTGGATAATGACGCGCGCTCGCAGGTTTGCGACAATCCGCTCGATCCTGTCGATTGAAGCCAGGGTATCAGCCCGGCTTACGTTGAATACTGGCATCCGCTTCGACGAGCGGTTCTCACGAGTGTGAAAGAGGTCCCCTGAAAGCAAAAGTGCCGTCCCCTTCGGAAATGTAATCAGCAACACCTGATGACCCGGGGTGTGGCCGGGAGCGCTCAAAATGCGAACACTTCCGTCGCCAAAAACATCATAGTCGCCATCGATGAGGATGACCTTCGCAGGATCGCGAGCAGCTAACAACTTGATGTCGGTACGCGGCGGCGGTGGCACACTCTCCAGCCACGCAAGTTCCTTCCGGTTGACGATCCACTTGCTGTTGCCCAGCTGATCAGCGTTTCCCAGGTGATCGCCGTGCCCGTGTGAAAATGCAAAGTACGTAATATCCGAATACGTGAGCCCAATACTCTCCAATTGGCTCGCGACGGTTTTCGGAACCTCGACCCGGTAGCGGGGAAGCTGCACACCTTCCGGCTTTCCTGCGTAACGGTCCCCCAGTCCCGAATCCCAGAGAAGATCGCCTTTCGGATGACGGATCAAAAAACATGAAGCAGCCAGGCTTCCAGGTTTCCGATCGTATTCACCCGTATCGGAAAATGCCCCGAGATCTGCGAAGACCAGCCGTCCGGCATCCAGTGCATAAATGCGAAGCTCAGGCGACGAGACCGGTCCGCCAAATACGCGAACCGCGCCCAATGCAGCCATCATTAAAAAGCCAAGCATCCGTGAGAAAGTTTTTGAGAGCATTCCGAACGCTTAGACAGCTCTGTCTATTGGTCAAATAATTTCACGCGATATCGAACACCGTTTACCGCGCACCACACGACAAGCTTCGGGGTATCGGACCCAATACGAATGAATCGGACTATTCTATGCCGTAAAATCCAGTTCGCGGCCGTGGCTTTCTTCAACAGGATTAAACCTGAACTCTCTGCCGCTTGTTTCTTTCAACGGAGCCACCGGCTTTGTGGGCAACTGATACCGCACCTTCCCTGCCCCCTTGATCGCCATCATGCGCGACAAGTCCGCACAACCCCGCCAGTCGTTCGGTGTCCTGCAACATCTGCAGGGCCTGCTGCTGCAATTCTTCCGAAATGGCCGCTGAGTTCTCTGCACCGGCTGCATTGTTCTGCGTCACGGTGTCGATGCGTGCCACTGCCTCCGTGATTTGCTCGATGCTTTGGCTTTGCCGGCTCGAATTACTGACAACCTCTGCGAGCACCTTCTGAAAGTTTCCGGTGTGCTCCTTGATCAGATGAAGCTTTTGGTTGAGCTCCTGAGTGAGCCCATGCCCGACCGCCACCTGACCAATGGTGCGTTCGATCATCGTGCGCGTCGAGTTGGCGGAATTCGCGCTCTTCTGCGCGAGACTGCGCACTTCCTCGGCGACCACGGCAAACCCGGCCCCGGCCTCACCGGCGCGTGCCGCCTCGACCGCCGCGTTGAGCGCAAGAATATTGGTCTGAAAGGCGATCTCCTCGATGGTCTTTACCACTTTACCGATCTCTTCCCCCGACGATTTCATTCCATTCATCGCGGTGTTGAGATGTTCCATTCCCTCCCCGCTCGCACAGGCCGAGGCATTCGCTTCCCGCCCGAAACCCAGCGTCTTGTCCACTTCCTTGAGATTGTATTTTGCCGCATCATGCACCTCGGTCATCGATGCGCTGATTTCCTGAATCGCCGCCGCCTGCTGTGAGCCGCCTGAGGCGAGTTCATGACTCGCCTGGGAGAATGTGCTGGCGTACTCCAGCATGCGTTGCGCCGATTGGGTGAGCGTTACGCTGACACTCTCCACGGCGCGGGTGATGCGCCGTGCGAACCACAGAGCGGAAATCGCGCACGCCCCGATGCAACCGAGTCCAAGGCCAAGCGCGCGCAACCGGGCCCATTCCGTCGCCTTGATCTCAGCGGTGGTGAAACGGGTGATCTCATCAGACGCGAGAGCAATGACGGTGTCAACTCCGGCATCGAGTGCATTCATGTCGGCCTTCAGGGCGCGGAGGTATTCGGGATCGGCTTTTATGGTCGGAGACTGGTGGCCATCGGTCGTCACTCCTGCCCCGGCAAACTGCCGGCCCACCGCGAGAAAATGTTCAAGGTGTTCATTGTCCACGTGCTGACGAAACGCCTTCTCCATGGCAGCGGTGCCAAAAGTATGAATGTTCAACACCAGCGCCTTCACCTCTGAATCAAACCGGGAAGAATCAGTGCGAACCGTCTCACCGGTGAGATTCCCACTGATGCAATAATAGAGCGCACCCGCTTGCGACGTATAGGCCAGTTTCAATCGCACCAATGAGTCGGTAACCACCATCCTGCGGAGCAATTCTCCATGGGTGGTCTCCTTGCTCAGAACGGGGATCAGTTCCACCAAACGGGCAACTTCCTTCTTAAACTCGTTTGTCGTCGGCCAATTGGCTTCAGCCTGATTGGGACCGATGACCTTCGCCCGCAGCGGCTCCAGTTGTCCGCGGAAATCCTTGGTTTGTCCGATCATTTTCCTGAAATCAGGGCTAAAATCATCCAGGTTCAGCGATACTACGATACCGTCAATTTCAGTCAGCACGCCGTTGGTGCGTTCGGTGGCGTGAACGAACGTTTCCTTTCCTGCGCCAGAACGCTTCTCCTTCACCTCAGCCCAGGCATCCCATGAGCCGTTGGTTTCATTCGTGACCGAATCTGCGAGCTGCGAAAACAAAACAAGCAGCCGGGCAACCTTGTCGAAATTCCGCAACGCACGGACTTCACCATGGGCCCGCAAGAAGAGCGAGCCGGCGAGAAAAACCGTAAACGTGATCGCGATTAACGCGAAAAAAAGAATCTGCCGCCTGATAGTCATCCAAAAATTTGTTGCCACTATCCCATCGACCATTCCGACCGAAACCTGAAGATTAACTCTCCAGCTCGAGAGCAGACAATTTGTCAGCTCACAGAAGACTCACGGGCGTCTACTATTTCCATCGTGAACCAGGCGGCGCCCGTCCAAAAAAAACACGTTGAGTCACGCTCCGTGAGATGGGTCCCCGCGCGAGCAATTCCCAGGCGTTTTCAGTAATTCACCCCATACCGAAGAATCGCGCGAAGGAGGGTAAGCGGCATACGCTTCCTCAGGATTCACACTGCTGAACAGCAGCGTGAATCCATTAGCGGTTAAAAAAACACACGCCGTGGCGCCTTAGTATTTCTCCAGAACACGCCAGTCGCTTTGGAATCCTCCCACGGCCTCGTCCACCAAAGGCTGGGTCAGAAACGCCGCGGCATCGCGTCCCCACACGAAACACGAACGCACCCCCGCGGCCGCATAAAATGGCAGTTCCGTCACGTCGTAAATGCCGACGCAAATCTCCGCCATCGACTGCTGGGCATCAATGATGCGCTGCATCCTGATCACCTCCTCAGCTTTGCTTACGAGGCCACGCTTTTGCAGCATGCCGCCATAAGGCGCGATGGCCCGCGCGCCCGCGGCGAGCGCGAAGATCAGCCACGACGCTGTCGGCACCGCGGTGGCCATGACTTCGTGACCGCGCGCCGTGAGCGTGTGGATGACTTGAAATCCCGCCCGCGTCGCAGGAACTTTGATGCGCATTTTCTTCGGATCGACCGCCAGGAATTTGTCCGCCTCCTTGAGCATCTCCGCAACGGATGCATCGCGTAACTGATAGTAAGCGGCCGGAGCGAGCCGGCAGACTTCACGGAAGAAATCGAGTGGCGGCTGTCCGGCCTCCGTCACGACCTTCGGATTCGTAATGACGCCGGCAAACACTCCCGTGGGGAGTAATTCTTCCAGCAGTTTCATATCAGCACTGGCTAACCATAGTTTCATAAAGATTGATCTCCGATGGATTGAAGTTGCCGCGAGGCACGCGGTGGCCGGACGCCGAGTACCCCGCGCCGGGACGCGACCACGCTGGCCGCGGCCGCGCACGCTGCATGCAAGACGTCGGGAAACGCCCCACCCTGCGCGAGGCCCGCGAGTAGCGCGCCGTTGAAACTGTCGCCCGCGCCCACGGTGTTGACCACGCGCACGCGCCGACTCGGTGCGTGTTGGGGAAAGTCCGAGCCCGCGGGCAACCAGAGCGCGCCCTCGGCCCCACGCTTGACCACGACGTGACCGGCGAAACCGTTTCGCAACCGCGCGAGCGCACCGTCGAGGCGGACCGTGCCGGTAATTTGCCGCAGTTCATAATCGTTGGTCAGAAACAGATCGAGCCCCGCGAAGACCGGACGCAACGCCGCCATGGTCCACGGCCGTTCGAGAATCGGACCGGCATCCAGCGCCGTGAATACGCCCACCTGGTGCGCACGGCGCAGCTCTTTCGCCATTTCCGTCAGCGGTGGATGCGGCCAGCCGCAGACCAGCAAATGACTGGCAACGGGCAACGCGTCCATGACCGCCGGCATGGCGGGCGTGTCTCCCGCATAATAAAAGATCGCGCGTTCCTGACGCGCATTTGCCGCAGTCACATTCACGGCCGTGGCTGTCACCCGGCCGGGCACGCGCACGGAACAGCCGGCCTCTTCGAGCCAGCCTCGCGCAAGTCCGCCCAGCGCGTCCTCTCCGAGCAGCGTGTGCAACGTGACCGATGCGCCGCAGCGCGCTGCGACATACGCGGCGTTCGCGCCGTTGCCGCCGAGTGTCACAATCGGCGCGCGGCGCAACCGCACAAGATTGTCCGGCGTGGACTCGGTGTGGCGCGGCCACGACGGCAGTCGCGTCACTTGCGGGAAGACGAAATCGACTACAGTGCCACCGACGATGACAAGGTTCACCGACACGGCTCAGAGTTCCAAGTCATCGAGCAGCCCCTGACTGTTGATCGTCAGCGAGTCGCTGACGACACGACCATGGAGCGTGCAGTTACTGTTAATGACCACCGCTCCCGTCGGCGCGGCGACACAACCGTGGAGCGTGATTCCGTTATTCAGCGTGAGACCGCCGGACGCAAACTGAAGTGTCAGCCATTCCGGATGCAACGCATTGCCGATCGCACCGTTGAACGTGGCGCCGCTGGCGAGCGTGACAATCACCGGACCAACCACCTGCAGCGTACTCGCGCTATTAAGCACGAGTCCCTGCAGGTCATAAATCGCGGGCTCGGTCGCACCGATGACACCAAAAGCAAACCCGCTTCCACCGTTAGCCGTGAATGTACCGTAACCGCCGGGTGGCACAGCGATCGTACCGACGTTGCTGTTGAGCGTGAGATTGCGGAGTGTCGAAAAATTGCCGGGAGTCTGACCCGCGTTGTTCAGCGTGACATTTCGCGTGCCAGCAGGCAGCGGCGGGAGTGCGACATTGGACAGCGCGATTGGATTCGTACGGGACACGAGATAACGCATCAGTGCGCCGTCATTGAGCGTGAGCACATAGCCGGACGGTTGCTCGCTGCCGCCACTGCTGCGCAACCCCGCGTATTGCGGCAAACCGTTGAGTCGGACGATGGGCGTACCCGGCAGAAGAAGATCGTCGGAAATCCAAGCATTGCTGTTGAGAAAAAGATTCTCTCCGGCCAGCACCTGAATGGAACCATCGAGGCCACCATTCAGCGTTGGCGCATGACGGACGAGTGCGGTAACCGTGATGAGGAGCACGTCGGTGGCGGAGCCGGTGTGATTGGAATCGTTGAGCGTGACGACCACGACATGCGATCCAGGAATCGTTGGTGGCAACGAGCCGCCATCATAGGTCAGCTGAACGGGAAGTCCCGCGGGGTCGGTGATTGTGACGACCGATTTCGGCGTGCCGTCGTAAGGTTGCGTGAGATCCCCCAGCGCGATACTCACGTGCGCCTTGGCAATCGTTAGCGTGCCAGCAGTGACCCCGGTGTAATTTGCATCCTGGATGGTCGCAGCGACCTGATAGCTGCCAGCGTTGATCGGCGGCGTGGCAATTCCGTCGTAGACAAGTTGGACACTCAGGCCGGATGGATTCGCGATAGCCGCCACGGGCTTGGGCGCGCCATCGTAAGTCTGTTCCAAATTTCCCAACGCGACCGTCGCCACAGCTTTCGCCACCGCCAAGGTAAGCACGGCGGTGCCGGTACCTCCCGCGTTCGTTGCTTGCAGCGTGATCTCAAAATTTCCCGCGGCAGCGGGCGTACCCGAAATCACGCCTGTAGTCGCATTGAGCGAGAGTCCGGGAGGCAATCCCGTGACACCGAAATCAGTCGGCGTATTCGTCGCCGCGATTGTATAGCTAAAAGGAAAACCGTAAGTGCCGGTCGCCGATGGAGCGCTGGTGAGCTCCGGTGCGACGACCGGGGGTGGCGCGGCGACAGGTGTCGCATTCACCTCGGAACAGTTCGGACTTTCACCCGCGGCGTTTACGGCGGAGACCACATAGTAATAAGGTGTGCCGTTAGTCACCGCTGTATCCGTGTAGTTGCCGGCCGTCGGACTACCCACGGTGGCGTAGGATCCGCCACTGGTCGTGGATCGCTTCACCTGGTAACCGGTCGCTCCAGCAGATGTCGTCCAGCTCAGCGTCACCTGAGCATCGCCCGGAGTCGCGATCAATCCCGTCGGCGCTCCTGGACTTATCGCCACGCCGCCCATGCGAACGATGCGGATATAATCGACCTGCGGATCGTAGAATCCACCGGTGGTCGAACAATAAAACCCCACGCCCTTTACTCGCGACCACACAAAGGCCATCGGCGTACCCTGACCGGTGGCGCTGTCATAGTGTGTGCCGGTGTCCGGAAAATCGGAGAACGGTACAGTGACCTCCACCCATTTGTTGCCGTAGTCGGAAGCTTGAAGATAATTCGCCAGAGGCAACCGCACCTCGACGAGCTGGCCGGCATTATCGCTGGCCAGCTCAATGGAAAAACCGGGCACATTGCGTTTCGTATAAACCCAGAAGCGCAGACCGGCGGTATTCCGCCAATTGGTGAAATCCAACAGTGCCACCTGCGAGATCGAATTCGTGAAGTTGATGCCGATCACGCAGGGATCGAATCCGGCGGTGAATTTCAACCGGGCTGATTTCGATCCTTCTGCAGGAACGAGCGTGGTGCTCGGATCGTTCACCAACTGCGCGTTCACTGTAAATCCTCCCTGGGCCGCACTGAACATGCCCGCAATCCGGTACGCATCGTCGTAGACCGGCCGCAGCACGTCGCCCGCCTGAGCCACCGATTGGCGCGCCGGCAGGCTGCCCACGGCCGCGTATTTCAACTCCGCCTCGTGCCAGCCGTCACCCGGCAACGTGAGCACGCCGTTAGTCATCGTGAGCGCTTCGTAACCGGTCTCGCCGCGCGGGCGGCTGCGCTTGAGGTGCCAGGCAAACCCGGCCGCAGGCACTTTCAATTGCGCGAGCGTCGTGACCGGATTGGCGACTTCCCCGTTGGCGCTGTCGAGATACGTCCGGCTGAGCACAAGATTTTCGCTCGTGGAAATCGGCTGGCCATCGTCGGACACCAGAATAACGGTCGCCGAACCGCTGGCACCCGTGATCCCGAGGTGCGTGATTCCAGAGGGCGCAACCCCATCGAGTTTTCCGCCAAAGGCCTCGGCCTGCGGCGCACTGACGGTGAGCTGCTGGCGCACCGTGTCCTTGCGAATTTCATTCGTGTCCGAGATGAGTGGGTTCACCGGATCGGTCGTCATCCACGGCGCCGACGGCTGGCTTGCCGGAACGGCACCGAAAGCGCGCTTGATCGCATGGATGCCCTGCCAGCCGGGCTTGAACGGATACTTCGGCGCCATCATGTCCTGGTAATTCAGATTGCCGCCGAGTGGATCGTCAGCGACCCACGTGAGCGGATCGGTGCTCGGCGCGACCAGACCACGCTTGAAAAGAATACCAGCGGTACGGAGGTGATCGAGCATCATGCCGTCGGACGCGATCTGACCGATGAGATCGCTATTCACCGCAGGTCGACGCTCCTCCCAGATCGACCAACCGTCGTTGCCCACCATCTTGTCGCCGTGCGCCCATGCGAACCAGGTCACACCGGTCCAATCGTTGAATGAACCATAGGCGCTCGCCGCCAGCTGCAGAATCGGGCGATAAGGCGCGTTGGCATTGAGCAATGCGTCGGTCTGGCCTTCGTTCAGCTCGCCGATGACGTACGGCTTCCCGACCGGAGTGGAGCGCGCGAAATAACCGAACAGATCATTGAACGTGCGCGGCACAAACGGATCGTCGTAATCATGTTCCTCGATGACGTCCGAAAGCGATTCCTCGAGCTTCTGAAAACGGTCACCGCGCCAGAGATTGGAATACGCAATCGGCGCCGCGCAACCGAGGCTGCGGACGAGGGTTTTCAACCGGCCGGCGTAGGTCGCATCCAGGCCGTGCAAAAAATCGCTGCGTGCCTGCCGCTGCGCAGTGGTGCCCGCCGTGTACACGTCGTTCGGTGTGACACCGTGCGCGGCGGTGTACGCATCCCATTTCGATTGCAGGCTGGTGGTGAAGTAGGCGGCGCCGGTCGGAAATTTATTACCCGCGATAATCGCGTATTCCGACGACGATTCGTTCATCGTCTCAATGTAGAGCACCTGCGGATCCTGACCGTAGGCCAGGCCGGTGTAGGGATTCACGTGAGTCAGGAGCTGTCGCGCGAACTCTTCCATCAGCTGCGCGGATCGCTCGTCGAGCATCGGCAGCATCTTGTAGAGATCGAGATTGTTCGAGGCGGCGTTAAGCGCGGTGATGGCATTCATCCAACCCGTGCGGTCGGTGTCATCAGTCGTACGAATGTCCACGTCGCCCGCCAGAAAACGGCGGGTCCCGTGAAGACTCAGCACCACGTAGATGCCACGCGCGCGGAGCTGGGCATTCAAATAGTCGAAGCGGTCCCAAGCCTCGGTGTGAGGTGTGCGCGTGTTACCCACGTAGGTCACGAGCGCGGGAATACCGGAGAGCGGATTCCAATCGAGACTGCTGCGCAGATTGTGATGGGGACGGATGAGATTGACCTCGCTCGCCGCGAGATTTGCCGCGAGCGCGTCGGCTTGGGCGTGAGTCGGATAAAACGCGGCGAGGTTCACACCCCAGAAGCGAACGGGATTGCCGGTGGAATTTCTAAAATGGGCGCCGTCGAGCGTGAGCGGTTCGACCGGAGCAGCGATTACCCGAATCGGAAGCGAGACAAACACCAACCAGCAGGCGGTGGCGACAAGAACGAAGCGCGCGAGGCCGGGAAAACGGAAGGCCATCGGGACGACAGAATTTTTCATGGCAAGACGTGAAGTGAACGGGCCGTGAACGGTAAAGGAGTGTGCTTCTGGAACGATTTACCAACCGGACGGCACACGGTGGAATGAGCGGGAGAGACAACGAATCTAAAATATCTGAATTGAAACGCGAAGGACGCGGAGGGCGCAGAGTAGAAAATGAAGAGGTGGATTGGAGAGGTGCTCACCTGCGAAGTGAAGACGCCGCAACCGTGGCTGTATTCATGCAGTCGAACCGCGCATTCACTCGCGAGGCAGGTCGCCCTCTGGTTGTAGGGCTGGCCCTTGTGGCCATGCCGTTCCGTCGAGAGCTAGCGGCATGGACGCGAGGTCCAGCCCTACAACGGACCGGTGACCCGGCCTACGAGTGAATGCACGTTTCGACATATTTACGGCTCAGAAATCAATCGTGGTGGTGATGGTAATCCGCCGTGGATCAATGTAGCGGAACAGGCTCGGCGTACGGACCAGTGGATTACTGCTCAGACCGCCGACCCGATAATCCTGTGTGCCGGTGAAGATTAATTTATCTTCATCGAGCACATTGTAGACGTTGAGCTGGATGCCGGCGGTCACCTTGCTCAGGCGACGTTTATAACCCATGTGCGCGCTCCACACATAATAACTGTCGCCATAGACGTAATCGAACGCCGACGCCAGACTGTTGCTGATCTTGCTTCGGCCGCGGAAATTCGCACCGGCGCCGATGGCAAAGTTCTTGAGCGGACCGTCCCGGAAGGTGTACGTGGCGTAAATATTGCCAGTATATTTATAGGTGTTGTTGAGTGTAACCCCGGGCACCGCTCCGCTGAGATCGGAGCGGATCGCATCGATGTCGGCCTGGATTTGCGCGTGCTGCGGATTGGCAACGTCGTTGGCGCCCGCCTGCCACTGTGCGAGATTGGCGTCGAAGTAGGAGCGCAAACCGGGACGAAGATCGGCCGCTTTGGTTTTTGGCAGAGCCCAGTTGAAAAGAATGGAAAGGCTCTTCGTTGGATTCGCGGTGAAATCAACTTCATAGCCAGAGCCATTGTAGGTCTGCGTGTCGCGATACGCCACCGTCGCAAGATCGTTCCGGCCGAGATTGCTCCAGATGCGGTTGATTTCCGTCTGGCGCGTATTCCGGAAATCGAGCCGGTCGGTTTGGTCGGCATCGTAATAGTCAATCGTGCCGGAGATTCTTCCGCCGAGCAGTTCGAGTTTGAAGCCGGCATCGTAACCTTTGCTGCGCGAAATTCCGGGAGGACGTCCATCGATCAGGCTCTCACCTGCCCCGGGCGGTTGAAAGGTTTGGGAGAAATTGCCATAGATGCCCAGCCAGCGGTTGAAGAAATAAACCGCGCCCACATTCCGGCTGACGGGTGCGACATCCGTGATCGTTTTTCCGCCAACGACTCCGACGGGAAGTTTACCCGGCTGGAAAGTCACCCCACCCAGACGCGGCAGACCGGTAATCGGATCGGCGGGAACACCCGATGAGGACTTCTGCGTCTGATAGAAATGATCATAGCGCAGACCCACCAGCACAGTAAGATGATCGTTGAAAAACTTGCTCGTCGACGCGAGTTGCACGTAGTCGAGAAACTTGCGTTGCTGAAGCAGGAAGGTCGGCTTGTAGTCGAACGTGTAGCCGGCGACGATCGGCGGCGGACCGAAATCGTAGCTGCCGGGCTCATCCCAATAACGCCGTTCGCGGAACTGATTGTCGGAGGCGCCGAAATTAGGATTCGTGCCATTGGTGCGGAAGAGTCGCTGCTGCGAATAGTCGAAAAGATCGCGACGCTCGCCACCAATCACACTGAGACGCTGTTTGATCCATGAGGCGTCGACACTGTACGTAACGAGACCGCGGAGGTCGTCCACCAGATTGGCCTGTCGCTGGGTGTTGCGCATCGTGTCGGTGTAGGGCACGCCGAATTTGGGATTGAGCTGCCCGTTGGGCAGAAACTTGTTCACGTCGACGCGGTATTCCTGCATGAGCGTTTCGCTGCCGTGCGAAGCGCGGTCATTGCTCTCGCGATTATAAGCGACCTGAGCGTAGAGATGATCGCTGAAGCGGTGGTCGAGAAACAGGCTGTAGGTATAGTAATCGAGCGTGACGAGCGAATCGGGCGGCTGAAGATTAAATTCTCGACTGGCTAGGCCCTTGATTTTCGGGATATCGGCCCGCGCGGTGGGCTGAAGCGCGACACCAGAGCCGCTCATCGCATAAGTGCCCGTCAGGTTGGCAAACCCAGCCTGCGGCACGGCGGGACTATAAACATAATAAGTGCCGAGCTTCGAGAGACCCGAGTTCGCGGGAGGCGGTGTCGTGCCATCGTAGGTCGACACGCCGTCCCAGTTGGAAGAAGCGTCGATGTAGTTTGTCGGATAAACGTTCGTATCGCGCTGGCCGATTTCCGCTTCGAAACTGAAATTCGTGCGGTCACTGAGTTTCCACGAACCCGCGAGGTGATCGCCCGTGCGATTATTGTGGGAGCCGTCGCGCCACCACATGCCGTGTTCGTAAAGTGAGTTAAATCGCAAAGCGAAATCCCTGCCCACCGGCTGGTTCAAATCCACTGAAGCCCGGTAACCGCCGTAAGTGTCGGCACGGGCGGTGATGTTGCCGAACGCACGATCCAAGCGGGCGCGCTTCGTCCAGGTCGTGGCGATACCACCGATATTACCGTCACCAAACAACACGCCATTCGGGCCGCGGGCAAATTCGAACCGCTCCGTGTTGTAACTGTCGCCATCGATGTACCAGAGGAAATAATTTCGACTGGGAAAACTGGAGCCCAACCCGCGAAGATTAATGGCGTAGTCGCCAAACGGCGATTCGTTGCGCCTGTACTCCGGGATGCTGTTGACCGCCCATTCGGCGAGATCGTGAAAACTCGTGCCGCCGAGATCGTCGATCAATTCACGCGTCATCACAGAGATGGCTGCAGGCGTATCCTTGAGGAGACTGTCCGTGCGCCCGCCGGCCAGTGCGCTGGCAGCGGTATAGCCGACGTCGCGATCAGTGCGCACTTCAAACGGGGAAAGTACGACGGGAGGTTCAGGTTCAATGGGAGCCGGGGTCGCGGGAGTAGTCTGGGCTCGCGATACAACAGCGGCGGCGCCCACGCCAAAAAGACTGAGGCGGCGCAAAGCGGTCAGCAGAAAGCTGCGATGCATAATTAACAGGGTTAGGGTTTGGGGTGACGAATAGCAGCCGGAGCTTATGCCGGTCGCTCAATCGTCACGTTACCGTCCACTCTCTCACGGAAAAGATCGCGGCTGCTGAAGCGTTCAACTGCCTCGAAGATCCCACCGCTAAACTGCAAGGCGGCCGCAAGGTAGGGCGGATTATCCTTAATCCGCCGTGATCGAGTCGTAATCACCGCGCGGCGGATTAACGCGCCCTGGGCCCGACGCGTGCCATGCCCCAAACGCAGCGGATTAAGGATAATCCGCCCTACCATCACACCGCAGAAACTACACCGTCCACACCCAGATGCGAAATCGAACCACGCGCAATTCCCACTCAGATCGCCGACACCATCGTCTGCAATCGGGCGATCCGCCGCCGCCAATTACGGTGCCATTCGTTCCAATCCTCCACCCACTGAAATTCGGTGAACGTGATTTGCGGATGCTTCGGCAACCCAAGCTCGTGACGTTGCAACAGTGAAATCAGATAACTACAGGCCTGCCGGCCGACGAGATAGGAGTCCTGATCGATGCCGCGCGAACGTTTATCAGCATGGTGAATGTTCATGTTCACGTAACGGATATCGTCTGGCGCTGACTGGCCCGTCCGCTCCTCGAAGACGCGTGGAAAATCACAGCCCGCACTGATGATCGCATCAGGGCGTCCTTTACGCAGCCATGCGCGGAGCTCAGTCTTCCCCTCCGTTGGCTCATAAATGCCCAAGCGGAATTTCGGCGGCAGATGATGTTGAAAATACAGGAACGCCGACTGCCAGAGATGCAGCACCTTGGCATCGTCCCTGAGGTTGAGACACAGACCGATGCGCCGGCAACCTTCCGCAGTGAGTCGATCGGTGGCCATGAGCATCGCGCGGTAATAGTCGGTCGTCGTCCGGTCAATCACCGGACGCGCCAGCGAGTAACCGCACGCCACCGTGGCGAAATGTTCCCACTCGAGTTTCAACGATGCGTCCGGTTCACGGAACGCACTCGTGAGCAGCCCCCGAATGCCACGGTTGCGCAGCACGCGGTTGAGACTCGCCGGACTTTGTCCGGGCGCGCGCAGGTGGAAAATCTCGATGCGATAGCCCAGCTCTTCCGCGCGATCAGCCGCGCCAAGATAATAATCCGCCTGGGAAAATTCGCGCCATTCCTCCAGTCGCGCATTGTCGCTCAGGAAGCCGAGCGTCTCCTGATATTTCACACTCTTGGTCGAGCGAAGATACCACATGAGTCGCGAAAGATGCGGATCAGGCTTGTAGCCCAGTTTCTTCGCCACGGCCTGCACCCGCCGCCGCGTGTCGGCGCCGATACGCGGATGATTGCGCAGCGCCATCGACGCCGCAGTCAGCGAAACACCGGCCGCGCGGGCAACCTTGAGGAGTGTGGGACGATCTTCCGAAGCGGACGGCATACGAATAGAAATAGCGCTGAAGACTTCAGCAGCAACCGCGTTGTGAGATCCAACGTTGATTGCGGAAAGGGTGTTTATAAACTCAACAAAGTAATTCGGCTCGGGCCACGCTTCCCTCACCCTGCTCCTTGGCCCTTCTCCTTTTTTCCTCCTCCGAATGTAGCCCTGCGCGGCCTTTCGGCTTCGCTCAAGGTTCTGAGCCCGTCGACGGAGAGCGCAGGGTCCCACGCCTCCCGGCGCCGGCTACACCACCGCCGATCATCCGGTTCTGAGCGCCGGCTCTCGATCACGACCGCGAAAACTTCAGCATCCATTCATACAGCCGCGGATTCTCGTAGGTGCGCGTCCAGGAATCGTGGGCAGCATCAGGATAGATCGTGAACTTCGGTTTCGCACCGCACTTGCGCAGAGCCCGCACCAGGTCGACCGAGTTGGAGAGCGGCACGACCTTGTCCTTCGCACCATGAAAAACCCAAATGGGCAGGTGCTTGATCCGATGGACGAGCAGCGGATTGCCGCGACCACAGATCGGGACAATCGCAGCGAACCGATGCGGTTGTTCCATCGCGAGATTCCACGTACCGAAGCCACCCATGCTCAGACCCGTCAGATAAATCCGCTTTTTGTCCACGCGGTATTTCTTTTCCACTTCATCAAGCAGCGCGGCGAGCACGTCGCCCGACCACCAGCCTTCCGCGGGACATTGCGGCGAGACCACGATGAAAGGAAAATCCGGCTGCTGCCCGACGACCTTCGCCACGCCATGCTTCTTCACGCGTTCGATATCGTCGCCCCGTTCGCCCGCACCGTGGAGAAATAGAATCAGCGGCCAGCGTTTTCCCGTCGATTTGTAGTCGCGCGGGAGAAACAACAGGTAACCACAACCGACTCGTTTGATGATTTTCTTTCGCAGCGTTCGTTTGACCTGACTCATGTTGAAAGGGATTGTTTGGCCCGCAACACCCAACGGGTCGGACTGAGTTCTTCCTCCAGCGTCAGCGGCATTTCGCCCTCGCCGCGCAACGTGGCAAGATACATATCGAAGTAATCGAGCGCAGGCGCGGACAAATCGAGCGGACCGTAATCGCGATCGCCAACGACGAGCCGCGTATGTCGCCCTGACTGCGTTGATTCGACAAAACCCCGCTCGCCAAGAATCCGCAGCGTCTCATAGCCCCACTGGCCGGTGCCTTTCGGATTCAAATAATTAGCCGCGATCGACGCGAGTCCTCCGCCCTCCAACCCGAGCATCAAACACGCGGTCATACGCAGTCCACCATTCGCGACTGGATTCGCCGCCGCGCTCTCCATCGCTTGCACCGAGCGCACCCGCACTCCGGCCACATGCTCGACGAAGCGCATCGCATGAACCGCGCACTGCCGGATAAGCCCGCCATCCACCTCTTCGTCCTGCGGACGGCGTTCGTGATACGGATAAGATTTTTCCGCAATCACCTGAACCACTCGTCCAATGCGACCGGTCCGGGCAATCTCGCGCATCGCCGAGTAAGGCTGCTCGAACGCCGTACCCGCCATTTCGCGAAACATCCGTCCTGTTTCTGCAGCGATGCGCAAAATCCCGTCGAGCTCCGCTTCATCGAAGGCGCAGGGCTTTTCTGCATACACGTGTTTGCCCGCGCGCAGCGAGCGAATCGCATCGTTCGCCTGATCGCACCGGCGCGGCGAGCACAGCGAAACGAATTCGACTCGTGGATCCGCCAGCAGTTGGTCCAGAGTTTCGTAGGCGCGGACTTCCACACCATCGCGCAGCTCAGGCGGCAGTTGCTCGCGCGGAAATTCGGCGATCGCCACCAGCCGCGCGTCTGGATGGTTGACGAGCCGTTCGTGAACCTGATGACCATTGGCGCCGTAGAGCGCGACGTTTACGGGTGGAATCACGGCAGCCATGTTCAGACCTTTTCGGTTTTTCCCGAGCGTTCGGCGCGCGCCATGGCGGCAACGACCTCGATGGCGCTGACGATTTCCTCGATCGGCATGGCGACAGAACGACGCTGCGTGATGGCCTCATACAACGTCCGCCACGGATAGCTCCCGGATATTTCAGGTGATTCCCACTCCTCACGGACGATCACACCCTGCCGTGGCGCGGCCACAAGTTTCAAGCGCGACGCTCCTTCCGCGCGGCCGTAGTCGACGGGAATCACATTCCGGTAGATCGTGCCACGCTCGTAATGCAGCGTGAGTGAATTCGCATAGTGCTGCCCGTTGTCCACACAGAAGCTCGCGAAAATATTTCCGAGAGCGCCGCCCTCGAAAAGCAGATTGAGCTGGGCGTTGTCCGCCGTCGGCCGGCCTGTGCGCAGGCGGCTGCCCAACACCTGCACCGCTTCCACCCGGCCGAACACGCGCACGAGATCGTTGAGCGTGTAGATGCCAATGCGGAAAAGCGGCGCGGCCGGACAAAGCGCAGGATCGTCAAGCCAGCGGCCATCCGCTTTTTCGTGATATGAAACCAGCATCTCGCCGCGACAACCGACCGGCCGCCCAAGCGCATGCTCCTGCTGCCAGCGTTGGATCTGCGTGAGATAGTGAGGGAATTCCGGCGGCGGCGAATTGACGAAAATCACCCGCCCCAGCGCGCGTGCTTCCTCGAGTACACTGCGCGCCGCGACAGGGTCCAGTTCGAAAGGTTTTGTGGTCATCACATCCTTGCCCGCACGGATGATCCGTCGCAACAATTCTGCGCGTCCGGCCGGACCGCTGAAAAGCCCGATCACCGAAATTTCGTCATCCGCCAGCAATTGATCCAGCGAACCGTAAGCTTTGACGCCATGCCGCGAGGAATATTCCGCGACCTTGGCTGCATCCGTGTCGCAAACAGCGGCGAGCGAGAAAAATTTCCCGTCCGGTCCCGACGCCAGCGTGTCGGCAATGTATCCGCCGAAGCCAAGTCCGACGAAACCGATGTTGAGGGGTTTATCCGCGTTCATCGTGCAGCATTCTCCAGCGTGGCATGCCCCTCACCCATTTCGCTGCAGCGGGTCCGTGGGAAACGCGACACCGTCAAGCGCGTCCTGCAACTGCACAAGTCCGTGGCAAAGAAAACCCACGCCATCCGCCGCCTCGTAATACGGCTTGGCCGGGTGACCGCGAAAAATCTTCCCATTGAAGAGCAAGTCGATCGATTGCCGCGCATAGGCCTCCGCGATGCCCAGGTGCTTTTTTTCACCGGTCGCTGCGGCCAGTTCGCAATAAAATGAAATGAGCATGCCGTAGTGCTGCGCGTAGGTGCCACCGCGGGCACGAAGCGGCTGCTCCTCTTCGGCGTAGAGTCCGGCCCAGCGATTCGCGCCCCTCAACATATCGCTGTCTCCAGACAACCGGTAAGCGTGAACATAGGCCAGCGCTGTTTCCTGGGGAAATTCGTAGCCGAGCATGTAAGCCGGCCAAAGATCCAGTTCTCCCCGCGGCGCCCAGCACGCGTACGGCACTTCGCCCGGCGAAATCCCCGGCGGCACCGGCACCCGCGGACCAGGCACTGGCGTGCCATCGAGATTCAACTGCCCCCACGGCCACAACGTGCGATGCCATTGGTAGCGCAGGAAGGCCCGCAGTTCCGTGACGGCGAGTGTGAGCAATTCTTCATTCCCCGTGAGGCTCGCAGCCGTGAGCAACCGGCTGCACCAAAGTCCGGTGATGGAAGTGTCGGTCGTACAGGCATCGAAACGGTCCTCCCACTCGGCTTGATTGGGAATGAGATTGGTGGATTGGTTGCGCGCCGACCAATGCACGTTCGCGGCTCGCACCGCACGATCGAGCCATTCGCGCGCTCCGGTGACTTTGTGCAGAAATGCAAACGCGGCCACGAACTCGCCGCCGGTCATCGCGAATGAGCAACCCGCGCCGCGTTCCGGGTGGCGGCCGAACTGCGTTGTCTCCGGATTGAAATGCCATTGCCAGATGCTCGCAATCTCTCGCTCGATCACCTCTGGATTGCACTCATGGAGAAAGGACCAATACGGAAGCCACGCGTGGATTTCGTGATAGTGTCCCTCGAGAAATTCCACGGCGTCGGCATGGGCGTCGACAAAGTTGTGCGGGCCCCACTCGATCAGACCGGTCTGCGAATCGACGAAGTGCTTGAGGTAATACGACCCATAGCGCCGCGCGGCCTCCTCGTAATGCGGCTGGCCGCTGCGCTCGCTGAGCCGGCGCGCCGCGCGCAACATCGCCTGATCGAGAAACAGATTGCTCCCACCCGGCGCTCGCCGACCACGGCGCTGTACGCGGATGTCCTCATCGAGGGCCAGCGGATGGCGTGGCGACTCCAGCGTTTCGACATCGAGGATGGACATCCAAATCGGCGAATGGACGATGCCGTAGCGATCGGTGCCGTGCCGGGCGAGCGCATCCAACGTAGCGTGGACGGGCCGGAGATAGTCAGAGAGTTCGGGCAGGTTAACTTCCTGCGAAACGTCAATCTTCAGGGACATGAGATTCAAGCGGGCAACGGCGGAACGTAATGATGCGGACCGCCAAACCGTTTCCAGTCGCGATAGACCAGCGCCATCGGCACGATCGCCAGAACGAACCACGAGAATGACCAGACGAAAATCATCCGATAGTCACTCACCACGAGATCGATAAACCAGCCCGCCAGATAATTTCCGGCGATGATGCTGCCGTAGCCAAAAACGTTGAGACTCGACGAGAGCTGGCCGAATTTCTCCGCAGGAAAAAGCTGCATTGTGAGCGCATTGAATCCGAGATTCCACCCCACACTCGGCACCATCGCCACGATCACGGAGTAAACCAGCCACGTGGTCCGGTCATGCGCGACGAAAAATCCCAACGCCCAGGCCGCCGCAAGACCCACCAGCGAAATCAGCGCAACGCGCATCGCTCCGATCCGGTCGCAGAGATAGCCCATCGGCACATACGTGATTGCCGATCCGAGCGCGGCCCAGGCGAGCACTTTGCCGATATCATCCATCGTCAGGTGAATCGTGTTGCGCGCGAAAAGCGTCACGAACGACCCCGCCGAGGTCGACGCCGTCGTGACCATGGCGTACATCAGCAGATAATTCCGGTAGATCGGCACCGACAGCGCCTCGCGAAAATACCTGGCGAACGTCCTGAAGTAGTTGCCCGTCTTTTTCTCCACGGGCGGCGGGGGATACCCGCCCTCTTTCACCCGCCAGCACATCAACAGAAACGCTGCGAGGTAGGTGAAACCGAGCCCTGCGCAAACGATCTGGCGGTGTTCGAGCACATGCGGAAACAAATACCACGAGAACACAAACGTACCGACCGTCCCCACGACCCGGAACAAGGCCAGAAAGCGTGCCATCAATTCCGGCGGCACCACGTCGCGCAGCAGGCAATTGTAGATATTCACCAGCACCATGTTGAAAAAATGGTAACCGGCAGCCAACCCGGTCAGGAGAACGAGCGTCACCGCTGAGACAGAAATCTGCCAGGGCAACGCCGCCAGGGCGCGATGCAGCCATCCGCCGAGCTCCGTGGAAAAGCCAATGAGCACCAGCGCCCCGACCGCGCCCGGCGTCGACCAAAATAGAAAGGGTATCCGCCGCCCCAGGCGCCCGCGGTGGCGGTCGCTCGCCATGCTGATGTTCGGCAGAAAAAGCACGTTCATGATGCCGCCGATACTGCCTGTCATCATGCCGATCATCCGGTTGGATGCATCCAGGTCCTTCAGGTAAAGCGGGAAAAACTTTCCGAAGATCGACTCGAAGATCGTGAAACAAAAATCGCCCCAGAGCAGCCATCCGAACAGGACGATGATTCCCGCCAGCGTATAACGCAGCGTGCCGGCCCGATAAATTTTCGGCCCCGCCGGTGAACCTGCGGTCGATTCCTCCGCGGTCGTCTTGTCTTGTAGCCTCATGCGTGGGTGTGGGGCGGCATTGCGGGTTTTAAGTGGTTCGCCCGATCAATTGACTGACCGGAACCAACGCAACATCGATGCTGCCGCGCACGTTGGTTGTGTAGCAAATATAGCGGTCATTCAGGCAAAATCTCGGATGAGGATGAACGTGATAGGCAGAGCGCGGCAACGGCGGAACGGGAAGGCGGGAGACAATGTCTATTTCTTTTCCAGTGGTGATGTTGAAAAAAGCAACGCGCCAGTCGTCGGCAACGTTGATATCGCCCACCAGATATTGACCCGCCTGGTCGCAGTGGGAGTGAGTGTGACCGCCGGGCCAGATCAAGGTCTGCTCACCCGTCTGAATATCGACTCGCGCGGTGCCGGCGCGATAGTCGATGTACCAAACGTGACGCCCATCCGTGTCCCACCACTCGTGGCCGCGCAAGGCGGCGGGGGACGGCGCCGCCGGCACCAGCGGCCGCGCCGTCTCCCCGCGCCGTATCAGCCACAAGCGATCCTGTGTTTCTCCCTCCTGGCCCGTCCCAGGATCGATCCAGCCATCCTGTGCGACCAGCATCAGGTTCGGATCGGTCGGACTGAATTGAGCATGATTGTGACAGAGATCGAATTTCTGCCAGAGCCGGAACCCGCCGCCGTCCAGTGGCAGATCGCCAACAAACCACTCCGTGCCGATCTGCGCGTCGATGGCGAAGGACTTGCGGTCAGCCGAGCGACTCAAATGCGTGGCCAGCCGCAGCGGACGCCGGCGGCGCGCAAGTTCGGCAGGGAAAAGTCCCACCCGCTCCGTCTTGTCGCCGACCTTCGGCCCGCGCTTCCACACGCCGAGTCCGGTCGTCCAATACGCTTCGCCGGATTGCGAATCGACAAAGGGTGAGGCGTCCATGAACTGCGTCTCCGGAAAATGCCGCAGCGTCTGGTCGGTAAAGTCCAGCACGCCCAGTTGACGCCCGTAATACGCGTCGCCTCCCGGCGGATACGAGCAATAAAACCACAAATACCGCCCGTCGTCGGTGAAGCCGGAATTGACGAAATAGAACGATTGCTGGATCGGCGCAATGCGGCGGATCAGCAAGAGGCTCTCCACCCCGGATGCAGGATCCGTCCAGGTTTCGAACAAGGTGCGGTTCGCCAGTGCAGCCGCCAACGGCTCCGGTTCGGAAAGGGTTTTCTTCAAACTCATGGATTAGAGGGAACAGGACACCGGCTCTTCCGCGGCATTCACCACGATCACCTGCCATCGCCGGCCCGCCGGTTGGAGCAACACCGTGTGAATGCGGCCCGCAGGAATCGGACCGAGAGGAATTTTCGCGTCTAGAAAAACGGCCCCGGCATTCACTCGACGTTGCGACATGTTTTGTACGCGCAGCAGCCAGCCATTGGTCGACTCCGCCCGCGTGAAAGCCAGCAATTTCAGTCCAGCGTTCAAACGCAGCACGCCGCCTGCCCGTCCGAGCCGGCCCGCGCCCGCCGGCACCATAAGTCCGACTGGCGGCGACTCGAGACGTTGCGCCAGCGCCGCCGGATCGGCTTTACCATCGCCTAGCGCAAACTGAAATACATGTTCGCCGAGATCCATATAGGGCCGCCAGGGTCGCTCGGTTGGAGTCGAGCGATTGCTCGTCGCGTAAGGGCAGCTGCGTACCACCGTGGCGCCGAAATTTTTCGCGGTGACATCGAAGTTATAGAGCGCATCGCTTGCGAAGCACCATGCATCCTGTCCCTGCCCCACCCGGACCCAACGCCCGCCCGGCACTTCGCCGCAAGGTTCACGGAGGACGCGGCCACCCGGCACTTCGAACTCAGCCGCGCCGCCGCGGGAAAACAGCAACTTGAGTCGCGCCGCTTTCTCTGCCCAGAAAACGCGCGCCCGGACGATGATCGCGGGATCGTCACGATGGAGCTGAACAGTCAGTTCGAGCCGGGACGCTCCCTGGACCAGTCGCACCCAGAGCGCCGCGCGTTCCGGTCCACGTTCGAACAATTCAACGGCATCGATTTTCCAGTCTGCCTTGAACCGATTGATGTGATTGGCCTCCGCTTCGCCGTCGTGACCGCCCCATGATCCCCACGTGTCATCCATCGTGACCGCTCGTAACCGCAGGGCCACCCGCCGGCGCGCCGGTCCGGTGGAACTGAAAGTGATCCCCGCCGCACCCACCTTGGTCCGAATGCTCCAGTGACGATTGTGGATCTGGCCCGGACGCGTTTTCAGATCGGTAGGTTGGGCAACGAGCTTCCCGCCCGTCGCCCAACCCGCCGTCACCACCTCCCAGCCGCACGGCGGAATCTTCACCCGCACGACAAATCGTTTTCTCCATGGCACCTCCGGCGCGAAATCATTTTCCGTGGCGACGCATTGAAACGGCAGCGCACGCCCGCGGGCATCTCGCACGACGAGTGGCACCTCGTCGGTCTTGTGTCGAAAGTCATCGATCGGCCGGTAGTCCAACGGCACTTCGAACTCCACCGGGCCATCGAATGAAACCGGCAACGAATTCCACAGCAGCACCGGCACGACGGTGGGCCGGTCTCCCTGCGGCGGTGGCACGCTCGTGTCGACTTGTGCCGCCAGCCGGTTCAACGCTCCGAGTTCTGCCCGTTGCGTCTGATGCCATGCCTGTCCCAACCAGCTGCGCTGATCAGCGAGCGCCCGCTCGATGCTCGTGCCCGGCAAGACATCGTGAAAGGTATTAAAGAGCACCGCATCCCAAGCTTCGCGCAAATCATCCGGTGCCACGGTTCCTGTCACCGCCGCCACGGCCGCTGTCGTGCGCTCGGTTTGCAAGAGAAGATTCTCCGCCCGACGATAGGCGAACTTGACCGCGGTGCCGGTCGAGTAACAACCGCGCAGCGCGAAGTTCAGTTCGCCGCGAAAAACCGGCAACTTGGCCGACTCCTCCGCGAGCGCGGCAAAAAAACGGTGCAGTGTCGAAAAATCGACCGTGACTTCCCGATGACGGTCGCGCCAGCGGAGGATGGTTTCGATCTGCGCGCGCGAGGGACCGCCCCCATGATTACCGAGTCCGAAGAAAATAGGAATATTTTCCAAGCCCCACGCCGGCATGGCGGCCAGGGATTGATCGAGACGATCTTCCACTTCCACGCGCGTCGATCCATACCATCCGAGCGGCATTCGCCACGCGAGAATCCGGGAACCGCCGGGTCCTTCCCACCAAAAGGCATGACCCGGCAATTTGAGATCAGCGGCAAACGGACGCGAAAAAGCCAGACTGGTCATTCCTGCCGCGGCATAAATTTCCGGCCAGCCCGCACTGTGGCCGAATGAATCCGGCGCCCATGCGACCGTCGGTCGAACATTCAAGGCGCGTTTAAAATAGCCCAGTCCGCGCTTGAATTGTCGAACGAGGACTTCCGTCGCCGGAAGATTGGTGTCGGGCTGGACGTAGTTTCCACCCACCACGTCCCAGCGGCCTTTGGCGACTTGAGCGCGAATCCGCGCAAAGGTTTCCGGGTCGTAATGCTCGATATGTTCATAGATCGAGGCTTCCCCGCGCGCAAAAGTCAGCTCCGGGAACTCGTCCATCAGGCCGAGCACAGTCCGGCAGGTGGCGATGCCCTCATTCAACCCTTCGCGCCAATCCCACAACCAGACAGGATCGAGGTGGGCATTGGCAATGACGTGGATGCGGGGCATGCGTTGGGGAGGTCCGCCTTTCTTTCCGCTCTTCCCGCCCGCTTCAATCCGCCCATGAGTGAAGCGTTCAGCAACCGCGGTCAGGATTTCCGCCACTTCATCTTAAAGCAGCCTGCGCGGGAGCGCAGGGTCCTTGTGAGCGCAGGTGGAACTCAAAACCTGCAGAGCGCCGTTCGCCGGCACGCCGTCTCCCGCCTACAGAACGGCTCAGCGACAAGCGGCAACAATCCTGGGGAATAATCCGGTGTGAAAATCATTTCACATCAATTCGCGTATTTCGCGGGCAAAAATAAGTAGTTTTTCCAGCCTGGAGACGATCGGTCGAACCGGACTGTTCCCGGATTATCGTGTTTCCGCGGGGAAAGACATGCGTGTGACGGCAGCGGAGATTTTCGCGGCCAGCGCGCGCACGTGCGCTTTCACCTCGGCCGTGTCGAGCGTGAGGATCTTGCGGTCTTCCATCACCACACGGCCATGGATGATCGTCGTGCGGACGTCTTTCGCGCCGGTCGCATAGACCAGCGTCGAATAAACATCATAAAACGGAATCATGTTGGTCGCATCGCAATCGATGACGATCAGGTCAGCGAGCTTGCCGGCTTCGAGCGAACCGATGCGGTCCTCCAGGTGCAATGCGCGGGCGCCGCCGCGAGTGGCCATTTCCACGACGTCAATCGCGGGCATGACATTGCGGTCATGGTTGTCGAGCTTCTGGACCTTGGCGACATAGCCGAGCTGGCTGATGACATCGAGCGTGTTGCCACTCATCGGGCCATCGGTGCCGAGGCCAACCCGCAGGTCCTGGCGAAACATCTTCACCGCAGGTGAAACCCCCTTGGCCGATTTGATGTTCGAGACCATGTTGTGCGCGACGCCAACGTCGCTGGCTTTCATTAGCGCGATATCCGAATCCGTGACAAAGATACAATGCGCGGCGACCAGCCGCCGGTTGAGCAGGCCGACGGCCTCGAGATATTCGACCGGAGTCTGATTGCGCTCCTTGCGCAGCGTCGCGACTTCATCCGGCATCTCGGCAACGTGCATGAGCACCGGGAGATCGAGCGCGGCCGCTTCTTTCGCGATCAGCCGGAGGTGCGCCTCGTCGACCGTGTAGAGCGCGTGCGGGGCGAAGGCGGGCATGATCAGCGGGTCACCCCGGAATTCGGCGGCCAGTTTCTTCGCGCAGGCGATGCCGCCGTAGGGCTCGGGGGCGTCGGGCGCGGGAAAGTTGACGACGGTCTCACCCACGATGCCGCGAATGCCGAGTTTTTTTGCCGCACGGGCGACCTCATCTTCGAAATAATACATGTCGGCAAACGTCGTCACCCCACCCTCAACCATCTCGACGAAGCCGTGCAATGCGCCCCAGTGGACGAGCTCGCGGTCAACGAGGGCTTTTTCGAGCGGAAATATAAAACGCTTCAACCGGTCCGGCACGTCGTCGCCGAGTCCGCGAAAGACCGTCATCGAAGCGTGCGTGTGGGTGTTGATCATCCCCGGCATGACGATCGCGCCGCGGGCGTCGATGGTTTTGGGCGCGGTAAAACGTCCGGTGAGCGCGGCGGGACCAACGGCGACAATCTGCGCACCGCGAATAACCACGGTGCCACCCTCGATGATTTCCTTGCGATCGTTCATCGTGACGACGTAACCGTTCGTCACGATAAGATCCGCCGGCTCGGATGCGCCTGAATCGCTCGCGTGAAGCACGGCACAGAGGAGAAACGCGACCGCCGCCCGGCCAGGCTGGAGCACAGCAGGATGGGTTCGGCAGATGACCGCAGTTGTCTGCGTGTGGCGTCCGGTGGTCATAAGATGAGATTCGGGGATGAGTAAATTCCGGCCTGTGCCCTGTCCAGTCAGAGTGCGGCTTTTCCGAAAACCGGAGTCAAGAACGAGCGCATTACCTCCCTGGTTCAAAATTTCTTAGTGACATCAAGATAGATAAACCGCGGAAGAAAGTAACTCGTTTGTTCAGCGTAACCGGTCGACCACGAAGTCAGTGGAGGATCGCGGTCGAACAGGTTGTTCACGCCGATCGTAACCCGGGTGGCCTGTGGGAAATCATAGGACAATTGGAGGCCGGTGATGGTTTGCTGTTTCACGCGCTGCGTGCTCGGAGCGAGATCGGCAAAGCCGGCGATGTAATCCGCCGTAACGACGGCGCCAAATTTCCGGTAGCTCCACCCCAGGCTGGCGTTGCCGCGAAGGCGCGGTACTTCGTAGGTCGCGACCGTTTCGACCGAGGCAAGATCCGGCCGCGTACGGATGATTTCGTGATAGATCGTGCTGCCGGCGGCACGAACCGTGAACTTGCCGTAGCGCTGCGTGGAGATCCGATACTCGGCGCTGAGATCCAGCCCGCTCGTCTCGGCGGTGCCATAATTGCCGGTGACGGTGCGGATGCGGAGGAGTTCGCCGGGGAGACCGTTGGCAATGTCACTCGCCGTCTGGGGGGCGCGATCGATGAGACCGGGGAAAAGCGCTGGATTGGCGAGGATGATCGCGGGAGTAGCGGGTTGCCCGATGCGATCCCTCACACTGACTTTATAATAGTCGAGGCTGAGCGACAGGCCGGAGAGGAATTTCGGCTGGAAAAGAACCCCGTAGTTCCATGAATCGGATTTTTCGGGACTGAGGTTGGGATTGCCGCCGGAGATAACCTGCCGCTGGCCCGTGTTGGTGTCGTTGGCGTTGGAGCCTGGTTTGCCGACTCGCAGGGGATCGGCGATATTGACCGTGATGCTCGTGCTCTGTGGTTGGTAGAGTTCGGCGAGAGAAGGCACCCGGTAGCCCTTGCCCCATGAGCCGCGAAAGGTGATTTGCGAATCCACCGGCTGCCAGCGTACGCCGAGTCGCGGCACCGCGGTGTTCTTGAAGCCCGCGTCACTGTAGTGCTCCGCGCGACCGGCGGCGTTGAGCTCGAGCGTCGCGAGGCCGGGAATTTTCTGCTCACGCCCGGTCAGCGGCACGCTCAGCTCGGCGTAGAAGGCCTGCACGCGGCGTACACCCTTCGACTGGGGCACGGGCGTGGCTTGATTGAGCAATTGATCCTGCGTGCGGTGATCGCGGAAACGCTCTTCGCGCCACTCGGCACCGCTCGCGACATTGAGCAGGCCGGCGGGAAGATCGAAAATGGCGCCCGTGGCTTTCGCATCGAACGAGGTGAGCTCCGTAAATGCATCGCGGGTGCCGTGGGACTCGAGCTTGGCCAGCGTAGTGGGATTGTTGGCAATGGTGCCGCTCGTAAACAGATTGAGCGCGGTCGATGGATTCGGGTCGGCCAGTGCTGCATTGACTGCCGCCTGCGAAATCCAGCCGGACACCAGATCGTTGTGGGCGGTCGAGCGGTTGTAGAGCGCCGAGGCGCTCCACGTCCACGAGTTGCCAATGCTGCCTTTCAAACCGGCGACCACACGCTTGAACTGGGTGGTTGTCTCAGTCGAACGCGGCCCGGCCTCGGTGAAGCGATAGATCAACGTGGCACCCGCCGTCGGGTCATTCGTGATGGCGATGCCGAATGGATTGTAGGCGGCGTTGGCGGGCAGCGTGATGGTGTTCAGATTTATCACCGGGCTCGGCGAGAGATACTCAAGACTCCGGTTCTTCTGGAAATTCAATTCAACGTAGGCCTCGAGCGTCTTGCTAACCTCGTAGCCAAAGTTCGCCAGCACCCCCTCCCGCGTGACCCGCGGCTGCGGCGTGAGCGCCTCGTTGATGTTGTAGCGATTCTGCGTGGCCGTCGCGAGCGTGGTGTTAAAGGTCGGCGGATAGCCGGTTGCACCCGGGTTGACCGTGAAGGTCCGCGCCGCAGCTGCGGTGCCGGCCGGAATCACGGCGCCCGTGATCGGATTGATTCCGCCGACCGGCACGACGAACGTCCCGGGATTATTGCCATTCGAGAGCGCAACGAGTTTCGGCGGGAGTTCGCCGTACTGGATTTTTGCCTGGTGGAGATAATTCGCGAGAGCGAAGACCTTGAACTTCCCCTCCTTCGCCCCGGCATAGACGCTGCCCTTGAATGTGTTGGCGGCGATGCCGCCGGAAAAATCGCCATAGTAGGCGTGGAAGGTCGAGCCCTGCGTATCCTCTTTGAGGATAAGATTGACCACACCTGCGACCGCATCGGCACCATAAACGGCCGACGCACCGTCCTTCAGCACCTCGACGCGGGCGATCGCATCGATCGGAATCATATTGAGATCGACGAACTGAATCGTGCCGAGCGCGGCAGCGCTTCCGCCCTGCGCAAAAGGCGCAGCGGTGATGCGGCGGCCATTCAAAAGGACGAGCGTCGAATTGGCGCCGAGCCCACGCAACGACACCGACGCGGTGCCGGGCGAAGAAGTGTTAACCCGGTTTTCGGCAAACCCGTTGGCACCGGCCTCGGGAATTTTTTTCAAGAATGTCGCCAGACTTCCCGTTCCCGCCTGCTCGATCTCGGCGGCGTTAACCACGCGGAGATTCGCGCCGCCCGTGGATTCGCCGGCGCGAAGATTGGAGCCCGTGACAACGATGGTCTCCAGCTTGAGGGTAGTATCAACCTTGTCGTTTTGGCTGGGGCGGTCGCTGCTCCCGGTTTGCGCCGCCCTTGGCCCGTTTGGGCCGTTGTCCTCCCGACGGACAACAAAAGCACCATTCTTCTCGTCCTGCGTAAAAACAAGCCCCGTGCCGGCGAGCATCTGATCAAGTGCCTCAACCGGGGTGAACTCACCCTTCACTGCCTTGGTCTGTACACCCTTGGTAATTTCGGTGCTCACAAGCAGCCCGCGACCGGACTGTCCGGAGAAAAGCTTCAGTGTTTTCTCGGCAGAATCGGCGGGCAGGTCGAACGTGCGTCGTCCTGCCTCCACGGCCGAGGCACCGACGCCAACGAGCAACGAGATGAGCCAGCAGAGCAAAACGCGCGGCAGCATGGCGCGGGAAATGAAAAGACAACGGATAAGCATGAGGGAAGATGTTTGGTTCAGTTCACCGCGCCGCATGAGCGGATCGGCGGGTAAATCATAAGTAGGAGCCCCGGCACCGTACTTTCGTTTACAGCGACCAAAGAAAAAGTTTCCGAAACCACCGATTCATCCCGTGCGCAGGGCGCTCCGGGCAGCGGAATCCCACCACTCCGGCGCTATTGTCGGCGTAGCGCGATCGCATCCGACGACCGCTCAGCCCGCACATTCATGCCGGATTCCAAAAGCCGCACAAATCCGTCCGGGTCATCGGACCAGAAAATACCGCTGATCTGAAACTGAGCGATCTCCGGATCTGCAATGGAAAGCTTCGTGGGGTTCTGCCGATTGAAAAGCTCGACTGCGTCGATCAAGGTCGTGCCGCTGAACTCAATCCGTCGCTCGCGCCACGCCAGGGCCGTCGCGATTTGACCCGAAGTGACCGGCGTCACTTGCATCGAAGCCACCACTGACGGATCGGCGGGAACGACCATCCGTCCACCCGCATGGACATAAACCGGCTCGGGCGATGCTCCTGTTTCGGATTTCGTCAGCGAGGCCGCAGCAACGCGTTCGACCGCGACCCGACCCTCTGTCACCAATACATCAATCTGTTTTATGTCGTGACGGACTGAAAATGCCGTGCCCACCGCCCGCACTTCGACTCCGCCGGCAGTGACGATAAACGGATGGGCTGCGTCTTTCGCGACCGCGAATAATGCTTCGCCGCGCAGCAATCGCACCCGGCGCGTCGCAGGTGAGTATTCCACCGCGATTTCGGCCCCGGCATTGAGTTCGACGACCGATCCATCCGGCAACACTTCCCGATCAGGACGAACCACGACCGTCGCCGGCGCATCCGCGGTCGGAACACGAAAATTGAATGGCAGGAACGACAGGGCGATCGCTGCGGCTGCCGCCAAAATCGCGACTGCATAAGTATTTCTTCGACGCGTACGGCGTTGCGCCCGCTCGTTCAGGGCGTGCGCCAGTTCCCCTGCCCGTCCGTTCGCGCGCGGCTGGTTGAGCATTCGCCAGGTCTCCTCCAGTTCGGCGAAAACCTGCGCGTGCCGCGAGTCGGCGGAAAGCCAGCGTTGAAACTCTGCCGCTTCCGCCGGTGCCCATCCGGCGTTGCGCCGCAGCAGCCAGCTGGCAGCAGTGTCCCCGATCGACGGAGGTCTCGTGTCAGACGCTTTCATTTTAGCTCCCCCTGTTCGCGAAGGTAGTCCGAACATTTTTTGATGCCGCGCGCCATTTGCACGCGCACCGTGTTTTCCGATATTCCCAGCCGCCCCGCGATCTCAGGGGTCGAGAGCCCGGACACGATGGCAAGCCGGACCACCTCGCGGCAGCGCGCCGGGAGCAGATCGACGGCGTCCGCGACCAGTTCGAGCCTTTGGCGTGCATTAACAGTTTCAACAGCATTGGGTCCACCATCCAAGACCCGCCAGTCGGGCAGTTCGTTTACAGGGACCGTGGAAAAAATCCGGCGGCGACGAAATATTTTAAGCGCCGTATTGCGGGCGACGGAAAAGAAATACGCTTTAGCTGAGACAATCTTTCCGCCCGCTTCGTGCTTCAGCAGCTTTAAATAAGATTCCTGAACCACATCGTCTGCATCGACATCAGGAAATTGATGCCGCAGGTAACCACGGACGGAAGCCTCATGCGGCTGCACTTCGTCGGCCAGCCACCGGGCAGGCGACGGCCCGGTGCGGGGAGATTGATCGGACGCTGTGCCAGGAAGACTCACGTGATGGCGAACCTCCAGCAACGCTCATGCCAGTAGTCCGGGAAATCTCACCCACGCCACGCAGGCGGGATAACAGAAAATATTTTTCACAGGAGAGGTAACAAAGAACACAGAGAAAACTGTCTGCGATCAGCACCGTTGATGCGTGCTCGCATCCCGGTATTGGTCCCCTTACCTGCGGGCGGGGCAAACAGACTCCCCAGAACCAAAACCGCACTCCTTCGAACCCTTTGAATCCTTCGCGAGACACCATTCCGAAATGCATGCCGCCTCATCGTCCTCATGGTTTACGCCAAGATCGCGAAGGAAACAAAGAAGACACGGAAAAAACCCGGATTTTTTAACCACTAGGGCGTGTTTCCAAACCTGTTTGTCATTCTGAACGCAGTGAAGAATCCATGGGATCGATGATCGCATCAGCATCGAACGCGTGGATTCTTCGCTGCGCTCAGAATGACAGTTAGTGGGGATTACAGGGTTTGAAAACACTCCTTAATGGGCACTAATATTTCACTAACTACGGAGAGGAGAAAAGGAGCAGGGAACACGGTGATAGGAAGCGGAAGTCTGGGAATGACGATGGCTCTATGAACACTGACGGACAAAGGCCTCCGCCTACTCGCTACCCGCTACTCGATGCCCACTACTAATTCCGGCCTGCAGCCTTCGCCAAGACTACGGCCGACAGGCCCGCGCAGGGCTATTTACTGAACAGATTCATGGTTGAGCCGGCTGACTCAGTAGCGCGCCATCGTTGACGATAAGGCCGTCACTCTGAGTACTGCCGTTGAGTGCGGCGTTGCCATTGAGAATTACCGTGCCGGCGGGAGCGACAATGTTGCCGTGAAATACAACTCCTCCGTTGAAGGTCACACCGCCGTTGGCTACTTTGAGCATCAGCCATTCTGGATGCGCGGCATTACCAGCGGGCGCGTTTAACACCGGGGATTGCGCCAGCGTGAGAAGGACCGGACCGGCGATCTCAAGGCGGCTGCCGCTGTTCAACGTGAGTGACTGCAACTGATAAACGGCCGGCTCCGTGTTACCGGTCACGCCCAGAACAAAACTACTGCCGGTATTGGCCACGAACGCGCCGTAAACTCCCGGTGGAATCGCGACCGCGCCCACGTTGCTGTTAAGCGTGAGGTTTCGCAACGTGGTGAAATCGCCCGGACTTTGACTGGCGCTGTCGAGAGTGACGTTCCGCGTGCCCGTCGGCGCCGGCGGCGCAGCGACCACCGGCAACGCGATCGCGTTCAGGCGGCGCACGACATGGCGGAGCAGCGCATTGCTGTTGAGCACGACGGAATAATTCGAAGGCGACGCATTGCCGGGGCCATCAATCGTGCCGCCGTAAACCGGCTGGCCGTTGAGCAACACGGCGGGCGTTCCGGGCACGAGCAAATCGCCTGACACGGTGACGCTGGAATTGAGCCCGATGCTTTCAGGTAAAAGAACGTGCACTGAACCATCGACGTCGCCGTTCAACGCCGGCGCATGTCGCACGAGCGCGGTGGTGGCGATCGCGAGCGTATCGCTGACCGATCCCGAATAATTTGAGTCAGAAATTGTCGCAGCGATCGCATACGATCCGGGCAAGGTCGGCGCGGCGGTGCTGCCGTTGTACGTAAGCTCGACGTTGAGCCCAGTCGGCTCAGTCACCGCCGTAACACTCCTCGGTAAGCCGTCGTAGAGCTGCGTCAGCGGAGCGAGCGCAACCGACGCAGTTGCCCGGGCAATCGAGAGCGTACCGTTTGCGGCACCGGCGTAGTTCGCATCCGTAATCGTGGCGCCAACGGAATAATCTCCCGCACTCGTCGGAACCGTCGCGCTGCCATCGTAGGTCAACGACACTGGCAGGCCGAAGGGCAGCGTCGAAACGTTGGCAGCGTGTGGCGCGCCGTCGTAAGTGGCATCGAGACTACCGAGCGCGACCGCAGCCGGCGCTTTCGCAATCGCGAGCATGCCATTCGCCGAGCCGGCGTAATTTGGATCGGAGATGGTTGCGGCAATGCCATAGTTTCCCGCATTCGTGGGCGCGGTTGCACTTCCGTCGTAGCTCACCGCAACCGCAAGACCAGCGGGATTCGTTTCAACCGCAATGGAACGCGGCGTGCCATCGAAGGTTCGTGTCAGACCGGTCAACGCGATCGAGGCCGGTGCCGGATCGATCTTCAGTACGCCATTGACCGAGCCGGAATATCCGGGGCTGGTGACGGTGGCCACGACCGGATATGAACCGGCATTCACCGGTGCGGGTGACGCGCCGTCGTAGATCAGGCTCACGTTTAAGCCTGCTGGCTGGGTCGCAGCTGTGGTTACGCGCGGCGTGCCATCGTAGGTTTGCTTGAGATCGCTCAAGGTTACTGTCGCGGCCAACGGTTCGCTCTGAACCACAAACTTAACCGCGTCGGCGATCACGATTTTTTCTGTCGATGCGAGGTCGGAGAGAATCACGTACCCGCTCTGGCCCGCAGCAAACGCGTGAACGCCCAGTAGTATCCATTTTCCTCCGACCGCTGTTTCGTCGACGCTATAACCGGTCGCGCCGCCGCTGTGGAAAATCTTGAAGTCGGCATTGACGGGGCGATCCGACACACCGCCCGGCAGCCAATAATAAACAGCATAGTTGCCCGCGGCACCGAGATTGGGCGTCCACTTCACCGTCGCCATGCCGGTGCCAGCCGTTTTGTGAAAGTAATCCGCTCCGTAACGATCGAGCAGGTGACTCGAAACCGACCACATGCCGCTCATCGTCGCCTGCGGGTTATCGACAATGTACTCGGATTGCGGAGGCGGCGTGGGTATCGCCACTTGAAGGACCAATTGTGGCGGGTTCGACGCGGCCTCGCGGCTGTTGCCGGTAAAGAGAGCTCCGATGGTCGTCGACGGCGCGGCCAGACCAAAACTGACAACAGAACCGGCGTTACTCGCAACGTAGGCAGTGACATCCCAACCAAGGTTTTGGGCGGACGTATTGGTCACCGACCGGGTGAACAACGCCGTCCCTGACATCGCGGGCTTATTGCTCCAGATGATGCCCGTCTCCGTCCAGGTCGTGACCACCACCGAATAGGCCGACAGCGCAACGGTGTCGGCCGTGGACAGGCTGCCGAAGACATTGAGCTGGGCCGAAGTGATCGTGCCAGTGATTCCACTCAGATCGAATTTGAGATAAGACTGGCGGTTAAATCCCGAACCGGTCGTGGACCCCTTCACCCGGAGCGTCGTGGAAGCACCGAAGTTGGTCGCGGTGCCGTCCTGCACGTAGGCATCGGCCACCGGACTGAGGACGATCGTGGAAATCGTACTCGGCGCCGCACTCACTTCATTGGAAAAACCGGAAGTTCCGGACGCGTTCACCGCGGCGACCTTATAATAATAGGTAGTGCCGTTCGTCAGACCCGGATCAGTGAAACTGGTCGTCGTAATGCCGGTGGAGATCGGGGTGGGACTTTCTCCACCGGCGGTCACACCGCGATAAATGTTGTAGCTTGCCGACCCGCCGCTCGCGGTCCACGAGAGCACAATCTGCGTATTGCCGGGCGTCGCGGTGAGATTGGTTGGCGTGGCCGGTGGCACGGGTGCGGCCGGTATCCATCGCACCACGTCAGCAAATACGTAGTTGTTCGCGCCATCGTTGCGGATCGTCACATTCCCCGCGGTCCCGGCGTTGAAGAAATAATTGCCCAGCGACGCCCAGATGTTGCTGTTGATTTTCTCGTCCACGTGCACCGTCGTGGAACCGCCGGCATGGTTGACATCGACCAGCACATCCTTCGCGCGATTGCTCCCCGCCGGCACGCGCAGGTAAACCTCATAGTTGCCCGAAGCGGGCAGCGTCGGCGTGAATATCGCTTTCATTCCACCGGCCCCACTCTGATTTCCAAATCCATCGTGACGGTAACCGCTCCCGTAATAACCCGGTGTAACCGAACGTTCGTTCCAGGTGCCGACGTAGGTCGCAGCCGATTCGTCATCGTCCACGGTGTAGGTGACGACTGGAATGACACTTGCCTCCCCGGAGAGTGCCGACGTGCCAACACTATTAACTCCGGCCACCTTGTAATAATAGGTCGCACCATTCGTCAGGCCTGTATCGATGAAGGTAAGCGATTTGAGACCGGTGGCAATGGGCGCAGGGCTTTCCCCGCCCGGACTGGTTCCGCGATAAACGTTATAGCTCGACGCGTTGGGTGCGAGATTCCAGCGGACCACGGCCTTCGTACTTACGTCGGGGATCACGATCAAACCGGTGGGAGCGGGCGGAACGACCGTCGGTGGCACCAGATACACGCGACTGTAATCCCACTCATAGAACTTGCCCGTGAAATTCGACGCTGGCATCGCGTGGTTGACGCTGCCCACCTGCGTGTGGCCCCATCCTCCGTCGAATAGAAAATCCAAATCCACCGCCTGATTCGCAAGGTCTGTGCCCAAGGTCCACCCATAGGGACCAGTGCCGTGCTGCACCTGAATCCCATCCATATAAAATGCGTAGGTGTTGTCCGCTTTGTAGTGGAGGGTCCAGATATGATAGACCGTGGGATCCCAATTAGTAATACCCGCCGCTGCCATGCCGCTCGACCAGCTCGAATAGTTGATCGCATCAAGGGACGTTTCACGCACGGCGTTCGAATGCCAGTATCGTCCATCGTAGTTCGTGTTCCCGCCGCCGTTGTCGTAGCCGAAACTTTCCATCAAGTCGTGCTCTGCGCCCTTGTCCCACAAATTACCCGCAGTCCAGATCGCAAACCAGAAATACGGCGGTGTGACGTAACGCACCCGCGTTTCCCAAACAATATCGTTGCCCAGCCACGACCCGCCGTTGGGCAATTTCCATTTGGCCATGAACGAGCCCGAACCCGCATTATGCAGCGTGGGATTGACCGTCGTCGCTCCGTTCAAGGGCTGCAGATACGTCTGCAGGGAGTCAGCGAAAAAAGTCCGGACCACCGGACAATCGACGCCCTCAATCGGTTGCCCCGCGATCGCATTCGCGGCATCGGAAGCGACAGTCTTGGCGCCGTAATTATTGCCGTTGGTGATGCTACCAAACTGATCGTGATAGAGAAATTCCCCGCTCATCTCGGAGATGTTCCTGATGGTTCCGTTGCTGCCGAAGTTCCAATTTTTTACCAGGACTGCGCTGGTACCACCGATCCCAAACGAAGGTGCTGGTCCCACCGCCGGGCTCGCGAGAGAACCGCCACCGATGGTCTCCTGGGCACGGGTTTGAGGAAGCAGACAAAGCCACGACACCGCGATCACCAGTAAGAGCAGGCGCGATCGCAGGAGCATGATTTTTCCAAGCTGAGGCATATCCGGTGACGTGATACGCATGGTTGGGGTTGACATCTTTTTTTGGGGTTGGGTATTTAGTTTTCAACGAACAAAAAGGGGCACCGAAAACTGCCGGGGCGGCACGAGTTTTTTTTGGGGAGGGGTAACTGTCAGATACCGTCATCGCACCGCCAGTGGCCGCAGGCGATGCGCCAGCCACGCATATCGTTCACAAAAGGCACGGCGGATTATCCCTAATCCGCCGCGCGGTAGGCATGATTCGATCACGGCGGATTAGGGATAATCCGCCCTACCTTATCTATGCATTTACTGAACGATATGCGTGCCCCGCCGATTGCGGCGGGGCGGGGGTGGGCGCACAACCGCCGCACTTTCTTGATCTGGTCTGAACCGCATTGCTTGATTAACCCAAACCAACCCTTCCATGCCCCACCCTCTCCCAGCATCGTTGCGCGGTCTACGCACCGCTTGCTGTTTTGCGACGCTTGTTTCGTCCGCCTTCGCTCAAAGCGTTCCTCCTCCGTCCGCGGATCCGGAGCTGAATAAAAGTCCGGTCGAACTCTCCGCCTTCGTCGTAACCACCGCCAACGATCGCGGCTACATGGCCACGAATGCGGTGTCCGGCACGATGACAAACGAGGCGCTCAAGGACATTCCCGCGAGCCTCTCCGTGATCAACTCCGAGCTCATCCGTGACCTCGGTGCGCAAAACATCCAGGAAATCCTGCGCTACGCGGCCGGCGTGCATACGCTCAACCCGCGCGATGACACGCTGCTGGTGCGTGGCTTCGGTGTCGCCGTGCCGCTGGAAGATGGGTTTCGCGAAAGCCCGTATTCGCCCTCGGAGCAGATTCACGTCGAGCGCGTCGAAATTCTGCGCGGCCCGGCCGGTCTCCTTTACGGCAACACGTTCGATGTCGGCGGCATCATCAACCGCATCACGAAACAACCCGATTTCAAACACCCGGTCGCTTCGATGCAGGTCCAGGTGCGCGATCACGATTGGTATCAGGTCTCGTTCGACTACGGCCAGCCCGTCGCGCCGAATTTCGCCTACCGCATCGTGACGAATAACATTACTTCGAAGGACTACGTCGACTTCATGTCGCTCGATCGCATCTTTGTCCGCCCGAACTTCACGCTGAAAATCAGCGACAAGACTGCGGTCACAGTCAACTTGGAATACATCACCCAGCGCACGCACAACGGCGCTGATTTCGACTATTGGAACAGCGGCACGAATTCGATCATCGTGATGCCGCGCAAGTTTAACGCCGGCGAGGATTTCATCCAGGCCGACAACACCAAGTACGCTTTCTCGAGCATCGTCACCCACATCTTCAATCCGGTGTGGCAGGCGCGCGTCGGCATCTACACGGACGCGTATCGCGAGGTCCGGAACGATATCGCCGCCTGGGAACCGGTGCGGGCCGGCTCAAGCTATCGCCTGCCCGATGGCACGTCGGCGACGGTGCCCGTCGGCCAAATGTGGCTGAATCGCACGCCGCAGCACGTGGACCGCACCGTCATTCACGGTTTTTTCCAAGGCGATCTCTTTGGTCGTTTCACGACCGGACCACTCAAGCACAAACTTCTGCTCGGCAGCGCATATGCTTATGACCAGGACGGTCAGCTGCGACGCGCCGAGCGGCTGGCCTCGATAAATATCACCGATCTCAGCTACAGCGCGCTCGCGGCGCAGTACGGCGCGAAGCCGACCAATATTATTTTTGCAGCCGAGAACGACACAATCACCCGCACCCGTTCGCTGTACGCCGCCGATGTGATCTCGATGTTCAACGACCGTCTCTCTTTCGTCGGCGGCGCGCGCTACGATGAGTTCACGCAGGACACGTGGAATATCCCAACCGATTTTGCCGGCGGCCGCGGGGCAAAGTCATCTTCCACCTGGAACAGCGACCCCAACTACACGCCACGTGCCGCGGTCGTCTACAAACCTCTCGCCAATCTCTCGCTCTACGCGAGCTACAGCGAAAATTACGTACCTGCCACAACGACGAATCCCGATGGGAGCCGCTTCAAGCCGGTCACCGGCGAACAGCTTGAACTGGGCGTGAAGGCCACCGCTTTCGGTGGCAGATTGAACGTGCTCGCCGCGGCCTTCAATCTCCTCCGTGACGGCGTCCGCGAAGCGGATCCCACCCGTCCCGGCTATCAGGTGCAACTCGGAGAACAGCTCTCGCGGGGTGCTGAAGTCTCCTTCGTGGCCGTACCCATCGATAATTTTCAGATCCTCGGCAGCTACGCCTACGTCAAAACGGAGGAGCATAATTCCGTGAACCCTCTCACCCGTGGCCTTCCGATCAACAATCGTCCGAAGCAACGTGCGTCAGCTTGGGCGAAATATAAGATCCCCAATGGCCCGTTGAAAGATCTTGGACTCGGACTCGGTATTCAGTGGGTCGACGATTCCCGCGTGATTGTCCGCTCAGGTCCAATCCTGCGCCCCTACCCCGGCTATACGCTTTTTGAAGCATCCGTTTCTTACAACATCGGGAAGTGGTGGATGACTTTTAATGTACCGAATTTGTTCGACGAGGATTACTACGCGCGGGTCGATGCGTTTCAATTCATGCGCGGCGGCCATCGTAAATTCATCCTCTCCTGCGGACGGAGCTTCTAATCACCGATCTCATCGTGAGTTCCACTTCGCCCCGCTACTACGATGCCGTCGCCGCGCGCGACGGCATACCTGAAACGCTTTCGGTCGACCTCTGTATTTACGGAGCCACTGCCGGCGGACTTATCGCCGGCATTCAGGCGAAAAAACTGGGACTTTCGGTGGCGATTCTCGATCCCGGCGGCCGGATCGGCGGAATGACCACGAGCGGACTCGGCTACACCGACATCGGCAACAAGGCCGCCGTGGGTGGCCTGGCTCGTGAATTCTACCGCCGCCTCGGCCGCCACTATGGCGTGCCGGAAGCCTGGACCTTCGAGCCGCGGGCCGCGCTGGGTGTATTTCAGTCCTGGTTGCGCGAGGCCGACCTCGTTGTTTATCCGCAGCAGTTTCTCGCCGGTGTCGAACGGAACGGAAAACGCCTCACGGCGGTGCGCATGGAAAGCGGCCGGGTTATCCGCGCGCGGCAATTCATCGATGCCACCTACGAGGGCGATCTGATGGCATACGCCGGCGTGAGTCATCACGTCGGTCGCGAGGACAATGCCGTCCACGGCGAAACGCTCAACGGCGCGCAGGTGCGCGACACGCACCAGTTCGTTTTTCCTGTCTCACCGTTTTTCATCGAAGGTGAACCGGCGAGTGGGCTCCTGCCGGGAATCGAACCGGGCGAACCGGTGACCGGTGCGGGGGATCATCGCGTGCAAGCCTATTGCTTTCGCATGTGTCTCACCGACGACCCGAAGAACCGGGTCCCGTTCACCCTGCCCGAAGGCTACGACCCGCGATGGCATGTGTTGACCGCGCGCCACCTGGCGGCGGCGGGCTGGCAGGATCAGTTCACCAAGTTCGACCGGCTCCGCGTCCCGACCAAGACCGATACCAATAATTTTGGCCCGGCCTCGACGGATTTTATTGGCCAAAACTACGCGTGGCCGCGGGCCGGATACGCCGAACGCGAGAGGATTTTCCAGGCACACGTGGCCTATCAGCAGGGGCTGCATTGGTTTCTCGTTAATGATCCCTCGGTCCCGTGGGCCCTGCGCGAAGCTTACAGCCAGTGGGGATTGTGTCGCGACGAATTCACGGAGAGCGGCGGCTGGCCTCCGCAGCTTTATGTGCGCGAAGCCCGGCGGATGGTGGGCGATTACGTGATGACTGAACACGAATGTCGTGGCGCGCGCACCGCCTCCGATCCGGTCGGGCTCGCTGCCTACACGATGGACTCACACAACTGTCGCCGCTTCGCCCGGGGTGCACGCGTGTTCAATGAAGGCGACGTGCAGGAACACCGTTTCCCTCCGTACCCGATCAGCTACCGCGCAATCGTTCCACGCGTCGGTGAGTGCGAAAATCTGCTCGTGCCGCTGTGTCTTGCCGCATCGCACATCGCGTATGGGTCGATCCGCATGGAGCCGGTTTTCATGATTTTGGGACAATCGGCGGCAACCGCCGCGTACCTCGCCATCGGGGAGAATGTTCCGGTGCAAGCCGTGCCCTACGCGGACTTGCGCTCCGCCTTACGTCGCGATGGTCAGGTGCTCGCGTGGGAAAAAGAAATGCCGGTGACCGGGGATGAGCTGCATGTCCGTGAGACGCCGTGAATGTTCCCGGAGTATTTGGCAAAGTTCCCGTGTCACCGAATCCGATCTTCCGCCTTCGCGTAGCAGCCGTCGTCAGACGGCTGGCCAGCGGTGTTACCACCGCTGCTACATCCGAGCTCAACCAGTGACCGCAACTTCATCGATCTCATCGTTCGATCGTTACGCACACTGGCAGCGTCTCGGCTTCGAACCAGTGGGTTCTCACATAGACATTCTTCGCCTGCTTCGGAACGCCGCGCTCGTTGCGATAGAGCGCGTCCACGAGCAAATCGACGGCGCCGCTGCCCAGCAGATCCTGATCAAATCCGAAACCAGTGACACGGGCATCGTGCGCATCGCGCGCGAGCGTGAGCACCGCGGTAACACCGGGCACTGCCACCCCCGCCTCGCGCAACCACGCGGCGAGCTGCACCGCCGCGGTGCCTGCGCTAAGGATTACGTCGGGCTTTTGAGCGCGATGCCACGCGAGGAATTCCTTGCGATCCAAAGTTTGAGGCAAGTGCAGGCTCAGCGGTTCGAGACGTGTCGACAGCGCGATGCGGGAATAATATCCGCCAATCCATTTGTCACCGACGCCTTCCAGAGTACCGCCCATGTCGAGACAAAAGCCGATTCGGCGATAGCCGCGCTCGACGCACAGATCGACGGCTTGTTGAGCGGTGCCGAAATGATCCTCGGCAATGCGATGCAACTCGGGCTGCACCAGACGGCCGCCGATTGTCACTGCGGCGATGTTTTCCATCGGCAGATCGAGGGTCCGCACGCCCTTCGGCAGCGGGGCGATAATTACTCCGTCGACGTTCCGGCTCTTGAGAATGGAACGGAAACGCCCCGCCGTCATCTGCGGCTCGGTGAGCCAGACTTGTCCCAGCGCGAAACCAAGCTGCTCCGCACGGGCGACCGCCGCACCGAATACATCGGGCACGTGGTAACGCGGATCGCGGTAGCCATATTTTTCCGGAAATGCAGTGAGGTAGGCGAGGTTGAGCCGCGATGGCAGAGGCACGCCGGTCTTGAGGCGCACCATGAGAGCGGACACGAGCGCGTTGGGCCGGTACCCAAGCTTGGTCGCGGCTCGCTGAATCTTTGCGCGCGTCGCCGGCGGGATCGTCGGAGAATTTCGCAATGCGAGCGAAACGGTCGACTGTGCGCAGCCACACGCACGCGCGATGTCTTTCATGTTCGGCGTGCGATGGGTGGAGCGTTTCATGAATTCAAAGTGTGCCGCGCAAAGATTCTCTTGCAGCAACCGGGGGTACACGGAAAGTTTTGCGCACGGGCTAAATCGGGCAAGATATTATGTTAACCTCTCTCACTCTTTTCTCTGCTGTGCACGGAACAGGCTCCTCTCAGACGGCACGTGCCCACCCCGCCCGCTTGATCGCAAATTGATCCCACTCTCAATGGACGAAAATCTTCACTACGGCTCCTGGACAAACGACTCTTCCGACCTGCCCTGCTTCGATGGCCGGTTTACGGGGCCCGTCGCGATCGATCGTCCTTTTCTTCATGGACTTTCAAGCGGACGCCTCAACGCACTCATCAACCGGTGGGGACTCGTGCATCTTTTCACCACGGAGGCCGGGTATCTCGATCTTTCACTTAACAACAGCCGCGTGCGCAGCGGCCTGTATCTCGAACTGGAAATCGACGGAGAGCGCTTCCCGCTGATTCATGGCGACCTGCCGGAGCCGCTGAACGTGCGCTACGGAATCGGCTATGCTCAATTCAGCGCCCGCTGGCGCCGCAATGAAAGCGCCCTCAAGGTAACGCAGGAATTTTTCACCCCACCCGACCGCGCCAGCCGGCTTGTTGGCGGCTTTCAACTGGGCAACATTGGATCGGACGCGCTCACCGGCACACTGCGCGTTCGCTCGGATCTGCAAATTGCGGCGCAACCGGAGTCCGGTCATCGCACGTTGGATGTCGGGCCGGGGTTTTGTCGATGGACCGAGGCGCATCCCGAACTGGGCGATCTCTATCTCGCAGCGGACGACCGTTTTCACGGCCAGAAGGAAGAAGGCGTGACACTCGGACTCGCCTGCGAATTCCGACTGCCGCCGGGCGAAACCATCGCATTCGTCGCGCAGGTCGGCTACGGTCGCGGGCCGGTGCCATCGATTCCTGTCGCGACTGTCGCCCGCCAGGCGTGGGCGAAACGGCTCGCGCGAGTGCCGGCCACCGGCGTCGAACCCTGGATGCGCGATGAAGCAGTTTGGTGCGCGGGTCAGCTCTGTTCCTTCGAGGCGTATGACCGTTCGGTCGACGAGCACTATTTGAATCTCGGCGGTTACGGCTGGGCCGGCTTCGGCGCCCGCGAAGTGCCACAAACAGCGTTAACCGTCGCCGGTTGGGATCCGGATCTGGCATTTTCGTCGCTGCGCTGGACAGCAAAAATTCAGCGGACCAATGGCGACATTCCCCACTGCCACGCCTTCCTTCGACCTTTACCCGGTAAGCCGCTCGCAACGGGACGGCGGGAAAGCGACAACGAGCTTTGGTTTGTTCTCGCGTGCGCCGACGTGGTGGCGACCACCGGGCGAACGGAGTTTCTCGACGAGGAAATTCCTTTCTGGAAGGACGAAAGCGCCTCGATATGGGAACACTTGCGCCGGGCAGTCGCCTGGATTCGCAAAGGCATCGGCGTTGGCCGTCACGGTCTCATCCGGATCGCCGAGGGCGATTGGAACGATTATCTTTCGCATGTCGGCACCGACGGTCATGGCGAATCGATGATGAACACCGGCATGGCCTGTCGTGCGCTCGATGCGCTGCTGCCTTTCGCGGAGGAGCGCGATCCGGAATTCGCGGCCGATTGTCGACGCTGGCTGGCCGAACTGCGCGCCGCGGCCGCGGCAGGTTTCGACGAACGCTGGTTTGTGCGCGGCTATCGCGACGATGGACGGCCTTTCGGCACCTCGGCGGAGGACCGCGTTTTTCTTAACGCTCAAAGCTGGTGTGTGCTCGGAGGCTGCGGCACAGCCGCGATGCGAGAGGCGGCGATGCGAGCCTTATTGGAAAAATGCCACAGCCCGCTCGGTCTCACTTTGATGAGCCGTCCTTATCCGTGTCCGCCGCCACCGGACATATCGCGTTGCCCCATTCCCCCCGGAGACGGTGAGAACGCCGGAGTCTGGCCCCAAACTGTGCACTGGGCCATCTGGGCGCTCGCTGAACTTGGCTGGCAGGATGAAGCCCTCGATCTCTGGAAACGCGCGAGCCTGCGCAATCATGCGCGCCTGCATCCGGACGTTCCCTACGGAATCTTCAATGGGCCTGATTGCTACTCGTCGCATTTTAGCATTGGCCGCGAAGGCTGGACGCAGGTCGAAATGCTGGACCGCTCCCGCTTTCCACCAATGAATCCGATGGTTGCATGGTCCTCGTTCAGCCTTGATCGGATCTTCCGACCCGTCCGCGTCGGATCCGCCGTCGGTATTTAAGAGAGTGTATCAAAATGGAATTAGACCGTGATCGAGTAGCTACAGGCCGCTGGCCTGTAGCTCGGGTGGCCGCCCAAACCCAGCAGGCGAGCCGCCCGCTGCTACTTTTGTCGGAAGTTGAAAACGCGTCCTAATTAAATCCAGCACTTCATGCATCCCGTCGATTGGATTCTGTTAGCCGCACCGCTGGTGGCCGTTCTCGGCATCGCGATCGCGACGCAGCGCCACATGAAGAGCGTCGCCGATTTCGTTTCCGGAGGACGGCTCGCCGGACGCTATCTGCTCGCAGTAGCCAAGGGTGAAATGCAGGCGGGTGCTGTCGTATTCGTGGCGTCGTTTGAGATGATCAGCCGCACCGGCTTCACGATGGCGTGGTGGCACTGGATGCAATTCCCCGTCTATCTGCTGGTCGCAGTCACCGGGTTCGTCGTCTATCGTTATCGTGAAACGCGCGCCATGACTCTGGCGCAATTTTTCGAACTTCGCTACAGCCGGCGCTTTCGTTTGTTCACGGGGATTCTCGCGTTCGTTTCCGGCGTGATCAATTTCGGGATCATTCCCGCGATCGGTGCGCGCGTGTTCGTTTATCTGCTCGGCTTGCCGGAGGCCGTGTTGCTTTTCGGCGCAACCGTCCCGACCTACGTGCTCCTGATGGGCGCGTTTCTTTCGATCAGCGTTTTTCTTACTCTCACCGGTGGATTGATCACCTTGATGATCACAGACTGCGTCGAAGGGATGCTGTCGCAGTTCCTCTATCTCGCAATCATCGCGACGCTGTTACTGATGTTCGATTGGTCGCAAATCACCACCGTGCTTTCAGCCGCGCCAGCCGGAAAATCGATGCTCAACCCCTTCGATTCCCAGGCGGCGGAGGATTTCAATCTCAGCTACGTGCTCATGGGTTTGTTCGTCACAGTCTATGGTACGATGGCCTGGCAAAACGCGAGCGCCTACAATGCGGCGGCGATTTCCGCGCACGAATCGCGCATGTCCAACGTCCTCGGCCGCTGGCGCGAACTCGGAAAAGTGGCAGTGTTGACACTGTTGTCCATCGGCGCGCTGACCTTTTTGCGCCACGCGGACTTCGCCTCCGCCTCATCGGTTGCCCATGCACAAATCGCCGGCATCGGTCAGCCACAGCTCCGCGAGCAAATGCAGGTGCCCATCGCGCTTTCCCATCTGCTGCCGGTGGGCATCCGTGGCGCGCTCTGCGCGATCCTGCTCATGGGAATCTTCGGCGGCGACTCGACGCACCTTCACTCGTGGAGCGGCATCTTCGTGCAGGACGTGCTGTTGCCGTTGCGCAAAAAACCATTCGGCCCGAAGCAACACATCCGTGTGCTCCGCTGGTCGGTCGCCGGCGTGGCGGTATTCGCATTTCTCTTCGGCGCGTTTTTCCGACAAACCGAATACGTCCTCATGTGGTGGGCCGTGACGCAGGCCATCTACATTGGCGGCGCCGGTGCCGCGATCATCGGCGGACTCTATTGGAAAAAAGGCACCACGGCGGGCGCGTGGTCCGCCCTGCTCACTGGTTCGCTGCTCTCCGCTGGCGGCATCCTGCTGCGCCAGATTTACGGTCGCGCATTTCCGCTCAATGGCATGGAGATTTCGTTTTACGCGACGCTCGCCGCGATCGCGGTCTACGTCGTCGTTTCGCTTCTGACTTACCGCGCGGATTTCAATCTCGAACGCATGCTTCATCGCGGCGCCTGCGCGATTCAGGAACCCGGAATCGGCGCAGTTGCTCCATGGGGAAATGCCGTTGGCCGGCGCGGGTTTTCATGGTCGCGGCTGGCCGGCATCGACGATGACTTCACGCGCGGTGACCGTTGGATTGCCGGGAGTCTCTTCGCGTGGACGCTTTCCTGGTTTCTGGTGATGGCGTTGGGCACGCTCTGGAATTTTCTCTATCCGTGGCCGCCGACGTTTTGGACGCGTTTCTGGCAAATTGCCGGCCTCGGCATTCCCACGATCGTGGCGGTTGTCACTGCCATCTGGTTCACGTGGGGCGGAGTGCGCGACATCCGCCTGCTTTTTCAACGACTCGCGCACAAGCAGGTCAACCACCTCGACGACGGCATGGTCGTCAACCATCAGAATCTCGACGAAGCCGCGCACCCTAAATCCGAAATCGAACACCACAAAGTGTAGCCCGCGCCGGGAGGCGCGAAATTCATCAACCTCGCAGGGCTGGCCCTTGTGGGCATGCCGTTCCTCGCGGCGGAACATCATCCTCGACCATCAAAGCCGGCAGGCCGTCAAACGGCAGCACTACCATTTCACCCCCGTATGTAGCCCACGCCGGGAGGCGCGGGATTCATCAAACCCCGTAGGGCTGGCCCTTGTGGCCATGCCGTTCCTCGTGGCGGAACATATCCTCGACCTTCAAAGTCCGCGTGCCGTCAAGCGGCAGCCTTGCAATTTATGACCGTCGCCCGCGCAGGCCTCCATTGCTGAACAGAAGATAGAGGCGATTTCCCCAATCGCCCGCCCGAAAAAGCCATTGCTCAGCCTCCCAGTCCATTCCGCGGCGCAATCCCTACTCCCTTTTCCCTGCTCCTTCCTCCCATCCCGTGAATCCCCGCATCCCGCGCCTATCGCCGCGCCGTTCCGGACGTTTGAAGGGCACTCCGTCAAACGGCAGACTGTTCCCCTTGGTGCCTTCGTGACTTTGTGGTTCATTTTCAGCGCCTTAGGTTAATCCAAATATCTTTGAACGTTTCGCCTCCGGCACCGTCTTACTCAGTAGTTCAAGGTTTGCTTGGTGTCAGTTAGGGTAGTTAGGTGTGCTAGAAAATAAAAAGGCCGCGCAGGGGTGCGCGGCCTTTTCTTTTGCACAATTCGCAAACTAAGAAGGCGAGACGGCCGGGTCTGACCATAGCACTTTGACGGTCATGGCAGATACGCCAGCACGACGAACAATTTTCCACGACCTATCGTTGCGGAATCTTGTGTCGAAAGAAGATCGCGGAACGGGCCGATGAGGGCATCGGTCCCTACCCTCAATCATAATACAACACTGATGCGGCCCACTGGACCATTTGCCCCTATCCCAGCGGATTTACATCCGCTGCTACGTTCATGTCGTTTTTATTTCGCGTCCTTTCGTGTGTTTCGTGCCGTTGCTGCGTGCTCGCAGCCCGGTACATGTCCGCGCACCTGCGTGCGAGGCCTGTGGGCAAAAAAACAGTTTCCGGAAATTTCATTCGCGGGAATTCGCGTGATTAGTGCCGTTGATGCGTGCTCGCATCCCGGTACTTGTCCCCGTACCTTCGTCCGAGGCAAGCGGGCAAAATTTTCAGGCCCTTCTGTGTGTTCGGTGTGTTCTGTGGTAGATTTCCTATTCTACGTCAGTGGCGAAGCGGGGAACGGGCCGTTGAGGGCAACGGCCCCTACCCAGCGGATTTACATCCGCTGCTACATTCCTGTCGTTTTCTTTCGCGTCCTTTCGTGTTTTTCGCGGGCTAACCGGGCGTCTAGAACCGCGTGCTCGCCGACAGCGTCCACGTGCGCGGGGGCGACCAGGTGCGGCCGCCGGCGGAGTAGAGTTTGTCGGTGAGATTCTCGACGTTGAGCTGAAGGTCGACCTGGCGGCCAGCCACCTGCGCCCGGTAACCAAGCGCCGCATCGAACACTGTCCAGCCGGGCAGCACCGTGCCCCAGGAGGAATTGCTCGCGAGAGGCATCAACGAAGTTTGAGCGCGAACACCGAAGCCGATCCAACTGCTCTTCAGGGTGCCCTCAGTAAAACTATATTTCTGCCACATGCGGAGCGTGTCGTCGGGCGTGTTGTCGAGCGGACGGCCATTAAGAATCGCGTAGTCGATTGCCGCGGCCGAAGTCGGTGCCGTTCCCGTGAGTGGCTTGGAGAGCGTAAGCTTGTTGGTCCAAAGGTGACTGGCCTCGAGGGTTAGCGTGTAATTGCGATTCGGCATCCAGGTGAAGCCGACTTCGACGCCACTCGAGCGATTGCCATCGATGGTGCGGTTCCATTGGACCTTGGCGATCTGCGCGAGATTCTGCGTCGCGGGATTCGGATCCACGGCCGTGCCGATATTGCGCGGATCGTTTGCGGTTCGCTCGTTGTCGATGATCACGGTGTTGTGACGCGAAAGATCAAATACGCCGACGCGACCGATCAACGTGCGGTCGAACATTTCAATCTTGATGCCCGCTTCACGACCTGTGCCTTCGAGATCAGGCACCGGATTTGCAGCGCGCTCTTCCGTGGTCACGAGCGAGGTGAAGCCCGCTGAGGCATTGATCAGCGAACCAGCGGGCACGGCGTCCGTGCCGATATTCTGACTCACGTAGAGGTTGAAGCCTTTGAACGGCTCGAAGACGAGGCCGAGCGTATTGGACTGGGTGGAAGTTTTGTTCGCGGTGAGAAATTTCGTGAGATGGTTCCGGTTGCGATCCTCAGTCCAGGAACCTTGCGCGATGATGCTGTTGCGATACCCCGCGAACGTCGTGATGCGGTCTTTCCAGAAACTGCCGCTGTAAGCGACGTAGCCCGCCTCGGGAAAGGTGCGGGAATAGCTCTGGGCATTGAGGCCCGGGGCCAGCGTTTCGTCGTTCCATGTGAGCGCCGCCTCGTAATTCGGCACGGCGTGCACGCGGGGATCGAAGTAATTCAGAATGTTCGCACCGGTCAGACTCACGGGCGAGCCAGTGACATTCGGCGAAGCTGCGACCGCCGCGAGCTTGGTGAAATCAAATGTCGGGTTCACTGACCAAGCCTGGTTGTAAGCCGCTTCGTAACCGACCAGCAGCTTGTGGTTGATCTTGAGTAATTCCTTCGTGAGCACGGCTTCGATTTTCCCGTTGAGCGGAATCTCTTCGCGCTTCGTCGCCGTAGTGGTGGCCGAAAGCAAAGGCGTGCTGCCGTCCGGATAGCGGCGCAGTGCGTTACTGAAGAAAGTCGTGTAGCTGTGCTGATCCGCCCAGCGGCCGAGCACGCGAACTTCGAGCCAGTCGGTGGCGATCAGGTTGGTCTCGCTCTCGACGAGATCGTACTTCGAAGAAAAGGAATCGTTGTCGCCGAAATGATTGGCGTCATAGCCGCCGGCCCAGTCACCCGCCGTGAAGCTCTCGCCCTCACCGAGCGAACGCCAGCGGCCGTCCACCGTGAATTTGTCCAGGCGCCAGTTGGCGAAGGTGCGCGCAATCCGCGTCCGATACTCCGCGACCGTATAGGCAATTCCGGCGAGCGCGCCGGTGCGGCTCTTGCCGAGGTCCAGCAACGCCTGTGAGGGAGTATCATAATCGGCCTGGTAAGCCTGGGTCGATTGCATCGAATTGCTCACCATGTTGCCGCGCGAATCGCGATGCGCGTATTCGAGACGGGTGGTCAGCTTGCGAAAGGGCCGCCAAGTCACCTGCGGATTAATAAAGGTCGTGGTCGAATTGCTGAAATCGCGCCAGGTATTGTCGTCGCTGTAGAGCGCAATGACCCGGTAAGCCAGTTTGTCCTTGATGATCGGACCGGTCAGGTCGGCGCGAACCTGATAGCTTTCGTTCGAGTCCACCTTGACGCTAAACTTGTAGCTGGGATCGAACGCGGGTTTCTCGGTGACGAGATTCATCACGCCGCCGAGCGTTGATCCACCGATGAACACCGACATCGGACCACGTGCGACTTCGACGCGATCCACACTCTCGGTGCCAAAACCAAACTTCATCGGGAGTCCGTTGCGCTGGCTGATATTGATTGGCTGGCCGCGAATGCGCGTACGCAACGGTTCGCCGCCCGTCACTGAACCGACCGACGGATCGATGCCGGCGGAGTTGCGGCTGCCATTCTCCATGCCACCCTGATCGGTCGTGAAAGCCGCCTGGTAATTCGCGACGCCATTGAAACCGACGCCGCCGGTGTCTTCGAGAAATTGCGACGTCACGACATTAATCGCGAGCGGGATCTTGGAAAGATCGGCGGCAAAGCCGGTGGTCGAGACGGATTTGTCTGCCACGTAAGCGGAGTCGCGCTTGCTGGTGACTTCGAAAACGGAGAGTTGCACAACATCGTCCTTCTTTTCGAGCGGCGGCGTGGTGGGAATCGTCTGCTGGGCCTGCGCAGGGAGCACGCACGCAAGCAGGAAGGTGGCCGCGGTGAGGAAAGAACCGGCAGGAACGCGGAGGTGAGTCATTTGGGAGTCCAGGTTGATTGTAGTTACGAGGCGGCCTCCGCAAGCGATACCGGAGATAATCCCTCATGATTACTTCCGGATGAATGGAATTATTCGCGAAGGCCGGCGGGGGTAGCTGCGGGGCTGAGTCTCCTATGAACGGCGCTGCCGGTGTCGGAAATGACCCATTTACTGAAATCGCTCAGCGCGCAGGGCGGTGAACGGTTTCAACACGCGTTGTCTCGACCATTACAGCGCGGCATCTCTAAATAATAAATTTCCTTCGCATGACACCGAAACTCATTTCTCTCTCTTGGTGTAGCAGCCGTCGTCAGACGGCTGGCCAGCGGTGTTACCACCGCTGCTACACTCGAGCGGAGGCCATTCGACGTAGTTAAATAAACCATGCCCCTACCCCGCCATCTCTGGTTTTTCGCCGCGCTGCTCAGCGCTTTCAGCGCGCCCGTCGTTCACGCAGATACCACCACCATCCCGCAACCGCGGCCCGTCCGCCTTATGGCGGTCGGCGACTCCATCACCGCGGGTGCGGATTTTTTCTCGAACTATCGCTATCCGCTCTGGGAAAAACTTTTTTCCGCCGGTTACCTCGTGGAATTCACCGGCACGCAAACCAGCGCTACCCGCATCGGTCCGCTCGCGCATGAGGGGTATGGCGGGAAAAACACCGAATATCTCGCCTCCACCGTACCGGAAAATTTCCGTTCGCATCCCGCCGACATCGTACTGCTGCACAGCGGACACAATCACTCCGTCGAAGAACATCCTGTGCCGGGTATCATCGCCGCGACGGAGAAACTCATTAACGCTTTTCGAGCGGTAAATCCCCAGGTAACCGTCCTGCTTGCGCAGGTAATTCCCGCCGGCAAGCTGCCGAAATATTCCTACCTGCCCGAATTGAATGCCGCCCTCGCCGAACTCGCCGCCCGGCTCGACCGCCCCGGGCAACGCGTCGTGCTGGTCGATCAAACCGCCGGCTTCGACTGGACCACCGACACGATTTCCGACCTGGTTCACCCTAACGCCCAAGGCGCCGAAAAAATGGCGCAAAAGTGGTTTGCCGCCCTGCGGAAAATCCTGCCGCCACCGGCACATACTTTCGCCCCGAAAAAGATCACGTATCGCGAAGTCGGTGGAAAAAAGCTTCAACTTCATGTGTTTGATTCCCCTTCCCCGTCGCGACCGAAAACGAAACGACCCGCGATCCTTTTCTTTTTTGGCGGCGGGTGGACGCATGGGACGCCCATCCAGTTTTATCCCGAGTGCCAGCATTTCGCCGACCGCGGTTATGTGGCGATTTCTGCCGACTACCGGATCGCGAGTACAGATCACACCTCGCCATTCGATTCAGCCGAAGACGCGAAAGCGGCTCTCGCATGGGTCGTCGTGCATGCGGACGAACTCGGCGTCGATCCCGCGCGTATTATCGTCGCCGGTGCATCTGCGGGCGGACACCTCGCCGCGCTCTGTGGACTGGATCGCACTCAACCCACCCGGCCCGCCGCCCTGCTGCTGTGGTATCCCGTGCTCGACACCAGTCCGCAAGGCTACGGTCATGCTGCGATCGGCGCGCGTTTTGCTGAATTGTCACCGTTGCATTTGCTCGCTGCACAGTCTCACGCGACTCCGCCGACGCTGATCATGGTGGGCGATGCAGATAAAGACACGCCGGAGAAAACCGCCCGCGCCTTCCAAGCCCTGCTCAAGAAAACAGACGTCCGCTGCGAGGTGGTGAGCTTTCCCGGCGCGGGTCATCCTCTGTACGCCTACCGCGAAGGTGGCGAACCGCTCCGGACTCAGACCTTGAAAGTGGCGGACGACTTTCTGGCCGCGCTACCGGCGTTCGGCCGACCCGTTCACTGAGCGATTTCAGTAGAGCACGGTTCGCGGCAACCGCAGCGTCGGCGAATAGTCGCCGAATGCCACCCCGCAAGCGGCCTTCGTTAGTCGCATCATCCATGTCCGCGCAAGCGAACCGCGAGTTCACTTATGGGGCAAGTCGCCTGTCGGCTGTAGGGGTGGACCTCGCGTCCACGCCGGCTGCCGGTTGTAGGGCTGGCCCTCGCGGCCACGCCGCTCCGTCGAACGCTAACGGCATGGCCACAAGGGCCAGCCCTACACATGAGACCGGATTGCTACAGCCCAGCCTTTCATCTCCGCCATCATTGTTGCGCGCGCAACCACGCCCGCAGTTCCGCTCTTTTCATTTTTCCCTGCGATGACGCGTCACGAACTTCACACTGATTTTGTGGTAATCGGCGGCGGTCTCGCTGGCGTTTGCGCCGCGCTCGCCGCGGCGCGCAATGGCAAAAAAGTTATCCTGGTGCAGGACCGGTCGGTGCTCGGCGGCAACGCTTCCAGTGAAATCCGCATGCACACTGTCGGCGCCGACATTCACGGACGCCGGCCGGGCGCGCGCGAATCCGGTCTCATCGAGGAACTCCGCCTCGAAGACGCCGCCCGCAATCCTCACCGCTCCTATTCGCAATGGGATTTGCTACTGTACGAAAAAGTCATCGCCGAACCGAATCTCACACTCCTGCTCGACACCGATTGTACCGGATGCGCCGTCGAAACTTTACCCGGCGGAAAACGCCGCGTAAAATCGATCGAAGCGGTGCGTCAATCGACAGAGGACGCCTTCACGATCCACGCGGAGATTTTTGCGGATTGCTCCGGAGACGGACGATTGGGTTTCGAGGCGGGAGCAGACTTCGCCATCGGCCGCGAAGCGAAAGCGGACTATGGCGAGTCGCTCGCTCTCGACCTCGCCGATCGGCAAACGCTCGGCAGCTCGATCATGTTCACCGCCCGGCGGTACGACACCCCCCAGCCTTTCCACGCTCCGCCGTGGGTGCGCCGTTTCCAAAAACACGAATTTAAATTCCGTCCGATCGATGGTTTCGAATACGGTTATTGGTGGGCCGAATGGGGCGGCCAGCTCGATACGCTCAAGGACAACGCGACCATCCGCCACGAGTTGCTGCGCATCGCACTAGGACTTTGGAACTACGTCAAAAACTCCGGCGACTATCCGGACTCCGCCTGCTGGGCGCTCGATTGGGTCGGCGCGGTGCCAGGCAAACGCGAATCGCGCCGCTTCCTTGGTCCGCATGTCCTCACGCAGCAGGACCTGGAAGCCGGTCGTCTTTTCCCCGACACGGTGGCCTTTGGCGGCTGGCCGCTCGATCTGCATCCGCCGAGTGGCATCGATGCGATCGAGGAAGCGCCCTGCCGGCACATTCATCTGCCAAGCCTGTACTCCATTCCGTTGCGCGCACTGTGTTCCCGCAACATCACCAATCTTTTGTTCGCCGGCCGCAATATCAGTGCCACGCACGTCGCGTTCGCAAGCACGCGGGTCATGGCCACGTGTGCTGTCATGGGTCAGGCCATCGGCACGGCGGCGGCTCTCGCCGCATCGCTGGCCGACCGCGCGATAGCGGAATATTTTACCGGTGCGGAACTGAGCCGCTTGCAACAGCGCCTGCTGCGGGACGACGCTTTTCTTCCCGGAGTCCGGCCGGAGGATCCCAAGGATCTCGCCCGCTGGGCCACGGTCACGGCCTCAGGTGAAACCCCGCGCGGTGCTGCGATGCAGGTGACTGATGGCGCCACGCGAGAAATGTTTTCAGCGCTTGGTCCCTGGGCCGATGGGGCGACGCATCGTTGGGAATCCATCGCCCTGCCCGCGTGGATTGAACTCACGTGGCCCGCCCCACTGGCCCTCAACAAAATTCATGTCACCTTCGACTCCGGATTTGAACGCGAGCTCACGCTGAGCGCCAGTGACTCGACCACGCGCAAACTTATCCGCGGCCCGCAACCCGAACTCGTGCGTGATTACGATATTCTCCTCGACGGCCAGCCAGTCGTGACGATCACCGGCAATCTACTCCGCAAATGCGTGCATCGTCTCCCGCAGCCGGTTTCCGCCAGCCGGCTTCGTCTCGCCGTGAAGAGCACGCATGGAATTTCACACGCTCGCATCTTTGAAATTCGTGTTTACGGTTCGTGAGTTAATGAATGCCTTGAGCAAACGCTCGGGTATTTTCCCCATGTTACCGATTTCAATCTTCTGCGCTCGTGTAGCAGCCGTCGTCAGACGGCTGGCCAGCGGTGTTACCACCGCTGCTACACCCAAGCCGGAGTCATTTAACGGAGCTGACCGCTCGCCCACGGAATCGCCTGCAAGCAGGCTCCTACATTTCGGAAGAACAGTCTTCATTTTACTCGCCGGCTTGTCGTTCGGTTTGCCGGCGCGCGCCGCAGATCCTGAGCTCCACGTGCGCGGCGGATTGCCCAATGTTGCGGCGCGCGCCGCGGCCGGTGGCGAATTGCGCGTGGCCTATTTCGGCGGCAGCATCACCGCAGCCGACGGGTGGCGCCCCCTTGCGACGACTTATTTCCGCGAACTCCTTCCAAAACTTTCCGTCGTGGAAATTTCCGCCGGCCTGCCCGGAACCGGCTCCGACCTGGGCGCGTGTCGTCTCAATTACGACGTGCTCCGTCATCAGCCGGATTTGATCTTCGTCGAATTCGCGGTGAACGACGCGACAGCGCGACCTGCACAAATCGTGCGGACGATGGAGGGCATTGTGCTCCAGGTGCGGCGGGCCAATCCCCACACCGATCTCTGCTTTATCTACACCGTCTCCACTCCTGGCCTGCCCGACCTGGAAGCCGGACGCTTCCAAGCCGCTGCCCGCTCAATGGAAACTGTCGCCGCCCACTACAATATTCCCTCAGTTCACTTCGGAGTGGAAGTGGCGCGCCGGATGAAAACGCATAAATTGCTCTTCAAGGCTCCCGCCGCGCCTGACGATCCGCGCACGTTTACGGTGGACGGCGTTCACCCGACGCCATCCGGTCACCAGATCTATTTCGAAGTACTGAAGCGCTCACTACCCGCATTGCTCGCGGTGCAGCCGGCGCGCGAAACCGCACCACCGAAACCACTCCACACTGACAATTGGTCTGGCGCGAGTCTTCGCTTGATCGACGAAACGATGCGGCACGGCAATTGGACACCAGTCCCGTCCGACGATGCCAATCTTCACGGCGCCACCAAGGCGCTGCTGCCTCCGACGTGGCGCACCGCTGAGCCGGGTGCGGCGGTGGAATTTGAATTCACCGGCACCAAACTCGGGCTCCTCGGCATCGCCTCGCCGGACAACGGACAGTTTCGCGTGACGGTCGATGATCTCCCACCAGTCACCGGCACGTTCTTCGATGCCTTCGTCAATCCGGCTTTCTGTCGCCAGCGCAATTGGTTTTACCCGGGCGACCTGCACCCTGGACCGCATCGCGTGCGCGTGGAGCTGCTCGGAACCGTGCCCGACAAAGCGCGGATTAAAGCCGCGGGTAAGCGACCGATCGACGATTTCCAACCCTACGCGTTGTGCCGGCTTACGCTGAGCGGAATTCTTATCATCGGTCCCGCCGCTCCGTGAATGCCGCTCGCATTGAAACATTGCACTGCGCGTGCGGAGAACTGAAATCGTTCAGCCGATGAGCCTTCCCCGTCGTTGCACCATCAAGGATATCGCCGCCCAAGCGGGCGTCGCAGTCTCCACTGTTTCGTACGCCCTGCGCAATCATCCGAGTATTCCGCCCGCGACGTGCCGCCGCATCCAGGCGGTCGGCGAAAAGTTGGGCTATCGACCCGACCCGCAGATTTCTGCACTGATGGCGCATATCGGACGTGGACGCGCCGCGCCTTCGTCTGCGCGCATTGCACTCGTGTGGATGCAAGGCCGCCGCGCGCTGACGCGCTCCGACAGTTTTTTTGTCCAGATGCGCGAAGGCGCTGCGGCGCGCGCACAATTGCGCGGCTATCACCTCGAAGAATTCTGGCCCGACGAGGATCGCCTCAGCGGTGCGCGTCTGACTGGCATCCTCCGTGCCCGCGGAATTCAGAGCGTAATTTTTTCGCCAAGCATTGAAGGCGTCGCCGCCGACTACGGTCTCGCGTGGGAGCATTTCGCCTGCGTCGTGCTGGGCCATGCGCGCTGGCCCGTGGAACTCCATCGCGTGGCTCACGATCATTACCACGCCGTCTGCGAATGTCTCCAACGCATGGCCACGGCCGGCGTCACGCGCCCGGCCATTGTGCTCACCGAAGAAATCAATCAGCGCACGGACAGCGCAGTGAAGGCGGCGTTCATCACGCATCATCCGGCCGAAGCGAAAGCCCGCGGCCTGATCTATGCGCTGGATGAGGAAGGCGCGCGAAAATTTCCGGCATGGTTCCGCGTGCACAACCCGGACAGCATCCTCCTTTTGCGTCGTGAGATGTGGTCCGATATCGCTCATCCGCGGATCAAGGGCCTTCTGGCGCAAGGTCGCGTCTGGTGCGCCAACTGGCAGGCCGGTGATCCGCTCGCGCTGCCGGGCATTCAGCAGCGCTACGATCTCGCCGCGCGCGCCGCGGTCGATCTCGTAACCGGCCTCGAGCAGAGCCGCACGCTCGGCCTGCCCGATCATCCGCAGTGCGTGCAGATCCGCGGCGACTGGCATGAACACAAAACGGCCAACACGGAAGCATGATCCAAAATGGAATGTGAGTCACAGAGCGCACAGAGGATGCACCGAGGCCACGGAGCAAACCGGGAAATGCCCCAGCTGCCCCGAGGCACGGTTAAATTTCCACCCCCCTATTTCTCTCTGTGACCTCCGGCTTTTCTCCGTGTTCTCTGTGACAAAACTGCATCTCAGATTTCCTGAACGCGTTCAGTGAAACCGGGATTCGACCGCATGCTCCTTTCGCTTTCGATCGCATTGCCGCTCTGCTCCGGCGCTTTCCACTCCCCATGACCCTTCCCCGTCGCAGCTGGCTTTTGCTGGCGCTGTTGTTCGGCATCGGCCTGCTCAACTACCTCGATCGCCAGACGCTCTCGATCCTGAAAGCCACACTCAAGACGGAGCTGGCGTTGACCGATGTGCATTACTCGTGGTTGGTGACCGCGTTCATGGGACCGTACATTTTATTCTATGTGATCAGCGGGCGGCTGGTGGACCGCTTCGGCACGCGCGCAAGCCTCGGCGTCTTCACGGCAGTCTGGTCACTGGCCAATGTGTTCAGTGGACTCGCGCAAAATTTTGGTCAGCTCGCCGGCGCTCGCGCGTTGCTCGGGGCCGCCGAACCCGGAGCGTTTCCCGCCATCCAGCGCGTGATGATGACCTGGTTTCCGAAGGAGCGTCGCGCCTTTGCCTGGAGCTTGCTCAGCCCCTGCACCACGGTCGGGGCCGTTCTCGCACCGCCCCTCGTGGCGTTGCTCACGAGTCGGTGGAACTGGCATTTCGCTTTCATCCTGCCCGGGATCGTCGGTCTCATGCTCGCGTTCGCGTGGTGGATGTCCGACCGCAATCCACCATCGTTTCCGAGCGAAACCGAACCGACCACCCCGCCCCCGACCCTGCGCGTGATCCTGCGGGACCGGCGCGTCTGGCTTCTGTTGACCGCGCGCGCGCTGACTGACCCGGTCTGGTATTTCCACCTCTTTTGGTTACCCGGCTACTTGCAGGAAAAACTCGGTGTTTCGTTACCGCAGCTCGGCTGGATTGGTTGGATTCCGTCGTTTGTCGCTTCCGCCGCGGTGATTACCACCGGTCGGACAACCGACTATTTTGTCGCCCGCGGCCATGCGCCGGTGAATGTGCGCGTAACGATGTTCGCTGCGGCCGCGCTCTTCGCACCGATCGGCGCCTTCACCACTTTCGCGCCTTCGATTCCGTGGGCGCTCGTATTGATCTCGATCGTGGCCATCGTCTGCCAGATCTGGTTTTTCGGGCAAGGACTCCTCGTCGCCGACGTTTTCCCGCGTCACTCGGCCGCGACGATTGCAGGCCTCCTCGGCGCCGTCGGCGCCAGCGGCGGACTTCTCATGAATCTCATCGCCGGACCACTCATCGAACGCGCGGGTTATATCCCGGTCTTTGCCGGTCTGGCCTGTTTGCATCCGCTCGCCGCGCTCATGCTGTGGAAAACCAAGTCAAAACTTATTGTTTCTACATGATGGCCAGTCTTCCGATCTATTTCTCACCACAGAGACACGAAGGCACGAAGATCGGATTCGAACGCTCCGATTCAATATCGAAACACGTTGTCTTATGTAGCCCGCGCCGGGAGGCGCGGGACCCTGCGCTCTCCATCGACGGGCTCAGGACCTTGAGCGAAGCCGAAAGGCCGCCCAGGGCTACTTCACTAAATAGGATGAAACGCTCCGCCCACCTACTCCTGCTGTTTCTTGCGCTCGCCGGTTTCATGCGGGCGGAGGTCGAACGCACTTTTCATATCGCGCCAACCCCGCGAGGTGACGACTCGCATGACGGCAGCGCGACGGCACCTTTCGCTTCGTTTGATCGGGCACGTCTCGCCGTGCGCGCTTATCTCGCGACGCACGAGCAGCGCGGCGACATCGTGGTCGAGGCGCAGGCGGGCAATTACGAGTTGCCAACGCCTGTCCGCTTTGAGGCCGTCGACTCGGGCGAAAATGGATTTGTCGTGGTTTATCGCGCCGCTCCTGGAGCCGAGGTTATTCTGAGCGGCGGACGGGGCGTCACCGAGTGGACCCGGGAAACCAATGGCGTTTTCCAAGCCAAGGTTGGCCGCGACGTGGATTTCCGGCAGCTATGGATCGACAATCGCCGGGCCATCCGTGCGCGGACGCCGAATTCCGACTCGATGCTCACGCTCACCGCCGAGAAACAACCCGACGGATTCGATCTGCCCCGCGCGCAACTCGCCAACGTCAATCTGCGCGCCGGCGAAGTGGAAATTTCCGTGCTAATCGCGTGGATGCACAAACGGCTTCGGATCGCGCGCCTTGCCGACACGGACCAGAGCGACGTCGTGCGTGCCGTCATCGAACCGGGCGAATGGGATGGCATCACGAAACAACCGCAGGGCGATCGCGTTTATTTTGGACGTCACTACTGGTTGGAAAACGCCCGCGAATTCCTCGACGCACCCGGGGAATTTTTTCTCGATCGCGCCGCAGGCGTACTCCACTACCTGCCGCGCCCCAGCGAAGATCCAGCGCGCACCGCGATGGTCCGACCGGAATTGGAAAATCTCATCGTGCTCGCAGGCCAGCTCGATGCTCCGGTCCATCACTTGCGTTTCGAGGGTCTGACTTTCGCGCACACGGGTTGGACGCGCCCAAACCATTTCGGCTTTGTCGACATCCAGGCCAACTCGCTCGTTCCCGCGTCGCCAGCCGACGCTGCGGATCCCCAGCACCGCCACCATCTCCGCAAAGATCGGATCCCCGCCGCATTTCAAGCGATGACCGCGGACAACATTGTCGTCAGTCGTTGCCGCTTCACTCACCTCGGCGGCGCGGGCGTCGTCTTCATCCGCGGCGGGAATGACAATATCATCGAGGGCAATTCATTCGTCGACCTCTCGGCTGGCGGCATCGAGTTCGGCGAGGACGCGGCCCGACCGGTCAATCCGCGACTTTTCCCGCGACGCAATCGCATCGCCAATAATTTCCTCGCCCACATCGGCGAAGACTATTTTGGGTCCGTGGCCATCCTCGGTTACTACACGGACTCGTCACTCATCACTCACAACGAGATCACAGATGTGCCATACACACCCATCAGCTGGGGTTGGGGCTGGGGCAACCCGCCCGCTCCTGCCGACTCGCGCGCGAACCGGATCACCTACAACCGCGTCAGCAACTTCATGCTCCGACTCGACGATGGCGGCGGCATCTACACGACCGATCGCCAGCCCGACTCCGAAATAGCGTACAATGTAATCGAACACATGCTCCCGCCCGATCGAAACACAAAAGCCGGTGGCGCGATCTATCCCGACCAGTTCACCGAGGGTTTTCACGTCCACCACAACGTCGTCATCGACGCCATCCGCTGGTTGAACATCTGGAACCCAAACATCCGCGGCAACCGCATCGAAACAAACTACGCCGACACCGCCACCCAGCGTAACGACGGGACGGACAATTTCGTGGAGCCCGTCCACTTCGTTTCAAATCGCCAATGGCCAGAAGCAGCAGTCACCATCATCGAGAAAGCAGGACTCGAACCCGAGTTTGCCGATCTGCGCAAAGCCGGCAGGTAGCCGAAGATTCTGAGTGAACGGAGAGGCATGGCCACAAGGGCCAGCCCTACACCGGAAAAATCCCCGCACCTGCGTGCGAGGCAATGCCGTTTGCTGCGTGCTCGCAGCCCGGTATCTGTCCCCGCACCCGCGTGCGAGGCAGAGAGCCTACTTATACCAGCCGAGGCGGCTGTCGTTCGACCGGATGCCTTGAAGGGAGGCGGACGCAATTTCCTGCAAGTGCGGGTATTTGGTCGCCTGGCAGGAGAGGAGAAAACTGCGAACGGCTTTCCCTTTCCATCGGAAAGCGGCAGCAGCCAGATAATCCCGGGGCATGCAACTGAGCTGCTCATCTTCGGGATGACGCTTGGAATACTCCCGTGCGAATTGGACGAGCCGGACGATTTCCTCCTCCTTCAATTCGAGATTCATGTAATAAATCGCGTGGTAAACTCCGCAGGCAAGAAGCGGTTTCGGAGATTTCATCGCCGCCCAAACAAAGTCCATTCTCCCCGATTTAATGGGAAGCAACCGGCAGATCGCCATCGCAAGTTCAGAGTAAATTATCGAAGCCGATTGAAAATCGCGCGACATCAGTGCCTTTAAAAACGGCAGCGCCGGGCGATAAGGAAGATCTCCCAGGGCCGCGATCATCATGCATTTTGATTTCCAAACGCTCGGGTCGTGCAGGGTTTCGTTTTTCAGGGCCTCAAGAATCGCCGGGCCAAACGTCACGTCCCCGCTTTTCCACATCGTCCGCGTCGCCTTCAGCCGTTCTCCGACCTTTTTGCTTTTGAGCTGCAGGAAAAGTTTGCCGCGATCTTTTGAAGTCATGTGGTTCCAAAAATTGAAATGCAATCCGCCGGGACAGTCCAGAGGCATACACTTTCAACTGGCCTCGCGTGCGGAGTTTCGGTCAATTGTCCGGGATGTATTGCGAGCGGAATCACGGAATTTTCGCCACAAGAAGTCACGAGAAAGCGATTGCGAACGAGACTCTCAAGGCGCCTATAGGCGCACTGAAATCACCCGCCTTCTGAAACAAACATTTTTGTGACTCTTCGTGGCAAACCGTCTGAACTGATCAAACCCTCAGCATCGAATTAACCACGGAATACACGGAACACACAGAATTCAGAAATCACTCGAACTCCGATTGACCCAATTCCTCGATTCTGTGTTTTCTGTGTATTCCGTGGTTCACAAATTCCTGCGCATGGGTGTACCCTCAAGGCGCCTATAAGCGCGCGGAAATTGTCCGCCACCTGGAATAAATATTCTTCGTGACTTTTCGTGGCCAAAGCTGCCTTGGTGTCGACCACCGACAACAAAAGACTTGCTTGTTGTCGAGCTTCGACAACGGTCGATGTTATGAGCGAATTGCGTCAGGAACTTCTGCAGGGGACCCTTGATTTGCTGATTTTAAAAACCCTCTCGACCGGCGATCTTCATGGCTGGGATATCGCCAAACGCATCGCGGTGGTCACACGCGACCGGCTCACGCTTAAGCAGGGGTCACTCTACCCTGCACTGCACCGCCTTGAGAACCGCGGCTGGATCGAAGCTGAATGGGGCGTATCCGAAGCGGGACGTTCCGCCAAATTCTACCGCCTGACCAAGGTCGGCAAAAAACAACTGGCCGAGGAAAAGGAGTCCTGGCTCGGCTTCGCCGCCGCGATGGCGAGCGTGCTGGACATGGAGGCATCGTCATGAAAAACAACGAAACTTTCCGTTGGTTGAGATTGCGTTGGCGCGGTTTGTTTCAGCGCCGTGAGCACGAGGGCGCGCTCGATCGCGAAATGCAGTTCCACCTCGACATGCTCATCGCGGAAAACGTCGCCGCCGGCATGGCTCCGGAAGAAGCCCGCTTCGCCGCCATGCGGGAATTTGGCGGTACCGCGCAATATCGCGAGGAATGCCGCGACTCATGGCGCTCTGCCGCAATCACAGGCCTGTTGGGCGATTTCACGTTCGCTCTTCGCTCGCTGCGCCGTTCGCCGGGATTCACCTTCATCGCCGCCTTCACGCTGGCGCTCGGGATCGGCGTCAACTCCATCGTCTTTTCCTTCGTTCGTGACGCCGTGCTGAAGCCGCACGCACGCGATGAGCGGCTGAACCTCATCGCCGTCTATAATGCCCGCGACGGCGCGGACCGGCAGTTTCGTCGTTTCTCCTATCCGGAATTCCGCGCGCTCCAGGCTTCCACCGAGCTGTTTGCCGACGTCGTCGCGACCAGCATGCAGGTGGTGGCCATCGGCCCGGAACGAAATCTCCAGCGCCGGTTCGTGGCCTTCGCCTCGGAAAATTATTTTTCCCTCCTGGCGGTTCGGCCCGCGCAAGGCCGCTTCTTCACCGTGGAGGAATCGCGCCCCGGCGCATCGCAACCGGTGCTCGTGGCCAGCCACGCCATGTGGGTACGACTCGGACGCCCGGCGAATTTTGTCGGCAGCACATTGCGCGTGGAAGACCGCTCCTATACCGTCATCGGGGTAACGCCTCCGGCGTTTGTCGGATTGCATGTATCCATCGGTCCCGATGCGTGGCTGCCGCTCGGTGAAGCCGCCTCCGTTGTCGGTTGGGATCTGCAACGCAACACCACGACGCAATTTAATCTGCATGCCCGCCTGCAGCCGGATATTTCCCTCACCGCCGCCACATCGCAGCTCGCCGCCGCGAACCGCCGGCTCAATGAAGTTCCTGCGATCGATCAGACTGGACCGCGCCGTCTCATTCTCGCCCCACCCTCGCGTACCAGTCTGGACAATGCCCAACCCGAGGATGAGACGTTCCTCACTCTCTTCGCCGCGCTCGCGTTGTGCCTGTCGCTCACAGTCCTGATCGTCGCCTGTTTAAATTTGGCGAACATGCTACTAGCCCGGGGAGTGGCACGACAAAAAGAAATTGCCACCCGGCTGGCGCTGGGTGCCTCGCGCTGGCGGGTTGTGCGCGGACTGCTCGCGGAAGGAGTCTTGCTCGCGCTGCTGGGCGGCGGCTTGAGCCTCTTCCTGAGCGGATGGAGCAGCGCGCTTTTCCTCCGCTGGAGTCGCGATGCCTTCGCGGCGGGTACATTCGCTCTGAGTGAACCAGCGTTCCTCGATCCGAGCGTCGCAATCGCCACGCTGGGCTTTAGTCTGTTTGCGGTTCTCGGGTTCAGTCTCTGGCCCGCGCTGCGCGTCACGCGTCCTGATCTGGTGTCGGACCTGAAACAACTCCCGGGTGGCCAGGTCGCCGCAGGCCACTGGAACCGGCTCTTTTCGTTTGGACAAATTCCCCTGATCACTCAAATCGCGCTGTCGCTTGCACTGCTGTTTAGCGCCGCTTTGTTTGTCCGTGGTTCGTGGAACGCAGCGACGGTGGGACTCGGTTTTCAACCGGCGCAGCAACTCGTCGCCAACGTCGATTACAAGCTGACTCATCTCGACCGGAACGAGACTCTCCTACGACAGCAGGCGCTGCTCGTCTCGACTGCGGCCCTGCCCGGCGTGACCGGTGCTGCGCTGGCCTCGAATGTGCCTTACAATTTCGAACTGCCTTTTCGGAACGTACGCAAGGCCGACAGTGCTGCAGGGCCAAAGACCGACAACTCGTCGCGCCTCTACGCAGGCTACACGGCGGTGACGCGTGGTTATTTCGAAACCCTGGGCATCACGCTTCTCCGCGGACGCGATTTTTCCCCGGAGGAAAGCGCGGGCAACAGCAGTTCGCCCGTCGCGATTATCGACGAAACTCTCGCGCACACTCTCTTTGGCGAGACCGACGCTCTCGGCCAGCGCATCGTCGCCGACGTTGGCAGCGCGGGTAACACACCGCTCGAAGTTGTCGGTATTGTACGCAGTCCCCGCGATGACGTTTTTGGCGAACGTTTGCCTAAACGCATCTATCGTCCGCTGGGGCAGTCACCCGAAACCAGTATCTGTCTTCACCTCCGCACGCCGGAGCCGCTCGCCCTCACCGAGACGCTCCGCAGCAGCCTGCGAACGCTCGAACCCGACGCCACCGTACTCTATGTCCGGCCACTCGCAAACTTCGTGGAGCAGAATATCAACATGCTGCTGGTCCGGCTCGCCGCGATGCTCTTTGGCGCCTTCGGTGGCATCGCGCTCCTTCTCTCTGTCGTTGGTGTTTATGGCGTGAAAGCGCACGCCGTTGCCCGGCGCACGCGCGAAATCGGCATTCGCGTCGCGCTCGGGGCGAGTCCGGGCGACGTCATGGCGCTCATTCTAAAACAAGGCGCCATACAGGCCGCGGTGGGAGTTGCCTTCGGGATCGCGCTCGCTTTGGGCTCCGGTCGTCTGCTTGCCTCCATGCTTTATCGCGTCAGCCCCGCCGATCCGGTGGCGCTCGCCGGCAGCGCCCTCGTGCTCGCGACCGCGGTGTTGTTCGCCTGCTGGTTACCCGCGCGCCGCGCGACGAAAGTCGACCCACTCGTCGCGATCCGCACGGAATGATAAAACCACGGATTGCGCCGATGGGCACGGGGGATCGGTCAAAACGAACTGGCGGAGATTCAACGTATGGGTGAGGTGAAGATGCCCGGAGCAACTCCGGGCATTTCACCAAGAAACATCCTATCGAATCCAATCTTTTGTCTTCACTGTAGCAGCCGTCGTCAGACGGCTGGCCAGCGGTGTTACCACCGCTGCTACGTCCAACCCTGACCGTTCGACGGAGCTCGCAATCGACGATAAGATCGGGGTATCCAGCCCGACATGATCGGCAAACAGCCGAGCTGGGGCTCGGCGGTCCCGGGGACGCTGCGGTGTTACGTGGGCGATTCGCTCGTATTCCGCCGCAGCTAACTTCACACGATTCCGCGCCGGACATACGATGCAAAGGGGAACCTTGTCGCTATTTGAATTATCGTCGTTAATCAGTTTAAACGCGCGTCTGGTTACCTGCCTGCCATGGATCCGAATGATCTCTGGTGAACAGGAGCTATCCCACAACCCAAAGTGCTAGCAAATGACTTCATGAAAACAAGTGGCAGCAAGTCTTCCCGTCGGCGAAAACCAACCAAGAGTCGTCGTTCCATTCCGGGTCCTCCGGTAGTCGGAGTGGGTGCTTCGGCCGGGGGGCTGGAAGCCTTCACTTTGCTGCTCAAACAACTGCCGGTCGACACGGGCTTTGGTTTCGTTCTCGTACAACACCTCGACCCGCAGCACGAAAGCGCACTTAGCCAACTGCTGGCGCGCGCCACCGCGATGCCGGTACGGGAAGTAACGAATAATCTGCGGGTGGAGGCGAACCACGTTTATATCATTCCGCCCAATACCGGCCTGGGCATTGTCCGGGGCGTTTTGAAGCTTCAACCGCGTTCCCAAGGCCGGCTTGCACCGCGGGCGATTGATTTCTTTTTTGAAGCGCTGGCGAAAGATCAGCGGGAGCGGTCCATCGGCGTGATCCTTTCCGGTACCGCAAGTGATGGCACGCTCGGATTGGAAGCCATCAAAGCCGAAGGCGGACTGACTTTTGCGCAGGATAACTCGGCTAAGTTCGATTCGATGCCGCGCAGCGCAGTGGCGGCCGGTTGCGTGGACCGGATCCTTTCCCCGGAAGGCATTGCAAAAGAACTGGGCCGGATTGCGCGTCACCCGTACGTCGCTGCTCCCACGTTTACTGGAGAAATTCCGTTGTCATCCCGCGGTGGCGGCCGCACCACAACCGGCGCGCGGGCGGGCCGCGCAACCGGCTCCGCTTCACCTGCGGTAGCTGTGGCCGGGCCATTGACGGGTCCAGATGGCTACAAACAGGTGCTGCTCCTCCTCCGCAATCACAGCGGCGTGGATTTTTCCCTCTATAAACCCGCGACGATTCTCAGACGGATCATGCGCCGCATCGTGTTGAACCGGCAGGATACACTGGAAACCTACGCCAATTTTCTGCGGGGCAACGTCCATGAACTGGAAGCGCTTTATTCCGACGCGCTGATCAGTGTAACGAGTTTCTTCCGCAACTCGGGCGCGTTTGACGTGCTCAAGCGGAAAGTTTTAGTCAAACTGCTGGCGCAGGCGGACGATGAACCGGTACGCGTCTGGGTACTTGGCTGTTCCACCGGACAGGAGGCGTATTCCATTGCCATGGCGTTTGCCGAGGTGGCCGACAAAATCCCGCACGCGCGTAAACTCCAGCTTTTTGCCACCGATCTTAACGATGCGAATCTCGAGAAGGCCCGGCATGGTCTTTACGCAAAAACCGTGGTTCAGGATGTCTCTCCTGAGCGACTGCGGCGCTTCTTCGTCGAGGAGAAAAACGGCTATCGGGTGATCAAGGCAGTCAGAGAGCTCGTAATTTTTGCGCGGCAAAACGTCATCAGTGATCCGCCTTTTTCCCGCATGGATCTCATCAGTTGTCGCAACTTGATGATCTACCTGGAGCCCAGCCTGCAGAAGAAAATTCTCCCCGCTTTTCATTACGCTCTAAAACCGGGCGGTTTCCTGCTCCTCGGCGCCTCGGAATCGATCGGCAATTCCGGCAGCCTGTTTTCTTCGTCGGACAAGAAGGAAAAGATTTTCTCCAAGAAAGCCGCCCCGCGCCAGGCCTTCCAACTGCCGGTAAAGAAAGACCGGGGAGACCTGCCGCCATCAGGGCGATTCCTCCGGACTGGGCTCACGCCTGCGAGAACGGCGGGTGGCGCTTCGGATGCGTTTCGGACCGAACTCGACGCGGAGCGCGAGGCCGACCGGATTACGGTCAACCATTTCGCTCCTCCGGGCGTGCTCATCAATGCCGATCTGCAAATCCTCCAATTCCGGGGAGCGACCGGCGCCTACCTCGAACCGCCCACCGGCAAGGCAAATTTTGATCTCCTAAAAATGGCGCGGGACGGATTGATGCTGCCGTTGCGAGCCACGATCAACCGGGCGAAAAAAGAAAATAGATCGGCGCGACGGGAAAATATTCCGGTGACCCGGGCCAACAGGACCGCGAACGTGAATCTGGAAGTTCTTCCACTGAAGAATCTCAAGGAGCCGTGCTTTCTCGTGCTCTTCATGGAATCGCAAAATAACGAGGTCCATCCACATCGAGCCGATGTCATTCCCGTTGCAAGCAATCCGGAAAAAAACGGACGTTCCGAGAGCAAAAAAGGGGAATCCAGCCGCGTCGCTGAACTGGAAAATGCCCTGGCCGAGACGCGTGACTACCTTCAATCCATTCAGGAACATCACGAAGGGGCCAACGAGGAACTCCAGGCGTCGAATGAAGAAGGCCAGTCGGCCAATGAAGAACTGCAAAGTCTCAATGAAGAATTGGAAACGTCGAAGGAAGAGCTGGAATCGACCAACGAAGAGCTGACGACGGTCAACGAGGAGATGGCCGGTCGGAATCTCGAACTCAATCGCCTCAACAGTGACCTCAACAATTTACAGGCGTCGACCCATCTCGCCATTTTGTTGCTCGGCCGTGACCTGACCATCCGCCGCTTCAGTACCCAAGCCGAAAAGAAATTCAATCTTGTGGCCTCGGATGTGGGCCGCGCCATTGGCGCCGTCCGCCATAATCTCGATTTTCCGGAGCTGGACTCGGTTGTTGCCGGGGTCATCGCACAGGCCCGCGAATTTGAGCGCGAAGTGAAAGATCGGGATGGGCGCTGGTATTCACTCCGCGTGCGGCCCTACCTGACGGGTGAAAATCAAGTGGATGGCGCCGTGTTAGTCCTGTTCGATATTGACCAGTTAAAACGCACCGAGCGGCTCATCGTCGAAGAGCACGAACACGCTGAATCCATTATCCGGACGGTGCCGAATCCGCTGGTGATTCTCACCGCCGATCTGCACCTCCAATCCGCCAATGAAGCGTTTTATCGCACCTTCAAAATTTCGCCCGGCGAAAGCAAAGGACGCTCTTTCTTCCAGCTCGATCACGGTTCCTGGAATCTCCCGCAATTGCGCCGGCTGCTGGAGGATATCATTCCAAAAAACAGTTCCTTCAACGATTTCGAGGTGACTCATCACTTCAAAAAGATTGGCCATCGCAGCCTGCTGTTGAATGCCCGGTGTTTGATCAAATCCGGCGGCAAGCCGAATGAAATTCTCATTGGGCTGCAGGATGTCACTGAAAGGCTCCGGTTTCAAAATGACTTGCGTCGTTCAGAACGTCGCTACCGGCGGCTCTTCGAAGCTGCGCAAGATGGAATTCTGATTCTCGATCCGATTACCCGCAAGATCACCGACGCGAATCCGTTTATCGTCAAACTGCTCGGCTACTCCAGAAAACAACTGATAAAAAAGGAACTGTGGCAGATCGGCCTGTTGAAAGACGAGCAGGCGAACCAGAAAGCTTTTCGCGAGCTGAAGGAGAAAGGTTTCATCCGGTATGAAGATCTGCCGCTAAAATCAAAAAGTGGCCGGCATCATGAGGTGGAGTTTGTCAGTAATCTCTACGATGAAGCGGGCGAAAAGGTGATCCAGTGCAACATGCGTGACATCACTGCACGCAAACGGATGGAAGTCTCCCTAAGCGAGGCGAAGAAGCAACTGGAGCGGCATGCCGAACGACTTCAGCAACTGGTAGCCAAGCGGACGGCGAAGCTTACCGCTTCAAACAAACTTTTGGAAGACTCCGTCAACTTCATCAAAAAAGGCCGGCAGGAATATCATACATTGCTAATCGAGTCCCAGGGGATGCAGAAAAAACTTCGTGATCTGACACATCAGATTATCGGCGCCCAGGAAAACGAGCGGAAAGCGATCAGTCGCGAGTTACACGATGAAGTCGTCCAGTCTTTGGTCGGCATCAATGTCGAATTGTCGGCGTTGAGCGGACATCCCGCCGTGAAACCGGCACTCCTGGAAAAAATCGTCCACACCCAGCGGTTGGTGGAAAACACGGTACATGCAGTCTATCGCTTTGCTCGCGAACTGCGACCTGCGGTGCTCGATGACCTCGGCTTGATCCCCGCCTTGCACGCTTACAGCAAAAACCTGGCGGAACGAAATAAAATCAAAATCCATCTTACCGCTTTCCGCGGGATCGAGTCTTTGGGCAGCGCGAAGCGAACCACTCTGTTCCGCGTCGCGCAGGAAGCCCTCACCAACGTCACACGCCATGCGCAGGCGTCCATGGCGCGGGTCGACATCACCCAGATTCCCGGCGCGGTGCGGATGGAAGTAAGCGACAACGGAAAATCCTTTCAGGTGGGAAAAACGCTGCTCGCGAAAAACAACAAACGCCTCGGCCTGGTTGGCATGAGGGAACGCGTCGAGATGGTCGGCGGAAATCTGACCATCGAATCCACGCCCGGAAAAGGGACTACAGTACGCACCGAAATTCCATTTGTCCCCGGGATATCGCAGGCATGATTCGCCCCATAAACATCACGACACTACTGGCGGAAATCCCGAAGCTCCGAACCTCAGAATTTTTAACCACTAATAGTTTCGCCAAAACAAGGCGGCGAAACTTTGGGAGTCCCCTCCGACTAATCGTCTCCGGTTTTGGACCTGCGGAGTCCGCTGATCGCGGACTGAAGGTAGGGCGGATTATCCCTAATCCGCCGTTCCTCGATGCGGATGTCATATTCGGTATCGCACGTCAGCGGCGGATTAAGGATAATCCGCCCTACCTCCAATGGCCGTGGAAGCGAACGTGTGAAATATCCCTCCGCTAATCGTCTCCGGTTTTTAACCTGAAGAGTCCGGTTGCCTCGCACGCAGGTGCGCGGACAACCGCCCCAGCGCAGGCTGGTGGACGCTCACTGAGAAGCGAGCACGCTTCAACAGGGCGTTCCGGGCTGCGAGCACGCAGCAACGGTGCTGATTGCGGACTGGATCCATGAATCTTTTCTCCTCCGTGCTCTCCGTTACCTCCTGTTCACATCGATGATCCTGAACGGCGGATTGAGGATAATCCGCCCTACCTTCCAACCCTACTCACTACCCGCTACTTGCTGCTTCCCTCCACCTCATACCTGTCCCCTGTCACTTTCTGCTTCCTCCTCCTCCTGGGTTGGCGGCGGGTGGTTGTGCGTCAGCCAGAAATCCTTAATCGCACGGACAATTTCCCGCAGTTTTTCCAAGTGAAGTGGTTTCACCAAGTAGCCATTCGCCCCGAGTGCGTAGGCTTGAGTAACATCATTGTCGCTTGCGGAGGAAGAAAGTATCACCACGACGATTCTCCGGGTTTCGCGGCCCCGGCGGAGTTGTTCGAGCACCTCAAAACCGGAGATGCGTGGAAGTTTCAAATCGAGCACCACGAGACCAGGCAACGGATATTTCCGGCGATCGGCGAATTCGCCCACCCCTTCGAGGTAATCCAACGCTTCGCGCCCATCCCTGGCAATTTGCAGCGGATTCAAAATTTCCAGTTTCCTGACCACATGCTCGAAAAAAAAGACGCCGGTCGGCTCGTCTTCCACGAGTAAGATCGGAAATGGTTTCATGTTCGCTCGGCTTAGGTTGCCGACGGTTCAGGCGCCTTCTTCAATTCGATCCAAAATTTGCTCCCCTTGCCCAGTTCCGATTCGAAATTGATCCGGCCGCCCAGACGCTGGATCGCTTTGCGCACAATAGTCAAACCCATGCCCGTGCCGTCGAATTGCTCGGCGGGATTGACGCGCTCAAACATGCGAAAAACGCGACTGCGATCCTGCGTGGCGATGCCGATTCCATTGTCTTCAAACCACACCCGCACCACCGCCACATCACTCGCGCTTCCTTCGATCTCCTTGTCGGCTACATCAGACCAAGGTGCTTCGCTGGCGAGCTCCCGGCGATCTTCAGCCCAGATCTTCAAGTGAGGCGTCACCCCCGGAGATACAAACTTGATGGCATTGCTTAGGATATTCGAGACGCACTGCGTCAGGAAACCTTCATGACCGATCACGGGCGGTAAACTTCCCTCGATCTGGATCATTACTTTCGGGGCCTGCCAATTGGGATAGGTGGCGATCATGTCCCTCACCAGGCGGTCTAAATCCACTGGTTCCACCGTCGCCTTGCTCCGCATCACCCGCGTGTAGTTGAGCACATCCTGGATCAGGACATCCATCCTCGCCGCGGAACTGGCGATTCGTTCGAGATAGCTCCGGACTTCGGCAGAAAGCTCGTGAGCATGGTCGTCCAACAGGATGCGCGCAAAACCCTGCATTCCCCGCAAAGGCGTACGCATGTCGTGAGCCACGCTATACGAAAACCCTTCAAGATCAGCGACCGTTTCACGCAACTTTTCGGTGCGTTCGACAACGAGCCTTTCCAACTCATTCGTTTGATCAGCGAGCCGTCGATGGACGGTCTGCTGCGCCGCTTCCGCCACTTTGCGATCCTTGATCTCCCCCTCAAGCTGCTCGTTTAGTTTCACCGCGTCCGCCGCGCGTTCATGCTGGTGCAGTCCCGAGAGGAGCAATGCTTCATTGACTGCCGCCATGTCCCGGGAGTCGGTCGATGTGGTTAATTGAATAATCACCCCGACTGGAGATTCGTTCGCATTCAACGATGGCCACATGGCATAGAGCCAGTGCGAGGGATTGGATTCTTCATCCATCAAACAAGCATGAGGGAAAGGTTCCCCGGTCTGATAGGAGCGATCAAGGATAGACAGGCACGTGTCGTTTGCCGTCACAATTTCCGAGAAAGGATTTCCGATCAGGTCGGCCCGGGATTGGCCGAGGAGGTGGCAAAAAGCCGTGTTCACATTCTGGATCACGTGCCTGCGTCCCCGGACCTCGACGAAAGGCAGTTGAGCGCGCTCAATCACAGGCGAAGCCCGTCTTCCGGGATCAGGCAGGATTAAGGATGGTGCTAATTTGGGATCGAGTGACATGATAAACTTTATTTCGTGGGACTCAGGATGCCCGTTACGCTTGCGGCCGAGGCACTGAATCCAAAGCGTGCCGCAGTTCGGTGATTGCCACCGGCTTGATCAGGTGAGTCATAAACCCGGCAGCGTGGGAACGTGCGATGTCCTCCTCCATGCCATAGCCACTTAAGGCGATGCCGCTCAGCCCGTAGGCCGAACGCAATTTTTCCATCAATTCGTTGCCCGTTCCGTCGGGCAAACCAAGGTCGGAGATCACCAGATCGAACGTGTTCACTGCCGTCGCCGCCAGCGCCTCGGTCACGGTTGTCGCCGTGATAACGCGATGGCCGTCGTGCTTCAACAACTGGGAAAGTATCTTGAGTGTCGCCACGTGGTCTTCCACGAGAAGCAGACGAAGAGGCGGAAGCCTTTTTTCCGGCGACGTAAAATTATCGAGGACAGACGCAGCGACCCTCGTGACACCGGGAGACGGCGCGACCGCGCCGGGAAATTTCACAATAAAGGTTGCGCCCTGATTTTTCCCCGCACTTTTTGCCATGATCTGGCCGCCGTGCAGCGAAACCACCGATCGCGCGATGGTAAGGCCCAGCCCGACGCCACCAAAACGATGATTGTCCGTCCAGGTACCTTGGTCGAATGGCAGGAATATTTTTTCCAGATCCGTGGCATCGATTCCAATCCCCGTATCCGTTACCTCGATTTTAAACCACATTCCCGTGGTAGCGGAGTTTTCGTCGGTTGTTTGAATGGAGATTTTCCCTCCACGTGGCGTAAATTTTACCGCGTTGCGGAGTAGATTCCAGACGATCTGTTGAAACCGGGCGGGGTCGACCGTCAGTCCGCTGTGGGTCGCGGCGAAAGCCCGTTCGATCGAAATTTCCTTTTCGCAGGCTTCGTCGCGTACGATCTCGATCGCGAGACCAATGAGGGAATGCGCATCGCATAATTCGGAGCGAAGAGACAGCTTGCCGTGCGCGATTTTGGTGATGTCCAGCAGGTCGTCGATAATCCGCGCTTCCAGCGCGACGTTCCTTTCAATCATGCTCAATTGCTCCCGGACGTCGACGGGAAGTCGGGGGTCCGTCCGAAGGGAGGCGGCGGCAATCAAAACTGGTGTCAGTGGCGTGCGAAGTTCATGGGAGAGCGCAGCCAAAAAATGATCCTTCGCGAGATTTGCACGCTCCGCTTCGCGCGTCGCAGTCATGAGTTGATCGTTCACCTGGCGCAAGGTAACCTCCGCCATCATGCGATCGGCTATTTCCACCCGTGATCGGATGTTCAATTTTTCCGCCTCTTCCCGCAACTCGTGCTGGCGAAGACCTGAAATCAAAAGGGCCTCGTTCATCGCGGCCATGTCCTGATGGTAGTGAGCCGATTTTGTCATCTGGATCACCACTCTTCTCGGACGCTCATCCGCCCCCAGCGTGGGCCACATCGCGTAAAGCCAGGACACGGGATCCACCGCCGAATCGTCCGCGTCGAAATGAGTTTCGAATTCCCCGGTCTGATAGATCCGATCGAGCAGCGCCACGCATTTGTCCCCATTCCGGACAATTTGATCAAAAGGTTTTCCGACGATCTCCGCCCGTGTTTTCTGCAGCAACCGGCAGAACGCCGCATTAACGAAACAAACCAGATGGGATGAACCTTCCACTTCAAGCATCGGCAACGGGGCACGTTCAATCAGCGGCGCGGCAAGGCTTTGCTGATCCAATAAGGAATGCTTGGTATCGGTACCGGAGTGCGACGTCATATAAATCCTTACTTTAATGCTTTGGGCTCCGGCGCCGTGTCTTTGCGCTCTCCGACCCGTTCCGGCAGACCGCTGGTCAAACGAGTATAATCAGTGCGGTGGGGGCTGATGATAACCACCCCTCTTTCGTCGATCACATATTCACGAATGTCTTTACTGTGATTGCCGCCGCGCATCTTCACGACCACCAGAATTTTTCTCAGTTGGCCGTCAATCTCCATGTACCGCAAACGGACAATGTCGTCGGTCAGAAAGGAAATCGCATAGTGGCTGAATTGAAAGGACGTGAACGAGTCCTCGATCTCCACCGTGCTCAAGATCGTCACACCGGCGCCGGTCAATGCGGCGATCATCCGGTAAAGCGATTCGCGGAAGTCCTCGCGAAAGCCCGGAGCGAGCGCCATCTCGAAACCCACCAGCGAATCGATCACGAGGCGTTCCGCGCCGGTTCTTTTGACCGCATCGAGAATCTCCTGCATGGTTTCGTCCACCGAAAGATCCAACGGACGAAGGTAAAGGATTTCGAGTTTGCCGGAGTTCTGCGGCGACTGCAGGTCCAGGCCGAGTTTTTTCGCGCGCATCGCGTATTCCACCGGCCGTTCCTCGAAAACCGCGATGATGCCGGCTTCGCCTTTCGCCAGCCCTGCAGCAATGAACTGGGTCGCAAGCGCCGATTTCCCGGTGCCCGAGGGACCGGCGATCAGCACACTGTCTCCCTCGAAGATTCCTCCGCCCATCAGATGATCGAGTTCCGGGATGCCCATCGAAAGACGTTTGGTGCCATGCGGTTTGTCCTTCACGCCCACGAGACCCAGCGTCCGTGAAAAAGCCTGGAGACCATCATTCCCAATCCGCACGGTGTGCAACCCAGGCACGGAAGCCTGGCCGCGAAGTTTGACGATTTGCAGCTTCCGCACGACGGAGTTTCGCTCAGCCTTTTGAAAAAGCCAAAGGAGACCGTCCGCCACGGTGAATACCGGATTATCGCGCATCTCACCTTCGGTGTATTCCCCAATCAGAAAAGTGGTGGCCTGAAAGTTGGTGAGCAACATGGCGAGACGTTGAATGAAAGACTGAAGTTCCATCTCGCTCACGCTGCTCTGCGGCAGTTTACGCAGCACACTGCGGAATGAGTCCACGACCACTATCCCAGGGTTCGTTGATTCCACCTGCAGGGTAATTTCCGCCAGAACCGCATTCAAATTTTTGTCCGCGGCAGCGTCACTCAGGTTGATAAAACGGATCGATTTATCCAGTTTCGTGGGATCGAAAAAGGAATACTGCTGCTGATAGCGCAGCATCTTGAGCGGCGGTTCACCCAGGACGGTGAAATAAAGTGCCGGACGTTTCTGCGTCGCGTTGGCGAAAGCGATTTGGTGCGCCAGAGTGGTTTTTCCACACCCGGGCGCCCCCGCGATGATATTGAAGGAATATTCCGGCAGGCCGCCCCCGAGAATCTCGTCCAAGCCACGAACTCCGGTCGGAAGTTGCCGGATAACCACTTTGCTTGCGACGACTGGGGGTTTATGTGGTGCGGATCTAGGCGTTTTTTTTCATGACTGTTTTCCTTTGAACCGGATTTGATGGTGACCGACTTCGGCCACACATTGTGCACAAGACGCAGCGTCATAGCTTCGCCAATAAAGAGAATGAGCAGGCCAAGTAGTTGCGTTATGAGTGCAGTGCCTCCCCGCGCGGCTTCCAGACCGTCCAACTGAGATTCCGTACCATTCGAAAACTCGAGAGTTCCATCAACCCTCACCGCTATTCCGCCGAGCCATGGAACCTCGTCCTTTGCGAGTGCCATCGCCCGGGAAAAAAGAGAACGGAAACCCACCACGCCAATGAGGCTCGATAATGGCTGGCGTAATTTCCCACAGACCCGGAACGCCGCCCGACCCGCCGTATCCGACGGGTCACTCGCTTGAAGTTCTCCGGCGATCAATTGTTGGACGATGGACGCAACGACAGGAAGCGCGGCCTGCCTGATCGATTTGGAACTGGCCGCAGAGGGAGATGGGATCGGAGACAGACCTGCGCCCACGCCTTGACCGCTTGGTCCTGGTCCCCGGGGAGATTCTGTTTCGGAGTCTTTCATCGGATGCCTGCACGGATGGCCGGAGTCTGCGTATTAGTAGAAGCTTGCGGGATGAGAATCCGGCCGGAAATAAATCCGGTCGACTGGCGTTTCGGTGACGTCGGTGGCTGCTCTTCGTTTGGCGTTCGTCGGATTAGTGGTGGATTGAGCAATCATTTTATTGTGACTGGTTTTTCGCGCTTTACCCATCATGCCTTGACCCCGTCATTTCCGCTATGGGGTAAAACACCACCACCCCGGATCGTGTCGCGCGATCCAATGAGACTATCAGTGACATTCCGCGTTTCCCCACTCGTGATCGGAAAATATTTTCACGTACGATTTCCCGCGCTTGATGGGCAGCGGATACCGGACAGAAAGGAAAAATCATTTCGCCACGCTAAAATCGGTCCAAACAGTTGGCCGCGCAACAATCGTCCGGACCGATGCCGGGATTTGGAGATAACACGTAGCTATTGGATCAATGGTCCATAAGCTCTGAGGCTCAGCCAAAAGGTTGGGAAATAAACGCCTCCCCGGAGGACGTGGTCAGTCGGGTCACGATCTCTTCAGCCATCCCTCATTTGGGCGGAAGGAATCATTTTCCTGCGGCCTCGTGATAGCAATTTGGATACACCTCATCAAATTTCATGATCCCTTCGCACTCTTTCGCCAAAGCCACCGGGTGTTCAAAAACCGGTTATGCGGAAGCAAAGCGGGAGATACGTCGAAAAAAGAATGTGCTCAAGACCGGCGCATTGCAGAATGCGATCCTCAACAGCGCGAACTTCTCGAGCATCGCCACCGATGAGGAGGGCGTGATCCAGATCTTTAATGTCGGCGCTGAACGCATGCTGGGGTACGCAGCCGTCGATGTCCTGAACAAGATCACGCCCGCCGATATTTCCGATTCACATGAACTGGTTCGTCGCGCGGAAAGCCTGAGTCTCGAGTTTGGCACCGCGATCCTGCCGGGCTTCGAAGCCCTGGTCTTCAAAGCGTCGCGGGAAATCGAGGACATTTATGAACTTACTTACATTCGCAAGGATGGCAGCCGGTTTCCCGCTATTGTATCGGTCACTGCGCTGCGTGATGAACAGAACGTAATCATCGGATATCTTCTGATTGGAACCGACAACAGTGCCCGGAAGCAGGCGGAAGAGGCTTTGCTCAAAGCGGGCGCTCTGCAAAACGCCATCTTCAACAGCGCGTACTTTTCCTGTATCGCCACCGATGCGAAAGGCGTGATTCAACTCTTCAATGTCGGAGCCGAACGGATGCTGGGCTATTCGGCGGCCGAAGTGATGAACAAGATCACGCCCGCCGGGATGCACGATGCCGAAGAAGTGATCGGACGCGCAAAGGCGTTGAGCGCTGAGTTTGCGACCCACATCGCGCCGGGCTTCGATGCCTTGGTCTTCAAAGCGTCGCGCGGAATCGAGGACATCTATGAACTGACCAAAATCAGGAAGGATGGCAGCCGCTTTCCGGCCATTGTGTCGGTCACGGCCCTGCGTGACGCGGCGGAAAACATCATCGGCTACCTCCTGATTGGAACCGATAATAGCGCCCGCAAGCGCACGGAGGAAGAATTGCTTAAGGCCGCAGCAGTCCAGACCGAAGCCATCCGGCAGCTCAATGCCGACCTCGAGGAACGGGTGAACGAACGAACGGCACAGCTGAAGACTGCCAACCTTGAACTCGAGGCTTTCTCCTACTCGGTGTCACACGACTTACGCACCCCCTTGCGTGCGATCGACGGATATTCCCAGGTGGTACTCGAAAAATTCGGCCCACAGCTCCCACAAGACGGGCAACGCTATTTGCAGACCATTCGAGCGGGAGCGCAAAAGATGGGCGAACTCATCGACGACCTGCTCACTTTTGCGCGGCTCAACCGCCAGGAGCTGACGAAGCGATCATTCGATACCGGTGAACTCGTGCGCTCCACGCTCCAGGAGCTTGGAGCGCCGGCCCCGGAACGGAAAATTGAAATCAAAATCGGAAAATTGCCGACTAGTTACGGTGATCCGGCACTTTTGAAGCAAGTGTGGCAGAATCTCCTATCGAATGCCTTCAAATACAGTCGAAAAAAGGAATCTGTGTTGGTAGAGATCGGCTGCGAAAAGATTGACGGACTGGAGACGTTTTTCGTGCGCGATAACGGCAGCGGTTTCGATATGCGTTACGCCGACAAACTTTTCAGCGTCTTCCAGCGATTCCACCGGGCGGAAGATTACGAGGGCACGGGCGTTGGTCTGGCCATCGTGCAGCGAATCATCCGCCGCCACGGCGGACGGGTCTGGGCGGACGCTGCCGTCGATCACGGCGCCACTTTTTATTTCACCCTGAAAGCAAGAGCCACGCCATGAACTCTATCACTTCCGCCATAGACCTGATGTTAGTGGAAGATAACCCACAGGACTTGGAACTGGCCTTGCTGGCCCTGCGCGACGCCATTCCAGGCGTCCGCATTCACGTTGCGCGTGACGGTGCCGAGGCGGTGGAATATATTTTCTGTGAAGGTCCGTATGCCCATCGTCACGTCACGGATGTACCCAAGGTAATCTTGCTCGATCTCAAGTTGCCGAAGATCGACGGGCTCGACGTGTTGAGGCGGATCAAGGGCGATGAGCGCACCAAACTAATCCCCATTGTCGTGCTTACTTCCTCGAAGGAGCAAAGGGACGTGGTCGAAAGTTACCAATTAGGCGTGAACAGCTATATTGTGAAGCCGGTGAACTTCGAACGGTTTAACGAGGCCGTGCGCAACCTGGGGATTTATTGGCAGACCCTGAACCAGCCGCCGAGGGTCGCCAACTAGAACGTGTTTTCAAATCCTTATCGCCGTTGAGACGACAAACCAATGCCCGCTAAACGTAAGTGCTTTGATCAGCAGCACAGCGCGGTGGGCGTCGGTCTCCGTACCGACGCTGATCGTCGATGTGGAAATCGACGACCACCTCTCGCGGAACTCTTCATTTCGCTCAGAAGTGAAAAACTAAGGTTGAGAACACTCCCAAATGTAACGCCATGTCCCAGCCGCTGAAAGTATTGATTGTCGAAGACAATCCCGCTGACGCGGAGCTCCTGGTGATTGAACTGACCCGTGCTGGCTTCGAACCCGATTGGCGGCGGGTTGACACTGAAGCGGCTTTTCTTGAACAGCTCAACGGTGGACTCGATCTTATCCTGTCGGATTATCGAATGCCGGCGTTCAATGGACTCAGTGCGCTGGAATTGCTGAAGCAAAGCGGACTGGAAATACCCTTCATCCTCGTATCGGGAACCATCGGGGAAGATACCGCTGTCCAGGCGATGAAAAATGGCGCCACGGATTATTTATTGAAAGACCGCCTGGTCAGACTCGGTTCGGCTGTCCTTCATGCGCTGGCGGAATTTCAATTGCGCCGCGAGCGGCGAAAGGCGGACGATGCGGCGCAACGACAACTCGCGGAACTCCGGGTGTTGTTTGATCTGATCCCGGCGATGATTTGTTTCAAGGATACGGAAAACCGGATTTTGCGCGTCAATCGGCGGATGGCGGAAACCGCTGGAAAGTCAGTGGTGGAAATCGAAGGGAAACCATCGCTGGAGATTTATCCGGCCGAAGCGGCCCGTTTTTACGTCGATGATTTGAAGGTGATTAAATCGGGTGAGCCGCAATTGGGGATTGTCGAAACGATTTACGACCGCGACGGGAAAAACCGGTGGGTCCAGACCGACAAAGTGCCGGTTTTCAATCAAGACGGAAAAGTGACCGGGATCGTCGTGATGGCCCAGGATATCACCGACCGCCATCACGCAGAAATCACCGCCAGCCGGCTCGCTGCGATAGTTGAATCATCAGATGACGCGATTATCGGCGAGAATTTCCACGGCATCGTCAGCAGTTGGAATAAAGGCGCGAAAAAGATTTTTGGATACGCCGCGCACGAAATGATCGGAACTTCGATCGCCCGGTTGATGCCGCCCGGCCGCGAAGACGAGGAAATCCATATCCTGAAAAATATCAGGAAAGGGAAAAGCGTGGAACATTTTGAAACCCTCCGCCGGACAAAAACGGGGAAACTGATTGATATTTCCGTCACCGTTTTTCCGATCAAGGACGCAACAGGCGGTGTGATCGGCGTGGCGAAAGTGGCGCGGGACGTCACCGCGCAGAAACAAAGCCAGGAGGCGTTGCGGGACAGTGAAGAGCGCTTCGCGGGCGCATTCGAACAGGCGCCCATCGGACTCGCTTTGGTCCTGCCCGACGGTCACTGGCTCAAAGTCAATCGGGCCCTGTGTGATTTGGTCGGGTATTCGGACACCGAACTGCTTGGCGGCACCTTTCAGGACATCACGTATCCCGAGGATCTTCCCGCCGATCTGGAATATGTGCGTCGGATGCTCGCGGGAGAAATCAGTTATTACCAGATGGAGAAACGCTACGTTCACTCCAAGGGAAGCCTCGTGACCGTATCGTTAACAGCCTCGCTGGTGCGCGACCGACAAGGCCTGCCGCGTTATTTCATCTCCCAGCTTCAAGATATCAGTGAACGAAAACGCGCTGAGCAGGTACTCCGTGAAAGCGAAGTGCGACTTCGTTTTCTGAACGATCTGGGTGAGGCCACGCGCGCGCTGGCCGACCCCGCACAAATCATGGCTGTAACGGCACGAATGCTGGGCGGGCACCTGCGCGCGTCCCGCTGTGCCTACGCGATGGTGGAGAAAGACGGTGATCAGTTCACCATCCTGCACGACTATACCAACGCGTGCGCCAGCTCCGTGGGCAGTTATCAACTCTTGCTGTTTGGTCCGCAGGCCGTGGCCAAGCTGCAGGGCGGGCAAATCCTGGTCATCTGCAATGTTGAGACGGAGCTTTTGGCGGAAGAAGGCGGCGCGATGTTCAACGCCATCGGGATCAAGGCGATCATCACTTGCCCACTGGTTAAGGACGGGGGGCTTCGTGCCATGATGGCGGTGCATCAGTCCACCCCGCGTGATTGGAAGACCGACGAGATCGCCTTGGTACAGGAAGTCGTCGAACGCTGCTGGGTCAACCTTGAGCGCATATCCGGAGAGGAGGCGCTGCGGACCAGCGAGAAACGTTTCAAGGCGCTGTTCGAGCAAACGGTGGTGGGCGTGGCCCTGGCCGACGCGACAACCGGGCGGTTTGAGCAGGTCAATAAACGTTTCTGCGAAATTGCAGGTCGCAGTTGCGGGGAATTGGAGCAGCTCACTTTTTCCTCAATCACGCATCCCCAGGACGAGCACTCCAGCGCGGAAATGACGCAGCAGTTTAGAGCGGGAGTCCTGCGGGAATTCACCCAGGAGAAGCGCTACCTGCGCGAGGACGGTTCCGAAGTATGGGCCATTGTGACGGTCTCTGCAATGTGGGCTCCCGGGGAAGCGCCCAATTATTTTATCGTCGTCGTGCAGGACATCAGCGAGCGAAAGCGACTCGAGGAACAAGTCCGGCAAACGCAAAAAATGGAGGCCATCGGGACACTCGCCGGTGGAATCGCCCACGATTTCAATAACATTCTCGCAGGCATTGGCGGTTACACGGAACTGGCCCGGATGACACTAAAAGGAAACCCCGCGGTGCGCGAGTACCTTGATACGGTCTTACTCACCGCAGGTCGCGCCAGTCATTTGGTGCGGCAAATTCTGACCTTCAGTCGCCAGGAACCGTTGGAACGCACGCCCATTCAACTCCTCCCGGTAGTGATGGAAACTTTCGATCTGCTGCGTGCGACGATTCCTTCCACCATTGAATTTGATCTGTCACTCGCGAAAGACGCACCAACCGTGTTTGCCGACGCGACCCAGATCCACCAGATCCTGATGAATCTCGGCACCAACGCCTGGCACGCGATGAAGGATCATCCTGGCCGCCTGCAGGTGAAGTTGGAAAAATTTGTGGTGGACGCGGGACTCGCGGCGGAAACTCCGAAACTGCATCCGGGCATTTACGCGCGACTGTCCGTCCGCGACAACGGGTCCGGAATGGATCAGGCGACACTCTTGCGAATATACGAACCATTTTTTACAACCAAGCCCGTGGGTGAAGGAACGGGACTGGGGTTGGCCGTGGTTCACGGCATCATCAACAATCACGACGGTGTGATCACCGTCGAAAGTCAGCCGGGCGAAGGGACTACCTTTCGCGTTTATCTCCCGGCGTACGCCGGTGACCTGGCAGCAACTGTGGTGGATGCAAAAAAAGTGCCGCGCGGGCATGGGGAGCAGATTCTGGTGGTCGATGACGAAGAGTTGCTCGCCATGTTAACGCAGCGAACGTTAATTGCGCTTGGATACGGAGTCGAATTTGCGACCAAGCCTTCTGTTGCCCTCGCGTTGGTGCGGTCCGAGCCGGAGCGTTTCGCCCTCGTGATTACGGACCAGACCATGCCCGGAATGACCGGATTGGTTCTCGCCACCCAGCTTCGGGACATCCGTCAAAACCTGCCCGTCATTCTCACCACTGGCTACACCGCGGCGGTCAAGCCAGAGCTAGTCGAAGCGGCGGGGATTCGACAAGTCCTGCTCAAACCCGCAACCGTTCACTCACTAGCCACGGCGGTACACGATGTGCTTGTCGCGGAGAGCTCCGTCGTACTCAGCTCTGGTTCTTAACGACGGAAATGACGTCATCTGGTGTCGTCCGACGACAACCACACCGCGAGACTTTTACCCTTGTCACGCCGTGGCAATGAGACCTCTACCGCCACTGGTCCGGCGACATATTCCGTGAAGCCGTTCGCGATAAGTGCTGGGAGACTTGCCCTCGACGCGTCGGAATACCCGGTTAAATTGTGAGAGCGATTGAAACCCTGCTGCATAAGCTGCCTCGCTCACGCGCATGTTCGCATTGAGCAGCAGTTGCTTCACCGACTGGATTCGTTCGCGCGCAAGATATTCGGTGAAAGTGAGACCGGTCGCTTTCTTGAAAATCCGGCAGAAATAAAAAGCACTCATTTTCGCCGCGCGCGCCACGTCGCTCAAAGACAGTGCTTCGCTGTGATGTTCCGTGATGAACATCCGCCCCCGCGTTATCACCGACGGTTCGTCCGCCTCCTCCGTCATCAGAATCTGGTTGCTGACCGTGGCGAGATGCTCGGCGAAAATAACCAGCAATCTGATGATGGACTCGTATTGTTTCCGATCCACCACCCTGGTCTGAAAATACGCCGCCTTCATTGCACGCGCACTCGCGACGGTCTTCCCTTCTCCCAGCGGTGCACCGATGGATCTAAAACGGTTTTTCGAGGGCGTCCGGAAAAACACCTGCCCGGTCTGCAAATAGCCGAGCACCCGGTTGCCGACACGCACGGGAACCGCGGATTCATTCAAGCCCGCATGGCACTGCAGCGTTTGCGGTTCTCGCGTCGCGGCTTCTTCGAGGCGTTGCTGCAACTGCAGGCACGCGGCGCAGGATTTGTTTGTCCCCGCCATCAGAGTGCAAAACTTGTTCACCCGTTTTGAACCTTGCAGCGGCGTGCGGAAAGATCCGGTCTCCCGCAAAATCAAGGGCAGTCCGGTGGTCACTTCGAACGCTTTCTGATAATCGCGGAAAAGTTCGGACTGCCGCAATCGCAGCAACAGGGTACCACCCACATCGACGTGTGCCGAAGAGCTATTCTGAAACGAACCTTCGGATAGGCCGGAGGCTCGCGGGATGGCAGGATTGGATTGCACGTTTTTACGCTACCAAAAAAGAGTCGAATCAACTCGGTCATGAAGATAGCTTTTAACGTGAGATGAAATATGGGGTGTTACCCGCCCCTCGGACGGCCGGTCCCGTTCCCGGAGACAAGGAATCGAAAGTTTAAATTTCACCGCCTACCAACCCATGAAGCGCATGCGCACTCCGATTCGCAACCCACGCAATTGAGTGCTACGTTGGAAATGAGACCGCCCAACCGAACGGCATACCCCATTTCCGTGAGTCACCCCATTTCAAATTTTAAGTGGACTGAAGAACTCCCCTCCCCGCTTCCGCTCGCCCGCAAATTCGGCAGCCATCGGACGACATTGCGTTTTCTAAGCCCGGACGACGCGGCGACACTTCTGGCGTTCTTCTCCACCCATACTCCGGACACCATTTATAGTCGTTACGGATCTTTCGTTCATCTTTCCCCGGAGCAAGCCATGCAGCTGGTCAGTGTGGATCAATCTCGCGACTGTGCGTTGGGCGTATTCGAAGGTCGCCCTCGCAGTTTGATTGCGATCGGCCGCTACTGCCTGGATGCCACCGGTAAATCCGCCGAGGTGGCGTTTGTCGTGCAGGAAAATCGGCGAGGCCTGGGCATTGCGACTACATTACTGCGGGAGCTTCTAGCGATCGCGAGAGCACGCGGTCTCGTTAAACTTACCGCGCAAGTGGAGCACCACAATCACGCGATGCGGGAGATCTTTCGCCGCGCAGGCGCTGTTTTTGCGGACCATGGTTATGGCGAAGCGATCCAAGTTACATTGGAACTCCATGATAATCTTTCACCCAAAAATCCGGGTAAAATCCGTGTCATTCGTCCCGCAGTTTCGGCGCGACAGCCAGAGAGCGCATGAGAACCCAGAGGCCTGAGTGCGGACGCCGTGGTGTTGGGAAAGTAACGATCCCCGGGCAAGGTCCGGCGCATCGTCTAAAACACCCATCACCAAGCTCGACCCCGTCAAATCCGTTCCGCCAAGTAATAAGGCAGCCTCCGACGCATTCGTAATCGAATGTCCTATATCGGCGCACGGCGTGTCGAAACGGGTTCAAATCAACTCAATCAATGCGCAACGGACGCAACGATTACCGCAAGATCTGCTCAGCGCTATTTTGAGCCCATGTGTATTCTGTTGGCGATTCGCAACCCCGTTTAATCATCGTGAAAGCAACAATTCCTCCTCCTGCACTCGCCGGCACGCACCTTCGCACGTACGAGGCCATCTTTCGTCATCCGCTGTCACACAACCTGGCTTGGAAGGACGTTTATTCGCTCTTCGGCCACATCGGCCATGTTATTGAAGAAGCCAACGGAAACCTAAAAGTCACCCGCAATGGACAGGTCCTTGTCTTGCGGCCTGCCCGGACCAAGCAAGTCGGCGAAGCTTCGGAAATGATGGAATTACGTCACTTTCTCGAGCGATCGGCCGATGTTTGCCCGGTTTCCAACGAAAAGGAGATTCAATATCTCGTGGTGATCGATCATCACCAAGCCCGCATTTTTCGTCCGGAAGTACGTGGCGCCATCGCGCAAGAGATCCTACCGCACGAACCCAGCGACTTTTTCCGTCACGCACACCATTCAAAAGACTTCTCACGCGGTCAGGAAAAACCCGATCCCAATAGTTTTTTTGCTCCCGTGGCGGGAGCATTGAAAGGCACCGGCAATATTCTCGTTTTCGGCAATGGAAAAGGCTCCGCCAGTGAAATGACGCAATTCACCGAATGGTTGGCGTCTCATCAGCCGGAAATCTTTGCGCGAATCCTTGGTTCGTACATGATTGATCAACATCACTTGACCGACGCCCAACTGCTGGCGAAAGCCCGCGAACTTCATCTCAGCTCCGTTCCTGCCGCACAAAGTCTCACGTCCATCCCTGTAGGTTAGTCGGGAACCGGCTTCAAACCGCCCAACCGGGGTGCCAATTTTACCGGCCACCAAAAATCCCGCCTGAAAAAACGCCTCCGATTTCTGACGTGAATCAATGGGTCCAGACGTCGGTGAAATTAAAGCGCGTTTCGGTTTCGCCGCTTAGTTGTCTGTAACTTCAGACGCCTAATCACAGCGGTGACCGGGGCTGACCGTCGACGGCTGTATTTATTCGCGTCGTTCGTCGCAGTGCTGGTCGGCGTACTGCCTGGCCGCCGGACCAGGTAATAACCAATCCAGTCAGACCGCGAATTGTCAGTCGGGGTGAGGCTGGACCCCGTGTCCATGCCTCTCCCCCGGCGACTAACGGCATGACCACAAGGGCCGGCCCTACAGTCGGCGGGCGACGTGCCCACGGGTGCATTCGCGCTTCGGCCGTCGCAGGCGATAGCGACAGGGGCGATGCCCTCAATCACCTGCCCGGAAAGTCCGTTGAGGGCAACGGACCCAACCCACAAACGATTCAGCGTTGGTGTTATTATTCATCTGATCACACCGCGGGGAAGTAGCGGATTTCCGCCAGCTCACGGCGGAGGGCGGCGCGAAAATCCGGATGCGCGATCGAGATCAGTGCGTCACCGCGCTCACGCAAGGTTCTTCCATGGAGATTAACCACCCCGTATTCAGTGACCACCCAATGGACATGGCCGCGGGTGGTTACCACGCCAGCTCCCGCGTTAAGCTGCGAGACGATCCGTGACACCTGCCCTCCCATCGCTTGCGACGCCAGGGCAATGATTGGCTTTCCACCGCGCGATAATGCCGCGCCCCGGATGAAATCCATCTGCCCGCCGATGCCCGAAAAAATCCGATGCCCAATCGAGTCGGCGCACACCTGGCCACTGAGATCGATCTGGATGGCGGAATTAATGGCGACAACCTTCGGATTTTTTCGAATGACCGATGTGTCGTTGGTCCAATCGCACGGATAAAACGCCACCGCTGGATTATCGTGCACAAAATCAAACAGCCTTCTGGTGCCGTTAATAAAACTGGTGATGATCCGTCCTGCACCGACGGCTTTTAACCGATTCGTTACCGCGCCCGCCTCAACCAGATCAACGACGCGATCCGAAAACATTTCGGAATGAATGCCGAGGTCGTGCTTGCCATGTAAACGCGCTAACACGGCGTCCGGAATTCCTCCGATTCCCATTTGCAACGTCGAACCGTCTTCGACGAGCTCGGCAATCAGTTCGCCAATCCTCGCCTCGACGGGCGTCTCCGGGAGACCCGCGTGCTCCACCAAAGGCCGGTCGGTCGCGACGAAGGCGTGGATTCGGCTGAGAGGAATGACGTTGTTGCCATGTGTACGCGGCATCTGCGCATTGATCTCCGCCACGACCAGCCGGGCGGATTCAGCCGCGGCCTTCGCGGCATCGCAGGAAGTTCCCAGCGAGCAAAGGCCATGCGCGTCAGGAGGCGATACTTGAAGCAGCGCAACGTCGAGTTTCACGTCGCCCGAGAGAAACAGGCCGGGAATGTCGGAAAGAAAAATCGGGACAAAATCCGCGCGACCTTCAGCGATACACCGCCGGAGCGGCGCACCGGTAAATAGTGACACCGAACGAAATTCGGATTCGCGCCCCGGTTCCGCAAATGGCGCGGGGCCCGCGGTGTGCAAATGATAGAGGCGGACATTAGCCAAGTCGTGCCGTGCGCACAGCGCGTCAATGAGGGGCGCGGGCGTCGCGCAGGCGCCGTGAATGAAAATATTGGTGTCGCTCCGCACCACGCCGACCGCATCGGCGGCTGAAACACTCCGGGATTTCCAATCTATGATCATAGCAGCGGGGTGAAACCCGGACATGGACAATACCGCATGGCGGGACGAAGCGAAGCGCCGAAGCTGGGCATCGCCTGTAAACTAATGCGCATATTTTGTCCGGGGTAACGTCTGCCCCGAGTATCAGGCAATCACTCCATCGCAAGATATGCATAGCATCAGCCAATGGCGGAGCAGCGGACCGAGGCGGTGCGTGATAATCTCAACCAACCTTCTCCACCGTGATCACCGTCGATTTGGACCTCGTCAGAAAATACAATTTACCCGCGCCGCGCTATACGTCCTACCCCACCGCGGTGGAGTTCAAGGATTTCGCCTCACCGGCACCCTTGCTCGCCCACCTCGACGCCACCAACCGGGACGGTACTGTGCCTCTCTCGCTCTATTTTCACCTGCCGTTTTGCGAATCGCTTTGTTGGTTTTGCGGCTGCACCACCGTCATTACCCTGAACCACCGAATTCCCGATCTGTACCTCGACTACCTGGAGAAAGAGATCGCACTCATCGCCCCTCACGTGAACGCCGACCGGCGGGTCGTGCAATTGCACTATGGCGGCGGCACTCCGACTTTTTTCCAACCACCGCAGCTGGCCCGGCTGGCCGCGATGATCCGGCGGCATTTCAAACTCGATGCGACGGCAGAGCTGAGTGTTGAAATCGATCCGCGCCGGCTCTCGCATTCGCAGGTGGTGGCATTGCGCGAAAGCGGCTTCACCCGCGCCTCGTTGGGCGTGCAGGATTTCGATCCCCAAGTGCAGCTGGCGGTCCACCGGATTCAACCCCGGGCGATGACCGAACAGGCCATTCGCTGGCTTCGTGAAGAAGGATTCACGTCCATCAACATCGATCTCATCTATGGCCTGCCTTTTCAAACCGTTGCCTCGTTCGCCAACACCCTCGCACAGGTGCTGGAGCTCAACCCCGACCGGTTGGCGGTGTTCAGTTACGCGCATGTCCCCTGGATGAAGCCCGCCCAAAAACTTCTCGAGCGAGAGCAAGCCCTGCCCTCACCTGAAACGAAACTCGAGATGCTCAAGCTCATCACCGAAACGCTCACCGCTTGTAGATACGTCTACATCGGCATGGACCATTTCGCCCGGGAAACCGATGAACTGGCGGTGGCTCAAGCCGCCCGCACCCTTCAGCGCAACTTTCAAGGCTACAGCACCCGCGCCGGCGCGGAAATACTGGCATTCGGAATTTCAGCCATTTCCCAGACTCCTTTCAGCTACCGCCAGAACCACAAAACGCTCGACCACTACTACGCCGCACTGGATCGAGGCGAACTGCCCTCCCGACGTGGACTGGAACTCACCGGCGAAGACGCCCGTCGCCGTGAGATCATCATGCGCGTGATGTGTCACCTTCGCCTCGATTATGCGGAGCTTTCCCGCGAGCTGGATTGCGATTTCGCCAATTATTATTCCGCGGAGCTGGCGAGTCTGCGGCCCCTGGCGGCTGACGGACTCGTGGTACTCGATTCAACCGGGATGCAAGTCACGGACTTGGGTCGTCTGTTCCTTCGCAATATTGCGGTTTGCTTCGACGCGTATTACGCGCCGGAAACGAATCGGCATTCACGTACCGTCTGATTTCACGGGGCGCCGCCTGAAAATGTCGTCTGTCCTCCCTGCTCTTCCCATCGCTGTGATCGGCGGCGGCATCACTGGCCTCACGGCCGCGTGGCATTTGAAACAGCGTGGGCGGAATGTCGTCGTCTTCGAAGCGGCACCAGTCCCTGGCGGGGCAATTCGGTCGTATCGTGAGGAAGGTTGGTTGCACGAAGCCGGTCCCAATTCCCTTCTGGAAGGATCGGAGTCCGTCGCCACGTTCATCGATGCAATCGGCTTGGGCACCCGTCGCATTTACGCCGCGGAGGCGGCAAAGAACCGCTATGTCGTGCGGGGCGGCAAGTTGATGGCGTTGCCGGCATCGCCAATTGGTTTTTTGAAAACCCGTCTTTTTTCGACCCGGGCGAAAGTACGTATGCTGAGCGAACCCTTCCGTACTCGCTCTTCCAGTAACTGCGAGGAAAGCGTCGCAGACTTTGTCGAACGGCGGCTCGGGCGGGAATTTCTCGACTACGCGATAAACCCCTTCGTCGGTGGCGTGTACGCGGGCGATCCCCGGCAACTTTCGGTGCGTCATGCTTTCCCGAAACTTCATGCGCTCGAGCAGCAACACGGCTCGTTGTTCCGCGGCGCATTCAAACAACGGAATACCAGCGGCGGACCCAAAGGACGGATATTTTCATTCCCCAATGGCCTGGCGGAATTGCCCAATGCAATCGTGCGATCGCTTGACGATGCGGTGTGGCTTTCGACTCGCGTGACCCAGGTGCGCCGGGCGGAAACTCATTGGGAAATCGTGAGCGAATCACACGGAACCAGCCGCGTGAATCAATTCTCGTCCGTTATTTGTGCGCTACCGGGAGACGCGCTCGCGGGATTGCCCTTCAAGTCAGTGGCGGGAGCCGATCGCCTCTCCGTTGTGCGGGAAATCAAACATCCCCCGGTCGTTTCCGTATTCACGGGATTTCGAATAAAAAATGTGCCCCACCCACTCGAAGGATTCGGTTTGCTGGTGCCGGAGGTCGAGCAGCGCAGCATTTTGGGAACGCTTTTCTCCAGCACACTTTTTCCCGGCCGGGCGCCGGATGATATGGTCGGGCTCACCACCTTTGTCGGTGGCGTGCGATCGCCGGAACTTGCCTCATTGGACGACCTGAGCCTGGCCCGGCTGGTCGGAAATGAACTCTGGGAATTGCTGGGGGTGAATGGTCCCATCCAATATCTCGACGTGCGTCGGTGGCCGAGAGCCATTCCACAATATACGCTCGGCTATGACCGGTATCAGGAAATTTTTTCTGCCATCGAAGCAGCGACACCAGGATTGTTCATCGGCGGAAATGTCCGCGATGGCATCTCGATCGGCAGCTGTATCGAGTCAGGCACGCGACTGGCTCGCGCCGCATTATAACTCTCAATTCCGCAGATCAAGAGGCCGATTTAACCACGGATTTCACGGATTACCACGGATACAGAAATAATTCAGTCAGAACTTTCGAATTAAATTCATTCACCGGCGATGTGAGGTTCACTAATCTGTATTTGATTGGCCATCCGTGATCATCCGTGAAATCCGTGGTTCAATTGCCGAACGCTGGCGAGGTTCCTGGAACCTAGTTTTTTAAGTTTTCCCGTAGCGGCTTTCCCCTCGTGAATCACCGAGCAAGAACAGCCACAAAAGGCACAGAAGACGCAAAAAATCTTTTGTGCTTTTTGCGCATTTTGTGGCTACGATTTAGTTTATACACCTAAATTCCGAAGTCAGTTAACCGCTAATTTTCGCTAATCGGCGCTAATGCAGGCAATAGCTGGTTTTCGTTCAGTGATTTCTGTTCACCTGTCAGGTGAACCGGTTTCTGGCTCAGTTCCTTTCGAATTTATTGATTAGCGTCAATTAGCGTGGATTAGCGGTTTCTCATCTGAGTTTTCCAGGATATAATCCTTCAGGCCGGAATCCCCGCGGCGCTGCGCCACCAGACACGTGGCATGCTGGTCAGAAGAATCGCCGCCAGTTGAGTCACAATAAATCCGAGCAACCACCAGAATGCAGCGTCGATAAATCCATAACTGTGGAGTCCCACTCCGAGCATGTTCACGCCAAACCAGCTCCAACTTGTCACGATGTTGCCGAAAATCGCGAGGTTCATCAGACCGCGTTGCTTCACCATACCACCCCAGCGCGCGTGCAGGATAAGGACATTCCACAGCACAATAATAAGCGCGCCGTTTTCCTTGGGATCCCAACCCCAAAAACGTCCCCACGATTGATCGGCCCAGATGCCACCGAGCACGGTTCCAACAAAACTGAACAGCGTGGCGAAGCACACTATTCCATACACCATGCGCGCCAACGCATCGGCCGTCGGCCGGTCGAGTGTGCGCGTGAAGAAACCACGCGTGACGTAAATCAACGCCAGAAACCCGGCGAGATAAGTGGCGGAATAACCGGTCGTCACCACGACCACGTGAGTGGCCAGCCAGAAATTCGAATCGAGCACGGCACGCATCATCTCGAGCGTGTCGCCGCCAAGGGACAGATGATGCGCAATCAGCAGCGTGGCGAAGCCGATCAGTCCCGCCGCCACGCTCCCGATTCCGTTTCGATACATCACTTCCAGAACCAGACAAAGAGCGACCGCGCCCCAGCCGATGAAGAGCGCGGAAGAATAAAGATTGGTCACCGGCGGGCGGCCTTCGAGCCACATGCGGGTGATGATGCCAGCGGTGGCCAACACCCAAGCCACCACCACCACCCAGAACGCGGCCCGGCCCAGCGCTTCGGGCCACTTGAGCCAGGAAAAAACGGCGAGGAGAAACGCCGCCACATATAAAATCATGCTCGTGTAGAACGGCTGCGCCGCGTTGAAACGCGCCTCTATCTCGCATTTTTTCAGAAAACCCGGGATGTCGTGCTCGAGTCCTCCACGGTAATCGTGCAGCAGCGGGTTGAAGACCGACGCTTGCTGGTCGCGCCAGGCAACGCCGAGACCGACGAAGCTCGCCGTCGCGTCATCGAGCCGCCCTCGATCCACGCTTGTGCGAAGGGCTGCGCCCGCGTTCATCCAGCCGGCGCCGTCCGTCCTGGCGCCGACCGGAGGAATTAGTCGCAAATAACCGAACGATTCCAACGTTGTGAAACTCGTGCTGAGTTCCAACAACGACTTCGCTGCGGTAGCGTCGTGTGGCTGGCCCGCCCGCATGGCGCGTACTGCGGCCAGACCGGCGGGAACCGTGTCGTTGAAATGAGCCAGCTCGTTGAGATAGCCGTCAACCCCCGGCGCCAAAAAACTGGCCTGCAAGCTCTCGTAAAGCGCGATGGCATCGCGCAACTGGACAACCGCTCGCTGGAACGAACTGCGCAACGCGGACTCGACGGAATCGGCCAGCTTCGCCTGACGGTCGACCTCGGCGAGGCCATTCGCCAGCTGCGCAAACGTGAAGCGCTTTTTCCCCGCGCCATCCTCCGGGGTTAGATTGAAAAGGGTGAGCACGTCCGGATGCACGATTTCAAACGTCGGAAAAGTATTCGCCACTTCGGGCCGGTAAAGCATGTCGAGCAACCACTCGTTCGGACTGACCGTGTGTCCGTCTGGCGCGGTGACCCGCTGGCGGCCTTGTAACACCAGGAGTGAAGTGCGTGCCACCGTGTCGAGCGGCTTGATGCGGCCGTTGACCAGCGTGGGCAGGCGACCAAAGCCGGCCAGATCAAAGCCGCTCCGGATTGCCGGAGGAAACAGCGAACTCACCACCATCACGATGGCGAGCGCCAGCACAAGCAGAGGAAAAATTCTTTTCGCCGGCCAGCGCGGCCCATCCGAAGACTGCTGCGGACGCGTTTTCGCCTCCGACTTGGACTGAACTCGCCCCGCCGGGGAAACACCGTTCAACACACCACGGCGCTTGCCGACGAAACCAACAAGGTGAAAACCAAATTGAAAAACGAGCCCGAGTGTCATCACACCGCAGGCGATGTAGGGCATCAACCAGCTTGGATTGCGGACGACTTGCAGAACGGTCGTGAGATCATTGTTCTGAAATCCCGCCTGATAAAATGTGAGCCCGCCATACCGCAGCGGATTGTTCATATAGATCAGAACCTCACGATCATCACGGCCATCGGGTGTGGTCAGACGGATGCGGCTCGAGAAATTCTTGGGGATTTCCGTACCCGCATACCGGTCATGGCTGAATTTCAGGAGCGTGAGCGAGTAAGGCTGGTAATGCCGCGCAAACCGCAGGGCGATTTTCCACGTGCGCCCGCCAGCTTCGAAACGTTGTGGTTCATCGAGGAAGGGTGACACAAGCCAGGTTCCGAGCACGCCGTCGGATCCGGTGAGCTCGACATAAGCGCTCGGGATATTGCGCTCATCCTGCTTGTAAGTGAGCGGCTGAAGTGTGGCGACAACCTGCGGGCCAACGCCCTGAGTGGCGGCGTCCGTTTCAGCCGCCCCTGATGTCGGCGGACGCATCTGCAACGTGGCGTTGGGAAAATAGTGTTTAACCGCGACGCGAAAGGGAAGTTTCGGGTGCTGGATCGTTTCCTTCCGCAGCAGAAGCCCCTCGGGAATCGCAACGACTTCGTCGAGTTTCGGATTCGTCGTATCGGTGATCGCCAGCTCAACGTTGCGATAGCTTTCGGAGAAATTCTTGGTCTGCCCCTGATCCAGCCGGAGTTGAAACTCATCCTGCCACAATCCGGTCAGCAGCTCGCCGACGAGCAAAAGGATGAGACCGGCATGAACGAGCCAGATGCCCAGTTTTTTCCAGGTGAACGTGAAACGATAAACGTGAGCAGCAATCAGGTTCAGCAGCATCAAACCGCCGATCGTGTACCCACCCGGGAACACCGCCAGGGACACATTCCCGGTTTTCCAGAAAACCGCGAATGTGCGGAAATATTTTTCCTGAACCACCCAGATTCCGAGATTAACCTGGTCGAGCGTCGCGACCAAAATCAGTATGATCGAAAACATGAGCAGCACGACCGTGAGCTTGAGCGAAACGATCAAGTCACGGGCATCACGAAGAAGGGAAGCCATGGCGGTCAGGGAGATTGCAAGGTTTGCACAAAGGCGAGAAAGGCGGGCTTTTCCCTGGCAACCAAAGCCTCCGGGCCGGTGAGTTTGAAAAACCAATTGGCGCCGTTGCTGGGCACGATCGCGCCGAGCATCCGCTGCGGTTTGTCCGCTGGGCCGCCGGTGAGATCAACCAAGACGACTTGCAGGCCATTGACCGTTATCCGTGAAATGGCGCCGTCCAGCCCGGCCTCGGCGAGTGGAGGCAACTGCAGCTGGCCACGCCAGCGGTTGATGTTGGCCAGTTCGCCGCCGACGGCGCCGGGAAATGCTGTCACCGAGAGGTCCGCCGTCGCGCCATCTTCGCCCACAATCAGGTAAGTCGCCTTGCGCATCGCGGACGCGGGTTTGCTTTGCCAGTGTGGCGGTGCGGTCCACTTGAGCGTGGGGCCTTCGCCGGTAGTGACAGCGGCATTCGCCATGTCCACGCCGGGCACAAGCGGGGCCGCAGCAGCCGCCGGAATAGCAGCCACGGTCGAAGGCTTCACCGTATGCAAAAACTCGAGGTAGGCTGCTTTTTCATTTGCGACCAAAGCATCGGGGCCAGTGAGTTTAAAAAACCAAGTGGCCCCTTCATTGGGCACAATCGCACTCAACATACGCTGCGGTTTGTCTGCCGGTCCACCAACCAGATCGACCACCCGCATTTTCAGCCCGTTGGTTTCAAGCGATGTCGTTGTACTCGCGAGTTCGGCCTCACTAATGGGCGGTAGCTGCATCTGGCCACGCCAGCGGTTTACGTTGGCCAAATCGCCGCCCACGTTTCCAGGAAATACCGTAACGGCCAAATCGCCGCCACCAGCTCCGTCCTCGCCCACCGTGTAGCTGGCCTTGCGCATCGCTGAAGGCGCTTTGGACTTCCATCCGGCCGGCGCCTTCCACTCCAGGCCCCCGGCATCGATTTTAGCGATTGCGAGACCCGAGGTGTTTTTGGGCGTCGGTGTATCCGTCGATGCCGCGACGGAAGAGGTGTCAGGCGAAGGCGGTTCGGTTTCCTTGGGAATTTGATAGACGGAAATCTTCCGATCGCGACAACCAGCCGATCCCAGCGGGATCAAGACAATGACGGTGAAGAACCAAAGGTGACGCATAGCGGGGAGGTAACGGTGGAGGTGACAGCCTTTCTGCCCAGAGACGGGTGATGCCGGAACTCAAGTGTTTCAACCATCATGCCTGAAGTGAGAGCAGAAAGCTGCGCATATTTTGCGCAGCTTTCGCCAGTCCTTGTGGAAAGAGGGGAAAATTGGCCATGGCAGAGCGGTCCGGCAAAGAGTTGTGCAATTCTTGCGTGAAGCTGAGCAACCAATGCGGAGCCAACCGCCCCAATAACTGGCATACTCTAATGCGTCGCTCAAGGTGGCTGCTCTTTTTTTGGCAATTTCCCTCCCGTTCCATTCTGAAATGAAAACCTATCATAAAATCACCATTGGTCTCACGCTACTCTTTGGAGCCACCCTCGGTTACACCGCCCCCGCTTCGGAAAACTGGGAAAATCATTGCACAAAATGTCACGGCGACGACGGCAAAGGGCAGACGAAAGCAGGAAAGAAACTCCAGCTCAAAGACTACACTGATGCGAAGGTACAGGCGGAAATGAAAGATGAAGAAATGATCAAGGTCATCGGCGAGGGCGTAAACGACAAGGCAGGCAAGGAAAAGATGAAGGCCTATAAGAGCGAGCTGACCGCAGATGAGATCCTGGATCTCGTCGCCTACGTCCGTAAATTCAAAGCGTGATGCGGTTCATTCCCGAAGCCGTCCGTGACTTTGGACCGCTTTAGCCCGGTAATTTTATGCATGAAGCAAGCGATGGATTGGCAGATCGATCATGCGCTATGGAACTGAGTTCTTCGTCTCGCTCCGACCGAATTTAAAACCCTCTCTTAACGGCAACTCCGTTTCCTTTCCCGCCGCCCCCACCCTTCATGCCCGAGAACACCGTGCCTCCAGTTCCGGCATCCCAAAAGCCGCGATCCAATTTCAACAATTGGATCAGCGCCATTGGTGGTGTGCTTGCGTTGGGCGCACTTTTTTCGTTCGGGCTGCTTGCCTGGATGGATTTCACGCAGGGCGACAAAAATCCGTATCTCGGGATCTTCACTTATATCGTCGCGCCGGGCTTTCTCTGTGCCGGACTGGCGATGGTTTTTTTCGGAGCCTGGGCGCAACGCCGCTGGGCCATCAAGCACGCGACCACCGTCCCCGACAAATGGCGGTTGGATTTCTCGAGCTCCAGCCAGCGCAGACATATCGTCCTTTTCGGAATCGGTGCGATTTGCTTCATCATGCTCAGCGCGTTTGGCAGCTATCAAACGTACCACTATTCAGAGTCCGTGCAGTTTTGCGGCGAAGTCTGCCACCGGGCGATGAATCCCGAATTCGTCGCCTACCAGAGAAGCGCCCATGCCCACGTGGATTGCGTGGAATGCCACATCGGGTCGGGCGCACAATGGTTCATCAAAGCAAAAATCAACGGCACCCATCAGTTGATTGCCTACACCCTGAACAACTACAACCGGCCCATCGCCACGCCGCTCACAAAAATCAGGCCAGCCGCAGACATCTGCGAAAAATGCCACTGGTCGGAAAAATTTCACGGGAACATCGATCTGAACCGATCGCACTTTTTGTCAGATAAAGCCAATACGCCCTACAGCGTGCGCTTGTTGATGCATGTAAACACTGCGCCAGCGGGCAGTGCAGCGGGCGGAATCCACTGGCACGTTAATCGCAATGAAAAGGTCGAATACTACGCCGCGGACGAAAAGCGGCAGGACATTCCCTGGATGCGCGTAACGACACTCTCCGATGGGACCACGCGGGTCTACCACACAGACAAGTTCACGGGCGAACCACCTTTGGACAAAATCCGCACGATGGATTGCATGGATTGCCATAATCGGCCCGCGCACGAATTTCCCACCGCCAACGAATCAGTGGAAACCTCGCTGGTGTCCGGCGCCCTGAGTGCCAAACTGCCGAATATCAAGCGCGAGGCAGTCAAGGCGATGATGCAGGACAAAATTACAACCGAAGAGAACGCGCCACTTAAAATCGCAGAGTATCTGCGCGGAAAATACGCCACCGCGCCAGAGCTCGCGTCGGTTACTGCCGAGGTTCAGCGCATCTACGCCACCACCATTTTCCCCGAACGTAAAGCCGACTGGCGGGTTTATCCCAACAATATCGGTCACAAGGACTGGCTCGGATGCTTCCGCTGTCACGACGACAAACACAAAACCGGGTTGGGCGCAAAAGTGCCATCAAGCGACTGCAACTCCTGCCACACGATTCTGGCTCAGGGCAAAGGCAGGGAACTCGAGCTACTGAATGCCAAAGGAATTGAATTCAAACACCCGGACGGCGATCTCGACCCCGATCTCACCTGCGCCGACTGCCACAACGGTGGGATTCAGAAGTAAGAAGGCCGCAACGCTCTGCCGTAGCCATGTAGCCGAACCGCGAATTCAATCGTGGAACAAATCGGGTGTGGCTGGCCCTTGTGGCCATGCCTCTGGTCGTAGGGCAGGCCCTTGCGGCCATGCCGTCCATTCGGCGAAGCGGCATGGCCACGAAGTCCAGCCTTGCAAATCCAACCGAAGAAACGCGCTTCATTTCCGACTACGAAATTTTTTCAGCGACGAGTACTGAGCAAACGCTGCGCGTGTATTCGCAAGGGATGCGCAGCCAGACTACCCGGCATTCTATAATGTAAACGTGGCTCAACGGGAGACTCCGCACATCCGTCCTGCCGCGATTCGATTTTTTGCCACCATGACCCCAAAGATAAATTTGACCAGAAGCACTCTGATTTTTGGCTGCACCGCTCTCTGGGGTCTGTTGCTGATTTCCTGCGTCTCGGTCAATCGCGCGGTACTCGCACCTCCCAGCGTTGCTGGCGGAAAATTTGTCGGAACGAAGGAATGCATCGAGTGCCACAAAGATCAAACCAGCCATTTTGCCTCTGCCACACATGCACGGGTCGTGGTCGCGGATCCGAAGCTGGGCGACACCGGCTGCGAGGCCTGCCATGGAGCGGGGTCGGTTCACGTCAAATCCGGCGGTGCCCGCGGCACCATTGTGAATCCCGGCAAATCGCCGGAAGCCTGCTTTGCCTGCCATCTCGAAAAACGCGGCGAATTCAGCCTGCCAAATACCCACCCGGTTTTAGCGGGGAGAGTCACCTGCATGGATTGCCACGATGTGCATGCCGGCGACGCCGTCAAAGGTGTGGGCGCGGCGATGGAAACGCAGAATGAAACCTGCACCAAATGCCACACCGCACAGAAAGGTCCCTTTGTCTTCGAACACGGCGCGATGAAAGAAGGCTGCGTCGCCTGCCACAGTCCGCACGGTTCAGTAAACCAAAAAATGCTCCTCGCCCGCGACGCCAACCTGTGTCTCCGGTGCCATCTCGAGGCTCCCGGCGCGGTCGGACAAATTAATGCGAATGCCATCCGACACACGCCTGAGGATCATGCGGCCCGCCTTATGCAAGGCACGTGCTGGAGCGCCGGCTGCCACGAGGCACCCCACGGCTCGAATGCCAACAACCATGTCCGTCGCTGAATCCCCAACCACTCCGTGCCATGCAAGCGAATCCTTTCCATCCTCTCTACAACACCCGCCTGTTGGCGGGTCTGATGATTGCGCTCGTAGGTGCCCAAGGCGCGACTTTGCCGGGTGACGCATTTCCGACCTTCGACAGTTATATAAAAATTTCCGGTCAGGCTCCGTCGATCACGGGGGATGCCGCGGCTTTTCAACGGCGTCTGCAGCAGTCGGAAAGTGGTGGCGCCGGAATCGAGGAGCTCCATTACACTAAAGATTTCGACAAGAACAAAACCATCACTTTTGACGGACGCGCCCTCACTGGCAGCGAGGATTATCTGGCAAAACTAAATTTCACGAAAAACGAGTTCGGCTCGTTTGAAATCGGTTACAAGCGGTTCCGAACGTTCTACGATGGAATCGGCGGTTTTTTCCCACTCAACGGCACCTGGATGCCTCTCAATCCAGCCGATCTGCATGTTGATCGCGGCCAATTTTGGGTGGAAGGGAAATGGAATCCGGTCGGCCAGCCAGCCCTGACCGTCCGCTATACCAACTCAACCCGGACCGGGAAAAAGGATACGACCGTTTGGGGTGATAGCGACTTTACCGGCCTCCCGAACAACACGCCGCCGATTTCCCAAGTTCGCAAATTGATTCCGAGTTACCGCGATTTGGACGAGCACCACCAAACGCTCGAAGGCATCATTGAACATACGCTGGGAAAAACCACGCTCCGGCTCACTCTGATCGGAGACAGCACGAACGACGTCGATACCCGCTATGGCACCCGGTTTCCCGGAGAAACCAAACCATTTCCCACTCCGGCTGCGACGGTGCTGCTGCCAGCGAACAAAATGAACAACCAGGTGCAATTTTATCAAACCGATGGAATGAAGACGAAGACGTTCGCCGCCATCGGCACCACTGAAACCATTTTTTCAGAAAAGATTTCGTTCGAAACCGGCCTGAGCTACCAACTCCTGCATAGTGATTTCACCGGTGATCGCCCTCTGAACACCAGCACCCCGACGGCGGTGGGTGTCGTGATGGCGCCGACTAACAATTATCTGAATCTCACCGGCGGTTCAAAAGTCAAAATCTACACCGCGACGGTCGGCCTGACGCTTAAACCGACAAAGAATTTTTCCGCCAGGATCGCGCTGCGCGGCGAGGATGAATACAACAAGGGAAATGGCGCGTTCACCACGGTGACAGCGGCAGTGAACACCACGACCGGGGTCGTGACCATTACCCAAGCCCCGCAAAACGAATACTCGCGAATCAAAGAGCAATCGCTGACTCCCGCACTCGACCTTAATTATACCGGGATCAAGAACGTCGCCCTCTATGCTTCCGGCAGCCAGCGGATCGTGAATGGCGACGAACGTTACGCTGCGCCTTACAATCCTATAACCAGTCCCGTTGCTCCGATTGCCAATCTCGCGAGCAACGACCTCTCGAAAGACAACGCGAAATATACCGTCGGCGCAACGTGGCGCCAATCGCTGGCACTGACTCTGCGCGGTGAAGTCTTCTACAAGGACAATACCAACAAATCCATCGGCTACGGCGTGGACCTGGGCGACTACTATGTACTTAGTTCGCAATTCACCGGATTCAAGCTGACCGCCACCACCCGTCTCAATCCCACTCTATCGTTTACGACCCGCTACATATTTCAAAAAGGGAAAGCCCAGGTGGCCGGATTCCAACCGACATTTCCCGAATACGATTCCATGGACACCCGGAATCATATGATCAGCGAGACGATCGATTGGAACCCAATCGCACAATTCTACACGCAAGCAAACGTCAGTGTCGTCTACAATGTGATCAGCACCATCTACCCGCGGGCCGGCGTCGTGCCTGCCAGCGGGACCAGTCGGAGTTTTGATGCCAATAACGTGCTGCATAATTCCGACAACAATTACGTCACCGGCAGCCTCCTCGCTGGGGCCGCACTCACCAAACGCGACGACCTGCAGATCAAGTTCACCTACTACCGCGCGGATAATTACAACGCCGCGCTTGCCGCGCTGACCCTGCCCTATGGAGCCGCCGCCATGGAAATTTCCGTTACCGCGGGGATAAAACACCAGTTCTCAAAACGGATGTTAGGGAATGCCAAGGTCGGATATCTCGACAGCAACAACGGCACGACGGGCGGGAATACCAACTTCCGCGGCCCGCTCGCTTACATCTCGCTGGAATACGCTCTTTAGCCCGAATATTTCACACTCAGAGGTGTGAAATATTCGCCCTGTCGGGCCGACTTCATCGGGGCTAACCGCGACAAAGTCGCTCCGACCGGAGGGCGGACGGATATTTTTCTGAAAAACACTTTCATAAGTGTGAAATATCCGGGTTCGTTGGATTGTCCCCTTTCTGCCGGGTCGAATCGGGCAGTCCTGCTGGTCAATCAGGGTTGACCCGCTTCGCCGTCGATTTTGGGGCGTAATGACTGGAGGTATGTCCGTACGCGCTGCCGCAGTTTGCCGTATTCGATTCCGAAATCCCTGATGTTCACCCCGCATTTAGTGCGATGGAAAAAGACCCTTACTTAGCCCGCATTCATCACACTCAAACGAAGAAAACTTTGAGTCACCGAGAGCACAGAGCACTGACACGGAGTTCACCGAGGTAAATCCAATGAATGGCTCGTCTCGCGCTTTCCGGGACATGAACATTTGGCGAAGAAACGCCATACACCCCGGGTCCTCCTGCAGTCTCTGTATTCAAGCTCCGTGTCCTCTGTGAAACATGTCTTGGCTTGGAAGAGTGTGAATTTTCCGGGTTAGCGGTTCTGGACCTTAAGGTAGCGTCGGATCCCGTATCCGCGTCGTCACCCTCGGCGAAGAAGCGTGGAAACAACGCCCCGTCCCGCAACCGAGCGGCGACTTACCCCACGAGTGAATTTGCGGCTCGACGTGCTGCCTCACCGAGCAATTTTCGCCCAGCAATGGCCAAAGGCCGCGGAGCCATTCGACGCGCTTAGGGCTATATTCGATTCGCAGTCACCGGGAAATCTTCTGGTTCGAATTGGAATCCAAATAAGAACATGCGCGTCTCACTTTCACGAAACTTATGAAACCCCGCTCACCCCGACCACGGCCGCGTCAGGTATTGGTCGTGGAAGATCATTCTCTGATGAGAGCAAGTGTTGTGAACTACGTGGACCGCGCCCCGGACCTCGCGGTGTGCGGCGAAGCGAATTCCGTCAACGCAGCGCTGGAACTTTTCGAACGTTTACAACCTGATATAGTGGTGACCGACCTGTCGCTGGCCCATCGAAATGGGTTCAGCCTGATTGAAGACGCGTGCGCGCGGTATCCGCTGGTTCCGATCCTGGTTCACTCCATGCACAGTGAGTCGTTTCACGCTGCCAAAGCCTTTCGGGTCGGTGCCGCGGGCTACGTAATGAAGGGTGACAGCAAACAACTGCTAGCTGGCATTCGTCGCGTGCTGGCCGGAGAGCTCGTATTCAGCGAGCGCGTGCAGCGCGAAATTCTCAACCATTTGCTTGAAGAGTCGCGCGACGGTTCACAGCCGCCGCTCGATCTCCTCACGGGCCCGGAGCGGGAACTTTTTGAACTATGCGGGTGTCGAGCAGACCCGGCGGTAATGGCGCACAGCTTGCAGGAAAGCCCCACCCGTGTTTCCGAATTGCTGACCATGATTGCGCAAAAACTGCGAATCGCCAACGAGGTGGCAGTCTTCCACACCGCCATTCTCTGGTTCAATGCGAAAGCGGAAAAGCGGGAAATGAATTGATCGCAGAATGGCGGTGTCGTTCTGCAGTGAGGTGGTAGGGCGGATTATCCCTAATCCGCCGTCGGGATCAACGATCACGAGGGAGTGCTCGCACATTCCACGGCGGATTAAGGATAATCCGCCCTACCTCATCCATGTCAGTACAGGCGGAAAACGTTTCGCCTAACTCCTATCACTGCGGCGCGCTGCCCTGCGTCTCAAGCCAGTGGACTGCGTGACGGACCAATGCAGTCATGTCCTTAAGTCCCAGCTTGGCCTTCAAGTTACCGCGGTGCACGTCCACGGTCTTGCTGCTAAGGCCAAGTTGCGTCGCGATCTCCCGCGTGTTTTTTCCCTGTCCGATCAATTGAAAAATCTCAAACTCACGATCTGTCAGCACTCCGAAAGGCGAGTCCGATTCCCGTGCCTTGCGACCGGAAAAACTGCCGAGCAGCAGCGTAGCCATGCGCGCGCTCACGTAGACCTGACCATCCAACACCTGGCGGATTGCGGCCAGTAAGTTCTCTCCGCCGGCCTCTTTCATGATATAACCGCGGGCGCCGGCGCGAAGTGCGCGCTCGGCATAGATCATCTCATCGTGCATCGAGATGATCAGGATGGGCAGCCCGGCGTGAAGCGCTTGCAGATCCTTGATGAAATCCAGCCCGCTGCGACCCGGCATAGTCATGTCCGTCAGCACGAGATCCACGCCACCGGTGGTCAACAGCCGCTGGGCTTCAGCTGGGTTCCCTGCTTCGCCACACACCATCAGGTCAAGCTGGCGATCGATCAGTTGCGCCAATCCCGCCCGCATAAAAGGATGATCGTCGACGATCAAAATGCGTTTCCGGATCTGCGCGGGGGTTGACGCAGGAGTCGGGGACTTGGTCTTCGACGGGTGTTTCATGACGAAAGAGATAGTCGGCAGCGGATCGTGGTGCCCTTGCCGGTCGCGGTTTCTACCGCCAGGTCGGCCCCGATAACGCGAGCGCGATGGCGCATCACTTGCAAGCCAATGCCCACGCCTTGTTCATTGGGCAATCCGTTACCGTTGTCGGTGACAGATAATTCGAGGACAGGGTCAGCTTGTGCCAGTGAGACCAGGATTCGGTCGCCCTGACTGTGCTTGACCGCGTTATTGATCGCTTCCTGAGCGATCCGATAAAGATGCAGGGTCACGTCGACGTTTTCCACTTCCACCGGATTCGGACAAACGAAACGACACTTTATCTTTCCCGTCATTGTCGTTTGCTCCACGAGTTCTTTCAACGCCACTTCAAGGCCGGTAATTTCGAGATGATACGGCGCGAGACTGTGCGCCAGCATGCGAGTCTGTGAAATGGACTCACGGAGAAATATGCCGATCTGGGAAACCCGGCGCATGAGGTCAGAGTCGACCGGTTTCAGATCGTTCACCACCGACTGGCACATGAGCTCGATCGCGGTCAGCTGCTGGCCCAGACCATCGTGCAAATCCAAGCCAATGCGGCGCTGTTCGTTTTCGCTGATTTCCAAAACCTCCGCTTCCAGACGCCGCCGCTCCCGCGTTTCCACCTGCAACGCTTTTTCGCTGGCGATCGCCTTGAGTGCCCGTTCCACGATGCCCGGCAACAGGTCGAGGACGCCAACGTCCTTGCGCACGTAGTCGAGGGCTCCACGCCGCATCATTTCCACCGCAACTTTTTCGTCGCCTTGCCCAGTCACGACGACGAAGGGTACAGTGACACCCTGCCGGTCGAGCTGCTGCAACAATGAATAACCGTCAACGTCCTTCAGTTTGAGATCGAGCAGCAGGAGATCCGGTTTTATGCCCGCCAGCATTCGGAGCATTTCCGCGCCCGATCCCGCACCGGTAACCGTGTAGCCTTCGCTCTGCAGCGCTGCGGTCATCAAAATCAATAGCCCTTCGTCGTCATCCACGACGAGGATATGCGGGGACTGGCGGGAGGAAGCCACAATCCAACTAGCCGGAATATTTCACACTCAGAGGCGTGAAGTATTCGCCGTGTCGGGCCGACTTCACCGGGGCTAACCGCGACGAAGTCGCTCCGCCCAGAGGGCGGACGGATATTTTTCTGAAAAATCTTTTCATAAGGGTGAAATATCCGGGCTAGTGTCCGTTCACCGACGGAAACTGCAGGAGGGTGATGAACAGCCCGAGTCGTCGAATCGCCTCCGCGAATTTTTCGTAGTCCACCGGTTTCTGAATGTAGACACTGCAACCGAGTTCATGACAGCGCGTCACCTCGCGGGTGTCGTCCGTCGTCGTCAGCATGATGATGGGCAGCTTCCGCAGTTCGTCGTCCGTCTTGACCCGCCGCAACACCTCGATGCCGTCCACTTTGGGCATCCGGATATCCAGCAGCACGAGATAGGACCGGCCAAATTCACGCAGCGGACCGTTACCGCGCCGGAAAAGAAAATCCAGCACTGCCTGGCCATCGCGAAAATGTTCGACGGGATTATTCAGCCCCGCGATTTCCAGGTTTTGCCGCATGAGAATGGCATGTCCCTCGTCGTCCTCGACAATCAAGATGACTGGTGCGTGATTACTCATGCCCGCTAACTTGCCGCGTCCGGAGCTGCAGGCAACGAAACAAAAAAGGTCGATCCCTCACCTTCGCCGCTTTCCACCCAAAGGCGGCCGCGTTGCCGCTCCAGCACGCGCTGGGCAATCGTGAGACCCAAGCCCTCCCCCACCGTTGCATCGGGATTCAGCCGGTGAAAAATTTCGAATACCTTCGGCTGGTGCTCGACCGGAATGCCGACACCGTTGTCCGCGACCACATAGACCACCTTGTCGCCCTCGGTCCGCCCACTGATGGCGAGCCGGAGCGGTCGGGCGGGATCGCGGTACTTCAGGGCATTGTCGACGAGATTGGCGAATACCTGATTCGTATGGGGGTTGTCGCCGAGGCAGGCGGGCAGCGAAGTGACCGACACTTCAGCGCGGGCTTCATCGATTTGAAATTTCGCCGCAGCGAGAACCCCGGCAATCAGCGCATTCATATCGATCGGTCCGATAGTGAGGATCACCCGGCCCAGTCGCGAATAGCGCAACAAGCCCGCCAGCAACATTTCCATCTTGTTCACGCCGGCATTGATGAAACGCAAGGCTTGCGGGATGGATACATCGACCAACGGTCCGAGCGTTTCCTGCGGCACTGCGCCGGCGTGCGCGTCGGCCGCTTGCTTGATCTTCTCACACGCGCGCGACAGCTGTTTGCCGAAACCCTGGACATTAACGAGCGGGGAGCGCAAATCGTGCGATACGGTGTACACGATGGTTTCCAGTTCCTTGTTTTTCTCCGCCAGGTCGGAGGCGAACTGCTGCAATTGCGCTTCGTCCGCCTTGCGCTGCGTGATGTCGGTGCGGATCGCGACATACTGCGTGGGTTTCCCGGCGGCATCGACAAAAGGGAAAATCGTGGTGTCCACCCAATAAAAGCTGCCGTCCTTGGCCCGGTTCTTAATTTCGCCGTGCCATACCCGGCCGTGTCCGATCGTGGACCAGAGATCGCGAAAAAAAGTCTTGGGATGATGGCGGGAGTTTATGATCCGATGGTCCTGACCGAGCAGTTCCTCGCGGGAATATTTCGAAATCGCGCAGAACTTGTCGTTGACGTAAGTGATGCGGCCAGATGCGTCGGTGATGGCGACGATCGAGTGTTCATCGAGGGCCGCCTTGATGTTCTTGAGTTCGTTGACCGTCCCCAGCAGCCGTTCCTCGGCCTGCTTGCGATCCGAGATGTCACGGGCGATTTTGGAAACTCCAACAATTTGACCGGCCGCGTCTTTGATCGGCGAAACCTTTAACGACACGGGAATAAGCTGCCCATCCTGCCGTCGCCGCCAGGTCTCGAAATGATCGATATGCTCTCCCTCCCTTATCCGCCGGTGGATGTCTTCCTCTTCATTGGCGCGATCGGAAGGAAGCAGAAGTTGCACGGGACGGCCAATGATCTCGACGGACGGGTAACCGAAGATCCGTTCGGCAGCGCGATTCCATTCGGTCGTTATTCCGGCAAGATCCGTCCGAATGATCGCGTCGTCCGAATATTCGACGATGGTCGCAAGGCGGGACCGAAGATCCTCGGCACTGCTCCCTCGTGATTCCTCCAGTGCCCGGAGGCGTAAGATCAGCTCATCGCGGCCCAGTTCGGCGTAGTCCTTCGGTTTGCTCACGGGATCGGGTTATCACATCTGGGGACGCCGGCAAGGCCCGACCGCTGGTGGGAGTTCTTAGGGATCCATGCAGTTGAGAGCTGAGAGTCGCTGGCTGAGAGCCCGAACTTTCAGACTGAAACCGCCGAAATCTCGGTCTCGCCCAAGACTTCACTGTTTGGTTTGGCTCTCAACCCTCAACTCTCAACTGAATTGTTGTGGCTTAGGCCGTCTAAAGAATTTCCCTAGTCCAATTTGGCCCCACTGCCAATATTCAGGAGCAGGCGTACTTGATAGGATCGGACCATGGAAACCACGATTCTCCCCTTGTCGTTCGAAGCGAACCCCACGCGCGAGCGCAACGCCCTTGTCTCCCGCCTGGAGAATTCCGTTATTTTCCGTGACTACCAGCATTCCTTTCAGGTTCTTACCGGCCTGCCCCTCACTCTCCGCGCCACCGGTTCGTTTCAACTGTCGATGCAGGGCAAGGAAGGCGGCAACGCATTTTGCAGGCAGCTGGCGACGCGGAACAAGACCTGTGCCGCGTGCCTTAATGTTCAGGAGCGACTGGAAAAGACCGCGTGCGATCGCGCCAGCACGCTCGCCTGTTTCGCGGGTTTGCACGAGTCCGCCGTGCCGATTCGGGTGGGGGAAAAAGTCATCGCCTACCTTCGGACCGGGCAGGTGTTATTTCGCAAGCCAACCGCGAGCGAAGCCGCCAAGGCAACCCGTCAAGCCACCGACCTCGATGACGGATTTGATCGCGCGGCGCTGGAAACGAATTACCGCCAATCACAGGTCATGGGCCGCAGCCAGTACGACTCCCTCCTGCGTCTGCTCGAAATCTTCGCGCTGCAACTCTCGGCGCTGAGCAATGAACTGATGATAAAGCAAACCGCCTCCGAGGAGCCGGCCATCGGCCGCGCCCGGGCTTTCATTGCCGAGCACGTCACCGAAGATCTATCCCTCGAACAAGTCTCGCGGGCCGTCGGAATGAGTTCGTTTTATTTCTGCAAAAAATTCAAGGAAGCCACCGGCCTCACCTTTACGGAACATCTCTCGCGATTACGCGTGGAAGCGGTGAAGCAACTGCTGCTGAATCCCTACAAGCGGGTCAGCGAAGCCGCCTACGAAGCGGGATTCCAATCACTTTCGCAGTTCAATCGCATGTTCTCCCGGATCGCCGGGGAACCACCCACGACCTACCGCGACCGACTGCATGCCCCCCAGAAGCCGGCGACGAGCCGGCTCGTCGCCGCGTGAAAATTCTTACCCGCACTATACGATGACCGTCCCGGCAGGTGCCCCTGTTTCTAATCAAATCGGTACGCGTGGCCCTGCGGAGGAAAATATTCCCGGCATCAATCACGCGGTCGATCGCGCCGCAGAGGAATTACAGCGGCAAACGGGTCGGTGCGCCGGGCGCGCTCAATGCCCTTTGGCTCCCGGATTCCTTTCCCGGGAATTGCGCGAACTATCGGCGACGTTCGATGGCCGGTCTCCGCGACTGGCCGACGTGTTGGCGGCAACGAAAGGCTGCGGATACCACCTGCTGTTGCTCGTACTCGCTTTGCCCTTCGTCAGTCCCATCCCGCTGCCCGGCTTTTCCATTCCATTTGGCGTTACGGTCGCAGTGGTTGGACTCCGCCTCGCGCTGCACCAGGAACCCTGGCTACCCCGCCGCGTGTTGCAGTACGAACTGCCGGCCCCGCCTCATGTCTTCAACTCTGCGCGGCGTTAGCCGGATCGTGCGTGTGCTCGAGATGCTGGCACGGCCGCGTTGGTTTTTTTTCAGCAGTTGGGAATTCTTCCAGCGCCTTTCGGGGCTTCTGATCTGCGTTTCAGGGTTATTACTGGTTCTACCTTTGCCTTTGCCCTTCAGCAATTCCCTACCAGCCTGGACCGTCATCTTCCTATCCGCCGGAGCCATCGCTCGCGACGGATTATTTTTCGTGGCCGGCTGCCTGTCCTTTGCACTCAGCGCGGCGTACTTTTTTCTGTTGGCGGTAAGCGGCCAGTATGTGATCGAGCGGTTTCTGCCCTCGTTCGCGGCCCGCTGACACGAGACAAAAACTGCCGAGCAAATGACAAGACCTGCGCGGTGATTGCGCGGGAGATCGGCTATCTTGGAACATCACCAATTCCCACCATGCGCAAAAGCCATTCCAATCCTCCCCAACATCCCGCCGCCCTGTTGCCGCCTACCGATGCCGTTCGCGATTACGCCTATCATCTCTTTGAGCAAAGCGGTCGGATTCCGGGCCGCGATCTCGACAACTGGCTCGAGGCCGAGGCCTGCCTCGAAACAGCCATACCAATTCATCGCTCCCATGCCCGACTGCACTGCTATGTTACGGGGTTGGGGCCCGCCCAGCAGGAAGAACTCTGCCAGATTCCCGTCGAAAGCCACAATATCTCCCGCTGACCAACTTCCCCATCCATTTCTCCGTCAATATCAACTCCCATGAACAACCGTCATACTACTCCCGCCCAAACCTCCGAGGAACTTCTGCAGGACCTCCGTAATCTTATTAGTGAAGCCGAAGCCATGGCCGGCGACGCAGTGAAGGAACATTCCGCCGAAACCATTCAGGCACTGCGGGCGCGTTTCGACGCCGCGCAGGAACGTGTGTCTCACCTCTACGCTGGTGCGCGCCGCAAGGTCGTCGATGGCGCCCACTACGCAGATGAGAAAATCCGTGAAAATCCGTATCAGACCATCGCCATCGCCGCCGGCGTGGGCGTGTTGATCGGAGTCCTCATCGGCCGCGGCAGCAAATAAACCCGCCCATGTCGGAAGCGTCCTCCTCTCCGGTCGGGCTGATTGAATCAGCCCGGCTTTTCGGCAGTCAGCTGGTCTCCACCGTCCATGATCGGGTGACGCTGTTTTCCGTGGAATTGCAGGAGGAAAAACTGCGTCTGATGCAGATGCTTCTGTGGACCAGCCTGGCGATCTTCACGGGGATCATGGCTCTGACCTTTAGCACCCTGGTATTGATCTTTCTTTTCTGGGACTCCGCCCGCATCGCACTCCTCGTGGGCTGCGCGGTATTCTATAGCGCCGCAACTGCGGGCCTCATCGTGGCGTTTCAACGCTTCCTGCGGCGTCAGCCGCGTCCGCTGGCTGCAACGCTCGATGAACTCGAAGCCGACGCCCAATGTATCCGTCCACCGAACTGAAACGGCTGAGCGAATCTAAAGCCGTTTTGCGGCAGCGCATCGCGACGCAACGCCAGGAGTGCGTGGACGCTGCGCGGGCACTGGCCCGACCCCTGACCTGGTTCGATCGCGCCGCCGCGCTCGCCCGGCAGCTTCTACCCATCGCCCGCGCGGCCCTCGGACCGCTGGGAATTGCCTGGGCGTGGTTTCGCCATCGATCAGACCGACCCGCGACGGGCCGTCGCTGGCTTCCGTTAATTATCACCGGCCTCCAGTTGTTCTCCCGTTGGTATAACAACCGCTCGCGGTGAAGAACACCGGCATCGTCCTGCAGAGCTTCCCGTTGGAGGAGGAATTCTCCTCTGTCCACCTGTATTCCACCTTTGAATTTAACGGACACCTCTCCATCTCGCACCTGACATCATTTGCACGCCGACGAGGTGCTGCGGCTCCTCGAAGTCGATCTCAAGACCGGTCTGACCGGGAATGATGTTTGTCACCGCCGGACGGACCACTACAGATACGACGAATGGATACGGCCCGCAGTCGCCATTCCACGCCGCACCATGATCGTCCGGGCGTCCTCGAGGTCGTGGGCCTTTTTCCCCGCTACTTAAAATTCGCTAGTCGGATGCGTACGATAATGCTAAACCGGATCATAACCTCCCCCCCATGCCCAAACTCATTGTCGCCCTGCTGTTAATTGTCCTCGGTATAATCGTGATCGTTACCGGCCAGCGCCGGACGGAATCCATTGCTGGCATTTCAGAAAGTGTGGGAGCGAAAGTCGCCAACGCGTGGGACGGCAAAGGCCGGCAACCGGATCACGTCTGGTATTACGTGGGAGGCGGAGTCCTGATTCTCGCCGGCGTTATGGTCGGCCTGCGAAAAGGTTCGTAAGTTTCGTCACCGACGAAACCCAGCGACATTTCAACTCTCCTGAGTTTCCGAACCGTCTTTTAACCGCTAATGAATTCGCCTACGTCGAATTCTTTGAAGTGTGTGCCGACTGATCGTCGTCACCAATTGGTTTCTGGGGCCTGCTAATCGCAGGCGTTTTTAAGTCGGTGATCAACCGACTCCATGGCACCTAAACCGGAGACGATTAGTCGGAGAGGACTTTGAAAATTTCGCCTCCCCATTTGGCGAAACTATTAGCGGTTAAAAATCCCCTGAGTTTCTGAACCGTTTTTTAACCGCTAATGAATTCGCCTACGTCGAATTCTTGGAGGTGTGTGCCGACTAATCGTCGTCACGATTTGGTTCCTGGGACCTGCTAATCGCAGGCTGAGATTTGAGGTTCGGCGTTTTGAGATAGAGAGCGCCGAGTTCGCAGAGAATATATATTGTCAGTTAACAGGCTGCGATGAGCAGACTCCCCGGTACTTAAACCGGAGACGATTAGTCGGAGGGGACTTTGAAAGTTTCGCCTCCCCATTTGGCGAAACTATTAGCGGTCAAAAATCCCCAGGATCGGATCTGATTTTTTATCCCCAATGGTTTCATCAACCGATGATTCAACCTGGATTCCGCCTTATATTTCGTGCTCTTTCGTGTGTTTCGTGGGCAACTCATCGTCAGTTGACAGCTGCTTATCGCCATAAGCCGAAAGCAGCTCGGCACACGCGGGCAAATCGCCAAGCTGACCGGTCTTTCAACATGACTACCCCTCTGCGCTGTGCCTTCCTCGCGTCGCTGCTGTTCACTCTAACCGCACTCGGCGCCACCGCCGAATATCCGCCCCACCCCGATTCCGTTGTCCAACCGGGCGTGCCAGTCGGCGAATTGTTCAAGTTCAATTTCACCGACTCGAAAATATTTCCCGGCACCGTGCACGAGGTCACGATCTACGTGCCGAAACAATACGACCCCGCCAAGCCCGCCTGCGTGCACATCAGCCAGGACGGCGTCCAGTGGAACGCCCCGGTCGTCTTCGACAACCTCATCGCCCGCGGTGAGCTGCCCGTGCTTGTCGGCGTGTTCGTGCGGCCCGGCGTCGTGCCCGCCGCCGACCCGGCCACGGCACTCGACCGTTTCAACCGCAGCTTCGAATATGACGGTTTGGGCGACGCCTACGCACGCTTTCTCCTCGATGAGCTGCTGCCTTTCGTCGAGACGAAGCAGTCCACAAACGGTCGCGCGATCCATCTGTCGAAATCCGGCAACGACCGCTCCATCGGCGGCCAGAGCAGTGGCGCCATCACGGCATTCACAGCGGCGTGGGAGCGGCCCGACGCCTTCACACGAGTCTTCAGCGCGATCGGTACCTACGTCGATTTGCGTGGTGGTGCTCGCTACCCATCGCTCATCCGCAAAACAGAACCGAAGCCCCTGCGGGTGTTCCTGCAGGACGGCAGCAACGACAACAATCACTATGGCGGTGATTGGTGGATGGCCAACCAGATGATGGAACGCGCGCTCACCTACGCCGGCTATGAGGTGAACCACATCTGGGGCGAAGGCACTCACAGCGGCAATCACGCCACCGCGATCTTCCCCGACGCCATCCGCTGGCTGTGGAAAAATTGGCCGCAACCCGTAAAGGCCGGCGTGCTCCCGCTCGAACGACTTGGTCAGATTCTGATCCCCGGCGAAGAGTGGCAACTGGTCGGCGAAGGCTACAAGCAATCCGAAGGCCCGGCGGTCAACGCGAAGGGCGAAGTATTCTTCATCGATATTCCAAATAGCAAAGGCTTCCGCCTCGATGCCACCGGCAAACCAGTCGAGTTCATCGCCGACACCAAGCGCACCAGCGGCCAAGCGTTCGGGCCGGACGGCCGGCTTTACGCGGTGGCCCAAGGCGCGAAACAAATCCTCGCCTACACATTCCTACCTGAAGGAGGGACCAGCAGTCCCGCGATCATCGCCGACGGCATCACCGGAAACGATCTCGTCGTTTCCCACACCGGCAACGTCTACGTCACCGAGCCGCCCGCAGGCAACAGCAACGACCCGAGCAAGGTCTGGCTCATCAAACCCGACGGCACGAAACAGGTCGTCGACACCGGCGTGCGCTATTCCAACGGCATCGCACTTTCGCCTGATCAATCCCTGCTCTACGTCGCCGACTATCGGTCTCATTGGGTCTACAGCTATGTCGTGCAATCCGACGGCACGCTGGCCAACAAGCAAAAATATTACTGGCTGCACGAGCCCGATGTCGCCGACCAGAGCAATGCCGACGGCATGAAAGTCGACCGCGACGGCCGGCTTTATGTCGCCACGCGCCTGGGCATCCAGGTCTGCGACCAGGCAGGCCGTGTACAGCTCATCCTGCCCACGCCCAATGGCCGCCTCTCCAACCTCGCCTTCGGCGGCGAGAAATTCGACACCCTCTACGCCACCTGCGGCGACCGTGTCTACAAGCGCAAGCTCGCCATCACCGGCGCCAATGCGTGGGACATCCCGAACAAACCGACCGCGCCGCGTTTGTAAGACAGATTGAGGTGGAACGCGGCCTCCGGCCGCGTTTTTCTGATGCGGTATAGCAGAATGGTCGCACAGGCACTAATCACTCAACCTCCTCGCGGAGTCCTGATCGGTTCAAATTCATCAACTAAAACCAATGAAAGACTCCCTGCTTCCCGGCACGCCGCAATGGATACGGAACTGGCGGCTCATTGCTATCGGTCTTTTGTTGTGGATGGCCAGTACCGGATTCGCAGGTGAGGCGGCGAGTCGACTCCTGCAAATGCCCGAGGCCATCGCGCTGCATGAGACGCCGGATGACACCCGTCTGCGCCCGATCGAGATCGAGTGGAAATCCACGGCCGGTTCCACGACGCTTACCACGATTGAAGAAATCTGGGTGGCCGGAATGAAAGCACCCCGGGGCACGGAATGCACTGTCACCGAAAACAACGGGAGATTCACCGGTGAGATTCAGATCCCAGCGAATAAAAACAGTCCGGCAGGAACGTGGCAATTCGAGGGCACGTCGGGTGTCTCTGAAAATGTCGCTCAGTTTTCCGGCGAGCAGGGCGGGCGGAAGGTTTCCGGACCGGCGGTCTTTCTGTCCATATATGCGGTTGGAAAAGGGTCCGACACCGCGATTCGCGTGTGGTTTCCGCCTGGTTCTTCGCCAGTGCGGGGGCTCTTTATCTGGGGCAATGGAGCAGACGGTGACGAGCGCCGCAAAGTATGGGAAGAGCGATGGCGGGTATTTTGCAGCCACTACCATTTCGCGTTTGCCGCGACGGGACACTACGAGCGTCAAATGGGCGGCAGTGAAGGCCGCCTTTTACTCCGCCAGCTGGCCGAAGTCGCCAGGATGTCCGGTCGGACGGAACTGACGGGCGTACCGGTGGTTTTTAGCGGTCATTCCAACGGCGGGCAAATGGCTTGGGAATTCAACGCGGCTTTTCCTGCGCGAACCATCGCGATCAATGTATCGAAAGGCGGAGGATACGACACGTTCGACGATCTGTCGCCGGCGGCTGACCGCACGCCCGTGATCATGGTCGCCGGAGAGAAAGACGAGCCAAGACGCGTTCAATCCATCATTCGTCTTTCCAATGTTCACCGGAAGCAGCCAAAGCCCTGGGCACTGGCCATCGAGCGCGGGACGGACCATGATATCGGCCATGCGGAGTCCGTTTGGCTGCCCTTCTTCGCCTACGCCATCGAACGGCGATTGAAGGCTCCGGCCTCACCTGGGACTGCACCGACGCTGGGCGACGTGGATCTTTTGTCGGGTTGGATCATCGATCAGCGGGGAGCGTTGCATCCGGCGAAGGACGTTTCAGACGACGAGAGAGCGAAAGGAAACTGGCTGCCTGATGAAGCGACGGCGCTGGTTTACACGGCGCTCAACCGCTATGGCCGCGAGCTCGAGATTGTCGGGATACCTGCGACCACCGCCGCGCCGGCGGGAAAAAGTCTGCTGCTGCATCCGAAAAATTTCGCGGCCGGGGAATGGAAAACCGTGGACCTGTGGATCGATGGACAAAAGAGCAAGTCCCTCACGTTCGAGGATCAGAACCTCGAGCTGCCATCGATGAAGCCGGGCGTACATTCCGCGGTTGCGATCGGGCGCAGGGAAGATGGCAAGACTTCCTTCTCGGCACCGTACGCGTGGATCGTCAAAGACGAATAAGCGACACTACATCCCTGTTTTCAGCGTTCACTCGAAAATCCAACGAAAGTAGTCGTCGATTTCTCCGTTCGACAAGCCCCTCGACAGGCTCGGGATCGCGACCCCTCGACAGGCTCGGGATCGCGACCCGTCGGCAAGCTCTGGGTAGTGAGGAAAGCCGAACCGCTCAGGACCCCGATGCCGAGGGGCACGCGACGATCAGCGTTTGGACCGGCCTCATATGCCAGTACTCAGGGTGCTGCCCCAGTGCTCCTCATACCTGCCCTTGAATTCGGCGGTCACCGTCACGTCCTCCGGCCGCCCATCAATCCGGACGGTGGCCACGACGCGCACCAGTTCATCGGCCTTGAAAATCAATCGATCACCCAAGGGGAAGACCAAGTCGCAGCGGCTGAAAGTTTCCGCCGGGGCATACGTACTCTGCCCGGGTCGCTGCTGAGTGGTGCTCTTCCGGCTCGGCTCCTGCCGGGACAGAATCGTCCGCGTGTCCCCCGAGGCGAAGTGCAGCTCGACCGAGGTCACTTCCACCGGCACGCCGTTCTCGATGGTGTCGGTTGTCACCAGGACCAGCACGGAATAGGGACCGGTAGCGAGGTCGTGCGCGAAGACTGCGTACGACAGACGCTCAGGGAAAGTTCCGTGGCGGCTCAGACGGACGGTGGGAACAAGTGCGACGGCAATCCGCCGGTTTCCGAGGTGCACCCTCCCTTCTTCGGTGTTCGCATAGGTCGCGGATTTGTAGTGTGACACGCAGCCTGCCTGCAGAAGCAAAGCGCCGACGAGCACGATGCGGAACGCCATCGCCCTACAGCGCAATGAGCAGGAGGACAGTGGCGATAGCTTCTTCATCTTTTCCGCCGATCGTTTGTGATTAGACAATGACGGGGCGAAGCCCCGTCGTTGTCTGGAGCACTTCGGGCTTCATTCTTTCAGACGCGAGCGGTGAAGCACGGTCTCGAAACTACTTTTCGAGTCGATGCATGGAACAACAACCTCATACGGTGGACGCTCTCCTCGCAGTGTAACCACGAGCGAAACGTCAACCGCCTCCAGTAAAAGCTCCCAGCCGTCCCAATTCTTGCGCAGCTTCCACTTACCTTGCGCTGAACCGACTCTGGCCGGCATCTCTTTATCTGCTGTCGCGATCCACTTGGCGGGCAGGCCTTGCAGTAGAAAGCTCCCATCCTGCCTTAAAACGAACTCACGCATGCGAGGCTTCGCATCCTCTGCTCGCAGACGCTCAAGGGACACCTTGTCGGGTTGCCACACCCCGCTCAGATCGGCCGCTTTCGGCTCCGTCGACGTCCTTGTCGCGTCACTTCCTGATGTCACGGAGGCACCCAACACGAGGGACAGCAAGAGCAACGCTGCTTTCATTTTGCCGTCAGCAGTCAGCCACGCGCTTCGCGCGTTGCACCTGTGATGCTCTTGTTGGACCGTCTTCTTTTCATTCTATTCTTTTATCATGGCATATTCCTCTGGCCACATGGCGCCATCTTCAATTGCAGCAGGGTCAATGCACGACAGCGCTCCGATGAAATCGATCGTGAAATCTGACTGAAGAGACTCCGCCATCAAACACCGGCTTTCGGCAAACTGAGGTAGCGATGAATTCATAAATACCCTCTTCATCTTTGCGTCATGGTTCAGATATATGATGCTCCCATCACTCTCGTCGATGCAGACGAAATCCCCCGAGCCATTACTTCCGAGGAGCCGATATCGCTCGAATTCCCGGCCAAGAAAAGAAAACACCGATGGCAGTTTCTTCAGGATTTTATCTGGCTTCTCATGGAATGAAAGGAACGGCGCCGCATCCTCTGGAAATCCAACTTCTCGCAGGATGCCCTTCGCGGGCTCGTCTATTCTTAGCTCATCGATGCGGTCAGGCGGAAAGGCGCGGAACTTCCCGGGATCGAGGTCGATCCCCTCGGGCACCGGACCTTGTGCCTTCTCGAAACGTGCTTTGAACTCGGTCGGAGTCATTTCCTTTGTCCAACGTTATCAGTCAGCCGACGACCGGCGAGCGCAAATAAAACCCTTCCGAATTGAAACTGAATCTTGAGCGAGGAGCGCCATGTGCGATTTAGTCCGTATGAAGGTCGTTGGCTGTGCTGGTCTGCTTCAGCTTCTTTTTCTTCTGTCACTCGAACTGGATCCATGCGCCTTCTTCCGAGTAGAATGGTATTCCTTCGTTCTCGCACCATTTCTTGAGCTCGGTCCCAACTTCGCCCCATCTTCCTTTCGCCCAATCGGGCGCAAATCGCTCCCGAGTCGACTCAGTCGGAAAATCCACCGATAGCACACCCATCGGGGCACCCATCACAAACTTACCGCCCGGGATATCGGCAACGAGTTCTTCCTTCCAGCGCAGTCCGAAATTATACCGTGAAGTCGGAGTCATCTTCTTTGCTGAACGTCAGCAACCAGCAACGCGCGAAGCGCGTTGTACTGTGATGCTTTGGTTGGGCTCGTTTTTCCTCATCGCGCGGGAGAATCAAACAAGGCTTTGAAAACGAGCCCGACTGGAATGGCAAGCAATCCGCCGCCCAGATACAGGCTACACGCTAGCATCCAAAAGCTATACTTCGCTCTTCCTCTAAACGTCGGCCACATCGCATAGAAGCCGGACGCAAAAAAAGCTCCATACATCAGCCACACTGCCCATGCATCCTGCTTCCGTGATAACAGCACAATGGCAAAGGACGGAAAAAGTGCGACCGGTACAAGATGACGCCAAAAGCGCTTGGCGCTTTCAGGAAGCGGGAGTGGCGCGGTGGGATTCATCTTTCTTTGCCGATCGATTGAACTCAGACACGACCGGGAGCGGAGCTTCCGGTCGTTGTCTGTGGTGGCTGTTGGATCGGCTCTCTTGTATTGCAGAGATCCTCGACGGGAACGCAGCTCGCGGACTGCGGCTCGAAGTAGAAAAAGGAAAACTGATCGCCCGCCTCTCCGGCTAGTCGGCGGCACAATTGGCGCCCTTCGGAATCAAACTGCGCTTCTTCTTCTTTCGTCCACTTCGTCGACGCGGGATCGCTCCAATTCAAGTGGGACTCGTAAACGTCAGCCCACCGCCTGAGATCGTCAGCCAAGCCCGAAGAAATCCCAATCTTCCGAGGATCAATATTGCCGATCTGATCTCCGCCATGATGCCAGAGCGGCCAGCACTGGTAGTCAGGCATCAACTTTATAGCTGGTTTCTTCATCTTTCTTTCCGCCGATCAGTATATTCAGATCAACTGAGTTGATGCTTTGCTTTTGCGACCATTTGAAAAACAGAACGCGACAAATCAATGGGACTCAACATCCGAGTTTCGCGGGTTGATGTTTCGCCGGGTGCTTTTTTACCCGACGAAACATCAACTCGTTTTCATCGGCGCGTGTTCATGAATCATCGACTGTCCGCATCGTTTTCCGCTTGGAAACATGCCCTGACCCGAATGGATCATTTATTCGCACGGATAATTCACCCACCCGAAATAGTCAGGACGTAAGTGAATATGAGTGAGGATCAGTGGTTAAAAATCCGGAGTTTTTTCCGGTACCGCGAGGATCGGATGCACGACCTGCGTTTGTCGCCATGCCGTATGTCGATTCCGGTATGCCGCATGCGGTGACCTGCGGATGCGGGCGGTCAGTCGCGGCGTGGCCACAAGGGCCAGCCCTGCTATGAGCCGAAAGTTGTCGATAAAAAAACAGCTCCGCCTTGCACACCGGGGAGGTGTGTGAAGGAAAAAAGAGATGGGGCTTTGAGCGGCGGGGACGTTCTCCGG